>JAESGQ010000082.1_pt1 | contig 112482 bp, 89 predicted proteins | sample 9266251 | NCBI WGS metagenome assembly JAESGQ01 (sample SAMN17056778, study PRJNA650883) | algae metagenome | isolation source: Kaiparowitsia implicata GSE-PSE-MK54-09C and co-occurring heterotrophs from... | place: USA: Kaiparowits Plateau, Grand Staircase Escalante National Monument, UT ...
TTAATTCGCAGTTGGGCGGTCAATTTGTTTCGCTTGCAAGGGGAAACCTCGATTACCAAAGCACAACGGCGAGTTGCTCATGACATTGATGCTCTTATCCTACTCATACAATGAATTGACCCTGCCCCTGCCCCTAACTCAGCTGCCCCTAACTCTACAACCCAAATCTTGATTCCGCCTTTCGCTCCGCCTTTGATTTCAGTGCTGCGCTCAACTTCTATGTGAAACTCCATTGTGATTTCACCAACTTCAAACCGCAACCCTTTTGCCTGAGAAGCGATTATTGACTCGACTAACTCCTTACGTAATGCTGCTATCGTTTCCTGTAAGCCAATTCGCCCTCTGCTTTCTCCCATCATTTATCCTTTTTATCACTTATAAAAGTTCGCTTTACTAAGATCTTCGCATATAAATTTTGCTTTGGGCATCTGGCACCTTTCGGAGCCAGCTAACTACTGTTTAGACTGACTCTCTTTCCTAAATTCCGTCTAACACCCCACAGCAGGGTAGTTAGCCAGAATCAAAGTTGCATATCACCTCCTCTGGAGGGAGTTATACCGAATATTATCCGCATAACTATCTAAATTGGAGTGTTATGCCGAATTCTGTCGGGCTATCTACCCGAATTCGGGTGTTATGCCGAATGAGGTCGTGATAGTTACTCTCATAGAGGTGTTTAGCCAGATCTTGCTCTGCATACTATGCCTACTGAGGGTGTTATGCCGATGGCTTCAGCAAATCTTCACCCTCGGTAGGAAGTATGAAGAGTTTTCACTACAAAATGTAGAGGAAAATACTTGTTTTCTTTGACTAGTTGGTTTATTCTTTGCGATACCGGAATCGGATTCCGGTGATAAGTTAAACGCGCGCTTGGGGTTTTGGGCGCTGATTAGGAGTGTTTGCACCACTCACTAACCAGCTGACCTGACTCCTGGCACGAGCAGGAGCCAGGCTTTGATGATTATCAAGCGCCTCGCGAATGCTGACAAGTGGTTGGGTCAACCACGTCCCCAAGCGCGTTTCCTCTACAACACGCATTAGCGAGGCAAAAACTCATGAGTTCAGAGATTAAGGCGCTGGTGCGATCGCACCAGGGCGAGAGCAACGCGCAGATTTGGATCATCGGCACGAGAGACCAGGTGATCCACTTAATGAACGAGCTGTATGTGAAAAAGGTGGCGACGGATCGAGCGCAGTTTACGCCGATTATTCCTGCGCCGTTTGCGGATGGGCAGTATATGACGGTGTTGGTGCGATCGCCCTCTCCACCGTCCCGAGACTTGCCCTCGTCCACCCGCTAAGCGCAAGGTGTGGCAGGGGCGATCGCCCCTGCCGCATTTCCATAACCCACGGGCTGAGAGTCCCTACCGCTGCTCCACAGGATGCTGGCCGTAATGAGGCACCGCGTCTTCCCAGGTGGGATATTGCCCTTGCGTCTGATCGTGCTGCCACTGTTGCCGTGCGATCGCCAGCACCTCTGCCGCAGTGCTGCCCAGCACGCCTTCCACCTGCACGCGGCGATAGGGCTGCAGCCATGCGTCTAGCTGCTGCTGCCACTGGTCTGGCGTCATCACACAGTCTGCAATGCGCGGACTCACGCCGGTTGCCTGCACTTGGTATAGGCCCACATGTAGCTGCCCCCGCTGAGCTAGCATTTCTACGGCTATATCTATGGAGTCGTTTGGTGACTCGCCGGAGAGGCTTGCCGAGTGGGATGCCGGGGGCGATCGCCCCTCTTCCATTGCCGCTCGACAGGCCACCGCCGCCAGCGACGAAACGGCATAAAGCGGAATCTCTAACTGCTGCGCCAGCGTGCGTGCCGTCACCATGCCGATGCGGGTTCCGGTAAAACTGCCTGGCCCCTTTGCCACCGCCAAAAACGCCAGATCTGACCAGATTTGCGGCTGCAAAAAATTCGCCAAATGCAGATGCAGATGCGTTGAGAGGGCGTGACCCAGATCCCAGGTTTGACATCGGCGATCGCCCAGTCCGTTATCAATCGCAAGGCCCAGATCGGGGCTAGACGTGTGGAGGGCAAGGGCGTAGGGCATAAGGGGGTTATATGGAGGGCTAGACGGTAACGGGCGCTAATGGGAGGTGCGGTGAGTTGCACCGAGATAAAGTTCGCCCACGGTGGGGTTGTTAAGCAGGTCGGGGCCGAGCCCTTCGATGCGATCGCGCCCAGCATCTAAGACATAGCCCCGGTGTGACACCATCAGGGCGCGGCGGGCGTTTTGTTCGACCAGCATAATGGCTGTGCCCTGGGCGTTGATCTGCTGAATGCGCTCAAACACCTCGTTGACCAGCACGGGCGACAGCGCCGCCGAAGGCTCATCCAAAATCAGCAGAGACGGGCCTAACATGAGCGATCGCCCCATGGCTAACTGCTGCCGCTCGCCCCCCGAGAGGGTGCCCGCCTTTTGCCGCCGCCGTTCTGCCAAGATCGGAAACGCCTCAAACACGCGCTGCTTCATCGGTTTCACATTCCCCGTGCAGGTAAACGCGCCCATTTCCAGATTTTCTTCTACCGTCAGCGAGGGAAACACATTGGCAATTTGCGGCACATAGCACATGCCCCGCTGCACAATCTGGTCGGGTCTGAGGCCGCTAATCTCGGCTCCGTTAAAGCGAATGCTGCCCCGACTGGGCGACAGCAGCCCAAAAATCGCCTTCGCCAGCGTGGACTTGCCCGCTCCGTTGGGGCCAATCACCGTCACCAGTTCCCCTGCATAAATTCGCAGGTTCACCCCTTGCAAAATATTGAGGTCGGCGATGTATCCGGCATGCACATTGTCAACAACCAGAATAGGTTCAGCATCAGCCATGGGTGAAGAAGAATGCGTGAGAAAGCTCTAGGGCGATCGCGTCAACTGTTCCAAATTCTAGCGTGAGTTCGTGTGCGCTCCGTGATTCCCGGACTTTGCCAGACTGCAACTGAAGTTAGGTAAAACGGGGCACTCTACTCCTATGGGGCTCTATTTATCCGGCGCTCCACACTGTAAACTTGCAAACCCCTACCGGCAGGTGCTCGCTGCGGCACAGAACTGCGTAGGGCATCACCACAGAGAACCAGACCTATGCGAGTAGCTCAAGGATTGATGGGTGGGGCGATCGCCACCGTGATTGCGATCAGTGCAGGGCTACCCGCCTCTGCCGTGACCGTGCGCGAGGTGATCAATCCTCGCCGGGCGAACGGGGGCTGGGTGACTGATATGGCTGGGGTAATGCGCCCTCAAACCCAAGCAGAGCTGAATCGCCTCATTTCGCAGCTAGAAGCCGCCAATGGCACCGAAATTGCCGTCGTTACCGTGCTGCAGGTTGACCCAACCCTGTCGCCCAAAGCCTTTGCAACCGAATTATTTAATAGATGGGGCATTGGCAAAGCCGGACGGAATAATGGAGTGCTGTTTTTGGTATCAGTGGGCGATCGCCGGGTTGAAATTGAGACGGGGCGTGGCATCGAACCCATCTTGCCCAACCACGAGGTGCAGACCATTATCGATTACACGGTGCTGCCTGCATTTCGTGAGCAACAGTATGACCAGGGCATTGCCGCAGGAACGCGAGCGTTAGTGGTGCGGCTTGATGGCTCCTATAACCCGCTGATGGCGGGGTTACGAGACGAATCTCCAATATCGCACCTGTTGGCGATCGGCAGCATTGTGCTGCTGGTTGGGTCGTCTCGGTTCCTCACTCGGTCAAAGTGCAAGCCCGTTCTGGCGGTGCCGGGCAGTATAGAGCGACTAGGCTGTCAGGATGCTCACAACACGCCCGTTCGGGTCTTGCTCTGGGCTCGGCTAGCGGCCACGGCAGGGCTGGCGGTGGTGGTTATCTTCTCGATCGCCAATCCCCACAAGCATTACGCCGCAACCGTTGCGGGAACGAGTGGCTTGCTCATCGCGCTGATCTATGGCGTCAACCGCCACGAAACAAAACGGCTCAATCTGGCAGACCAGGGGCGCTATCTGCTGCGCCCAGTCCACTGCCTGCGGTGCCAAACTCCCATGCAGCGTTTATCGTCGCAGCAGCTTGAAGCCTACCTCACCCCTGCTCAGCAAACCTCAGCAGCGCTGGGTTCCACGCATTTTATGGCGTGGACTTGCGCTGCCTGTCAGCACCACACCGGCCCACGCCCGGCCAATCCCTATCTAGATCGCCTTGCAGAGGTATCCGACCAACACCGGAGCGATGCTAGCGCTCGTCCATCCCTCAAAGGGGTGCATATTCGCGCTTACGCTGGCCCCAAACGAGATCGCTATGACACCTGTGGAGACTGCCAAGAGCAGACGATGTTAATCACTGAGACGGTGATTGAATCTGCGACTGAGCAGCGAGAAGGCCAAGGCGAGCGCACCAAGCAATGCCAGTGCTGCGGACAGGAGGCGATGGAGGTGTTCTCGATTCCCCGCGTAGAGCCTGCTGACCACGCTAGTCATAGCCATTCTAGTTTTGGCGGCGGCAGCAGTTTTGGCGGCGGCAGCAGCTCGGGCGGGGGTGCTGGTGGGAGCTGGTAAACGCTCTGCCCGCAGTCCCTTCATCCTAAATTAACGTCGGCTCCGCACATGCCTAAGCCGTGCTGTCTATGTCGCGGGCAGCATGGCTTAGCCGTGCAGTGCAGGACTGACCAAGACTAACGAACTCACTGAACTCACGCCAGTTTCATCAAATTGGCGTGAGTTCAGTGATCCTACTGTCAATTCTCAGGGCTGCAATTGGCTCTAACTTCGGTAATCCTACTGTGAACTCTCAGGGCTGCACGGGAACGCTAAGCCTGCCTTTTCCTAAATGTAGTGAAAAGGGCGATCGCCCAATGCCTTCAGCAGCCCAATGCCTTCAGCAGCCCAATGCCTTCAGCAGCCCAATGCCTTCAGCATGCTGGTGCTGTGGGTTGCTATGGACTGCAAACGAAGCTGCCACCGCGTTGCTCTTGCCCTTGCTGATTTCCGCACCCTCTGCAAAGACCCTTAGACGAGCATCTACCTTCTTATGAGCTTTACGTTTGCCTCTGACATTTACGCCGCAGGCTCCTCGCCAACCTCTGTCGTTGCAGTGGATCTCAACGGCGATACAGTGCTGGATCTACTGGTGATCGATCCTGCCAGCAATGGCCTGAGGGTGCTGCTGGGGGATGGCTCGGGTGGGTTTACGCTGCAAGACAATTTTGCGATCGCCCCGTCTTCCTTTTCGATTGCGACCGGGGATGTTAATGGGGATGGATTGGTCGATGTGGCGATCGCCCACAACGGCAGCCCTAACGGATCGCTGTCGATTTTGCTAGGGGATGGCTCGGGCGGCTTTAGCGCCTCTGAAAGTTGGTCGCTGGGGTTCAATCCAGGGGCGATCGCCCTCGGCGATTTCAACCAGGATGGGCGGGCAGATGTGGTGCTAGTGAATGAAAGCTCGGGCGGTGCTCTGCTGCTGCGCGATGCCACCGGAGGCTTTTCTACCGAAACGACGTTTGCTACGGGCTCCTCCCCCAGCGACATCGCCATTGCCGACTTTGATAGCAATGGCACTCGCGATCTGGCTGTGGTGAACCTCAACTCCGCCAGCGTGTCGGTGTTATTGGGAGATAGTAGCGGCGGACTCTCCTCTCAAACCACCTTTGGGGTTGGCTCAACGCCCATTGCGGCTGCCGTGGGTGACTTTGACGGAGACAGCATCCCTGATTTGGTAGTGGCAAACGCCAATGGCAATAGCCTATCGCTGCTGCTCGGCGTCGGCGATGGCACCTTTGAGACCCAATCTGTGTTTGCGGTTAACGCCCCCAACGGCATTGCCGTGGGCGACTTTAGCGGAAATGGCAACTTGGATGTTGCCGTGATCAGCGATATCGGAGAGCAAGTATCGGTGCTGCTGGGGGATGGCGCTGGAAATTTAGCGCTTCCCCTCAATACCTCCGTGTCTAGCGGCCTCAATGCGATCGCCGTGGGCGATTTCAATGGGGATGGGCTGGCCGACATTGCCACCAGCATCAGCGGCTATGCCAACAATGTGACGGTGCTGATCAACAAACCGGATCTGCCGCTTCCGGTCATCACGGGGTTTTCAAACGATACAGGAGTCTCAAATACAGACGGCATCACCAACGACACCACGCCAACCATTGTGGGCACCGCAGCCCTCAGTACGGGCGTTACGGTGTATTTCAACGGGAACATCGTGGGCACGGCCCCGGTGGATGGCGACGGCAACTGGAGCTTCTCGGTAGCCAGCGGCGATGCCCTGTCGGATGGGGTGTACTCGGTGACGGTGATTTCGAATGGCGGCGGCGGCGCGGTGAGCGAGGCCTCGGCCCCGTTGGTGATCACGATCGATGCCACAGCCGCCGCGCCCGTGATCACCACCCTGGTGGAAGATACGGGCGTGGTGGGCGATCGCATCACCAGCGACAGCACCCCGATGCTGAGCGGCACGGCAGAAGCAGGCAGCACGGTTGACGTGTTCCTGGGCGGCACGCTGGTGAGCAGCACCGCCGCCAACAGCAGCGGCAACTGGAGTTTTGGGCAGAGTACGGCCCTGAGCGATGGCTCCTATAGCTTCACAGCGCAAATCACCGACTTAGCGGGCAACACGAGCGCCCTGTCTGAGGCGTTTGTGGTTACCGTTGACACGGCGCTGCCAGTTGCGCCAGTGTTGGCGACGGTGGACGTAGACACTGGCGCGTCGGATAGCGATCGCATCACCAGCGACACCACTCCCAACCTCAGCGGCACGGCAGAAGCAGGCAGCACCGTCACCGTCTTTTTAGATGGGGCGGGGGCGGGGGCGGCGATCGCCAATACCAGCGGCAATTGGAGTTTTGGGCAAACCAATGCTCTCAGCGATGGCTCCTATAGCCTCACGGCGCGGGCTACGGATGTGGCGGGCAACACGGGTGAGCTTTCGAGCAGCTTTGTCGTCACCATCGACACCACCCCACCTGCTGCGCCCAGCATCACCAGCTTTACCGAAGACACGGGCATTCCCGGTGACTTTATTACCAGCGACACCACGCCGACCATTGGCGGCACGGCAGAAGCGGGCAGCACCGTCACAATATTTTTAGATGGGGTGGAGGCTGGCACGGCGATCGCCAACAGCAGCGGCAATTGGAGCTTTAGCCAATCCACCGCCCTAGTAGACGGGGTCTATAGCTTTACGACGCAGGCCACCGATATTGCGGGCAATACGGGCAGCATTTCCACAGCCCTAAGCTTTACCATCGATACGCAAGTGGCGGCCACGCCCATCATTGAAACGCTGATTGAAGACACCGGTATTTCTGATAGCGACGGGATCACCAACGACACCACGCCCACCCTTCAGGGCACGGCTGGTGCAGGCGATACGATCACGGTGTTCCTCAACAGCACCTCTGCGGGAACCACCACCGCCAACAGCGCGGGCGCTTGGGCCTTTACGCGCACGACGGCGCTGAGCGATGGCTCCTATACCTTTACGGCGCAGGCCGAGGATGCCATCGGCAAAACCAGCGCCCTCTCGACGGCCTTCAACGTGGTGATTGATACCACGCCGCCCGTTGCCCCGGTGCTCACGGCAGTTGTGGAAGATACCGGAGTGCCGGGCGATCGCATCACCAACGACAGCACCCCCAGCATCAGCGGCACGGCAGAGGCCGGCAGCATCGTCACCCTGTTTCAGGATGGCAGCGCCGTGGGCACCACCACCGCCACCACCAGCGGCAACTGGAGCTTTGGGCAGACCAATGTGCTCAGCGATGGCTCCTACAGCTTTACCGCTCGGGCAACCGATATTGCTGGCAACACGGGAGTGTTTTCTAGCGGCTTTGTGGTCACCATCGACACCACCCCGCCTGCTGCACCCACGATCACCAGCTTTAGCGAAGATACAGGCACGCCCGACGACTTTATTACTAGCGACACCACGCCGACTATTGGCGGCATGGCAGAAGCCGGTAGCACCGTCACCGTACTGCTGAATGGGGCCGCTGCGGGAACGGCGATCGCCGACAGCAGCGGCAGTTGGAGCTTTACCCAAGCCACTGCCCTATCAGACGGCACCTATAGCTTTACGGCCAATGCGACGGATATCGCGGGGAATATCGGCAGCAATTCCACGGCCCTGCCCTTCACCATCGACACGCAGATTGCGGCCACGCCCACCATCACCACCCTGATCGAAGACACTGGGTTCTCTAACAGCGACGGGATCACCAACGACACCACGCCCACGCTTCAGGGCACCGCAGGCGCAAATGACACCGTAACGGTATTCCTCAATGGCACCGCTGCCGGAACCACGACAGCGGATGGTGCAGGGTCTTGGGCCTTTACGCGCACGACTGCTCTGAGTGACGGCTCCTATACCTTTACCTCGCGAGCGGTGAACGAGGTGGGCAATACCAGCGCCCTGTCTGCCGCATTTAATGTAGTGATCGACACGCTGCCGCCGCCCGCGCCTGTGCTTGATGCAGAGAGCTTTAGTGAGGATACCGGGGTGGTGGGCGATCGCATTACCAGCGATACGACGCCAAGCATCAGCGGGGTGGCCGAGCCGAACAGCGTGGTTATGGTGCGGCTCAACGGCACCGCCGCCGGGACTGCGATCGCCAACAGCAGCGGCAATTGGAGCTTTAGCGTCTCGACCGCCCTGAGTGATGGCAACTACACCTTTACCGCCCAAGCGCAGGATACTGCGGGCAACGCCAGCAACGTCTCCAGTGCAGTGGCCTTCACCATCGACACCACAGACCCTGCGGTTCCTGCCATTACAGGGTTCACGGAAGATACGGGGGCCTCGACCAGCGACGGCATCACGAGTGACGCCACGCCGACCGTGCAGGGCACCGCTGGCTCGGGCAATACGATCACCATCTTCTTAGACGGCTCGCCTGTGGGCACCACCACCGCCAGCAACGGCAGTTGGAGCTACACCCAATCCACCGCTCTCAGTGACGGCACCTATAGCTTTACCGCACAGGCCAGCGACCTAGCCGGAAACACCAGCAGCGTCTCCGATGGTCTGGCGATCGCCATCGATACCCTGGCTCCGGCTGCGCCGATTATCGCGAGCTTTAGCGATGATTCGGGGCTTGCGGGGGATGGCATCACCAACGACAGCACGCCGACTCTCAGCGGCACGGCTGAGGCCAATAGCACCGTGACGATTCGCCGCAATGGCACTGTCGTGGGCAACACCCTCGCCGCTGGGGATGGCACGTGGGCCTTTACCAGCGCCGTCCTCACAGATGGCAGCTACAGCTTCACCGCCCAGGCAACCGATCTAGCAGGGAACGTCAGTCTGGCGTCTGCGCCCTTGGCAATTACCATTGATACCACAACGCCCATGCCGATCATTACGGCACTGGTAGAAGACACGGGTGCATCGGATAGCGACTTTATTACGAGCGACAGTACGCCGACCCTGAGCGGCACGGCAGAAGCAGGCAGCACCGTTACGATATTTTTAGATGGGTCAAGCGTGGGCACCACCACGGCCAATAGCAGCGGCAACTGGAGCTATGCCCAGACGACGGCCCTGACTGATGGCACCTATGCCTTTACCGCCCAAGCGACCGATATTGCCGATAACACCAGCACCCTGTCGGCGGCGATCGCCTTCACCCTTGACACAACTCCGCCCGTTGATCCCACCATTACGGCCTTTAGTGAGGACTCGGGCCTGGTGGGCGATCGCCTCACCAACGACACCACCCCAACGCTCTCAGGCGTGGCAGAAGCCAACAGCACTATTACCGTGTTTCTCAATGCGCTGTCTGTGGGAACGGCGATCGCCAGCGCCAGTGGCACTTGGAGCTACACCGTCTCCAGCGCTCTCAGCGACGGCCCCTATGCCTTCACCGCCCAAGCCACCGATCTAGCAGGCAACACCAGCGGCTTCTCGTCAGCCTTTAACCTGACCATCGACGCAACGCCGCCTTTGGCCTCCAGTATTACCAGTTTGAGTGACGATACGGGTGTGTCTGACAGCGATCGCATCACCACCGACACCACCCCCACCCTCAGCGGCGTCGCCGAGGCAGACAGCACTGTCACCGTGTTCCGCAATAATGCCCTGGTTGGCACCACCCAAGCCGACAGCACCGGCAACTGGAGCTTTAACCAACTGAACGCCCTTGCCAGCGGCAGCTACACTTACACCGCTCGCGCCACCGATGCCGCAGGCAACCTCAGCCCCCTGTCGGGAGGGCTGGCCCTGGTGGTCGATGCGATCGCCCCCACCGTTAGCATCACGCCAGTGCAGCCCAACCCCAGAGAAACGGGCATTGGCACAATCACGCTGCAATTTAGTGAGGCGATCGCCAACTTTAGCAAAGCCAATCTCACCCTCACCCGCAACGGCACCGCACTGAATCTCAGCACTGCGGTGTTGTCGCCCCAAACCGCGACAACCTTCACCCTCAGCGGGCTGCTGCCGCTGACCACGCCGTTTGGCAACTATAGCCTTAGCCTCAACCCCGGCAGCGTCACCGACATTGCCGGAAACGCGCTGAGCAGTGGGGCTCTTCAAAGCTGGGTCGCGCGCGATCTCACCCCCCCTACCATCCTCAACATCCCGACGGTGGGGCCGCTGATTCAAGATCGCTTGGTGGATGCTCCCATCCCCGCGATTACGATTCAGTTCAGTGAGGCGGTGACGGGGGTGACGCCTGCCGCCTTCACCCTCACCCGCAACGGCACCGTGCTCGATCTCAGTGGGGCGATCGCCAGCAGCACTAACGGCAGCACCTGGCAACTGGGCAATCTAGCCAGCCTCACCGATCCCAATGGCGTCTACCGACTCACCCTTAACGCCGCAGGCTCTGGCATCACAGACCTGGCCGGCAATCCCCTCGCCAATAGCGCCGTCAGCAACGAGTGGGATCGCAACCGCACCGGCAAACCGGTTGGCCGCGCCAACCACAACTCCGGCTCTCTCGGAATTGTCATCGACGGCACACCCCAAGCCGATGTGCTGCGGGGCAGCAACGGCAACGACATCATTCGCAGCTTTGCTGGCAACGACATCATTCGTGGGACGGGTGGCAATGACGTCATCTTTGGGCTGGATGGGCGAGATGTGATCTACGGCGGCGGCGGCAACGACCGCCTGAATGGTGGCCTTAAATCCGATACCCTCTATGGTGGCCCCGGTGATGACTGGATGAATGGCAAAGGCGGCAACGATGTCTTGGTCGGTGGCGCAGGGAATGACACCCTGATTGGCCGCCTAGGTGCTGACACGCTAGAAGGCGGCAACGGTCGCGACACTTTCCGCTACCTAGGGTTAGACGATGCTGGTGACACGATTATAGACTTCACCCCGGGCGAAGACGTGATCGATCTGCGCGCCATCTTCCGCGAACCGGCGTTTGCTGCGCGCACCCCCCACACACAATACAAGCGGTTTGTGCGGCTTGTGCAGGTGGGAGCCGATACGCAACTTCGCGTCAAAGCTGATGGCAGTGGGCCAGGAACGAGCTTTGTGACTATGGCTACTCTCAACGGGCTAACGCCTGCCGATCTGTCTCCGCAAGACTTCATTATTCAGCATCCCATCCTGGCGTAACGCCAGCTTTGTGAATGCCCAAAACGGTGCTGTCTGCAATGCAGGCAGCACCATTTTGCGTTATTGCATTCCTACAATACAGAACTGAAATACAGAACTGAAGCAATGCTATTGCAGCCGTTGATTTAGGACAATGATGTAAGGCCGGTTCATTCCAGCGCCTCGTGGCTTGATGTCGATGGTTTGATATGCCTAGACTTACTGACATTCATGGATACATTCATGGATAGACCTGACTCTGGCAAACCACCAAATTCGTTTGGCTGCACCTGAGCTCTAGAGCCACGCTCGCGTTTAACTTGGATCGTCGATTCAGCATAGGGTATTTAACTAGGTTTAGGTTGGGAGTTTGTCGCAGGTGAACCCGGTGACGACAAAGCTGTGGGCGGGCTAAAATCATTGCCCTAAGACTACTGCCACAGGGTATTCTGTGAATTGCTGCGGGTGGTGGCAACGGCAAGAAGGGCAGAGGAACAGAGTTGTGCTTGACCTTAAATTAATTCGAGACAATCTAGACCCAGTGCAGGCCACGCTGAATCTGCGGGGTGGGGGCTATGATTTGCAGCCGATTGTGGCGCTGAGCCAGCAGCAGCGGCAGCTAGAGCAGGAGCGATCGCTCCTTCAGGCGCGCAGCAACGACATTGGCAAACAAGTGGGGCAGCAGATGAAGTCGGGCGCAAAGCCGGATGATCTCGCTGTGATTGCGCTCAAGGACGAAGGCAACCAAATTAAAGCGCAGTTGGCCGATCTAGAGCCTCGTGAAAAAGAGTTGAAGGCTCAGATTGAAGCCATTCTCCTAACGCTCCCCAACCTGCCCGATGCCTCTACGCCAGTCGGCAAAAGTGAAGATGAGAACGTGGAAGTGCGGCGCTGGGGCGACGAGTTCATTCCCCAAAATCCCGATATTCTTCCTCATGACGAGATCGGCGTCAAACTGGGGATTCTCAACTTTGAGCGTTCAGTCAAGATTGCTCAGAGTCGATTTGTGACTCTGATCGGGGCGGGCGCGGCTCTAGAGCGATCGCTCATCCAGTTCATGCTCGATCAGCATATCCAGGCAGGCTTTGTCGAAGTGCTGCCGCCCATTTTGATCAACAGCGCCTCGCTCACCGCCTCGGGGCAGTTGCCCAAATTTGCAGAAGAAAGCTTTAAGTGCGATCGCGACGACCTGTGGCTGACGCCCACTGCCGAAGTGCCTATCACGAGCCTCTACCGCGACGACATTCTGTCCGATGCCGATCTGCCCATCTATCACTGCGCCTTTACCCCCTGCTTTCGCCGCGAAGCCGGCAGCTATGGCCGTGATACCCGCGGTCTCATCCGCCTGCATCAATTCAATAAGGTAGAAATGTTCAAGTTCGTCCGCCCCGAGCGCTCAATGGACGAGCTGGAGAGCCTAACCCAGCAGGCCGAGTCAATTCTGCAAGCGCTGAAGCTGCCCTATCGGGTGATTGCCCTCTGCACGGGCGACCTAGGCTTCTCTGCCGCCAAAACCTATGACCTCGAAGTATGGCTGCCGACCCAGGGCAAGTACCGCGAAATCTCGAGCTGCTCTAACTGCGGCGACTTTCAGGCACGCCGCGCCAACATTCGCTTTAAAGAAGCAGGCAAAAAAGGGACGCAGTTTTTGCACACCCTCAACGGATCGGGTCTGGCCATTGGCCGCACGATGGCGGCGATTTTAGAAAACTACCAGCAGCCCGACGACACCATTCAGATTCCTGACGTTCTACAGCCCTATTTGGGGAGAGAGACGCTCTAGCCAGATGCAGGTGCTGCAATCTACCCTTGCGGGCGCGACCGACACCTGCAGCCCTACGTTGCTGGCCCGGTTCAAAATTGTCATGCCCCAAGGAACGGGATTGCCACTATACAATAGAGGAATTAGCTGAATGTTTACAAAGGTTTACTATGTCGGTATTGGCGGCAATTTCGGTTTTGGCCTTGTTAATTGTGGTGCATGAGCTGGGGCACTTTCTGGCAGCACGGCTCCAGGGTATTCATGTCAATCGCTTCTCAATTGGCTTTGGCCCGATTTTGTTGAAATACCAAGGGCCAGAAACTGAGTATGCCCTGCGTGCTATTCCCTTAGGTGGGTTTGTCGGCTTTCCCGATGATGATCCCGACAGCACCATTCCGCAGACTGACCCTGACCTGCTAAAGAACCGCCCTGTTTGGGATCGCGCTATTGTGATTAGCGCTGGGGTAATTGCTAACCTAATCTTTGCCTACTTCATTTTTGTCGGGCAGTTTGCCACTGTGGGTGTGCCCCAAGGCTTTAACTTTCAGCCGGGTGTGGTGATCCCCCAGGTGATGACCAGTGATTCTCCTGCTGGTCAAGCTGGCATTAAGGCCGGGGACATCGTAACGGGCGTGAATGGGCAAGCGCTGGGCAATGGCGAAGACGCGGAACGAGTCTTGATGGAAGCGATCAGTACCAGCCCGAATCAGTCTCTGGTGCTAAACATTCAGCGGGGCGAAACTGCGCTAGATGTGCCGGTGATCCCTCGCCCAGACACCGATGGCCGAGCCAAAATTGGCGTTGTGCTGAGCCCTAACGGCACCGTTGATTTTCGTCGGCCTAACAGCCCGGTCGAAGTCTTTACGATGGCTGCGCGCCAGTTCCAAGACATGTTTTTGCGAACGGCCCAGGGCTTTTACACCTTAATTACTGACTTTGGGTCAGTGTCTGACCAGGTGGCTGGCCCGGTGAAGATTGTGGAGCAGGGTGCAAACCTCGCCGCTAGCGACTGGATCAACCTTTTCCCCTTCACAGCGATCATCAGCATAAACCTGGCGATTATCAATATTCTGCCCTTGCCTGCGCTGGATGGCGGTCAACTCGCCTTCTTGCTAGCAGAAGCAGTGCGTGGCAAGCCGCTGCCCTCTCGCTTGCAGGAAGGGGTGATGCAAACCGGGCTGTTTTTGCTGCTGGGCCTTGGGGTGTTCTTGATCGTCCGTGACACCACCCAATTGGATGCGATCCAGAATTTGTTTCAGTAGCAGTTCAGCAGCAGTTCAGCAGAGGTGAGGGATGCCCCGCAAACGCGCGAGCAAAAAACAGCGCGCCCTAGAAATTCTGGTGCGGCTCAAGCAGGAGTATCCCGATGCCGTCTGCTCGCTGGATTATGAAACGCCCGTGCAGTTGATGGTTGCGACGATTCTCTCGGCGCAATGCACAGACGAGCGGGTCAATCTGGTCACGCCAGAGCTGTTTCGCTGCTTTCCCGATGCGGCGGCGATCGCCCAGGCCGATTTAGCAGAGATTGAAGCCTTGGTGAAGTCCACCGGCTTTTTTCGCAACAAGTCAAAGAATATTCAGGGTGCCTGCCGCCGGATTATGGCGGAGTTTGATGGCGAGGTGCCGCCGCGGATGGAGGACTTGCTGACGCTGCCCGGCGTAGCCCGCAAGACGGCGAATGTGGTGCTGGCTCATGCCTTTGGCATCAATGCTGGGGTTACGGTAGACACCCATGTGAAGCGGCTGACCAATCGCTTAGGATTAACTCAGGAATCTGACCCCATCAAAATCGAACGGGATTTGATCAAGCTGCTGCCCCAGCCAGATTGGGAGAACTGGTCGATTCGGTTGATCTATCACGGGCGCGCTGTGTGCAACGCTCGAAAACCGGCGTGCGATCGCTGCATGTTGGCAGATCTCTGTCCGTCTTCTGGGTTGGACAGAGGGGCGATCGCTCCTAGGTTCGATACAGCTATAGACACAGCGTCAGACACAGCGTCAGACACAGCGTCCGTTGCGATCGCCCCTAGCATGCCTATCTCCACCCAGGTGAGCAGCGGAACGGGAGCGCAGCCGCAACCCAAGTCGAAAAAATCGCAAAAAGCCTAGGCATATCATCAATTCCGACCAAAAGCCTGATGCTATGAGCGTTGCCACGCCCGCCCAAAAAACAGGCTAAGGGCTATGACCGTTGATTTCCGAATCATTAGAGGCTAATTAATGACAGCCCCTAGAGCCCAAACTGGGGTTTCATAATAAAGACAGGTAAAGACAGGGCAATTCAGAGAGGTGTGCACATGGCTCCAGCCGTCTTGATTGAAAATCTGAAAAAACGCTACGGCACTGTAGAAGCGGTCAAAGATGTTTCGCTGCAAATTGAGCCAGGAGAAATTTTTGGACTGCTTGGCCCCAATGGTGCCGGTAAAACAACGACCCTGCGCTGCCTCTGCACACTCTCCACGCCAGATGCAGGTCGGCTCGAAGTTTCCGGTATTTCGGTGCTTGACCAGCCTCGCCAAGTGCGGCAAAAGTTAGGATATGTCGCTCAAGAAGCGGCTCCTGATAAGGTCTTGACTGGGCGCGAGCTGCTGCAACTGCAGACGGCACTGTATCACTTGCCGCGCGACTATGCTAAAGCCCGGCTTAACCAAATCATCGAGTTATTGGGGCTGTCGGAGTGGGCCGATCGCAGGTCTGGCACGTATTCTGGGGGCATTCGCAAACGGCTAGATTTGGCCTCGGGACTGCTGCACCAGCCAGATTTGCTGGTGCTCGATGAGCCGACAGTCGGGCTTGATATTGAAAGTCGCTCGGCGATCTGGCAGTTTTTGCGCCAGCTAAAAGCAGACGGCACAACGGTGCTGCTCACCAGCCACTACTTAGAAGAAGTCGATGCTCTGGCGGATCGGGTGGCGATTATTGACCAAGGGCGGGTGATTGCTGCGGGCACCCCGTCTGATTTAAAGGATAAGGTGGGGGGCGATCGCATCACCCTACGCCTCCGCGAATTCACCGCTCCTGAAGAAGCCGAGCAGGCAAAGACCATGCTGCAGGCTCTGCCCTTTGTGCAAGACATCATCATTAACGAGGTTCAGGGCAATTCGTTGAATTTGGTGGTAGACACCCAGAGCGACGCCCTGCTGACGATTCAACAACAGCTCAAAGAATCGGGGTTGCCGCTGTTTGGGGTGTCGCAGTCGCGCCCCAGTCTGGATGATGTATACCTTGCTGCGACGGGCATTACTTTGCTGGATGCCGATATCGCTGCTGCAGCCTCCCGCGATCCCAAAAAAGAGAAAAAGCAGGCGATGAAAGGCAGCTAGTTCTGGAGCGTTAACGTCAGTCTGTGAAATCTGGGAGCAGAGGATGGATTGGGATACAGTTCTAGCATTTGCTGAAACCACCACGCATCAGGTGGGGCAGCAATTGATCAAAGACTTTGGGCAGGTGCAGGCCGATGAAAAAGCGGATGGCAGTCTTGTTACCCGAGCCGACCGCTGGGCCGATGCGACGCTCAGAGGGGCGATCGCCCAGCAGTTTCCCGATCATGGCGTGCTCAGCGAAGAAGTAGAGCACATCTTTCCTGCCACCGACTGGTGCTGGATTATTGACCCTGTGGATGGCACCACCAACTTTACTCGGGGCATCCCGCTTTGGGGCATTTCCTTGGGGCTTCTCTATCAGGGAACCCCTGTGTTTGGCTATGTAGCGCTCCCATCTATGGGCATCGCATTTCATGGCTACTGGCCGGGCGAGTCGGGGTTGGCGATGCCGATCGGCGCGTTTCGAGACAGAACACCCATTTACAGCAGCAGCGCCGATCCCGGCGGCAATCAGTTCTTGAATGTATGCGCCCGCAGCCTTGCGGTGTTGCGGCAGCCAGTGCCCTGCAAAGTGCGGATGCTGGGAGTCGCCACCTATAACCTGCTGACCGTCGCTCAAGGATCGGCGATCGCCAGCATCGAAGCCACCCCAAAAATTTGGGACATTGCGGCAGTGTGGGCCATCACCCAGGCATCGGGAGCCATCTGGACACCGTTAGAAGCGCAGCCCATTTTTCCGCTGGAACCGGGTGTGAATTATAGCCAGCGCCCCTACCCTACCTTAGTCACCAGCCGCGCCCAGCTGGTTCCTACTTTTCTGCCCTTAGCCAGCGTGGTGGGATCTAGCCCGTCGCGCTGAGCGTGGGAGATGCTTACCCACCTACGCGTAAACGGCAACCTGACCCGTAATAAAGATTGCGATTTGGGCTGTGATTTGGGCGGGGCTGTCGACCATGCCGCTAGCCTCAGTCCAAATCTACTCAGCGTCAAGCGTTTAACCCACACTGAAAGCCCATACTGGAGGGGAAATATGGCAACCGTTGAACTGTATACCTGGAGCACCTGCCCCTTTTGCCAGCGGGCCAAACGCCTGCTCGACCAAAAGGGCGTCGCCTATACCGAGCATGTCATTGATGGGGATGAAGCCGCTAGAGATGCCATGGTGGCGCGAGGCACAGGAGGCCAGCGCAGCGTACCGCAAATCTTCATCAATGGGCAACATATTGGCGGTAGCGACGCCCTCGCTCAGCTCGATCGCCAAGGAGAGCTGGATGCACTGCTGCAGTAGAGCCGGGGCGATCGCCCCGCCCCGCCCCGTCACGTCACGTTACTCCAATGAACAGCAAAATAGTCTTTATCAGTATCAGTCTTGTCTTCAGCATCCTTTAAGAGAGATAGAAAAAGAGATAGAAACAGCCCATGAAACTCCATGCAGACGTGAATCAGCGCGTTGTGGTATTTAGCAACGAACTGGCTTGGATAGATTCTCCAATGCCAGGAGTACAACGCCGAATGCTTGAGCGCAATGGCGATGAAGTCGCGCGAGCCACGTCTATTGTGCGCTATGCACCCGGCAGTGCCTTCTTAGCCCACACTCACGGCGGCGGCGAAGAATTCTTCGTGCTATCGGGAACGTTCTCCGATGAGCGGGGCGACTACCCTGCTGGAACCTACGTTCGCAACCCAGTGGGGTCAACGCATCGGCCCCATAGCGATGGCGGCTGCACCATTCTGGTCAAACTATGGCAAATGCAGCCTGAGGATCAGCAGCGGGTTGTGCTCAATACAGCACAAACGCCCTGGGTGCCGGGTTTAGTGGCCGGGTTAAACGTCATGCCGCTGCATGCCTACGGAACCGAGCAGGTAGCGCTGGTGCAGTGGGCGGCGGGCACCCAGTTTCAGCAACATCGCCACTGGGGGGGCGAAGAAATTTTTGTGCTGGAGGGAGTATTCGACGATGAGTATGGGTCATACCCAGCCGGAACTTGGCTGCGCAATCCGCATGGGAGTCAGCACACCCCATTTAGTCGCTCAGGGTGCACAATTCTAGTCAAAACTGGGCATCTGGAGCAGTCATAGCGCCTCACTCACCTGCTGGATGACATCTACACCAAGGCCCCTCTCCGAATTAGGATGCAGTGCTTGCCTTCTGCAGAATTTAGCTTGGTCTACCCGTCTTATCGAAGTGATAATAACAGGCTGAGTCTCTAGACCGCGAAGCCTAGTGGGAGCAGGTTTATACTGTTTGAGGAGAGATTTGGCGCAGAGCGTTGCTTCTACGCCATTGCGCACTAAGCCTACATATTGTCGTTTTTATTGCACTCATGACTACCACTGTTTCAGATATCTCCGTGAATACCATCACGGGCGACGCCAAACCCCTCAGCGATTACGCTGGCAATGTTCTGCTGGTCGTCAACGTGGCCTCTTACTGTGGCTATACGCCTCAATACACGGGGCTAGAAAAACTGCATCAGCAGTATAAAGATCAGGGACTGCGTGTTCTGGGCTTTCCTTGCAATGATTTTGGAGCACAGGAACCAGGCACCAATGAGGAAATTTTAGACTTTTGCACGGTCAACTATGGCGCTAGCTTTGAGCTGTTCGACAAAGTCCACGCAAAAGGTGCAGAGCAGCATCCCCTATACGCGCGGCTTACCACAGGCAGCATCCCCGCTGGCGAGGTGTCCTGGAACTTTGAGAAGTTCTTGATTAGCAAAACGGGTGAGGTAGTTGGGCGGTTTCGCAGTGCCGTTGCGCCTGATTCACCCGAACTAATTGCAGCGATTGAGGCAGAACTTGCCAAGTAGTGCCGCATCGGCTTGCAACAGGATTGCAAGCCGATCCAAAAAAACTACTGCATGAATAGGACAAACAATGGATGATTGCACTTATGTAAATCCCATCACATTTTCGTCTTCTAAAAACCTGTTCACTGATTCAGTCATTCACATATCCGTAGCTATTGCTGTGATGGCACCGACGCCATGACGTTTGAGAGTGTTGGCCCAAGCTAATACTTTCAAACGTGTAACTCAAGCGTGTAAACAGCATCAAGCGATAGCGGTGGGTTTTGGTGACAGTTGCTGGGTGTGACGCTGAACATTAGCTGGGCATGAGTTTGGTCAGCCAACAAGCCTAACGCGCAGTGGCAATGACTTTATTACAGGGATTGTGGATTAGGTATGAAATCGTTAAGACGTTCGACACGGCTGTATCCTCGTCGCGTTTCGGCAACGCTGCTTTGGTCAGGGATAGGGGGAGCGTTGGTGCTTCTCCTGTGTGTATCATTTTCGTCGGTTTGGTTTGCTGCAGCGCAGGAATCACCCACGACATACGATGTAGAATCTGTGCCGGGCAATGTGATTTGGGGCGAGCTGTTTAAGCCTGACAGTGCGCCCATACTAACGGTGAAATCGGGCGATCGCATTCGCATGGAGACGATTTCCCATGAGGGAATCTTGGATGATCAAGGGGACACGACTGAATTTCTTACCAGTAACGGCATTGCTCAGGCCGACATTCTCCCTGATCAGCTTACAGTTCGGGCGGAAGTAACCAAGTCTGGGCCTGGCCCTCACGTGATCACCGGCCCTATCTTCGTGGAAGATGCAGAGCCTGGAGATGTTCTAGAGATTAAGACTATTGATATTGACTACCGCGTTCCCTATGGGGTGATTTCCAATCGGCATGGTCGGGGGTCGCTGCCTGGGGAGTATCCAGACGACGGCTCGCCTATCTATACCAAGGTGATTCCAATCCGAATGGAGGAGGAAATTGGAGTTTTTCGCCCTTCGAACGGGTTGCCAGATTTGGAAATTCCGTTGAAGCCTTTTATGGGTGTGATGGGTGTTGTGCCTGCTGACCCTGAGGAGGCTGTCAACTCGGTGCCACCTGGACTATATGGCGGCAATATTGACATTAAGTATTTGGGTCGAGGCAGCAGCCTTTATTTGCCCGTGCAGGTGCCCGGAGCGCTGTTTTACTCAGGAGATCCCCATTGTGCGCAGGGTAACGGCGAGGTGGCGCTGACGGCTATTGAGTGTTCTCTGACGCCAACGTTTGAGCTGGTGTTGCATAAGGGGATGGAGTTGCCTGCTCCCATGGGTGAGACTGAGGATTCGTGGATTGCAGTGGGGTTGGATGTTGACCTGAATGAAGCCATGAAGAAGTCGGTGCGGGAGTATCTGCGAATTATGAACGAAAAATATGGGCTAACTAAGCCTGATGCGTTGCTGTATGGCAGTGCCGACATTGACTTCGAAGTTTCTCAAGTTGTAGATATTGTCAAAGGAATTCACGGGGTGATACCGAAGGACAGATTTAGGGCACTTGAGGAGTAGGTTCTGCGTCTTTGCCTAGAAGGGCGCAGCCGTACACGCTGTGATATCCAACCGTTGGGTTAAGTTAGGCTCTGTTAGTTGCAGGCATTCATTCACTCAATGGGCCGATCTGCATTGCCGACTGGGCGATCGCTCTCAATCTAGGCTGAGTTCGCTGGTTGCGGGATGGCATAATCCTGTGAAATGCTCCCTCAGAGAGCATTTCACAGGATTGACGCTTACACCTGATGAAGATACTGAACGTAGATTATTACTAGACCTGTACAGCTTGGAATTTATGGTTGCTCACCCTGCCAATTGCTACTGCCCCCAGCACTCTGCGATGATGCCGATTGACAGTGCGAAAAAAGCGCGGCTGCTGTGGATCGCGCTAGGGCTGATTGGTGGCTTTTCAGTTGTGGAATTATTGGTAAGCCTGTCTAGCGGCAGTTTGGCGCTGTTGGCTGAGGCCGGGCACATGATTTCAGACTGTGGGGCACTGGCGATCGCCCTTCTCGCAACTTGGATTGCACGGTTTCCGGCCTCGGCGCGTGCGCCCTTTGGCTACCGCCGGGTTGAAATTTTAGCGGCCTTGGTGAATGGACTGGGCTTGGTGGCGATCGCCTTTTGGGTAGGGTCAGAAGCGATTGCGCGGCTACAGGCTCCCGCGTCTGACATTGTGGCGCTACCCATGCTGCTGACGGCCATTGCGGGTTTGGGCGTGAATTTGCTCAACATTGCGCTGCTGCATAACCATAGCCACCACGACCTGAACTTGAAAGGCGCGTTTTTGCATATGGTGGCCGATGCGGCAGGGTCAGTTGGGGTGATTATAGCGGCGATCGCCGTATGGGCTTGGGGCTGGGCTTGGGCTGACAGCGCGATTAGCCTCGTGGTTGCTGTATTCATTTTGATCGGGGCGATTCCCCTCGTGCGTCAGAGCCTTAACGTCTTGCTAGAAACGACCCCCCGCCATCTGGATGCGGCACAGGTGCAGGCGGCGTTAGAAGCAGCGTCAGGCGTACTGCGGGTGGAGCAGATGCGGCTCTGGGCGATCGCACCGGGTCAAGAGGCTATTGCGGCTCGCCTGTGGGTTGATAGGGCAGATGGGGCAGCGCGCGATCGCCTGTTGCAAGAATTGCACACCCTGCTTCAAGTAGAGTTTGGCATGGCCGATATCTTTTTAGAACTCAGCGCACCCCTGTTGCCTCACTTGGTTAGCCTATCTCAGCCGGCATCGCTCGATCAGTTGGCGATTATGCCCGTGTCCCTATCCTCAAACCGTTGAGGCGATTCTGTAGATTCTGCACAGTCCGTAAGGTTTATTCATCCATCGCTTGGCTCGGCCTAGGCCGGGTCTACGGCCTTTCTCAACCGGGCGTGAGGGCGATCGCGTTGTTTCAGCCCCGCAGTGCGAGGCTAATATCAATTCTCTAAATCAGAACGACGGATTGTTTGAGGAGGGGGGTGGGGAACTGCGTTCCCCACAAGGGGGCAAAGCCCCCTTGCCCCCCATTTGTAGCCCAAATTTTCGGAATTGATTTAAAACAACGCTAAACCGTGTTGCCCGCGATGCGCGGTGCCCCAAAACCTCCTTAACCCGAACTGACATTAACGTTAACCAGGGTGCAGTACCGTAAATCCAACGAGTTTTATCGAATGCTATGCGTGGGTGGGTTGCTTCTCGTGTTTGGTTGCTAGGTTTTTTAGCAGCGGTGACGGTACTGATGCTGTCCTGTTTGCCCCAGACCCCCTCCAGCCCGCCACCACAGTTGCTAACCGACCCGTTTTTGCAATCACCCACCGCAGAGAGCGTCACGGTCGTCTGGTTTACTGAATTTCAGGGGACTGAGCATCGGGTTGAGTTTGGCGATGATTTTGAGCAGCGGGCGATCGCCACCACCACCCAGCCCAATCGACTGCGGGAAGATCAGCAATCGCGCGTAGGCAACCAGGTCGAAGACGGGCAAGTTTACACAGCACCCACATTCCGCACCGTTTGGCGACATGAGTCTACTGTCAGCGGGCTGACGTCGGGTCAGCGCGTTCCCTATCGCGTCATCAGCATTCGCAATGATGGACAGGCCGTGAGTAGCGCTGCATTTACATTGTCAGCAGCCCCCCCCTCTGGCACCCCCCTCAAAATCCTCCTGACCTCTGACCACCAGCAAATGCCTATGACAGCCGCAAACCTGCAAAAAGTGCAGGAAACTGTCGGCCAAGTCGATGCCGTGTGGCTAGCTGGGGATCTAGTCAACATTCCCGACCGCGCTTCTGAATGGTTTGACCATAACCAAGGCAATGCCTTCTTCCCGTGTTTGCAGGGCCATGCAGCCTATACGCTCGAGCGAGAGGGCATCGCCCCACGCACTTACCAGGGAGCAGCACTAATTCAGTCTGCGCCGCTGTTTACCGCAATCGGCAACCATGAAGTCATGGGCCGAATGGGGCTGTCAGATGGGCTTAACGATGAATTTAACGATGCGATTCCCCGAGAGGCTGCGCTGCGAATTTATGGAGATGTCGCCGCGCGATCGCTCAAAGACTACTCCTACAACACCGACACCTACGAAGCCCTCTTCACCCTTCCCCAAAGCCCCGATGGGGGCGAAACCTACTACGCCACAACCTTTGGCGATATCCGCCTCGTTGTGCTCTATACCGGAAACATGTGGCGCGTCCCCAACACTGACCCCGACCGCAGCGGCAAATATCAAGAAGCACAGGATGCGCTCACCCAGCGGGACAAATGGGGCTTTGGGCAAGTTATTTTTGAATCCATCGCCCAAGGCAGTCTGCAATACAATTGGCTCAAGCAAGAACTCACGAGCCCAGAGTTCCTTCAGGCGCGTTACCGCGTTGTCATGCTGCATCATCCCCCCCATTCCTTGGGGGATAATGTGGTTCCTCCTTACACTGACCCAGTCCGAGTCGTAGAGTGGGATGACACAGGGGCGATCGCCGCCGTCCGCTACGACTATTCCAAAACCGACGACTACCTCATCCGCGATGTGATGCCACTGCTCGAAGCCGCGAATGTACAGCTCGTCTTTTACGGACACTCCCATATTTGGAATCGCTTCCGCACCCCCAGCGGCGTAGAACTACTGGAATCCTCGAATGTGGGCAACACCTACGGTGCCGCTTGGGGTGACAATCCTCGCGATGTGCCAGAGAACAGTTCGAACTATGCTGCTCTAGGCGACCCCTATGGGCTAGAGCCTATTCTGCCTACTCTGGCGCCCCTCGCAACTGACCAAGGGGAATTAATGCCTTTTGTAGCAGACAATAACATCACTGTATTTAGCATCTTGGACACTGCTACAGGCACCGTCAGCAGCTACCGCTTTGATACTCGCACTCCCGATTCTGCTGCCATAAAATTTGATGAATTTGCCCTCAGTTTTGGCTAGCGCAGTCCTCTGACATCGCGAATTTAATAAGCGCCAAACAGATAGGGGATCTGCGGGTTAATGATGTACCAAAGGCCTGCCCTGTCTTAACCCGAACTGAGTTCACGTTATAAAAATTTATGCTGGGATCTGGGATCTGGCTGAAATGACTCGTTGATGCCGCTCTCCGCGTCGCCGTTTCAACGCTTCATCCCCTCACATTATGTTAAAAAGACCTAATTACTCTCCACAGATTATGGTCAGAGTGTCATAACTAGAAGATAGGGCGGTGTTGCACGGAGTAACTTGTCCATTGTTATGGGCGGTTCGTCTGAGCAGATTGCCCTAGCAGACTGTGCTAGACACTGTGCTTTAGACCGCGCCCTAGATGAATAGGAAGCTCTGGTCTGTGCCGTCTACTCTCGCTAACCTGCACCAGGGCAGCAATTTTAGCGCTGCGCTGGCTTAAAATTACTAAACGCTGAGGACTGAACATCATTAATGACAAATTTCCCCCATGCATCTCGTTCCCAAGTCTCTAAACCTTCGGCTCCACTGACGCAAGAGGCCCTGTCATCCCCATTGGATGAGTTGGATGATACCTATCGCTTGGCGCTGACGGTGGTTGATGCCGCTGACGATCGCAAAGGTTTAGACATTGTGCTGCTCAAGGTCACAGATGTCTCGTACCTGGCAGATTACTTCGTCATCATCACGGGTTTGTCGATGCCGCAGGTGCGGGCGATCGCCAACTCCATTGAGGCTAAAGTCGAAGAGCAATGGGATCGCGTGCCCCTGCGCAAAGAGGGACAGGCAGATGGGAGATGGCTGCTGATTGACTATGGCGAGGTCGTGGCGCATATCTTTATGCCTGACGAACGCGATTTTTATAGCCTAGAAGCGTTTTGGGGCCATGCCGAGCGAGTGCCGTTGTCCATTGCAGGCGACTCGGTCACCTAGGGCGTGTCATCAATTCCAACCAAACGTCTGATGCTATGAGCGTTGCCACGCCCGACCCAAAAACCAGGCTAGGGGCTGTGACGGTTGATTTCTAGGATATCAGAGGCTAATGGATGACAGCCCCTAGAGTGTCACCGCTGGCGCATCTGCAAGATCGGCAATTTGGGATATGGTCATACTATGGAATGCATCCTGTTTGGTGCAGGTGCATCTGGGTTGCTGTTTTCATCTGTGTACCCCTTGCCCCGTTTACCATCTTGACCTTGGATAGTTGACCCTGGATGATGAAGCCCTCTGCTCCTGTCTGCCCCGTTCCATCTGAGCAGCAGCCCCTCAATGAGTTTCGCGACCTAGCAGAATCTTGGTATTTTCGCTGGGCAACGCTGGGGTTGGTGTCATACCTTAAGCCGATTGTGGTGCTGTGGGGCATGAGTTGGCTGCTGTCGGCCCCGGTGGCAGCGGTGAGTTTTCCGGCTCAAAAACACCCCGGTCAATTTGTGCTGTGCGCAGCAGCGGGGGCGCTGGTGCTGCCAGGGTTGGCGCTGGTGCGGCTGCTATTGGGCTGGCTCTATGTGCGCGATCGCCTGCTGCGTGAAACCATTTTTTATGAAGAGTCTGGCTGGTATGACGGGCAAACCTGGACGAAGCCCGACGAGGTGGTTCAGCGCGATCGCCTGATCGTGACCTATCAAATCAAACCGATTTTGCAGCGGCTGTTGCTCACCTTTGCGGCCTTTGGTGGGGTGCTGGTGTTGGGAGCCAGTGTGTGGATTGTGCTATTCGGCTTTTAGACGGATGATGGAACCGGCGATCGCCCAGAGTGATGGGCAATGAGCGCGGAATTACGTGACGGAAATAGGTCACAGGTGAGAGCTATGAGTATGGGAAAACGCACATGTACAGCAGAGTTAGAAGTTCGGCTCTTGCGCGAGGGCATTGTTGAATCGACCCATTCTATTCAGGCCGCCGTTGCAGATGATCGCGGTCGGGTGCTATCCGTGGCGGGTAATGCCGAAACAGCAACCTTTGTCCGCTCTGCCCTAAAGCCGTTTCAGGCGCTGGCAGTGACCTCGTCAGGCGCGTTAGAGCGGTTTCAGTTGAGCGATCGCGACCTAGCCATTATGTGCGCCTCGCATCAGGGATCGGTTGAGCAAGCTCGACAGGCCTTCAACATTCTCTGGCGTTGTGATGTTGACCCGGCTATGTTGCAATGCCCCATCCCCGAGGGCAAGCATAGCCCGCTACAGCACAACTGCTCGGGCAAGCACGCGGGGATGTTAGCCGTATGCCAGCTCTGCAATTTTTCGCTGGGCTCTTACCTGCATCGCGACCACCCAGTTCAGACCATGATTCTCTCTAAAATGGCCGAGCTCTTGAAGATGCCCGCCGCTGAGTTCATTGGCGTGCGCGATGACTGCGGAGCGCCTACCTACTTCTTGCAACTCAGCCAAATGGCGACCCTTTATGCACTGCTGGCCTCGGGCTCTAGCCTCGATCTAGAGCGGGTAGTGCGCGCCATGACGCACCATCCAACCCTAATTTCGGGTGAGGGGCAGTTTGATACAGAACTGATGCGGCTTACCAATGGTGAATTGGTGAGCAAGTCGGGTGCAGAAGGCGTGCAGTGCATTGGCCGCGTGGGCGAAGGGCTGGGGATCGCAATTAAGGTTAACGATGGGGCACGGCGCGCTAAATACGCGGTGGCGGTGCATTTGCTGCGTCAGCTGGGGTGGATTACTCCGGCGATCGCCGAAACCTTGTCTGAGCGCTATATGCTTCTCAGCGACGTGAAGCGGCTGGATGTCGTTGGCGATCTCACGCTGCTCTAGCGACTTCTCTTAAGCGGCTTCCCGCAATAGCCAGAACTTATGCACTCTAGGGCGTGTCATCAATTCCAACCAAACGCTTGATGCTATGAGCGTTGCCACGCCCGACTCAAAAACCAGGCTAGGGGCTGTGACGGTTGATTTCTGGGATATCAGAGGCTAATTGATGACAGCCCCTAGTAGCAGATTGGGTAGGTGGACGATTTTTGAGAGGCTATGCACCCTAACGATCGCCCAACTGCGAAAGTCCTAATTGTGTTTTATCTGAATTTGATGCCAAATTTGATAGAGTCTACTGACGCCCTGTACGATGACGCATCCCCAACTTCTGCTATCGATTGACTTGCTAGCGTTCTATCGCCAAGCCAGCCAACAGACCTTTACGGTAGTGGATGTGGAAACCACTGGCAGTCGCGCCTCTAGCAGCCGCATTACCGAGCTGGCGGTGGTGCAGGCGACTCTGGCCGACGGCATTCAGCACCAGCAGAGCACGCTGATTAACCCAGAGGCCGTCATTCCGCCGAATATTGTCTCTATCACGGGCATTACCCAAGCCATGGTGGCGGATGCTCCGACGGCAGCGGTGGCACTCCCCCAGTTTCAACCGTGGCTGCAGGTGGGGCTGCTGACGGCGCATAACCTAGACTTTGACTACGGCTTTTTGCAGGCGGAGTATGAACGGCTCGGTGTTTCATTTATGCGCCCTACCGCCGAGCATTTGTGTACGGTTCAACTCGCGCGGCTGATGCTGCCGCATCTGCGCTCTCGCAGCCTGCCCGACTTGGTGCAGCATTTTAGCTTTCCGGTGAATACGTCGCATCGGGCCGAGGCGGATGCGATCGCCTGTTGGCTGCTTGCCGAGCGATTGCTGACCGACATTTTGCAGTTGCCCGATGCCGAAATTCTGCAGCGGTTTGCCCAGCAATGGCTCTCTGTTACCGATGCGGCTCATCTGTTGGGATGCTCCACTGCAGAGGGGCGATCGCACCTCGCCGCCGCAGGCATCACAGGCCGCACAGTCAAACGCTACAAACGGATGACTGAACTCTATCGCCGGGGTGACGTAGAACGGGTCATAGCCCAGCGCTCTGATGGGCAACAGTTGTCTTTATTCCACTAAGGGACTTTCTCGACCAGAACATTCTCACTTTAGACAAACAACCGGTTGCCCCACAAAAAAACGGTGGATTAATGTGGGAAAGTCCTGATTAGGACTCTCCTAACGGCGATTCAAGGGTTGCAATCGCTAGGTCGGTTAACCTGAGTCGTGACTGCTTGCTATTCTACGGAGGCTGGCGTGGTGGGGGATGCGATCGCACTGGCTGGCAGCAGATCGGGTGGTGTGCCTTGGCTAGCAATGTCCTCTGCGCAACTGCGGTGTTCAATCTGCCCATCGGGCATGGTGGTATTGCACAGGTAGGCGTCTGCTAGGTTAGCATCCGTCAGATTGGCGTCTGTCAGGTTTGCTCCCTCTAACCGAGCCTGACTCAGATTGGCACGCTGGAGGTTAGCGCCGCGCAGATCGGTATTGCGGAAATTAGCTTGACTTAGGTTGGCGCGGGCTAGATTGGTGCGTTGCAGATTCGTATATTGCAAGTCGGCCCCAGACAGATCGGCCCGAACTACGTCTGCCCCGACTAATTTGGCCCCGCGCAAATCGGCCTGACTGAGGTTGGCACGGGATAGGTTGGCGCGGGTTAAATTCGCATTATTGAGGCGCACATAGGGCATATGAGCATCGCCCAGGTAAGCTCGACGGAGGTCGGCATTGGTTAAGTCTGTGTGGCTGAGGTTTGCCTCTGCCAGATTGGCGCCGAGCATTTGCACGCCCGTCAGGGTGGCATAGCTGAGGTCAGCGCGACTAAAGACCGCCTCTTCTAAATAGCTATCTGTCAGATTGGCGCGAATCAATGACGCATCGCCTAGATAGGTGCTGCGGAGTTCTACCCCACTCAAGTTAGCTCGATCTAGAAGGGTGCGGCTGAGTAGGGCATTGTTAAGATGCGCTTGCTGCAGGTTGGCCTGGGTTAGATTGGCTTGATCCAACACGACTCCGGCTAAGCTCGCGTCAACCAGGCTAGCTCCTTGCAAATCGGCTCCACGCAGGTTGGCATACTCCAGGTTTACGTCTTGTAGGCTGGCATTGCGTAGATGTACGTTCTCTAGGTCGCAGCCGACGCACTCGCGCTGGCTGAGTAGCTGGCTGATGCGGTTATCTTTAGCGGCACTGGCCGATCTCCACACGCCTACAACCGCCGCAATGGAAACTAGAAAAGCGGCAACTGTAGCCAAGGCCATGACATCTTTTCTGTCGATAGGATACTGAGGGGAGGCCATAGGATACTCAGGGGAGGCTGACATGTCCTTCCCAGTCTACTTAAGGGTTAGGCTAAGCAGGTCGTGACTACTATAAAAGACATCAAACCATACCGAGTTGTAACTACGACCAAACGAACACCAAACTAACAATGGATAGGTCTGCAACCCTACGACCATTTCATGTAGTGTTTCCAGTGATGGATTTGGCAGCTACCCGATATTTTTATGAGACTGTGTTGGGCTGTCCGGTGGGGCGTCAGAGCGATCGCTGGATAGATTTCAACCTATTTGGGCACCAGATTACGGCGCATTTGGTAGATGTCCCTGTGGACTCTCCGACTAAAAATTTGGTGGATGGCAAGGCGGTGCCGATCCAGCATTAGGGGGTGATTTTGCCAATGCCGATGTGGACGTAATTGGGCGATCGCCTTCGAACCCATCACATCACGTTCATCATTGAGCCCTATGTGCGTTTTCAGGGTGAAGTCGGTGAGCAGGCTACGATGTTCTTTTTCGACCCCAGCGGCAACGCGCTGGAGTTCAAAGCCTTTGGGGACGATGACGCAATTTTTAGTACTGCTGAGATGCCTGGCTAACGCTATCTAGACGGGCAATAGCTGAGTGGGTGAGGACAAGTGTTTTAGTGGAATCCTGGCACGGTGGGAGTTCCACCAAACCATAAACACCCAGCACAAGAAAGAGACGGGTCAACCTGCCTCTTTTTTACAACCTCAGTTTGAGTCAAGGCAGGTTTTGGGGCGCTGCGCGATTCGCACGGCAGGGTGTGAGCTTAATCTTTAACTCAGGTTTTCTATTAGCGCGAGTTTGATCGCGTTGTTTAAGCTCCGTCGCGCGAGGGCTGAAACAATGCGAAAGCCGTGCTACCCACGTCGCAGGCAGCACGGCTTTAGGAATTGGCTGAGATTTTACGAAGTTACAACACGAGGTCAGAGGCTGCTTTAGACAGAGCTAACGTTGCCAGAGCAAACATGGATTTGCCCAAGCCACTAGTGGGAGAACAACGCTTTGCAAGGTGCCTGAAACCCTATAGAACGGGACTAAATGCTGACACACTGAGCACCGTTTCAACATTGGAACCTAGCTCAAAATGTCGCCAAAGGTTTGCAGCACGCCAGAGTTAAAAATGGCAAATATCACATAGGCAAAGGCTGCACCGCCGATACCACCCACCAAAAACATCCCAGCAAACTCGCTCCAGCCCTCGGAGGTGCCGAGCGCGGCGGGAGGGTTGGGATTGGTGACTGTCGCGATGGGTTTTTTGACGCCCACACCACCATAAAGAGACAGGCAGAGTGTCAAAATGACCACTAGAATAATGGCTTCAATCAACCCTACGACTGGGCCATAGGAGGTGTTGCGAAATTGACTGGTCAGCGCAAACGGCCCATAGAGCAAGTAGCCATGCGCCATGCCAATTTCTAATCCGCGCCGCTGTGCCGACAACCCAGGGCGATAGGCCGGTAGGTTGTTGATTAGCGCTTTGGTGAACTCTGAGGAATTAATAGGGGTGGCAAGATTGCCAATTTGAGGATCGCCAGCGGGTTTAATTATGTCCATCGTCATCCTTGAATATCTCTCTTGAACAACTCTGTTGAGCAACTCTCTTGAGCACTGGTTCAGAACACTTGGTCTGAACGACTGTCAATGGGAGTCAACTAAGGGGGGCTGCCCAGAGGCAGCACAGCGCCGCAGCACAGGTGAAATGCTACGCGTCGCTCTCAATGTAAATAAAGAGGAACGCCATCACTAGGGCAGGAAAAACCCAGCCAACAATGGGCACAAAAATGGAAGGAAGATAGGAGGCTGCCATATTGAGATTCCTACTATGCAGGTAAGTACAAGCTTCAGAACCAAACTTACTGCGAATTAGAGACAAATTGCGGAACGCTAAGAATTTTTAACAAACATCTAACCACCATCGTGGGGCGATCGCCCAATTCACACGGCTTAAGGCTTTAACACGGTCACAAGCTTCAGCCCATAGGTCGATTCAAAACAGCTCTTTTTCTGATCGAGCCCCCACAGTTCTAACAGGCACTCATCCTGAGGGTCTTGCGGCACTAGATGCATCATCAGCTTGCCATCGTCAGGCTGATGATGCACCTGCACCCGACGAATAGCCCCGATCTGACGGCGATCAAGCGCTACGGCCAGCCGCAATAGCGGACTGAGCTGATCCACCATGAGTCGATGGGGTTTGCTGTCGAGACTGCGGTAGGTGTCGTGTTTTTTCTTAGGGCAGCTTTTGCGATGGTAGCGGGCTATGTTGGCGATCGCCTCAATTTCGACTTCTGTAAACCCGAGCAAATCACCATTGCGAATCAAATAGTAGGAATGCTTGTGGTGAGCCGAATGGCTCACGTAATGGCCGCAGTTGTGCAGCATGGCTGCCGCCCAGAGCAGTTCGCGGGCATCGTCACCCCATTCATGCAAAACGCCCTGAGTTTGATCAAACAAACTCAGGGCGTGGCCAGCGATGCACTCAGCATAGGGCAGGTTGACATGATACTTCTGTGCCGTCCGAAGAATGCTGCGCTCCCGAATGGAGCTTTGATACCGCAGTCGGTCTTCAATCAGCCCGTGGGTCAGCATCCAGTCCACCACGACGCCTTCTCGGAGCGATCGCTCACAAATCGTCACCGATTTTAGATCCAGCAGCGACATCGCCTCTAGCAAAATCACCGCGCCCGCCACAATAATTTCGGCTCGGCGATCATTCATCCCAGGCAGGTCGCAGCGCTCGTCATAGTCCATGCGGCGCAGCTGCGATACCAGGTCGCGTAAGTCGCGCAGGGTGAGCTGATAGCCGTGCAGTGGGTCAGGCACCGTCCCCAAGTTGTCGCGGGCGTGCAGGGCGGCTAACGCCTCAATAGTGCCCGAGGTGCCCACCAACCGGGGCAACTCGTCCGGTCGCAGATTTTGGCGCACTTCTTCTATAGGCCGTTCTAGCATGCCTCGCACATAGGCTTGCAGAGCCGTGAACTCCGTGTTGCTGATCGGGTCGGTAGACACTAGCTCGGTGGTCAGCCGCACGGCCCCCACCTTCGTGCTGCTGAGCGTGCGCGGCTCATGACCATCGCCCAAAATGAGTTCAGTAGAGCCGCCGCCAATGTCGATAATCACATGGGGCTGGTTGTTGAACTCCACCCCCGACAGCACACCCAGATAAATCCGACGCGCTTCTTCCTGCCCTGCAATCAGATTAATGGTGAGACCCAACTCTTGTTCAATATGCTGCAAGAAGTCGCGCCCGTTAGGGGCTTCTCGAGTGGCACTGGTGGCGACCGCCACGATTTCTTCCACATTCAAGCTTTTGGCGATTTCTCGACAGCGACGTAGCGCTAGAGTGGCGCGCTCCATTGCAGCAGGCGTCAAGTTGCCAGTATTGCGATCGCGATCGCCCAACCGCACGGTGGCTTTCTCTTTCGCAATAATCGTGAATGAAGGCAGGGTGGGTTGAATCTTTACTACCACCATGTGAATGGAGTTTGTGCCCACATCAATGGCCGCGAGAATGCGATCTTGAGCAAGGTGGGGCAGGCTTAACAGACGCTCTCTGCTATAAGTCAACGTAGTCATCCAGGAAATCACTAAGGGGTGGGCAGTCAGACAAGGGGATGCGACGTCAGACGGCTCAGGCCAAGACATAGCCCAGTGTTATCAGGGCGATCGCCCCCTCTACATCGGCTGACGGCACCTTTTAAGACACCGTGAGCACCGCAGGGGGCCAACGCGCTAATTCGTCTTAAATCTCTTAAATCTAGTCAATTGCGGCGGTGCGGCTTGCTTGAATTGCACCTTGCTCAAGCAGGCTTAGACGCGATGCAGCAACTAAGAACATGCTTCAAAAACAGACGCACTGCATCCGGCAATGTTTCAACCAAACCTGGCGCATGCCAAGCCTTGAGTCCGGCGCTAGCAGGCATCGGCTAGAGGTGACATACCCTGTGATGAGCGCAGATCAGCACGCTAGAGATGACACTCGGGATAACCCTGACAAACATCTCGATTTTATATCGCATCGGATTTTTTGTGACGCGCATTACAGTCAAGTTCCTGTAAGGTTTCTAAAACCCAAGACACCGCAGGTTGCTGTTGTTTAATTTGAGCTGGGGGATGCTATTGCTATCCCATTAAGCCGATTGATTTAATCTAAGACACATAAGCCCGAATTCAGCCGGGATCAAGGCGTTCGTCACCCCCAACGGCGCTAGCCAAAGCAGGTGCGCATGGACGATGGAGCGGGGCGATCGCCCGCCTAATTCTAGGGCGTGTCATCAATTCTGACCAAACGCCTGATGCTATGAGCGTTGCCACGCCCGACCCAAAAACCAGGCTAGGGGCTGTGACGGTTGATTTCGGGGATATCAGAGGCTAATTGATGACAGCCCCTAAAATTCCAATGCTTCTCAACGCCCTCTGAGCGCCTCGCTATGGAACATCACTATGGGGCAAACCCCTGCCGCGCTGGGCCTTCCCGCTCGAAGGTCGCAGGCTGCTCAGCCGCCCGCATAGACCTCTTAGAATAGAGACAGTCGATACGCGCTTGACACCCCTGACGTAGGTTCATTCATTTCATCGAAGCATCGAAGAACGGGAGGACGTTCGATTGGGTCGCGGCTAAAGGTCTCTTTTTAACTTTAAATTAATTTAATTAAGGAACACCACACGTCGCAAAGCGTTGCCGGTTTAGCCGATTAAGCAACGCCAAAAATGGTGCAAGATGTGAGTATCACAGTATTAAGAAGTGTAAAGGCAGTTCATGGCGGATCATCTTATTCGAGCAACGGCAGCAGAAGGTGGTATTCGAGTCGTCGGTGCCATCACCACACGACTCACCGATGAAGCCCGACAGCGGCACCAATTATCCTATGTCGCTACCGCAGCCTTGGGGCGCACCATGACCTCGGGGCTATTGCTAGCCTCCAGCATGAAGCGGGCTGGGTCGCGGGTCAACATTCGCGTGAAGGGCGATGGCCCTCTAGGCGGTGTGTTTGTGGATGCGGGCCTAGACGGCACCGTGCGGGGCTATGTGGATAATCCGGCGATAGAGTTGCCGCCCAATGCCCGAGGCAAGCTCGATGTGGGCGCAGCAGTGGGGCACAATGGCTATCTGCATGTGATTCGAGATATCGGGTATGGCTATCCCTACGCCAGCACAGTCGAGCTGGTATCGGGCGAAATTGGGGAAGATGTAGCGTCGTACTTGGTGACCTCCGAGCAAACTCCCTCCGCGCTGGTAGTGGGCGTGTTTGTGGAGCCGGACGGAGCCACTGCCGCTGGCGGACTGCTGGTGCAAGTGTTGCCCAAGGCTGCACGCGATGAGTCTTTAGTGGAACTGCTGGAATCGCGCATTGGGGGTCTCTCTGGCTTTACGCCCCTGCTGCAAGCCGGGAAAACGCTGCCGCAGATTTTTGAGGACCTGATGGGAGATCTGGGGCTACAGGTGTTTTCAGACACACAGCTGCTCCGCTTCCACTGTGGTTGCTCGTTTGATCGCATGCTGGGCGCGTTGAAGATGCTGGGTGAAGAAGAACTGCGTGACATGATTGTCAAAGATGATGGGGCAGAGGCAATCTGCCACTTCTGCAATGAGGTGTATCAGGCTGACAGTGACCATTTAGAGAATTTGATCGAAGAGCTGAAAGCGAATGCGTTGAGTAACGGCTAAGGGTGTGGATCAGGGCGATCGCCCGATGTCCCAGCTACGATGCTCCGGGCATCATGCGCCGGTTCTCTATCGGTCTTTTAGACGCATGCGCTAATCTGCAGCAATAAATCTCGTCCCGAAACGCTAGAAAGCCCATAGAATTAACCGTTAGAGTGAGGTCGATTGGGCGAAGCATGGGAGCGGTTTGCGGGTTCTAGCCTTGCAGATGCCTGATCAAGTCTCTGTACGGCTGCGGCAGACTGGGATATGACTCTTGAATTCAGAAGGCTCGCTAATCTGAGGGCATGGGCCTGAGGGCATGGGGGCGAGGGACGACAGCGTAAGGAATGAACGGGTATGAGCAACGAGCGAAAGGGAGTGGCTTCGAGGCAGCCGTCGCGGCGATCGCCCCAGCCGGGTAGCCAGCGGCAAGCACAGACGGTGCCCCCTGTGCCGCCCAAGACGACCGTTCGGCCCCAGGCCAGCCGCCAGGCGGAGCGTCAGCCTAGGCCTCAATCTGGGCGATCGCCCCAAGCTACCGCTTCAACCGGATATGAAATGCCCGAGCCTTGGGAGTCGGCCCGCGCGACTCGGTTCGCGCCGCTGCGGCGAGTCGTGACGCAAACCATGGGTGCTGCAACTAGCTGGCAGTCGCTGTTGCTCGTGGGCTCAGCCTCGGTGCTAGGGGTTGGCTGGCTGAGTGCGGCGCTGCTGTTTAAGCTGCCGTCGTTGCCCAACTGCCCTGCAACCTTCTGGCCGACCTCATCGGCGTCGCTGCGGCTCTATTGCGCCCAGCTCGCCGCGAATAAACAAACGGTAGATGACCTGCTAGCGGCGATCGCCACCGTCAACGACCTGCCCCAAAATCATCCGATGCGTCCAGAGGCAGAGCGCCACATTCAGCAATGGGCCAACGACATTCTTGATCTGGCCGATGAGACCTTTCATCGCGGCGAACTGCAGGGGGCGATCGCCATTGCCCAGCGCATCCCTCAAGATACCGATGCGCATCAGGATGTCTCTCGGCGCATTGAGTCTTGGCGAGAGGTCTGGGCCTCTGCTGAGTCGCTCTACGGCGAGGCAGAAGATCTGCTGTTTGATGGGCAAGACCCTCGCAAGGCCTTTGACCTAGCTGTGCAGTTGCTCACCGTGGGCAACCGCTATTGGGAAACCACTAAATACCAGCAGTTGCAGGACTTGATCACCGCTTCGCGGGAAGACGGCAGCCGCCTAGCAGAGATTCGTCAACTTGCGCGGCAAGGCGGGTTAACGAATCTGCTAAAAGCTGTTGAAATGGCCCGCGAGATCAAGCCCAATAGCCCCATTTACTCCTCGGCTCAGCGGCTAATCGATAGCATTGGGCGAGACATGATGGCCGTGGCTGAGGCGTCGCTAGACCGCCGCAACTTGGAAGAAGCGTTAGCAATCGTGGACGAAATTCCCAATACACCGGCTTTGCAGCAGGATGTGCAGGACTTTAAGACCGTGGCCCAGGCGCGAGCGCAGTCTTGGCAGGGCACCGTGGCTGATTTGCAGGCGGCAGTGGTGCAGCTGCAGCGGATGCGGAGCGATCGCCCCCTCTATGGCAAAGCCCAAGAGTGGATTGCCCGCTGGCAGCTTGAGATTCAGGATGTCGGCACTCTAGCGCGAGCAAGGGAAGTGGCCGCGCTCGGCACCCTCGGCGATTTGCGTGCTGCCATTGCCGAGGCTCGTGCCGTGCCCCGCGGTAATCCCCGATCTGATGAGGCCAATGAGCTGATTCGCGAGTGGACGACCGAGATCGAAACGACTGAAGATCGCCCACTGCTGACCCAAGCCGACTCCTATGCCAGTGTAGGTGACCTGCCGTCAGCGATCGCCGTGGCTCAACGAATTCGCTCAGGGCGCGCCTTACACGACGAGGCCCAAACCCGCATTCAGGGCTGGACGAATCAAATTCAGCGGGCGCAAGATCAGCCGGTGCTTGATCGGGCGCGGCAGTTGGCCTCATCTGGGGATCTAACGGGGGCGATCGTCACCGCAGAGCGCATCCGAGCCGGACGCGTGTTGCATACGGATGCTCAAAACGAGCTACGCGCCTGGCGCACCCAGGTTGAAGCCCAATCGCAAATGCAGCAAGCTCGCAGCCTTGCCACTGCCCGCACGCCCGCCGCATTGCTAGAGAGTATTCGGCTTGCAGGGCAGGTGCCTGCGGGCACCTCGGTGTCTGCTGAGGCCACCCGCATGGTGAATCAGTGGAGCAGCGAGGTGCTGCAAGCCGCGCAAAGCCGGGCCGGGTATGACTTGGTTGGGGCGATCGCCCTGATGGAGCAACTGCCACCCAACACGCCAGCCTATGCCCAAGCGCAGTCGCAACTGACTGGCCTGAGGCAGTTGCGCGACCAAATGGCACGTCCCGCCCGCGACTATTCGATTGAGACAGAGGCAACAGAGACGCTGGAGCCCCTAGACGATGTGCTGCCGTTAGAAGAAGGGCAGTAGCAGGCCAATAGCGGGCTAGTAGCGGCCCTCAAAAGCAGGCGCGTCGCCAGAGTCAAAGAAGGGTAGAACAGTGTGACTGCGGCGTTGTGACTGCGGCGTTGTGACTGCGGCGTTAGCTTCTGGGCTTAGTCTTGCTATATTGGCTGGCTCGGGCATAGTCGCCAATGGAGCAGCAGAGGGCTTTGAGGCTATTGAGCGCTTGCTGCATCAGACTGCTGTCGTTAGCAGTTTGCGCCAGCTTGAGCCGCTGTTCGCAGCAGTTAATGGCTAGCTCGTAGTTGTTCTGGGTTTCGTAGATCGCGCAGAGGCTTTCGAGTGCTTGATCCTCATTGCGGCGATCGCCCAGTTCCTGCGCCAAAATCAGCCGCTGACGGTGATAGCCAATCGCTTTGTCATAAGCTTCTACGGAATGACAGGCGATCGCCAGGTTTTTTAACACTTGCCCTTCTAGCGCTCGGTCGCCATGCTGCTGGGCGAGGCTATGCAGCCGTTCATAACAAACAATAGTTTGTTCATGATCCGCCTTGGCATGGTACGCATTGCCCAAGTTGCGTAGCACCTGCACCTGCACCTGCACCTGCACCTCGTCTAGATCTTTCGCTAATTCGAGGGCTCGGCTGTAGTAGGCGATCGCGCGATCGCAATCGTTCATCGCTTTGAACACCATGCCGAGGTTATTGAGCGCAGCCACTTCGCCCCGGCGATCTTGAATTTCGCGGGCAATCTTCAAACTTTCCAGCTTGTATTCCACCGCTTTGTCGTAATAGTGCAAGTGGCGGTAAGCGTTCCCCAAATTGCCCAGCGCCTGTCGCTCGGTTTTGCGATCGCACACCTGCCGAGCGATCGCCAACGCTTGATAGGAATGGGCGATCGCTTTCTGATAATGCGCTAGCGCATAGTAAGTCAGCCCAATGCCGCTGAGGGTTGCGCCTTCCCCCTGCATATCCGGCAGCCGTCGATAGTGCACCAGCACCTGTTGAAACGTGTTCAACGCTGCTTCATAATCTCGAATTTGATATTGCTCAATCGCCTGTTCTAGCAGCGCATCCAGCTCCAGTTTAGTTGTGTCGGGCACCAAGCAACCCGGTTCGCCTCGGTCAAGAATTCGCTCCGTAGGGGGCACAAACGTTTCATGATAGGCATCTGGTGAGTTCACCATAGCTCAGCCTCCGTTCGGGGTAACGCGGCAACATCCCCCAGCCATTGAGGAGATGATCCGCCTGGGTTTTGCTTAGACTGACCCCATAGGGTGCGAGGAGTAGATGCCTGTAAGCCCTGATGGCCGTTTCCCTTTAGGGCTAGGCCGATGGTTCTGGCACATCTGAACCTCAGAGGAGTTCCCCTATAGCATCCAGAGAATCCGATGCCCTGTGTGGACAGAGTGACCCAATTGAGTGCCCCAAAGCGCTGATGCTCTGCGGGGCTGAGCATGGTAGCGCTGCAGGGCGCAGCAATGGGATGGAGGATGGGGAAAGGGATATACATGGCGTTACTAAGACAGACAAGATGGTAGCTAACAGCGCCAATTCGGCCCTTGAGCACTCTACTCAGCGAGGAAGGATGTGAGGGCAAGTATGGCTGAATAGGCCTGGAGTGCTAACGCCTGATTGCCAGCTTCATCATTCCGTCACAAAAGTTGCGTGTATCTTTTTATTTTTATCGACTTTTCTAGAGTATTCAATCGATCGCGAAACCTACAGGGTAGATGCCCTGATATTTACAGGTCTTGCTCGACGATCCCAGTGAAAATGCATCCGTGTATCTCCGTAAGTGACATTATATTTTTCAATGGAAAAGATACCTAACGTCAGTTCGGGTTAAGAGGGTTTTGGGGCATCGCGCGTCGCGCGATGCCCCAAAACCCTTAATGTGCCGTGCGCGTCGCGCACGGCACATTAAGGGTTTGAGCTTATCCCGAACTCAGGTTACCTAAATACTAGGTTGTCTCAGCCAGTGGTCAGCATCGACGCTGTGTTTGCAGGCCGGTCAGGCTGCGGCTGCGGTGCTAGGCTGAAGGGGTGAGTCTTCTCAAGAGTTCAAGATTATTGTGAGTTCCGTATTTGCTGACGAGCATCTGCTGTTTTCCCCTGTGACGCCTCAGGCAGATGCCATCCCCACCATCTTTGCGTTTCCCAATGAGTACACCGTTGGCATTACTAGCCTCGGCTATCAGGTGGTGTGGGCAGCGTTAGCTCTCAATCCCAGGGTGCAGGTGAGTCGGCTGTTTACCGATGTGCAGGAGAGCTTGCCGTCCCGGCCTGAGCTGCTGGGTTTTTCAGTGTCTTGGGAGTTGGACTATGTCAATATTCTGAGCTTGCTAGAGCGGCTAGAGGTTCCCCTGCGGGCGGCAGATCGCACCGATGCTCATCCCCTAGTATTTGGGGGTGGCCCGGTGCTAACGGCCAATCCAGAACCCTTTGCCGATTTTTTTGATGTGGTGCTGCTGGGGGATGGTGAGCATCTGCTGGAGGCGTTTGTTGCGGCCTATGACGCGGTGCGAGGCGCGAGCCGGAGGGAGGTGTTGCGGCATCTGGCACAGGTGCCGGGGGTCTATGTCCCCAGCTTATATACGGTGACCTATGAGGCGACGGATGGAGCGATTGCTTACATCCTGCCGATCGATTCGGCCATTCCCCCTGAGGTAGAAAAGCAGACCTATCGCGGCAATGTGCTGTCTGCGTCTACGGTGGTGACGCCACGGGCAGCCTGGGAGAGTATTTATATGGTGGAGGTGGTGCGGAGCTGCCCAGAGATGTGCCGCTTTTGTCTGGCGAGCTATCTCACGCTGCCGTTTCGCCCTGCCAGTTTCGAGGCGTCGCTGATTCCGGCGATTGAGCGCGGGCTAACGGCCACTCGCCGCTTGGGGCTGCTGGGAGCCTCGGTGACGCAGCATCCTGAATTTGAGGATGTATTGGACTATCTTGATCAGCCTCAGTTTGATGGCGTGCGCGTTAGCCTATCCTCTGTTCGCACCAATACCGTGACCGAAAAGCTGGCGCGGGTGTTGGTGAAGCGGGAGTCGCGGTCTATCACCATTGCGGTGGAAAGTGGGAGCGATCGCCTGCGCCGCATCATCAATAAAAAGCTGGAGAATGACGAAATTGTGCAAGCTGCGGTTCACGCCAAAGCGGGCGGTCTTAGCAGCCTCAAGCTGTATGGCATGGCGGGCATCCCCGGCGAAGAGCCCGACGACATCGCGGCAACTGTGGCGATGATGCAGCAGCTCAAGCGCGCTGCCCCCGGACTGCGACTGACGCTCGGGTGCAGCACCTTTGTGCCCAAGGCTCACACGCCGTTCCAGTGGCAGGGAGTAAACCCCCAAGCAGAAAAACGACTGAAGCTCTTGCAGAAACAGTTGCGCCCAATGGGGGTGGATTTTCGACCTGAAAGCTACAACTGGTCGGTGATTCAAGCGCTTATCTCTCGGGGCGATCGCCGCCTCTCACCCCTTTTAGAGCAGGTGCGCCACTATGGCGACACGCTGGGGAGTTATCGCCGCGCCTTTAAGGAATTTCGCGGTCAACTGCCGCCGCTTGACTATTATGTGTTTTCTGATTGGGATACTGACCAGATGCTGCCGTGGGATCATCTGCGGGGCCCCCTCCCCAAATCGACGTTGGTCAAACACAGAGACAGTGCCCTAGTCGTTGACGCCCCGCTGCTTGACGCCCAACCGGCACTCACCTAGGTAACCGGAGTTTAGGTTAGACCGGTTGTGGGCTCTAGTGTGCCAACGGAATTCGCCAAACGAACGTTCAAATAAAGAACAAAAAAGCGCGTCCTGATTGCAATCAGGACGCGCTTTGTAGAACCTACTAATTGTGAATTAGGGGCGAGCGTTCTACCGCAGCTGAAGCGCCTTGGTTTTGTCTGCCATGTGGATGGTATCGACAAACCGCACCGTTTTGGACTGGGTAGAGATGACCAGGCTCTGGGTACGAGAACCGCCCCCAAAGAAGCGCACTCCTTCCATCAGCACGCCGGGGGTGATGCCGCAAGCAGCAAACAGCACCGTCTTGCCCGAGGCCAGCTCTTCTGTTTCGTAGACCTTGTCAGGATCGCTGATGTTCATTTCGGATAGGCGGGCTAGGTTGCCTTCTTTGGTCATGTTGGCCCATTCCTTGGTTTTCACCACGGCAGGGTCATAGACCAATTGCCCTTGAAAGTGACCGCCTAGGCACTTCATTGCAGCGGCAGAAATGACCCCCTCAGGAGCCGCACCGATGCCCATCAGAGCGTGGGTGTTGGTGCCGTTAAAGGCGCAGGAAATGGCCGCAGACACATCGCCATCGCTGATGAGTCGCACGCGAGCACCCGCCTCGCGAATCTCAGCAATTAGCTCATCGTGACGCTCTCGCTTCATCACGACCACGACGAGTTCATCAATGGAACGGTCAAGGCACTCCGACAAAATCTTGAGGTTTTCGGTGGCGCTCTTGCGAATGTCTACTTTGCCTTTTGCAGCAGCGGGTGCCGCGAGCTTTTTCATGTAGAAGTCGGGTGCGTTGAACAGGCCGCCTTTTTCGGCGATCGCCAGCACTGCCATTGCACCAGGCTGACCATAGGCGCAGAGATTGGTGCCTTCGCAGGGGTCAACGGCGATGTCAATTTCCATCAACTCTTCAGGGTTGCAGAAATCTTTGGCATCAGGCTGGGTGCAAATGCCGACTTCCTCCCCAATGAAGAGCATCGGAGCATCATCCCGCTCCCCTTCCCCAATGACGATGCGACCGCGCATCTGAATCTTGTTCATGCGCTCGCGCATGGCTTCTACTGCTACTCGATCGGCTTCATTTTTGTCGCCTTTTCCCATCAACCGGGCAGAGGCGATCGCCGCCTGTTCTACCACCTCAATAATTTCTAAGCCAAGAGTCGCTTCCACCTGAGATCGCCTCCAACTGCTGAGTTTGCGTCACTTTCCAGACCGTGTTTCAGTGTATGAGTTTACCAGACTGAGGGGATCGGCAACACACCTTGACGATCTCTCTTGCTAAACTGGCGCGCTGGCTAACCCTTGAAATGGGCAGGGGCCAACTGCTCCCGCGCAACTAGCACGCCGGGTTCGTGCTGCATCGGCAGTGTCGTGACCTGATCTAACTGGGCGCAAAATACCAAATCTTCATGGCAGTTCAGCCGCATCAGCCGCTTGCCGTGGCTGGCATGTTGCAGCAATTCAAGCAGGCGATCGCCCCATTCCACAAACAGTGCCGTGGCGGCGATCGCCTCATCATTCCCCGCCAGATCCCCCAGTGCCAGACCTGTCGCGGACTGCAAGGCATCCAAAATCGCGCCCGCGCAAACAGTATCTTCTAGCGCAAAGGTTCCTTCCCAGCCTGAGCCTACAATCCACACGGTCTCCGGGCGCGTTGCGGCGAGGTAATCGACAGCGGCCTGTCGATTGATCAGGGCCACAGCCAGCACGGCGGTGGCCCCTTTGACACTGGTGAGGGCGCGAGTGCCGTTGGTGGTGCTGATGAAGAGTCGCCGCCCCGCCATGCGGTCGGGCGTGCAGGCGAGGGGCGAGTTGCCAAAGTCAAACCCGTCGACTTGGCTACCGCCCCGCTCTCCGGCGCGCAGACGCTGGTGAGCCGGCCAGGCATCACTGACTCGAATCAGCTCGTCTAAATCACTGAAGGCTTGGACGGCCTCTGCTCCGGCATGTAGGGCTGCAGTGATAGTGGTGGTAGCCCGCAGCACATCGATGGCGATCGCACAATCGGGTGTGCTATCTGTAGGAATTTGCTCAGGGGTGTGGAATACGGAAACCTTCACAAGGGCGCTCACTTATCACAATTGTTGCCAAACTTAATCATACGAGCTAGTGGCAGCACTCGCAGGTTTAAAGCAATTGAGCACTCCCAAAAGAGGCTGAGGCGCGGGTTGACGTGGGCAAAGGGCGATCGCCCCATAAGCACCCTCTGGCCTATCTAAAGGCAGATTGCAGCGTGAGTCAGTGGGGAGACTATAGAATTGGGAGAGAAATTATGAGGATTGCATGAAGCCTAAAGAAGGGGAACTCTGCCTGGTGGAGTTGCCTGCTTAGGGCTTTTTTCGGAAAGGCCATCCCTCTTCTAAGAGCAGCCCTGCATTGAGTGAACAATCATGCATGCCCACAAAAAAACTGCTGATTGATGGGGGGTGTTCTTCGTCCGAAGTCTCCTTACCTGTATTCAGTCTGTCCGCATCTGGTTTATCCGAGTTTTTGCGCGTTGTGTGGGTGTCGATGCCAGTTCCTCGCGTCCCATTTCAAACCGCCAACGACTGCTTTCGCAAGGCAGACCATGCGCGCTGGCAGCGACTGCAAAGCAAGCGCCATATTTTGCGATCGCAGCTTGGGTTCAATGACGCGCTTACCTCGCAGCCCCCAGGCTGTCAAAGCTGTCGGCATCATCACGGAGTTGCCTATGGGTATGGCGATCGCCGTACTGTATTGGTCTGCGGAATGCACCCCTATGGCTGGCAAGGACGCACCTGCCCCGACTGGCAAGCCGAGCCAAGTTCATACATTTCATAAATTGTAAGACTGGCGCATTGCATGCAGCGTCTTGGGAATGTTGGGCAATGTTGCAGAGGCTTAGCCGCCCCAAAATCGCCCCGCTGCGTTAGTCCTAAAATCTTCTGATCTCAAAGACCTGCTCAATGCAGGGGTTCTGACGGTTGCCGATGGACTGATGGCGTTCTCTAGTCGCGATCCCAGTACTCCCAGTGCTCCCGGAGCTGAGAAGGGTGCGATCGCCCAGCCTGCCGAAATGTGCCATGCAGTGGGAGAATGAAAGCGACAGATTTACCAGTTCTCCCCATGCTGAAGCGAATTGCAGCGGTCGTCCTTCTTGTGTTAAGCCTCAGCCTTCAAGGCTGCATTGCTCCAGCCGCAGGCTTAAAAAGCTACGTTGATAGCTATGATGGGTATCAGTTTCTCTACCCCAATGGCTGGCTACCGGTGCAGGTGTCGGGTGGGCCAGACGTGGTGCTGCACGATTTGATTGAGGAAACAGAAAATGTCAGCGTGGTGATTAGCCCTGTGCCCGATGGCAAAACCTTAGAAGACATCGGCACGCCTAGCGAAGTGGGCTATAAGCTATCCAAAAATGCGATCGCCCCCCCCGACTCAGGCCGCACCGCAGACCTCATCAACGCCGAAGCCCGAGAACTGCACGACGTCACCTACTACCTGCTGGAATATGCCGTGCAGTTGCCCAACCAGGCCCGTCACAACTTAGCCAGTGTGGTTGTGCGACGCAACCAGTTGTATACCCTCAACATATCCACTACCGAAAAACGCTGGGACAAAGCTCACGAGCTGTTTCAACAAGTCGTGGACTCGTTTGAAGTGTATTAGCTCGCATTCCCAAACCTACCGGAAGACTTGCCGCAAGAATGGGCAACCTAGCAGTAGTGCGAGGGGCGAGTGCATTAGGGAAAATCGTTGTGTGGAAGGGTAAAACCCTTGCAATGCCAGGGTTCCACAACGCCATGAACCGGATGACTCTTCGCCAGCGCTCTGTGCGTCACGGGTTTGTGCGGTTTTTTAAGGGGATTGGGATGATTCGATCTGTCTTACTTGGTCTGTTGTGCGCGATGGTGCCCATGCAGGTGGCGGCTCAGCCCATCGTGGCAAGCATTCTGTCTACAGGAGATGGAGACACGCTGCGCATTAACCAAAACGGGCAAACAGTGATTATTCGGCTGGCCTGCATTGACAGCCCAGAGCCCGATCAACCCGGTGGCACTGCGGCAGCACAGCGACTGGCTCAGCTCTTGCCGCGTGGGCAGTCGATTCAGCTCATTCCGGTAGATACCGATACACATGGGCGCACGGTGGGCGTGGTGTTTGCCAATGGCCGCTCGGTCAATATGCAAATGGTGCAAGAGGGTCACGCGGCAGCCTATCGCTATCACCTCTCGAGTTGCCCTAATTCGCGCAATGACTTGTTAGCTGCGGAATCGAGCGCTCGTGCAGCCCGTCGAGGTTTTTGGGCACAGGCCAACCCCATCATGCCGTGGGACTGGCGACGCAGGTAGTGCAATTCTAGAACCCCCAATGACAGGTTTAAATGACGGGCTTAGGATAGGGGTACGGCTGGGTGGGCTGACAAGCTAGCTGAGGATTGCCTGGGTTGATCTCCCCTAGCCCCCTTAACAAGGAGGGAACCGGGTCAGGAGTCCCCCTTGCAAAGGGGGATTGAGGGGGATCGCAACGGATTTGCCATAGTCACGGATTTGCCATAGTCACGGATTTGCCATAGTCAGGGCAATTTGTGTGTATTTAGGAGCTACTCGGGAGAGGTCTAGGGTGAAGGCGTTCGGGCTGTTAGCCTAGACGTGTTGTTGGTCAGCCCGCAATCTGGGGTAATGTCATGCCGGTAATGTAATGCCTGCCACACGAGTGGCGATAAGCAGGATGGAGCAACTATGACGCAATCAGAACGGGTGTGGGATCATAAGCCGTGGTGGTGCCAACCCTGGTCGATTTTGTTGACGGGGTTTGGGGCGATCGCCACGAGTTGGCTATTATTTCGGCTCATCTGGCTCACCGCGTTAGTGGCGATTCCGCTGCTGCTGTGGATGGGGTTCTTTTTGGTAATTTATCCCCAAGCGGTGAAGCAGGCGCAAGCAGACGAATAACCCACTGTGGCGATCGCCCACAGATCTTCAGGGCTAGGAGGCTGCATCGCTAGCAGGTGAGCTTAACTGCGCTGATGGTGCGCTGATTAGTAGTTGGAACTGGCCAGATCGCTGGTGATCCACGGCTGCTGCTGCCGCTGTTGCAGTCGCTTGCGCCAGCCGCGAATTTGCTCTGCAGTTTTGCTGAAGGGGGAGGGAGGAAAGGGCGATCGCCCCAAGCCGTGATCCGCGACTAATGAGGGTCTAGCCGTGGCCTCTTCCGTCAGATTCAGGCGGCGGGGACGGTTTAAGCACTCCGACAGGTTGTCTAGATAGGGTTCTAGCTCTAGGACTCGCAGCAACTGATCCGCCGATTGATAGCGATCGCGCACCGAGATTCGTAGCATTCGCCGCAGGATATTGCCAAAGTGTTCGCTGACGTTTACCTCGTCTTCCCACCGCAACTCGCCCGTCACGGGATCGTAGTCAAACTCCATAGGAGGCTTGCCCGTAAGCAAGAATAAACAGGTCACCCCAATGGCATAAATATCGCTGGCATAGCTGGGGCGCAGCGCCAACTGCTCCGGCGGCGCAAACCCAATCGTGCCGACAAACTGCGTCGTTGCACCCCGATGGGCGGTGTCTTCTAGTTCTACGATGCGCTCTTTGACTGCGCCAAAGTCAATCAGCACCAGTCGTCCATCATCCTGACAACGAATGATATTGGGCGGCTTGATATCTCGATGGATCACCTGCTGCTGATGCACAAACGTCAAGACAGGCAACAGCTCTAGCAAAAACCGCTTTACCCCATATTCCGAGAGGGGCCCCTGCTGGCGAATTTCCTTTGCGAGCGTCCATCCCCGCACATATTCCTGCACGAGATAAAACTGATCGTCTACCTGGAAGTAGTCCAGCAGTTGAGGAATGTGGGCGTGGCTTCCCAACTGGCTAAGGGTCTTGGCCTCACGCTCAAACCGTTCGCACGCCCGTGCCAAGGTGGATGGGTTGCTAACCTTGGGGCAGAGCTGCTTGATCACGCAAACAGGCGACCCCGGCAGCGCGGCGTCCCGAGCCAAAAATGTAACGCCAAAGCCCCCTCTACCCAGGGCTTTGATGACGCGGTAGCGATCGCGAAATAGCGTATCGTCTCCGCAGTACTGATGCAGGCGATCAGTGGGTGAACTGGCTGGGGGCTGAGGTGTCGTTTCGAGAGAGAGTTGCATGGCGGGTGCAGAGGGGATAAATCTAACGCAATCTCAAAGCAGTAGAAGACTATAGCTCAATGCATTCGTCTGGGCTGCCCTAAGGTTTCGTTAAGGGCTCAGGAGAGGGGCCGCATGAGCTTGCGAGTTAAGCCAACTCCGCATCCTTTCAAACTACAAGCAAGGAGACCACAGACATAGACTAAACGCAATGCAGTTGCACCCTGCTCAATACAATCTTTATACTCGTCCTAATATGCCCACATCTTCTTTGAAAAGCGGACTGCATCGCCTCAGTATTTATGGTGAACTAGGGCTGTTGGAGTTGACTCCATTAAACGTTAGTCACCTAGATGCCGCCCTGAGTTGAACTCTAAACTGAGGGAGAGCGATCGCCCAAGCGGCAGAAGCCCAAGATTACAGACTATCGCAAACCCATGGTTTGAACATGCCACCATCCGATCAGTGCGGCTGTTCTCAGACAACTAAAGCGATTAACTCCAGCTTAGGACTGGATTTAGCCAACGGTTACATGAGGCAACCGCTCGATTTCTCCTCACCTTATACCAGCTTTATGGTGTTTCATGCGTTGATATACGTAGACCCTAGCACACTTGACCCAGCGCTGGCTGGGCAGAAACATATCGTCAATTCTGGGGAATCAAAGACCTAAGACACAGGTCTAAGAGCTAGTTGAGGCACAACCGCTGAAACGGCCCATATCGCTTGCAGGCTGGGGCTGTCAGCGCAGCTTAGGTTTAGCGATCGCCCATCCATTGGTTCAACCATTGAGACCGTGCAGACCCATACAGTCCCTAGCGGGAGAAAGTGCCTGGCTCATCTGCAACACTCGGATCAAACCTGCTCTGTGGCAAACTGCGGCAAAGAGCTATACCGAGTTACGGGCTTCCATGTTACGGGCTTCCACGTCATCTTGTTGATCGAGATTGCAGTCTTTATTGATTAGCGGCGCAATGACCTCCGATGCAATTTCTTCTTTTAGGTTTTGCTTGAGGGCTTCGAGCACCGTCAATGGGTTGGTTGCTTCTTTCATCACCTCAGCTTCAGGATCGTAGCGTTGCTCCATATGGGGCAGATCTTCGCGAAATTCTTCCAGTAGGGCAATAATTTTGGCAATTTTTTTCTCTGAGAGCAAGCTAAGCTGCAGCATTAGCTGGGTTCGCTGTTTGGCAAAACTTTCTTCTCGGCTTTGGCGAATGAGCACCCCCGTCGAAATGAGCAGGGCGGCTGCATCAAGCCCTTGGTCAGTCCAGCTGAAGGTGGGTAGTGCAAAGGGCAGCAGCTCTGTGTGGTTAATCAAGTCGCCAGAGAGCCACAACCCCAGCACGATGGTCAAGGTATATAGAAAAACTGGGCGGCTAAAGAATGCAGCAATAGACCCGAGAAGCCGTTCGTGAACTGGGATGTCTTGAGTTTCTTGACGGTGAATTTCGATGATGGCTTCGATATTTTCGGCAATCGGCTCTGGGAGTGGGGCGGTGATGATGCGCTGTGGTTGCATTTGCCACTGTGCGGCTGCATTTGCCTTAGCAACGTCAGTCATGTGACAGGCTCCGGTTCAAAGGGCTAAGCACTCGTGCGTCTATGTTAGGACGCAGCAGGTTAAGTGTGGGTTGTAGAGGGGTGAATGGGTGGATTCGTAGGCGTGTGGAACCGTTGTGGCGTGCAGATTCCATCAGGTTCAGTCTAACCCAGTTCATCCAGGCAGATGAGATTCTAATTTGCCATGCGTTTGGCGCTGAGCAGGGTTTGGCTGGGGCAACGACTGGGGGGCGATCGCTCCCCGGTATTTATGATATGGTCTTACTTTTTGACAGGATCAACTTTGATCGGGGTATATTCAGCCCTGATTTTAATGCAGCCTGAATGCAGCCTGTGGGACAGCCATAAGCCGGACTTGATACAAGCAGAGGAAGGAGATGGCGACGAGTGTGGTGACTGGTGCCGCTGGGTTTATTGGGTCGAATTTAACCGATGCGCTGCTCCAGAGGGGCGATCGCGTCATTGGCATTGACCATTTCAACAACTATTACGAATCCGCCCTCAAGCTCAGAAACCTGGTGCTTGCTGAGCAGCATCCTAACTTTCAGTTGATTGAGACAGATCTAGAATCGCTGAACTGGGCCACGCTGCTGGCAGATATGGCATTTCACCTGTTCTTTAAAGCGGTTCTTGAAGGAGGAGCCATCCGCATCTATGGCGATGGTCAACAAACTCGAGACGATACGTTTGTTCAAGATGCGATCGCCGCAAATCTTACAGCTGCGACCGTTCCAGACGCGATTGGGCACGTGTTTAATATTGGCGGCGGAGTCGTGTGGTGCTCACTGAGCGACACAATGGAAGCGATTGTGGGGCAACCCATTCTTCGCCAGCATGTAGAAACGGCGGTGGGCGACGCGCGCCATACCGCGGCAGATGTTACAAAAGCAGCGCAGGTGCTGGGTTATCATCCCAAGGTGTCTCTAAAAGACGGACTGACTCAAGAGTGGGAGTGGATTCAAACGCTGTACTGCCAACATCGGGTAAGTCTGAAAAACCCGCAATCCCCACGCGCCCCAGCACGTTCAGGTACATCAAGCCGGTGATGGATTAAGGGAGGTGGAGCTTGCATGATGCAAGGGTTCGCCCTACTGGTTGTTCTTACCCACTCGACTGTTACACTATGACGAGCCTTTCTCAACCCGATCCTCTGCTGTGGCACGACTGGCATGTAGTGGGTCGCATGGCTGACCTACCGCCAGAAACGGTGCAGGCGGTGCAGCTGCTGGGGGTGGATTTGGTGCTGTGGCGTGGGTCTGACGGGGGCGTGCAGGTGTGGGGCGATCGCTGCCCCCATCGCAGCGTCCGCTTCTCGGCAGGGCGTGTGCGCCAACAGGCACTGGTGTGCGCCTACCACGGCATGGCCTTTGGACAAGATGGACGATGCCTCAATGTGCCAGTGCATCCCGGCTACGAACCGCCATCCCAGGCTTGCGCCCAAGTCTATGAAGTCAAAGAACGCTATGGGCTGATCTATGCCTGTTTAGGCAATCCGTCTGCTCCGCCGCCGCCGTTTCCAGAATGGGACGATGTGGCCTATCGCACCTATAGCACTGGCCCGTACCACATTCGGGCAAATGGCTTGCGCGCGGTAGAAAATTTTTTAGATGTGGGGCATTTCCCCTATCTGCATTCGGGAATTTTGGGCGATGTGGCCAAGCCCCAGATTTCAGACTACGACGTCACACTAGATGCCGATGGTGTTCGGGCCCGTGATATTCGCGTATGGCAACCCAATCCACTGGGGACGGGGGCGGGCGCTTATGTCACTTACGAGTATTGGGCCATGCGGCCCCTCTCAGCCTACTTTCGCAAGACAAACCCGACGGGGGACTGCTTAACATTTTTGCTCAACGTGACCCCCATCGATGAGACCCAGTGCATCGCTTGGTTCAGCGGCGCGATGAACTATGGCGTTGACCTACCCCTGACGGACATTACCGCCTTTCAAAATCGGATTGTGGCACAGGACTTGGAGAACCTAGAGGCGCACAATCCGCAAGCGTTGCCGTTAGAGGGCGGGCTGGAGTTTCATGTGCCGAGCGATCGCACCTCGCTCATGTACCGAAAATGGCTGAAGCAGTTGGGGCTCACCTACGGGGTCTATCGCTAGCGCACTACCACAGGCCGCGTACAGGCTGTGGGGCTGGGGTGGCTGCTGGCGCTGGCGCTGCTGCCGGAGCCGCTGGCTCTGCTGGGGCAGGCTGACGTGCCTGCAACTCTTCCACTAAGCCTATTGGAATCAGCACTCGGTTGATGGCGTGAATCACGCCGTTGCTGGCAGGCACATCGGGCAGAATCACACTGGCATTGTTAACCACCACTTGGTCTGGCGTAACCTGAACAGCTAGTCCACCATTTAAGGTATCCAATCCGCCGGTCTCTAGTTGATCAGCCATGAGCGCATCGGGCACAACATGGTAAGCCAGTACAGAAGCTAGTAAATCCTGATTTTCGGGCAACAACAGTGCATCAAGCACACCCGCAGGCAGGGCTGCAAAGGCCTCATCGGTCGGTGCAAACACCGTGAACGGGCCAGGGCTAGAGAGCAAGTCCACTAGGTCAGCCGCTTGTACGGCGGCAACCAGCGTTTGAAACGCATCATTGCCGCTTGCAACCTGCACAATTGTCTCGTCAGTTTCGTCAACCTGGGACAGACGGACAGGTGTGGAAGGTTCTGCTGTATCTGCCAAGGCGGGAATAATCAGGGCGGTGGCCATGACTAGGCTTGCGCTCCACAGGCTAGTGAGAGCTAATCGTCGCCAGGCGAACTGTAAGTGAACCATGAAACCTCTAATAAAGATTGCAAATTTTTGTAACTCGTACCGTGCATATCCTACTGAATCTCATTAGGTATTGCAGGGAGCTGAGAGAAAAAAGGGCGATCGCCCAGATCAATGCTCACAGAACTGACTGGGACACACCCTACAAGATCCATAAAAAAACTGCTCAAGCACGCTTGAGCAGTTTTTATTTACGCAAGTCTAATTAACTAGCGCATCCATCAACCAACCAGCACTTGCCAAGGCAAAGGGCAGTTGTTCCGATGGAATAGTATTGGACTTAATATTGGACTTAGTAACGACGTGATGAGAAGCTACCGTTGCGATCGCCACCGCCACCGCCACCGCCACCAAAGGAGCTTCTGTTCTCACGAGGCTTAGCTTTGTTGACTTTCAGGTCACGACCCATCCAGGCAGCGCCATCTAGCGCATCAATGGCAGCTTGCTCTTCAGAGTCTGCGCCCATTTCAACAAATCCAAATCCACGCACGCGACCGGTGTCACGGTCAGTAGGGATTTGAACCCGGCTCACAGAGCCGTACTCTGCAAACACAGAAGTTAGGTCTGCCTCTGTAACATCGTAAGACAAGTTGCCTACATAAATCGACATAGATTTTCTCCAAAATCAAGGGAATGTAGAGATTGAGATTTCGGGGAGAACCTTGTCAATACCAAACGTGAAAAACCCGTTAATACTAAAAACAAATGCTGCTACCGATCACTTAACTCTCAGGCCCTATCCTAACACTCCATATTGAATCGTCACGCAGAGCTGCCAAAATATTGGGGGCAGAATCCGGTCAGGCTACCCATAGTTAATAGCAAAACCACTTAGCCAATGCAGGTCAAATCTATGCAGCGAGCGACATAGACGTACATCCAACAAGTCTCAGAAGGCACCTGAATGAATATTAAGATTTGTATCATTGCCTCTGCGTCAAGTCCTACACTAAAACAGGTAGGGTGAATCGAATCGGTGAATCGAGCTACTAGATGAACAGAAAGAATCATAAGAATTATCGTGCCTCGATTGTCATCGAGCCCACTCAGTTGTTTTTTCGTGAGGGGCCTTAGCGCTCATGGCAACTTGGCAATGTGTAAAGCAGTGTGGCGCATGCTGCCATCTCGACCCTGCCGATCGCCCCGATTTAGATGAGTATTTGTCTCCTACAGATTTAGAGCTATATCTGAGCCTGGTAGGTGACGATGGATGGTGCATCAACTTTGATCGCCAAACCCGAGAATGCCGCATTTACGATGATCGCCCGTTGTTTTGCCGGGTTGAGGCAGCAACGTTCGAAGCAATGTATGGGATTGAGCCGGATGAGCTGAATGGATTTGCTATCGACTGCTGTCGACAGCAGATTGAAGGCGTGTATGGCGATCGCAGTTTGGAAATGCTGCGCTTTGACGGAGCTGTAGGCATTGGCTGAGGACCGCTAATCCGGGACTAGCCGCCAGTCGCAGCAGAACGTCGGGCTAGAGCGGCGAAACAGGACGTGCCATTGGCGATAGATTGGCGATAGTTGGTTAAACCTAACGTCAGTTTGGCAAATCCCTACAGCCGTACTCACATCAAACCCGAAGCGGGATAGGCGCTCAGCGCCTATCCCGCTTCGGGTTTAGTATTGTCAAACGCAGGCGTGATAGCTAGGCGATAGACGCCATTTTCACATCACTGTTTGCCAACAGATCCTGAAGCTCTTCAGAGTCCACTGTCTCCCGCTCTACCAACATTTTGGCTAGTGTATCCAAGATATGGCGGTTCTCTTGAAGCACCAGCTTTGCTCGGCGATACGCTTGATCCACCAGGTTCCTCACCTCGTCATCAATAGCCGCTGCAGTTTCTTCAGAGAAATCGCGCTCCGACATGATGTCGCGTCCCAAAAACATGCCGCCTTGGCTGCGACCCAAGGCCACAGGCCCCAGCCGCTCACTCATGCCAAACCGAGTCACCATCTGGCGAGCGACTCGAGCCACTTGCTGCAGGTCATTCGAGGCCCCTGTAGTCACCTCTTCTTCCCCAAAGATAATCTCTTCAGCAAGGCGTCCACCGAGGGCTACCGCCATCTGGTTTTGCAGATACGCGCGAGAATACAGGCCAGAATCCATCCGATCCTCACTGGGCGTAAACCAGGTAAGCCCCCCTGCACGACCACGAGGAATAATGCTGATCTTCTGCACAGGGTCATAGTCAGGCATTAAAGCGCCCACCAACGCGTGTCCCGCTTCGTGATACGCCACTAGTTCCTTACGCTTCTCGCTCATAACGCGATCTTTCTTCTCTGGCCCAGCCAGCACCCGGTCAATGGCGTCGTTTACTTCATCCATCGATACCTCAGTGAGGTTGCGACGTGCGGCCAGAATTGCGGCCTCGTTCAGCAGATTTGCCAGGTCAGCTCCCGTAAAGCCAGGTGTACGGCGGGCAATCTTCTGCAAGTCCACATCCTTCGCCACGGTTTTGCCCCGAGCATGCACTTTCAGCACATCTAAGCGTCCCTGGTAGTCAGGGCGATCGACGACCACTTGGCGGTCAAAGCGACCCGGACGGAGCAGTGCTGCATCCAACACATCGGGTCTGTTCGTTGCAGCAATAAGGATAATACCCGTGTTGCCTTCAAACCCATCCATTTCGGTGAGCAACTGGTTCAGAGTTTGCTCTCGCTCATCATTGCCCCCACCCAGGCCAGCACCCCGCTGACGCCCAACCGCATCAATCTCGTCGATGAATACAATACAAGGCGCATTGGCTTTAGCTTGCTCAAACAGGTCACGAACGCGGGACGCACCAACCCCAACGAACATTTCCACGAACTCAGAACCGGAGATAGAGAAGAACGGCACACCAGCTTCACCCGCGACCGCCCGAGCCAACAGAGTTTTACCTGTTCCAGGAGGCCCAACGAGCAGCACGCCTTTGGGAATCTTGGCACCCACCGCTGTGAAGCGATCGGCATTCTTTAGGAAGTCCACGACTTCGGTTAGCTCTAGCTTGGCCTGCTCGATCCCAGCTACGTCGCTAAAGGTAACCTGCGTTTGGGGCTCCATCTGCACTCGAGCTTTCGATTTGCCAAAGTTCATAGCTTGGCTGCCCGGCCCACTTTGGGCACGGCGCAGCACAAAGAAGAGAACCACAAGCAGCAAGAAGGGAATCAGCAGCGTGCTTAAGACCCGACCCAGCACGTTTTCTTCGGCTTGGGGTGCAACGGCGATGTCTACGTTGTTTGAGGTTAGGATATCAAGCAACTCGGGGTCGTTAGGCAGGTTCACGAAAGCGCGCTCACCGTCGTCAGACTGCACCTGCGCCCGAGTCCGATCAGAGCTAATCGTAATTTTTTCGACCCGGCCTTCGCGAACGGCGCTAATAAACTCGGGGTTATATTGCCAGGTTGTAATGTTGGCAGGCGGGCGCTCGATCAGGGTTGTCGCCAAAAATACGACGACGATTACCAAGAGCGCGTATAGCCCTGCATTTCTCCAACGTTTATCCACTGAGGATCTTCCTCCTAATCTATAAACAGAACCCAATCTTTTAAATAGGAATAGGCGCGCTTGATATACCTAGTGCTGTTGACATGCGACCAGTCTGAACTGATTTGCATAGACCTTGCCTGCATCGCTGTTTGAGTCTTCGGCTGTAGGCAACGTCACCAGGTATTGCTACTCGCTATACCAAAATCAAAAGAGCAGCCGATATCAACTAATTGCTTAGTACTGAACTTAACGGTATGAGAGATGGTGAATACATCGAGTTCACACCTAATTCACACACCTAATTCAATAGAATTTGCCGATACGCCGCACGTAAACTATTTCATAATCTTAACGTAATTTTACATTCCTGCGGATGTGACAGGGTCGCCGTGACTAGGAGCAATGCTTCCCAGTCAAGAACCTCAGCAGAATGCAGAGATGCCGCCTGTTAGAGACGCATTTCTGCATTATAGAGCTTGGGTGAGAACGGCAGCAGAGCGGCTAGGGAATGCGGGTGTTGAAGCGCACTAGGCCTGGTTGGCCGACGGGCACCTCGCCCAGATTCACAAAGACAGCACCGTTGTTATCATTGGTTCCACACGGGTCGGGTAATGGGGCGAGGGGCGTAAAGAATCGCCCCGGATCGTTATCCGCCGTATTGGTGAGCGCTGTGGGATTGGGGCTGCCAGGAGCACGGTATTGAATGCCCTGCTGTGGGCCGAAGGTATTTGGTATAAAGTCTGTGCCGACTGGGATTTGGTCGCAGAACTGCACATTGCTGGCGGATGTGGTGCCGTCTGACGAGAAGTAGAGGGTGTACTCTACAATGTCGCCACTTTGCAGGCGGGTTTCTTCGGGAATTTGCAGTAGCCCGATGGGAGTAAGCCCAGCACTGTTGAGCGTGGCAGCATCTTCAGAATTGTTGGTGAACTGGCCAAAGTTGAGCCCCGGCAACGGCACACCGTTACGCACGACATTGGTAATGCGCTTCACTAGGCGGAAGCTGGTGTCTAAGTCAAACCGAATGGGCGTTGGCGTACTGTTGTTGCTGGGGTCGCCATCGCTATCTGGGTCAGAGGTGGGCACCGTTTGACCGGTTTGGTCGGTAGAAATATCGTTGACGGGTGTTCCGCTGGGGCTGAGTCCGGTGCCGATGGCGTTGTTTTGATAGACCAGACGCTGGGTTCCGGGGTTAACCTGCACAATGAAACGAATAATGGCTCGTTGGCCTACAGCTAGCGTTTCAGTTCCTGAGAGCAGATTCCGATCGCCATTTCCATCAAAGTTGGGGTTGGCAGCGGTGAGGGGCCCGCTCTCGATGCGAGGGGAAAGGGCGATCGCCACTGACTCTGCCTGATCGAAGGTGCTAGTAGCACGACCAAACAGATCATCCTCGATCTGAATGTTCTGAATTGGCACATCTCCTAGGTTTTCGACCAGGATATTGAAGGGAACGTTGAAGGTGCCGTCGCCATTGGGAGTCACAGTACCCCGCTGTTTGGCGACACCCAGCACTGGCCCTTCGGGAAATACCACAGGGGTTGGATCATCCTCACCAGGGTCATTGGGGATGCCATTGCCGTTGGGGTCTGGGTTAATGCTGGGGTTTGACAGGTCGGATACGGGAACATTGGCCGGGCTGATGCCTGTGGCGATCGCCTGGTTGAGATAGGGCCCTAAGTTAGCGCCAGGGGTAACCTGCACCACCACCCGAATTGTGGAGGTTGCGCTGATGGGTAAACTCTGCCCCGGGGCTAGTAAATCTAGGTCGGCGACACCATCGTAAGCAGGGTTAGCCGCGAGTCCGCCGCTGACCACTTGGCTTTGAAGCACCTCAAACTGAACAGCCTCGTCAAAGGTGTCACTAAAGTCGTCGGTGACTTGCACGTCGTTCAGCAAAATGCCGCCCAGGTTTGTCACCACAATGTCGTACACCACATCGTAGGTGCCGTCGTTGTTGTTGGTGATTTGCGTGGCTTGCTTGGCGGTACCGATGACGGGCGTTTCCGCAAACTGCACGGGGGTGGGCACATCCTCATCAGGGATGCCGTCGCCGTTGGGATCGGGATCGTCACCGTTGGTAGACAGATCGTCAGTGGGCACGCCGGAGGGGGTTTCGGCTTCGCCTAGCACCGAGTTCAAGTAGGGGCCAAGGTTAGCGCCAGGGGTGACGCGGATGGCAAAGGCAATGGTTTCACTCTGGCCCAGTCCCAATGTGCTGCCTGGGTTCAGAAGGTTGGGGTTGGTATCGCCATTGAAGGCGGGATTAGCAACCAGCGACCCAGTCGTGCTTGGGGAGGTGAGGATGGTGTATCCCACAGCTCCGCCAAACTGAGTGGCTAGATCGTCTAACAACTGAATATTTTGCAGGGGAATGTTGCCATAGTTCTGCGCTCGTAGTTCGTACTGCACGTCGTAGGTGCCGTCGCCATTGTTGACGACATTAACGACGCGCTTGGCAACGCCCAAACTCGGTACTTCGGGTAGGCTCACCACCGTTGGCGTGTTTTCGCCCGGTTCGTTAGGGTTGCCGTTGCCGTTGGGGTCTACCTCGGTGCCATCGTTGGAAATATCGGTCGTGGGCTGGTTGGTAGGGCTGGTGGCGTTGGCGATCGCCGAATTTTCAAACGGGCCTAAATTACCATTCGGCACCACCCGGACATTAAACTGCACAGTGGCCGTGCCGTTGACCGCCAGAGTTTGTCCCGCTGTCAGCAGGTTAGTGCCTGCGCCCGAGCCCGTAAAGTTGGGATTGGCCGCAATTCCGTTACTCGCCACCGAGCCAGGGATGATGGTGAAGCTCGCCGGTGCCAGGAATGTACTGGTCAGATCTTCCTCAATCTGAACATTGACGAGGGGCGTGTTGCCCAAGTTAAAGAGCTGCATCGAGTAGGGAATTGTGAAACTACCGTCCCCGTTATTAATGGGCGTGCTCGCCTGCTTGGTTAAGCCCACAACTGGATTAGAGGGCACTAACTGAGCCACATCTGTCGCACTCTCCGTCTCGTTGGTGCCGCCGCTATTGTCATTATCAATCGGGTCTGTGACATCAGCAGGGCGGCGAATGGTGGCCGTATTGATCAAGTCACCTGTGGCATTAGGGGCGATATCAGCCGTGATGGTATAGGTGGCGGTGCCATTCGTTAGCAGGTTAACGGCTGGGTCTACGATGGCATTGCCGCTACCGCTGTCGGTGCAACTCGACCCCAGAGACGCCACACAAGTCCAGGTGACATTCGAAAGACTCGGAGGCAATGTATCGGTAAATTCAGCGCCTAGCGCATCGCTGGGGCCATTGTTTTGCACTACGACCGTGTAGGTGATGGAGCTACCCGGAACGGGATTGGGTACGTCGCGGGTTTTGCTAATGATTAAATCGGCTTCGCGTACCAGAATACCGCCAGGTAATGCCACTGGCGGCGCAGGAAACAGCACCCAAGTGTCAATACCGCGATTATCGCCAAAATTACTAGTAAATGCGTGCCCGCCGCCAGCGCTACTGACCCCCTGCGGCGGCAAGGCTTGAATCGGGTTAGGCGCTCCTGCCCCAGTCAAATCACTGTCATCATAGAAGATGGTGAAGGGGTCAACGGACAGTGCGCCGGGCGGTTGATTCAGCCGTTCAATGACAATGCCACTGGCGTTGTTTTCGGCATCGAGGAAGGGAAAGTGCGCCTCCCCGGCCGTCAATTCAATCTGGGTATCGTAGGGTGCGGCTCCTGCGGGAGCCGGGTTGCCATTGCCATCATTGCCATCCCAAAAAATGGTGTTGGCTCCGGGTGTGACGGGGCTTAGCAAAATCCGGTCGTTGGCGTTGCCAAAGATGCCATCCCCATTTAGGTCGATCACAATGGTGGCTGTGCCCGACGCAGTGGCGTTAAAGCTGAAGGTTCCTCCTAGCGGGTTGTTGCCAGATGCGCCGGGGGTGCCCTCAATCCCAATAAATTCAAAGTTGGTGGCCGTTGGCGGCGGCGTGGGGGGATTATTGAGCCAGGTAATGCCGCTAGGCGATGAGGCAACAGACGGGAGGTCTGCAGCAGGCGGGTTCAAGAACAGTTTGTGCGTAATATCGTTGGTGGCTTCGTTGTCGGGAAGTGCTGGGCTATGCACTGGAATGGGCTGCCCGATGGGTGCGGGGATAGAGCGAAATAGGGAGGTGCCGTCGGCATCTAAAAAACCCTCGCGATTAGCAAAGAAAATAAAGCCGAAGGGGTCAAGCCCGTTGCCCTCAACGCGGTAACGGTAGCCGTCGCGCGTGAGGACTGTAACTTCACCGTTAAATAAGCTGCCTTGTCCGCCCATGTTGAGCGCTAAGTAATTGGCAAAGACGCGCCCCAGCACGGGCGTGCCGCCTGCTCCCAGCGCACCGCCCTGGCTGACGGTCACATCCCAGGCGACCACCCAGCCCTGATCGTTGGCTTGAGCCCAATCCCCACCTGCTGCAATAGGCGGTGGATCTTGGTTGCTGTTGGGGTTGGGGCTTTGAAAGTCAATCTCCCAGATGCCGCCTTGCCCCGCTTCGACCTCAATGCTACAGGGGGTATAGCCGATGCCCGGCCCAGCCAGTTCGGCTGCTCGGTCGGGAATGTTGCCTACGCCGGGGCCGCAGGTGCCGCTTGAGCCATCGGGGCGGCGAAACGCGATGTCGGTGATGCCGGTCACGCCTGTGGCGCTTGAACCCAAGTTGATTGTTTCTCCAGGCTGAGCGAAGACCTGAATGACCGTGCGACGCAAAATACCAGAGGTCTGGTCGTTGCGGAACTCGAGGTAGGGTCGGCTACCTGGGTTGTCGGTGAGGTCACGGCTGCCTTCGGCACGGGCGGCAGGCGCAAGTCCCCCCATCCCCATGCCCAAGACCAGCAGGATGCCGATGAGACGGCGATCGCCCCTAGTGCGAGCAACACCCCAGCGAATTAAAGCTTTTGTCAGCCAGTTGATCATGGTCGTCGGTCAGTCCTAAGGGCTAGCAGAGGATTAGGGTTCGATCTGTAAGTCGTCTTCTTGGATGATTAGCTCAAAACCGCGGGCATCGCTGAAAATCAGCTCAACCCGGCGATCGCGCGCATAGTCAAGGCGGGTGGTGCCGTCTGATAGCCGCTGCTCGAACCCAAAGGCGCGAATCGCCATCCGTTCGGGTGCGATGCCCTGCTCCAAGAGATAGTTGCGCACCGCTAGCGCTCGCCGGTTCGACAGCGCTAGGTTGTAGGCTGCGCTGGCGCGGGGGTCGGCATGCCCCTGGAGTTCCACCGTGATGGAGGGGTTGTCGCGCAGCACAACGGCCACTCGATCTAGCACTTGGCGGCTGGCAGGACTCAGGGTGTCGCGATCGAGAGCAAAGTGAACGTTGGTGGGCACTTGTAGCTGCAAGGGCTCAGGAGTTGGCTCTGGCTCTGGTACCGGCTCTGGCTCGGGAACAGGGGCAGTGGTGCAGCGGGGGATTTCGCCAATGGGCGGCACGGGGGACTGGGTATCTTGGGTGAGAATCACGGCGGGTTCGGAGGTGCCATAGCGCGAATCGGTGGCGATCGCCCCGACCCCCTGCCCGGGCGGCAGCTCAACCGTCGCGGCAAATTCACCACTGCCATTGACGGCAACGCTGCCGAGGGGTTCTGCCAATGCCCCATAGGGGTTGTCCACTTCTACCACGCGGTACAGTTCTACTTCAGAGCCAGGATCCGCCATCCCCACCACGGTGAAGCCTGATCCAGCAGGCGTCAGGCTAATTAACTCAGGCGCGTTGATGTTGCCGTTGCCGCTATCGTTGCGCTGCTGGCGCGATCGCCGGGGTGGATTCGGCCCATCCCCCACCTGATAATCCTGCGGAGTGACGTTGTGCTGCGTCACCAAGTCAATGCTCAACCCATCGAGCGCCTCAAACTGGTTCTGGGTAATCACGTTGCGATGGCTGGTGGGATAGGCTGCTACCACCACCCCCGGCCCTGGCTGCTGGCGAATCGTGTTGCCCGTGACCTCGTGATCGCTGCCCATGAGATAAATAGCAGCGCGCTGAAAGCGGCGACTGTTGTAGCTAAACTGGTTGTCGCGGATGGCAACCGAGCCATCTGGCTTAAATAAATAGACGCCGCTGCCGTCGCTCCCGCAGATTAGGTTGCCGATAATCAGGGTCTCATTCACCTGGCCTTCGAGCCGAATAGCGTCGGGCATCCCGGCGACCCCATTGCCCACTAAAATGTTGCTCTCGACCCGCATGCCCTCGGCGCGCGCCCCGGTGATAATGGCGCTGCCATCGTGCTGTTCTATCCGGTTGTTGCGAATGACGGGATTCACCGCATTGAACACCACCACTCCAAAGGCAGAGCGTGGGGTTGGCGGCAGAACGGATTCACCCGGTTCGCTGGGCGGCAAGCCCAACCAGTTTTGCTCAATCACCACATCGGCAGGCGGAATATCGCTCTCGCTAAAGGAGGCACGGCGCGATGGAACGGGGCGCGGCACCGCAGGCGGCGGCGCGGCATGGGCAATCAAAATATCGGCGGGTGGGGTAGAAGCGGTCGCTCCGTGTTGCGACGTAAAGCCGTAGAGGCTGAGCCCCCGCACCGTGACGCCATCAGCGGTAATGGTGAGTCCGCGCAGAAGAATTTGCCCTGGGGCAGGGGTGAGGCTGACCACGGGAATGGGCACCGCGATTTCGGCAGTGGCGCTGCGATCGCCATCGTAGCCGGGTTGCGTCGTGCCATCGAGCACCAGCCCTGGCGCGGCCAAGTCTGGCAGCACCGTCTGCAACAAAATGGTCGTGTCGCCCGGTGCCAAGTTAAATTCGATGCGGGAAGACCCAGCATCGCTGGGCAAAACTTGGGCCTGTTCGGCACTGCTCAGCGACTCCAGCGTGAGGGTGCCATTGGCCAGTTCAATGGCTTCGCGCAGGGTCAGCCCAGCGTCGGGTTCAATCGTATCGGCCGCACTGTTGACGATGAGCCGCAATGCGGGAGGCGCCGAGTCGAGTGCATCAGGCGTCCCGTCTTGGGCGATCGCCCCTGGCACCAGCAGCGCCCCTGCCGTGAGCAGCAGCCCTGTGGCGGCGGTCGTGATGGATGAAATGATTCGAATCTGGGTGTGTGTCATCTCATTCCCCTCCCTGCGGCGCATCTGGTGTAGTCGCCTGGATAATTTCGGACTCCTGCTGTTGAGGCGGGGCAATGCGCTGCCGACCAAACCCGCCAAACAGCTCGTTCACCTTGAGACTGATGTTGAGGAACACGCCACCCGCCGAGCGATCGCTCCCCAAATCACTGTCGTTGGCCTCGCCAAAGCTATAGCCCACCCCAATGCGCAGATCCGGCGTGGCGTAGTAGCCCACTTCTGCAGACAGCCCCACCTCGTCAAAGTTATTGGTGGTCTGGTGAATCCAGCGGGCCTCACCGGCCAAATCCCAGCGATAGCCAAGGCGGTAGGCAGCACGCGCTTGGGCCAGGGTAATGGTGTTATTCACGGTTAAGTCGTTGGCGAGGAACGAGTTGGAATGACGCAGGGCAAACTTGCCGTAGAACTCCCAGCGCCAGTCAGGGGCAAAGAGCGCCTCTGCCGATAGGGTGTGGTCTTCAGACCCCGTACCGGTGTTGACCAAGATATTAGAGGGCGTCAGGGCTGGATTTGTGCGGTAGCGGTAGCTCAGCAGGGCATTGAAGCGATCGCTCCGGGGATTGCGATAGGCCAGCCCCAGGCGCGCTTCGCTGGTGTCGCCCAGTTGCCCCGTCAGCAGCGAGTTGCCGTAGTTGGCCTGGCGATAACGCAGCAGCGCCGTTAGCTCTGGCGTCAGCCGCCCCGCTGCGCCCGCTGTCCACACGGTGTTGTTGCCTGTGGTAGACACGCGTCGCTCTAGGCGGGCGCTCGCCTGAAAGTTGGGATTGTCTGTATATTCCAGCCCGACGCTGTAGCTTTCGCCCGACGAGAGACCCAGCGCCGATGCGCTCTGCCCCACCGCAAAGGGCTGCTCAAACTGCTGCCCCGCACCCGTTTCTAGCAAAATATCTTCGGCAATGCGCTCATAGTTCAGCGAGAGCCGAAGCCCTGGTGCCACCGTGACCCCGTGCTGAATCCCCACCGATTGTTGCCCCATCATGCCGTTGATGCCGCCCACAATGCTATAGCGACGACTGAGGGTAGTGTCTTCGGTGAGCTGACGACTGAAGTTGGTGCCCAGGCTGGTGATGGAGTTGGTGCCAAACACACCGCCGTAGAAGAATTGCTGACTCACATCCAGCGTCGTGAACTGATCCATCTGCCAAGACAGGCCCAGCGCAGTTCGCCCAGGATAGATGGGGTCTTCGTCACCGCTGAGGGTGAGGTCGTTTTGTGCCCGCACAGTCAGGCGATCGCTCACGGGCCAATCTACCCGCGTCACCAGTTGGCTTGAGTCCACATTGAGGGCGGTGTCGCCCGTGCGGTCGTTGCGGTTGCGGTTCACAAACTCTAGCCCCAGAGTGGCGGTGCCCACCTGCTGCAGTGCCCCAACGCTAACGGTGGTCAGCGTATTATTCACGGCCGCACCGGGCTGTGCCACTAGCCCCGGACTCAGCAACGCCGCCAAGTCCGTCAAGATCAGGGGCGATGTGCCAAAGTTTTCTTCAAAGTCGTAGCGCACCTGAAGCTGGGTGCTGGGGCTGAGAGTTGCCGCCAGCGCCGCCCCTAGTCGCGTTTGCCCCGGACGAAAACTGGTGGTGGCGTTGTTGATAAAGGTGTCGTCTACCGAGCGATAGAGCAGCTGAGCCCGCAGGCTATCGCCCAGCGGGGCATTGGCCTCTAGCCGATAGGCCGTGCCCGACACATTGCCCAGCAGCGGCAGTTCGTGAGCCGATCGGGCAATTTCTCCTACAATTCGCCCATCGCTGCCTAGCGGAATCTGGAAATCTGCACCATAGAGTTCATAGGTGCGATCGCCCTGATCTTCATTCAGGTAGCTAACTGCCGCCCAACTGCCTTGCGTCAACCCGTGGCTGAAGTTATATTGCAGCCGACCCGCATAGAGGTTGGTGTCATCCCCCCCTTCAAACTGGTAGCTGGCGACAATACGGCGCACCAGCGTTCGGCCAAAGGGGTCAAACACCGTCCGCTGAATGGGTCGACGAAACAGCAGTGTGCCTCGGTCGTAGTCAATCTCATAATCGGCACCCCGGTTTAACGCTTGCCGTTCCACAACCACACCAGGTCGCCCCAGCTCCTCTAGTTCCAGAAAAACCGTTTCGCTGCCGCCAATCACCAGCCGTCGCGACAAGAAATAAAAGCCGCTTGTGCCGTCGGGAGCAATGGTGTCACGCTGAAAGCCTTCAATATCTGTGGCAAACAGGCCCGTGACTTGAAAGTTGCCCAAGTTATAGTTGCCGCGAAACCCATGCAGCTGCCGATTGGTGGCACCAAAGAGTTGAGAACTGCGGGAAAACTCCGGCGTGTTGTAGTCGCCCCACATGGCAAAGTCAGGCTCTGCACCGGGGATGCGCGCATCGCGCTGAAACCGCAGGAACAGGCTGTCGCTTGAAGGCGTGAGAAAATCGACCGTGGAGCTATCGCCGTAGGTCGGGTAGACCTGTTCACAGGATTGGTCTTCTCGAAACAGGCGGGTGCTGCCGTCGCAGGTTTCGTTGAGCGGGCGACTGCTGTTATACGCCCCTAGAAATGACCACTCGCCTACCGTCCCAATGCCAAACAGCGTTGCGCCAAAATCAACCTCGGTTCCCTGCACGACGTCGGCATTTGGATCGAGCGATTCTGGTGCTAAAAAATCTCGAAAGCTGCCGAAATAGTTGGTGCCGGCTCGCCCAATTCGCAAATTCAGCCCCCCAGTCACCAGGGAGGGTCGCAGCTCTGTGGTGAAGCTCACTTCGGTATAGGCTTCGATCTCATCCCCTGGGAGGGGCAGGGGCGTTTCAGTGTTGCGCTCAGATCGACTGTCGCGCGGCAGGGGGGTGCTGAGGCGCGATCGCCGCATTTCAGCCAGTTGCCGTCGCTCGACCGCCGCCCGCACCCGCACCCGCTGGGCTTCTAGTGTGGATTGCAGCTGTACCGTAAATTCGCCATTGAGCGCCCGTACCTGAAACCCAGGGCGATCGCGATCATAGTCGGCACCCAAAAACTGCCCGGCTGTTGCGGTTAGGGTCACAATCACCGGCTCTGTCACGGCTGCGCCGCTGTCGTCGGTAATGCGCCCCGTCAACGCGATCGTCGAGCGGTTGTCGGCAGGCGTGCTGCCGCTCTCGCTGGGAAATAGCTCTAACGAGAAGTCAGCGACCTCGTCTGCACCGCTGTCCCACTCGGTCGCTGGAATCGGCTCGACTATAACTGGCGTTTGCGAGAGCGCGGGCGACGCGGGGGGAGCCGTGAGCCGATCAGCCGAGGGGGCATCGCTTGAACCTGTATGACTCTCAGACGAGGCGTCTTCTTGGCCCCCAGTTGAGCTGGCAGGCGATAGAGGGTCGGGTGAGACCTGCGCTGCTGGATCGGGAGATTCGGGGTCAGCGGGCATCCAGTCATCCCACTGGCGATCGCGCCCTACGGGAGTTAGCGACTCCAGTCCAAGTGAGTCCAAGGCAGGGGATGCGACAGACTCCGCGTCGCCTGCTTCTATCACTGCTGGCATTCCGGCGGCGGGTGCGGTGGCGGGGGCAAGGCTGGCCTGCTCGATCAAATCCTGACCCAAGGTTTGAGACGCAGCAGCAGCACCTAGGTCTGCATTTTCTAGATCGGTTGATGCTGAGTCGGGATGGGTTTGGGCGATCGCCCTTTGCCCCTGCTCGAGCACCAAAGCCCCAGCCAACCCGACGATAAGCCACACCTGCAGCCACAGACGCGCCGACCGAATGCTTGAATTCATCATTGAAGTAGCGGCAGTAGCGCTGGATTGTTGAGCGCGGGATAGTAAAGCCCGTTGCGAGGTGCGTATCATAGTCCCTGCTCCTCCCCAAACACGGGCGTAACAGCGAAATTCATGCGAGCCAAGCCACCCGGAGACAGCCGCACCAGTCGCGATGGGCTATTGCCCTCAATGCGGTAGAGGTTGGGGGCCAACGTGTAACCCGGCAAACTGGTGAGATCCAGCGTTCCTACGCGGTTTCCAGCAATCACATTAGCCACAGAGAATAGGCCGTCTGGGTCCGTAATGATGCGATTGCCGTCATCTAGAAAAATCACGGCATTGGGCACACCCGGCTCACCGGGTTGCTGCTCGCCATCAAAGTTTCGATCGACAAACACGCGCCCAAGCAAGGTGCCGCAGTCTGCCACTATGCCAGGGCGAATCGTGACTCGGTGACGAGTATCGGGAGTTCTTTCCGTGGGTGTTTCCGCAAAAGCTTGGTTGATGCCATCGCCCCGCACCGCATCCGGGCTAATCAACACCCCATAGGCAACGGTCAAATCCTGTCCTGCCGCTAATGGCGCATATTCAAAGGTCAACTGCCGACCCGAGACTCGAGGTGGCAAGATGGCAACTTCTGTCGTGGTGTTGCCAGTCGTCAGGGCTGCCTGAGCCGTTCCTGGCACGTAGCTCAGCCCCAGTGGCAGCTGATCCACAAGGGTGAGGTCATTAATGACTGTCGTGCCTGTGTTGCGCACTAATAGGCGATAGACAATCACATCACCGGGCTCTGCCGACACGCGATCGCCCGTTTTGGTGATTTCTAACCCGTCTTCTTGAGTCAGAATTGTGAAGCGCGTCGTATCTGACGGAACTTGTACCGTGCTACCGTCTGGCGCGTCAAAGCTAGCACTGCCCTGATTGGTGATGGTGGTAATGGTTTGGGCAGACAGAGGCACCCAGCTACCAAGCCCGGCGCTCCCTAGCAACACCAGCAATAGCGATGCCAGAAACAGCCCAATTGTTTGCGTATACGGCCAGCGAAATCTGCGATTCATTCCTCACCCCGATTTCAGCGCGTGGTTGCGCAATCCTCTTCACCCGCTTGCGGCCGTTGACCCAGCACTACACCAAAGCCGACAGAATTAAGCCTGGCTACTCACAACTGGCGTCTAGCACAGCTCTATCAATGGGCCGAAAGCTCACGTAACGCCAGCCCCAAGCAACCGATAACAATCTTTAAAAAAAGAATCTTCAAAAAACTCTGTGTAAAAGCTCTATAGCAGCTCTACGTAATATCTCGAGGAAGGCGAATGGATTTAGTACTATGACCTAAGCCACATATCACCATCTCTAGTTCAATACACGTAGCCGAAAAAACCTATGACACGACCCAATAATGCACCTGAGGGTTAACGCAATCTTTCTAAAAATGCTCCAATTAACCTAATTAAAGGAGTTTTTGAGTGATTGACGTTTTTTATCTGAAAAGGATAGTCTCACACTCGCGAATGAAACGCAAGCGTTAATGCTGCTTTTTTCCGTAATTTTACAGAACCAACGCATCAGAAATACTTCAATGTCGCTTCCGTAAAGATGCTGAGGTGTTGATCCATAAATACCCAACATCAGGTTGTCGGGTTATTCGCCCATTTGGGCTCAACGTTTATGGGGAAATGAGGATAGGCTCCCTTGTACCCACCTATTGGGTGAGGGCGGCAGTGGGGCGATCGCGCTAAATTAGAAATAAGCAAGAGCGATCGCCCCTGCTGGTTCGATCACTCCTAATCACAGCAAGCCTCCGCGTCGGTCAGCGTTTTTTTATCTGAGGCGTTCAATAATTACTGAACAAATCGAACAGACTGAGATGGGGTTAAGAAATATTGAGCCTTGTGGGTAAATTGGATGGATCATTTCGTAGATCACGGAGATCAATCAACGGCTCGGCCGGTGGGCCCAGAAGCAGTATTGAACCGAAGTCCGGCCTTTGAGGCGATTAATTTTGCCGAAGAGATGGGCTTAATGTTTGAGGCTGTAGGCGTGCCGCGCATGGCAGGGCGAATTTTTGGCTGGTTGCTGATTTGTAATCCGCCCCAGCAATCTAGCCCTGAGTTGGCTGAGGTGCTGCATGCGAGCAAAGGCTCAATCAGCACGATGACCCGACAGCTCATTCAGATTGGGCTGGTGGAGCGCGTGGTGATTCCGGGCGATCGCCGCGACTACTTTCAGATCAAACCTAATGCTTGGACTCAGCTCAGCCAGCAGCGGATGGCGCAGATTAAAGCGTTTCGTCAACTAGCAGAGCGAGGGTTGCAGTTGCTCGATGGCGCAGAGAGTGAACTCAAGCATCGCCTAGAAGATATGTACGACATGCACGCCTTTTGGGAACGGGAGATGCCGCTGCTAAATCAGCGCTGGCAGATGGAACGGACGAAGGGCGATCGCCCTCACAGCTAAAAATTGAGTGGAGATGGGGGAATGGGTTTGGGTGGACGGGCCGCAAAGGATCACTGGGTAGATCGGCGACCCATCACAGGTTCTCTTTATATATCTATCGCGGATTGACGAATAGACCTATGGCAACGCAACTGCAAAAATTAACCAAGCGTGGGGGTTCCAACCGTTGGCTGCTGGGCGCGTTGGCGGCTGGTCTGCTGGGGCTAGGAGCATTTGGGATGTTGACCTGGCGGCAGCAGTCTGCCGCCCCCGACATTAGCACCATGACCGTGCCCGTAGAGGAAACCGCCCTCACGCTTCGCATTGCCGCCAACGGCAGGGTGCAGCCCGCCCGGACGGTGAACCTGAGTCCCAAAAACGCCGGGATTTTGGCAGAGCTGATGGTGGAACAGGGCGATCGCGTCCAGCAAGGGCAGCTCATTGCCCGGATGGAAGGCGACGACATCGGCGCCCAGCTCACGCAGTCGCGGGCACGGGTGGCCCAAGCCCAAGCCCAACTCGCTGAGCGCCGGGCAGGCAACTTGCCCGAAGACATTGCCCAGCGTCAGGCCGAGGTGGAACAAGCCCAAGCCCAGGTTGCGGAAGCCGATGCTCGCGTGGCGTTGGCGGATACCCGCCTACAGCGCAACCGCACCCTGCAATCGGAAGGAGCAATCTCCCTGGATGATTTGGATGCCGCCACCCGCGAAGCGGATAGCGCCCGCGCCAACCTAGAGCTGACCCGCGCCAACCTGCGAGCCACTGAGCAACGGCTGGGCTTGAGCCGCAGCGGCACCCGTGTTGAACAAATCGCCGCCGCCGAAGCGCAAGTGCAAGAAGCCCTTGGCAATTTGCAAGCGGTAGAGGTGCGGCAGCAAGATACAGAAATCCGCGCACCGTTTGATGGCATCATTACGCAGCGCTATGCCTCAGAAGGGTCGTTTGTCACCCCAACGACGTCTGCGTCAGACGCCAGCGCTGCCACGTCAACGGCGATCGTCGCAGTCGCAGAAGGGTTAGAAGTGTTGGCAGAAGTGCCTGAAGTCGATATCGGCCAGCTTCAGGTGGGTCAGCGGGTTGAAGTGCAGGCCGATGCATTGCCGAATCAAGTGTTTGAAGGCCGAGTGCGGCTGGTGGCTCCCGAGGCGGTGGTGCAGCAGAATGTCACGTCCTTCCAAGTGCGGGTGGATCTGCTGACGGGGCAGGAGCGCTTGCTTTCGGGGATGAATGTGGATGTCACGTTTTTGGGCGATCGCGTTGAAAACACGCTGGCGGTGCCCACGGTGGCGATTGTGACCCAGGATGGACAGTCGGGCGTGCTAGTGCCGGATGACCGCAACCGCCCTGAGTTTCGTCCGGTAACGCTGGGGATTGGTGTAGGCAACCAAACTCAAGTGATAGACGGAGTGGAGCCGGGCGATCGCATCTTTGTTGACTTGCCCCCCCGCGATGCTCAGCGGTGGATGAACCCTAACCAGCAGAACTAACTCAGTCGCTTGCCAAAAGACTACCAAATCACACAAAAAACATAATCGAGGGTCAGTGAGGTTGTGAGTTCGGTTGCCTGTTCAAATCCCCCAAGCCCTCGCCGTTAAGGAGTAAACCCATGGTTGACCTGGCTGAAAGTACAAAAATGGCGGTCAAAACCCTGACAGCCAACAAGCTCCGGAGTGCTCTAACCATGTTGGGCATCATTATCGGAAATGCCTCGGTGATTGCGATGGTGGGCATTGGCCAAGGCGCCCAGCGCTATGCCGCCGAGCAATTTGAGTCGCTAGGCCCCAATACGCTATTTATCATCCCTGGCAACGATGGCGGTCGCCGGGGCGGGAGAGAGGTGCCGCGAACGCTCACCTATGAAGATGCTCAGGCGATCGCCTCTCAAGTGCCCAGCATCGCCGCAGTCGCACCCCAGATTCAATCTCAACAGGCGGCGGTGTATGGCAATCGAGACACCAACGCCACAGTGATGGGAGCAACGCCTGATTTCTCGGTGGTGCGTAGCTTTCCAGTCGAGCAGGGACGATTCATTACCGATGAAGATGTGCAGCGGCGAACCCGAGTCGTCGCGCTAGGGTCTGATCTCGCCAATACCCTGTTTGGCACCACCAACCCCATCGGGCAACAGATTCGCATTCGCAACATCAGCTTTGAAGTGATCGGCGTGATGGAGGCTAAAGGTGCATTTCTGGGTACCAATCAAGACGACGTGGCGATCATTCCAATTACCACCATGGCGTCTCAAATCACTGGCAACGTCTCTCTCTATGGCACAGAGGTGACGTTTATTTCCGCTATGGCGCGAGATGACCAGTCCATTAATGCGGCTCAGTTTCAGATTTCGAATCTCTTGCGGCTGCGCCACCGAATTGTAAATACCGACGACTTTACGATTCAAACCCAACGCGATGCGCTCACCATTGTGGGCAACGTCACTGGAGCACTCACCATTATGCTGGCGGCGATCGCCGGAATCTCGCTCTTTGTCGGTGGCATCGGCATCATGAACATCATGCTAGTCTCCGTCCGCGAACGCACCCAAGAAATTGGCCTCCGCAAAGCCATTGGCGCATCGCAGAGCGACATCCTGTCTCAGTTCATAATCGAGGCCGTTATCCTTGCGGTCATCGGCGGCGCAGTCGGCACCGGCATTGGGGTCGGGGGTGTATCGCTGGTGGGAGCCGTGACGCCGCTGCAAGCGGGGGTTTCTCCCATTGCCATCGTGGTAGCCGTGGGCGTCTCCGGCAGCATCGGCCTCTTTTTTGGCGTTGTTCCGGCAAAACAAGCAGCAAAGCTAGATCCCATTGTGGCGTTGCGCAGTGCGTAGAAGATGTCTTAAACAGAACGTCCTCCCCTTGGGCGAACAACCATAAAGCCTTTGGCTTGGCTGCACCAACGCCCCTACAAAAGAACTCCCGATTGACACGGGATTTTCTAGGTCAGCTTAATGGAATTTAGAGGGTAGGGATTGGCAGCATTCTTGCTTTGGCCGTTATCCCCTCGCCGCTCCCCACCGAATCTCTTACCACGGCCTGATCTTCCTCCTCTCCAACACTCATCCTCAAAATTGCCATTATGCAAACCATTATTCGGCTCAAAGATGTCTCCAAAGTTTACGGTGAGGGCAACACTGAGGTGAAGGCGCTGTCAGCCGTAAACCTCACCATTCAGTCGGGGGAATATTGCGCCATTATGGGGCCATCGGGATCGGGCAAGTCCACTGCGATGAACATCATCGGCTGCCTCGATCGCCCTACATCGGGCCGTTATGACCTAGATGGCATTGATGTATCACGCCTAAGCGATGACGACTTAGCCCATATCCGCAATCGCAAGATTGGGTTTGTATTTCAGCAGTTTCATCTGCTGCCGCAGCTCTCAGCAATGGAAAATGTAATGCTCCCCATGGTGTATGCCAGTGTGCCCCTTGAGGAGCGATCGCACCGGGCAGAAGAGGCGCTGACGCGAGTGGGGCTAGGCAATCGGCTCAACAACAGACCAAATCAGCTTTCTGGTGGGCAACAGCAGCGGGTGGCGATCGCCCGAGCCATCGTCAACCGTCCGGTGCTGTTGCTGGCCGACGAACCAACCGGGGCACTTGATTCTAAAACCACTGAAGAAGTGATGGAAATTTTTGCTGAACTCAACGCTAGCGGCATGACGGTGGTGATGGTGACCCACGAAGCCGACGTCGCTAGCCAGAGCCGTCGTGTGGTTTGGTTCCGCGATGGGCAGGTGCTCCACGACCACCTCGACCCGGCTGATCTAAATCAACGGGCGATCGCAGCATCCTAACGGACACTAACCGGACACCCAATCAGACGTGCCCCGATACCGCAAGGGCTGAAATTCGAGGCTTCTTGCTAGCCCGTGGAACAGCGCTGGCTCCAGACCCGCACTAAGGGGCTGAACTGGCGAAAACCCATGCCATCCCGCCAAGCGGATGGCATGGGTTTTCGTATCGGTCAAGCCTAAGAGGTTTGCTAGATGGTGCGTATTGCGTACGATACAGCAAGGGTTTGAGCGTCGCCCGACCGTCGGGTATCCCACAACTGAGTTGGCACCACGGTTACTGTTGGCCGATCAATACCAGGCTTTCTGAGGGCAGTGTTTGAACATGCCGTTTGTGAAACTCCCGCTCTGTCACCAAGTCATGCGTACTTTCTACCCGATCGAGAAATACGATGCCGTGCAAATGGTCAAACTCATGCTGAAAGATGCGGGCCGGAAATTCACGCAATTCGTGCCGCTTGGCCTCGCCATCAAGCGTGGTGTAGCCAATCTCAACATTGCGATAGCGGGGAACTAGGCCCCGGATACCAGGAATGCTCAGGCAGCCTTCCCAACCCTTTTCAACCTCGTCGGAATAACTCACGAGATAGGGATTGACCATTACAATGGGCTCCATCTCTGGCGCGTGGGGATAGCGCGGATTGGGCCGCGATGCCACTACCAATATGCGCAGCAGCACCCCCACCTGCGGTGCTGCAATGCCAACGCCGTTAGAGGCTGTCAGCGTTGTCAGCAAATGCTGGGCGATCGCCCGCACCCAGGGGTCTTGCACCCACCGCACGGGAGCCGCCGTTTGCCGCAGACTTGGGTCGCCTAGTTCAACAATGGGAAGTGGGTGGGTCATGGCATTCATCAATCCCCTTCATCTCTAGAAATCAAGCCAAAAAATTAAGCCAGATTGCCCGGAGGAAAACCTATGTTTTGCAGGTTGTTCTACTCCAAGCAATTCTTTTCACTTAAGACCTAGCGCTAAGAGCTATCATCAATTAGACTCTGATATCCCAGAAATCAACGGTCACAGCCCCTAGCCTGTTTTTTGGGGCGGGCGTGGTAACGCTCATAGCATAAGACTTTTGGTCGGAATTGATGACACGCCCTAGGATTAACCACGATTCTGGGTCGGCATAGGCTCAGGGCTTAGGGTGAAGCTAAGAGGCTGTCCGTTTCGGCGCAGTTCTACGACAAGCTCACTGCCCACACGGCTGCGTTCCACAATTTGTTGCACTTGCTCCGACGATTGCACCGTTTCCTCTCCTAGAGAAGTCAACACATCACCAGGCCGGATGCCCGCCTTCGCGGCAGGCGAGTTTGGCAACACTTCCATAATCAACACGCCTTGATCTTCCTGAACCGTGATGCCACTTCTTTGGTTGATGTTGCGACGTAGGTCTGGGGTGAGCGTTGCCATGCGAACACCTAGATAGGGATGCTCTACTCGGCCTGTGGCAATCAGCTCATCGGCAATGCGCTTTGCGGTGTTGATCGGGATGGCAAAGCCCAGCCCTTGGGCATTCGCGCGGATTGCGGTATTCACTCCAATCACTTCACCCCGCTCATTGAGCAGCGGCCCGCCGGAGTTACCGGGATTGATCGCAGCATCGGTTTGGATGAAGCTGGCGCGCTGATCGGGGATGCCCACCTGAGCACTGCTGCGTCCGGTGGCGCTGATAATCCCTGCTGTGACGGTGTTGTCTAATCCCAGAGGATTCCCAATGGCGATCGCCCATTCTCCCGGCAGCAGGCTGTCAGAGTCACCCAGGGTCACCGAGGGCAATGCATCGGCCTCAATCTTAACCACGGCCACGTCCGTAAACTGGTCTTCTCCCAAGACCTGCCCTTCAAAGGCCCGCCCGTCTCTCAGCGTCACCGTGACTCGATCCGCCCCATTGACGACATGGGCATTGGTCACAACCAACCCCTCTGCATCAATAATGAACCCAGAGCCCACGCCTCGCTCAACCCGTGAGGAAGGCCCTGGCGCGGGCACATTATCGCCAAAAAAGCGGCGGAAGAAAGGGTCGTTGAAAATCTCTGGTGTCTGTGATGAGACGGTGCGAGACGCATTAATACGCACCACTGCTGGCCCAACGTTCTGTGCAGCTTGGGCAATGAAGCTAGAGCTCTCAGACGCTGCTAGCGCTCCTGTCGACCCACGAGGTGCGGCTTGCCCAATTAGGGTTTGGGGCTGAGGGAACGAGATAGCGCGGGCGTTGAGCAGGCGATCGCCCATAAAAAACGTACCAGCACCTGTCAAGAACAGCGATAGATAAATAGCAGTTTGCTTGAAAGCGTTGTTGTGACCAGTCATGGGAGGTTGCTAATACTTGTTAATACAAAGTGATCGTGATCTCAAAGTCGAAAATGCAAGAGATTGTGTTCCACTGATTTCACGTTGAGCGAGTTCAGCAGCCCACCCTCTTATCCACAATTCTCCTATCCGCAACTCCATAACCTGACAGAATCAACCGCCCTTTGTCGCTTAGATGCGGCTGTTGCGGTATCTACAGAGTAGGCGTCGCAGCGTGCCCAGCCTTTCCATCAACCTGTCGAGTTATGAATCTTTTAGCAGAAAGGGGCGATCGCCTCTACCCAAGCGGTAGCGGGAACAGAGCTGCTGAAACATCAAGCCGTTCCACAATCCTGCCTAACTCGATGATAGCTAATTGAGCGGCTCACCGTCGCTCGCCCCATGGGCTACCTCCATTGCTTCCTCTAAAAGCCCTGATCTGGATATGAGCGATCTGGATGTGAGCAAAGGTTGGCTCTCCGCTCTCCGTGTATTGGTCTTCCTACGGTAAAACTACGGTCAAAGCCCTCGTTGTCACAGCAATGTCACTTTGATATCACTATAATGACAAATCAACTTGGTAACGTGATGGCACAGGTGAATGAATGCTGTAGAGGGACAATATTCTATATCGAAGCCGTATCGCGTAATCGCTGCGGGGCCTTTGCTAGAGTATTGCCCCTTTTTTTGTCAACGCTAGCAGTCGAGCGTATCGCGAGTATTGCGTCCAGTGTTAGGGTTTGTGCCGGTTGCCACCTTACAAAGCTTGTCTTGTACATCTAATCGCAGCAGCACGTTAGTAAAATCTGCTCCGGTTATGGTGGCACCATCAAACCTAGCATTTTGAGCAAACGCGCCTACCAGAACAGCGTTCGTTAAATTGGCATAGACTAGACGGGCGCTGTCTAGGGTTGCATTGGTGAGATTTGCCCCTTCTAAATTTGCTTCTTCTAGGTTTGCACCAAAAAAGCTCACGCCAGTTAAGTCTGACTGACTCAAGTTGCTTTGGCGAAGGTTTGCTTTGGTAAAGCTGTCGGCAGTCAATACTCGGTTAGAAAAGTTCGAGTTGACTAAGTTTTCGCGATTATAATCCAGCGCAACTGCGGAGAGGGGAAGCGCTAGAAAGCTGAACCAAACTGCTGCAACGAGGGCGATCGCCCCTTTCCAGCGGTGCTGGGCCTGCATCCGCAGTTCGCCAGCGGTTCTTTGAACGACAGAACTCTGAACGGATATCATTTTGACGACTGTGATCCAGCCCAGGCTTGCGCTAGTCTTCACATCCGCGACTATACCCCAGAGCAATGTACCCATTGCTGCTAACCCTCACTTTTCTACTTGCTTTTGCTATTTTCTAAAGACGCCATACGCTAATCCTACCTGATGCTGCAGGCTTCGCTACTGGCCTGTCATTTTGTCTCACAATTAAGGCACTGCTTCCATGCCTCCCTCGCCCAGTGTTCCGCCGGATCGCTCCCAATCTCGCGCTGCGGCATCGTCGCGGAAACAGGCGGCGCTGCTGGGGCAACTGGCAGAGCAGGTCGTAGCGCAGTGGCTCACGCAACAGGGCATGACAATTCTGGCACAGCGGTGGCATTGTCGCTGGGGTGAGCTAGATGTGGTGGCACTGCATCCACCGACATTGGCGAACGCTTCATCGTCGCTTGTGTTTGTGGAAGTAAAGGCGCGGAGCGATCGCAGTTGGGATCAGTCGGGTTTGTTGGCTGTGACGCCACAGAAACAGATAAAACTCTGGCGAGCTGCGTCCATGTTTCTAGCAGAGCATCCCGACTATGCCGACCTGCCCTGTCGGTTTGATGTGGCATTGGTGCAAGGACAGCGCCTTCCCCAGACGCAGCAAGCAGATGCAGCTAAAGGCGTAGACCTAATTCGGCTTAATCAACCTGTGGCGATCGCCCCCTATCGCCTCATCCTGCAACATTATCTAGTCGCTGCGTTTGAGCCAGCCTAGGGGCGATCCAGAACACAGGCTAAGGGTGTCTGGGTGCCAAAGTCTCATGCGCTAGAGCCAAAGTAGCAACCTCTCAAGTTAGCGCTTCCAGCACAACACTACAGCTAATATGAGTTCGATGGCGTTGGTTCAATCCCGCAGTGTAGGGCTGAACCAACGCTAAACCATGCCGCCCACGTCGCAGGTAGCCCAGCTTTAGGAATTTTGCCAAACTGACCCTATAGTCAGCATTTGAAGCGCTAGACCATCTCTGCAAACGCCTCATCAAACAGTGAGGATTGGGCGATAAACGCAAAAAGGGAAACCCTATGCTGCGCGGGTTCCCCTTTTTGTAAAGCTGATAATTCTGTGGCTGCCACCACAAGGCTCAATTCTCGTGTCGAAAGGGGTGGTTTCCGATGCCAAGCTGTTTCTTTGAGCGCTTCAAGTTTTTCCACAGCATCTTAATCTCGCTGTAAGATTCTTCAGGCGTGAGTTTTCCGTTAGTTTCTAGCCCGCTGATCAAACTCACCCGATTAGCAAACTCTTGCAAGTTAGCGTTGAATACTAGGTTCTCTGGCTGAACCTCGCCGTAGTAGCGGCTGCGCGGCGAAACAAAGTCATTAAAATTCGCCATAAGCTTACCTCCGTTGTTTTATTAAACTTCCCTTAACCATAGCGAGCATCTCCAGATTCATCAAGTGCCCTTCAAGTAAATCCAAATAAAAGTTTAAAATCCCTTCTAGGTAGTAGGTGTAGAAACTGCCTGGCATCAACCGTCTGGTGCAGAAACCTATGCGCTCATATAAAGATTAAAGATTGGGTTAAGAAGTAAAGGCGTTTAGTTGCCCATCTAGGTGCCCATCTTAATCCTGTGCCAGGGTCGCGTGTTTGAGGGCTGTGCTCATGTGGCTGGATGCCTGCGGCTCTACTGTAGAGTCTTGGTGGTGCAAGGCTGGGGTCGGCATAGCATTCTCAGGTAACTTAGGATTCCCCAATATTGCTGGTCTGGATGGTGCTGATCTAGGTTGTTTTGAAGTGCGTAAGTCGTGGCGTTGTCAGTTGCTCCGTGCTCAAAATTGCAGGGAGCACCGCGCATTGAGCCATCCTGTAGGCGTAAACATGTCATGCTTTTGAGGCAAGGCGGTGATCTACCGCGCCGCACCCTGACTTACCTACGCAAAATTACGACTTACCATGCCAGAAGGGCCTGAGATTCGACGAGCAGCCGATGCCATTGCAGCGGCGATCGCCCACCAACCGCTCCAAGACGTGTTTTTTGCCTTTGATCACCTCAAACCCTATGCGGATGCATTGCAGGGCGATCGCATCTACGCCGTCGAAACCCACGGCAAAGCCATGTTGATTCGCTTTGAAAATCAGCTCAACATCTACAGCCATAATCAGCTTTACGGCAAATGGTTTATCCGCAAGGCGCAGAGTTTTCCTACTACCAACCGCCAGCTGCGGTTAGCTATCCACACAGTCAACAAGTCTGCATTGCTCTACAGTGCGTCAGATATTGCGGTGCTGCCCAATGAACTCTTGCTGACCCATCCCTTTTTGAGCCGCTTAGGGCCAGATGTGCTGCACCCCGAGATCACAACGGATGAGGTGCTGGCGCGGTTGCAGGATCGACGGTTTGCCCGCCGTCAACTGGCGGTGCTCCTGCTCGATCAAGGCTTTTTGTGCGGATTGGGCAACTATCTTCGCAGCGAGGTGCTGTTTGTGGCGGGGGTTCGTCCTACTCGTCGCCCGGTGGATTGTGAGGTAGCTCAACTGGCGAAGCTGGCTGCGGGTGCGATCGCCCTCAGTCAGCAGTCCTACCAAACGGGTGGCCTTACCAATGATCTAACCCAGGTTGCGCAGCTCAAGGCCCAAGGCTGGCGGCGATCGCACTATCGTCACTATGTGTTTGGGCGCGGGGGGCAGCCATGCTTTACCTGCGGCACCCCTATCGTAAAAGAGGTGGCAGCGGGTCGCCGCTGCTACTACTGCCCTACCTGTCAGCAGTAGGTTGCCACAGTAGTCACGTGATGTGCAACTTTCAATCTGCCCTCATCCCCCAACCCCTTCTCCCAGGTAGGGAGAAGGGGTGCAAGAGTGGCTCAAAGTCCCTCTCCCAGAGCGGGAGAGGGATTTAGGGTGAGGGGGAATCGGTAAAGTTGCACATCGCATTAGTCGGTCGCCACAGCAGTCGGTTTCCACAGCAGTCGGTTTCCACAGCAGTCGGTTTCCACAATAGATGCTCCTGAGATGTTCCCATAGTCAGTAGACAAGGATAACAACCTGTCGTTGCATAATAGAAAGCGGCTTATTCTGGCTGTTCCCCCATCCCCCATCGCATCCCCCATGAATTATCTAATTGCAGTCTTGCCCGATCGCATTCAAGCAGAAGCCGCCTATACGGCCCTCGAAGCGGAGGGGTTGCCGATGGATAAGGTGAGCTTGCTAGGCAAAGGCTATAAAAGCGCCGACGAGTATGGCTTTATTGACCCCAACAAACCAGCTAAACGCATGGCAACGCAGATGTCGTTTTGGCTGGTGCCGTTTGGGTTTGCGGCTGGCTATGGCTTTAACGTCTCTACTCAAATCATGCTGGTGCCCGCAATCGGAGCGGTAGGCAATCACATGCTGGGCGGCCTATTTGGGGCGATCGCCGCCGCAATGGGCAGCTTCTTTGTGGGGGGTGGCGCAGGGCTCTCCCTCGGCAGCGGCGACGCGCTGCCCTACCGCAATCGACTTAAAGCCGGTAAGTACATCATCGTGGTAGAAGGTGCGGCCAACCTCACAAACCAGGCCACCAAAATTCTGAAACAGTTCAACCCCGAAAACATTCAAGGCTATATCGCCCCGCAGGTTTAATTCTCAGTTCCAGTCGCGTTCCCGGAGTGGTCGTAATGCAGTTTTTTGAGATGCGCAGTGACTCAGCCGCCACGCGCCTAAAGACCTGACCTATCAGCCACTCCTCACGTCCCAACCCCTGATCCTTAATCCTTGAATTCTCACCATGTCCACCCTTCCCGATACTCTCGAAGAGGCCGTAACCCAAGCGCAGGCCTCTACTAAGGCGGCGATCGCCGATGGCTTAACGCGGCTTCAGGTAGAGCTCAAATTCCCCGAACTCAAGGTGCTGCCCGTAGCGCAGCAATACCTAAATGGGTTTGAAGACCGGGGCGCTCAAATGCGGGTGTTCTTCCCCGATGCGGGATCAGGGGCGCTGGCGCGGCGCGATTGGGGCGACACCCCCTATCCGCTGCGCGGGATTGGGGAACTGCAAGCCGTGATTCAGTCCGATGAAACGCTGTTTGTGTTTGTAGAGCCGTCGCCTGTTGAAGTGGAGCAGGTAGAAGCCTTATGTGAGGAAGCGGGCGATCGCCCGTGTGTGTTCCTCAACCCTCGGTTAGAAGATGTGGCAACCATTGGCATTGGCTATGCCGGGCGGCAACTGCGCGATCGCTTTCTTAACATTATCGAGTCGTGCTATTACATCCGTCCGCTAGAAGGGGCGCTGCTGTTTCGCGCGTATCCATTCCCTTGGCAAGTGTGGGTAGAGGCTGAAACGGGGTACACCCTAGTGGCCGAAGAAGCGGAAAAACCCGTGGGGGATGTGTTGGATCGCATCCTTTTGCAGGCGAGTGGGGGAGACGCCGATTCGCCTACCGCCGCGCCTCCTCGACGTGGCTTTCTGGCAGGAGTGCAAGACTTTTTGCGGGCGCTGAGCCAGTAGGCTGATCCCGTGATCCTACTCAGAACGGGTGCGCTGGGATGTCAAATTGCGCTCATAACTTTAAGTCGTCTTGGCATAACCTTCACGTGGCAGCCTGCGATCAGCCCTAGGTGGGTGGGCATAATGGAGTCATCGAGGTAAATTCTAACCGTCGAGACGCTTGGGGTTATGATGGGTCGCCGCATTTTTATTGGAGATGTGCACGGGCACTATGATGGGTTGGTCGCGCTGTTAGAGGCGATCGCCCCCCAGTCTGACGATCAGGTTTATTTTGTAGGCGACTTGATCGACCGAGGCCCCAAAAGTGCAGATGTCATCAACCTAGTGATGAGCCACAGCTATCACTGCGTGCTGGGGAATCACGAGCAAATGTTGCTCGAAGCGTTCCCGCATGGGCAGGTAGCGCAACAGCCTCTCAATGCCTGGCTCTACAGCGGCGGCCAGTCCACAGTGGTGAGCTATGACAAGAGCGAAGATCTGCTGTTTCAGCATTTAGACTGGCTGCGATCGCTCCCCACCCACCTAGATTTGGGAGACATCTGGCTGGTGCATGCAGGCATGAACCCTCACCTCACCGTGGCAGACCATACCTCTCAGGAATTCTGCTGGATTCGGGATGAGTTTCACAGTAGCCCCTATGCCTATTTCCCGACAAAGACCATCATCACTGGGCACACCATTACCTTCACGTTGCCCAATGTGACACCTGGGGCGATCGCCCGGGGCCGCGGCTGGCTCGATATTGATACCGGGGCTTACCATCCTCGGAGCGGCTGGCTGACCGCGCTTGACTATACCAATCAGCAGGTGTATCAAGTCAACGTCTACCATCAAAACGAGCAACGCACGCTGCCGCTAGCGGAAGCCAGCATTGATGTGGATCCTAAAAAAGTCATCTCGCGACGGCGACAGCTGCAAGAGATGGAGCGCTAGCGCCTGCCGCAGTGGGGGAATAGCTTGCTACACTCAGATGCAGCTAGTATCATCCGCCCTTCTCCCTCATGACTACACCGCGACGTATTCTCGACCTCATCCGCCACGGTCAACCTGGTGAAACTGTCACAGTGCGCGGCTGGGTTCGCACTCGGCGTGACCAAAAAGAATTTAGCTTTGTGGAAGTCAACGACGGCTCATCCATGGCGGGCCTGCAAGCGCTAGTTACCGATGTGGCGGCCGAAGCCCTGCAGCGGGTGAATACGGGGGCGTCGGTCGAGATTTCGGGAGAGTTAGTGGAATCTCCCGCAAAGGGGCAGCGGATTGAGCTAAAGGCCTTCACCCTTCAGGTGTTTGGCGAGGCCGACCCTGAAACCTATCCGCTACAAAAGAAGCGCCATTCGTTCGAGTTCTTGCGGACGATCGCCCATTTGCGATCGCGCACCAACACCCTAGGCGCAGTCTTCCGCGTGCGGAATGCATGCGCCACAGCGGTTCATCATTTCTTTCAGGAGCGCGGGTTCCTCTGGGTGCACACGCCTCTGATCACCGCTAGCGATGCGGAAGGCGCAGGTGAGCTGTTTACGGTCACGAGTCTAGACCTCAACAATCCACCCCGAACGAAAGAGGGTGCGATAGATTTTGGACAAGACTTTTTTGGGAAGCGGGCGTTTCTTACCGTCAGCGGCCAGCTTGAAGCCGAAATTATGGCACTGGCGTTTACCGATGTGTATACCTTTGGCCCAACCTTCCGGGCCGAAAACTCCAACACCTCGCGGCATTTGGCAGAATTTTGGATGATTGAGCCAGAAATGGCCTTCTGCGATCTAGACGGCAACATGACTCTAGCCGAAGACTTCTTAAAGTATGTGTTTAGCTATGTGCTCAAGCACTGCCCAGAAGATATGGAGTTCTTTAACCAGCGGATCGACAACTCGGTAATGGAAACCGCCGACAACATCATCCATAACCAGTTTGAGCGAATTACCTATACCGAGGCGATCGCCCTGCTCGAAAAGGCCAGCAAATCCTTTGAGTACCCGGTGTCGTGGGGGCTAGATCTGCAATCTGAGCATGAGCGCTATCTCGCCGAAGACCTGTTCAAAAAGCCTGTGATTGTAACGGACTATCCCAAAACCATCAAAGCCTTCTACATGCGGCAGAATGACGATGGCAAAACCGTGCGGGCGATGGATGTGCTCGCCCCCCGCATTGGTGAGATCATTGGCGGCTCCCAACGCGAAGAACGGCTAGACTGTCTAGAGCAGCGCATCGACGAACTGCACATCCCAAAAGACACGCTATGGTGGTACCTAGAGCTGCGACGCTTTGGCACAGTGCCCCACGCTGGATTTGGGCTGGGGTTTGAGCGGTTGGTGCAGTTCATGACGGGGATGCAAAATATCCGCGACGTGATTCCCTTTCCCCGCACGCCCCAGAATGCAGAGTTTTGAGTAGCGCTTGCATCCGGGTTCAATCAGCTCTTCAGCTTTGACCCATTAGGGCTTCGATCGCTTTGGGCTTTGATCACTGTGGGGATGCTGGTGCATTCTGTTTCCACAGCAATGAATTTTTGGTGTGAATGAATGCTATTCATACTAGCGAAGACCTGCATGACGTCCTGAGTCTTAGCTGATCGTTCGGGCGATCGCCCACGTTGGCACCATAAGCCGACTCAAACTGGCTCAAATTGGCATAAAAAAAAGGCGCGTTGCCGCGCCTAAAGTAGAGAGATATCCGAAAACCATTGAGACTGTATCGATTACATCAGGCCGATCTGAGAAAGAATACCTTGACCGGTCAACAGCTCAGTAGCCAAGCCGATGACAAAACCCATCATGGCCAGACGACCATTCCAGGTTTCAGCGAACTGAGTAAAACCAAACTTTGCTTCTTGACTTTCCATGGTGCGTAGACCTCGTGTTTAGGTTCTGTAATGTAATTTAACATAACTTTAGAGAAGGCGACAATACATCTATCAAAATTGGTACTTTTATCGATACCACTTGATGACATGGACTAACGAGGCGGCTGAGAAAGCCGAACACGTCAGCGCCAAGCTGACGCAAACACTGCGGCACTTAATTGAAACGCAACCCCAACAGCGCATTCCGTTTTCCATGTTTATGGAGACGGCGCTCTACGACTCAGCGTATGGATACTACGCGACGAACCAAGCCAACATTGGCGGACAGGGAGATTTCTACACATCGCCCCATGTAGGGGCAGAGTTTGGGGAGGCGCTGGCTGAACAGTTTGCTGAGATGTGGGCCAAGCTGGGCTATCCCCACCCCTTTACGCTCGTGGAAATGGGCGCTGGTCAGGGGTTGCTGGTGCGAGACGTGCTGCGCTATCTGCACCGCCACCACGACGCTTGCTTTGATGCGGTGGAGTACATCGTGGTCGAAGCGTCGCCAGCCTTAGTAGCCCACCAGCAGCAGCGCTTGGGCAAACTGGCGCAGTCATTGGGACGCCTACACTGGCGCACGTGGCAGGATATTAAACCCGACTCTATTGTGGGCTGCTGCTTTTCGAACGAGCTGGTCGATGCGTTTCCGGTGCATCGAGTGGCGCTTGTGAAGGGTCAACTGCAGGAGGTTTATGTTGCGCTAGCGGAAAAACGCGATGAGCCGTCGCGGGACGCTGGCGCGTTAGCCCAGGGAGAAGGGACAGGGGCGATCGCCCCTACTCCTCTCTTAGATCCGCTGGATTCAGAACAGCTTAATCTATCAGACCCATCCACTTGGTTTGCCCCATCTCCCGCGTTGCAGTTAGTTCAGTCCTCAGATTTTCAGGAGGTTTTGGGGGATCTATCCACCCCACAGCTCTTGGCTTATTTTCAGCATGTGGGCATTGAGCTGTCTCTAGAGCAGTATGGCGAGGGCTATTGCACCGAGGTGAACTTGGCCGCGCAGGACTGGATGCAGACAGTGGCACAACGGCTACGGCGGGGCTATGTGCTGACGATTGACTATGGCTATCTGGCGCAACGCTACTATCTGCCCAGTCGCCGGCAGGGCACGTTGCAATGTTACTACCAGCATCGGGTTCACAATAATCCCTACATCCACCTAGGGCAGCAAGACATCACGGCGCATGTGGACTTTACAGCGCTGCAGCAGTGGGGCCGACAGGCGGGGCTAGAATCTCTGAGCTTTACGCAGCAGGGGTTATTTCTGATGGCGCTGGGACTGGGCGATCGCATTGCGGCCATAGCTCAGATGGAGCCCGATGCGTCGCGTTCTATTTCAGATATTTTGGCGCGACGAGAGGCGCTACACTCGCTGATCAACCCGACAGGTTTGGGGGGGTTTGGGGTCTTGCTTCAGGGGAAGGGGGTAGAGGAGGATGGGCGATCGCTTCGGGGCTTTCAGATGCCTTGACGGGTTAACGGCGCTCCAACCCTAACCATTTCCCAGCCTAGGCATCGTTAGTCTGACTCTCCCTCGCCTTGTGGTTCGCAGGGCTGTAGCGTAGCGAGGTGCAACACCAATTCATCGATCAGAGGGCGTACCGTGCTGACCGGATAATCAAAATGGTTGACGATAATGCTGAAGGTTAGGGGGGCATAGTGAGGCGGGTCGAGATAGCCTGACAGCGACGCCACGCCGCTGAGTGCGCCAGTTTTGCCATAGAGTCGTCTAGCCGCAGCTGTGTCGCGAAAGCGATTGCGAAGAGAGCCAGTTTCAGCGGCGATCGCCAGTGATTGCCGAAACATCTCGGCTTCGGGGTGGCGTGCCATCGCCTGTAGGGTTTGCACCAATGCCCGAGGTGTCACCAGGTTTTTTCGCGCTATCCCCGATCCGTCTGCCAGGGCTATTCCGGTAGGGTCTACTCCCAACCGTTGCAGAATGTCAGACACAGCCGCCAGTCCTGCCGCCAATGTGGTGGGGCGGATTCTGGGATTGTCGGTATCTGCCAGAGGCAGTTGCACACCCAGCGTTTGCAGCAGGGCTTCTGCATAGAGATTATTGCTATTGCCATTGATGTCAAACAGCAGCGCTGATAGCGGCGGCGAAAGCACCGCTGCAACCTCAGGTGCCGTTGTGGCGGGCGGGCGAGCCGTGAAGGGGGCGATCGCCGTTTCATGCACCCGAATGTCAGCGGCTTCTAGAACCTGCCGAAACTCAGCCAAAAACCGCTGAGTCGGATCAGGAACCGCAAAGGCCGTATCAGCAGGAGATGCCCCTTGGTGCAACTGTCCGCTCACTCGCAGTACCCCAGTGCTGGGGTTGCGCTCGACGCGAATAAATTCTGGTTCGGTTGAGCGAACAGTCCGAGAAGTATTCTCAATCTGCCAGCCGAGTGCATCGGCAGGATGAGGCCAGACAATCCCCAGCGGCTCTCCCAAAGCGGCTGGCACCAGTTGCAAGGGCACGCTGTTGCCATTCAGGATCAGGCTGTTGATGGGTGGGCCATAGCGCGCTTGCACGTCTTCCCAGTCCCAATTGGGCAGAATGGGATCGCCTTGAAAGTGAGACTCATAGGCTACGAGCTGCCTAATTGTGGTAATGCCCTGATTTTGCAGCTGTTGCGCCAGTTCTTGCAACTGTTCGGTTTCTAAGCTGGGATCGCCTCGTCCTACGATGTGCAGCGTCCCCGTTTGCGGCAATGCCGTCCCATAAATGGACGTGCGAATCTGGTAGTCTGCACCTAAATGCTCAAGGGCGGCGGCGGTTGTGAGCAGCTTAACATTTGAGGCTGGGATCAAGAACTGCTCAGCATTCTGAGCGTAGAGCGTCTCGGCTGCGTCTGCTGTTTCGACCAGAATGCCCCAGTGCGATCGCACTCTAGAGGGCTGTTGCTGGAGTGTGGCTTCTACCGCCGCAGCCAACTCCGCTGGGCACACAGCGGCCCAACTCCGCTGCGTCCACCCTCCAACATCCAGCGCCATCGCTAGGCTCACTCCTACCCAAGCCAACCGTCGCATCTGTTTACACCAGCAACTCTGCACGCAACACTGTAGTTGCCTGTCCCTTTAGCAAGACGCGATCGCCCCGCAAGCCAACCTTAAGCACGCCGCCCCGAGGCGAAGCCTGATAAGCCAAAAAGTCGGTTTTGTCGAGCCGCTCGCTCCAGTAAGGAGCGAGCGTGCAGTGAGCTGATCCAGTCACTGGATCTTCATCAATGCCAGAACCGGGCGCGAAGAAGCGGGAGACAAACTCAAACTCTGACCCAGCATCAGCACGACTCGTGGCAATCACGCCGCGAATTGGCAGCGAACGCAACTGAGCCATATCCGGCTGAAGCTGCCGCACGGTCGCCTCAGAGTCTACCTCAACGAGGTAATCAAAGCGACTCTTACCCACCCATAACGCCCCACTGCCTAACGCTTCTAGTAAACCGGGTGGCGGAGCAGTTGCCGCCGCTGCATTGGCAGGAAAGTCTAGCTCGATCCATCCCTCGGTCTGACGAGCCGTTAATAGACCACTGCGAGTGTGGAACCGCGCAATCTGGTCAGACGAGAGATACCCCTCCGTCCATAGGGCATGGGCACTGGCTAAGGTTGCATGGCCGCACAAATCAACTTCGACCATTGGCGTAAACCAGCGCAGAGAAAACCCGTCTTCTTGCTGAAGCAGAAACGCTGTTTCCGACAGGTTCATTTCTTGGGCGATCGCCTGCATCCAGCCTGCGTCCTTGGCTTCGGGCAGCACGCACACCGCCGCTGGGTTTCCTGCAAATGGCCGATTTGTGAACGCATCTACTTGGAGAATTGATAGTCCCATACTCTACACAGCCTGAAACGCGTATGAACATCGGAGATATTTAGCATCACGTTTAAGAAATGGGATCAGCCAATTCAAAAACCTGAAGTTGTGGCCTCAGAATAGGGCTCAAGTTCTAGGAAGACATCCCCCACCCTGGTCATCCATTCAGGTGATTATGCTGCTCTATGCTGCTCAAAAGTGTGGCGCGTTTCAAGAGAGGAAAGCTTGGATTTTAAGGTGTGAGTCGTGACGTGACCTAACAAGCTAAGGAATTGCAGAGCGATCGCCATTCTTCAAACTCTAAATTGCCCGCTTCATACAGATCGCGCAAAAAAATCGAAATCTGCCGGCAGGCAATGTGACGATCAATCATGGCTTTGCTAACGCTGATGGCGTAAAGCTCGCTGCTGTAGGTTTGATGGGTGTTGAGACACAGCCGCGATGGTGAGTAGCAAATGCCGCGATGACCAGTTTCTTCCTGTTCCGTCTCGACGATCCAGCCCCGATAAAATTCTTTATGGCATTGCTCATTCATGGCGCGGTACTCAGCTTGCATGTTGATTCTATAGTTCAACTGTAGAGATCTCCGGGGTGAAAAGCGTTCGCCACATGGCGTAAATCGAATCCGCCAAGGCGGCATACCTGACAGAATCACCACTAAACCCCAACGCAGGCGTACTTGACATACTACTTCACAGTTATTTTCGGCTTAGTTTTGTAAGCTGAAGGGAGAGACTACAAGCAATACTTATGACTTCTATAACGTTTACTAATCTTGATTGGCGGCGTTGGCAAACTCTCGTTATCACCACGCTAGCATTTTGGGTAAGTGTGAGCCTGCTGGTGGATTTGGTTCTGATGCCAAGCATGTATGCCACAGGCATGATGGTAGAGCCTGGGTTTGCTTCGGCTGGTTACTCTATTTTCTGGATCTTTAACCGGATGGAGATGCTGTGTGGGGCGATCGCCCTGACTGGCATTCTGTTGTTGGCCCTTAAGCAATGGGCCGCCGACACCCGGTGGACGTCTATTTCGATTGCGGTCATCCTGATGGCAATTCCCCTCGTCTATACCTATGCGCTCACCCCATCAATGAGCGCTCTGGGAATGCCTCTGGACTTGTTCGCCTCCTCAGCCGAGACACCTGCTCCGATGACACTGTTGCACAGCGGCTATTTGGGGTTAGAGTTCCTTAAATTAGGATTGGCTAGCTGGCTGTTGCGTGACTTGTTTACCCAGCTTGTCAAAAGCTAGTCGGCAAAATTGTAAGTGCCACTCAGCGCTTAGAGTGCCTTCGGTTTATCCTCAATCTACTCAGCCTAGATAGATATACAAAAGGGAGTCTATTGTCTACTGTGATGTGGCAGACTCCCTTTTGTATATCTACACTTTATTGCACATCCTAAGTTCAAGATAAGCTCACACCCTTCTTAATCCGAACTGCAGTTATGGCAGGGTTATAACCTTAAGCTGCATATTGCAACTGTTGAGTTAATCAGAAAAAAAACTTCCGTGGAGCCCCTATACAGGAAGGATTTTACAAAACTAATTTTCAAGTCAGCGCCTTAAGCACCTTAGCAATCTTAGAACTACGTTCAGCGTTTGGCACCACACGATGCCCTGAATTGGCCTCAAAACAGATAATTCAACGTAGCGATGAATTCTGTATCCGTGTCATTAACACCACTTTCAAAAATGATATTGAGTTGCACGTCCACTACAAAATCGTCCAGTACGTTGAGGTCAACTCCTCCTGTAACCATAGGGTCAAGATTGCTTAGTCCGTCTGCATTGTAAGCAAAGCCTGCGCCAAGATACGGGTAGATGCCCTCGTCAAGAGTGCCTTCAATTGTTAAGGGCAGCCGTAGTTCCACATCGTCAGCAAATAATACGGCTGGACGCACCGATAAGCTTGTGTTGTCTAAATCTGTCAGCCTGAGCTTAGAGTCAATCACAAATGCAGTACTGTCATTCAAACCTGTGCGCACCCCTGCTCCAACGTAGTATCCGGGTGGATCTGCTAGAACCGCATTGGCCATGCCGATGACCATCGCTAATGCGATGCCACTTGCCTTCACGAGAGTTTGCATAACGCCTTCTCCAACGCAATGGATTCATCATTTTGCATCACCCAATAGAAGCGCAAGGCTTTTTTCTTGTCTTCACTAAATAACCACTATTGCTCCTGTTTTGGCTGCGAAGAGATATCAAAACTTCATAGAGTAGACTGTATTTTTCCGTAGTTTTCAGGACTGGCACACTTAAAACAGTGTGAAAACCAAAAAATTAGCAGTAGCACCCCAAGATGTTAGGGTGCCACTGCTCTAGACTTAGATTATTTGAGTAAGTCACTAGAGCGATCGCTCTAGTCCACTATGGGCAGAGGGAGACTCGAACTCCCATGACCAAAGGCCGCCACATTTTGAGTGTGGTGCGTCTACCAATTCCGCCATCCGCCCGCAGATTCAGCTTTATTATTATAGAGGATTGAGCGGGATTCGAGTAAAGATTGATAATCTTGGCTGCTCGCCCACCGTTCGACTTCACGCGCGCGCAAGACAGGGACTGGATGACTCAACTGTGCAGTTTGTGCCTGCCGCAGCAGCTGACCCATTTCACTCATGCTTAAGTCATTGTAGTCTCGGGCTTGCTGCAAAAATGCGTCAAGGTTGAGGCGAGACGCAATCTGAGGAGATCCGCCCGTTAATTTCATCAATACAGACGCAACCACATTGGAATCTTGAGCAACCAGTAGCGCAGCGCGATCGCACGTAAACTCGGCACATCGCACCCACTCCATCAGTCGCTCCTGCAAGGTTTGCGCCAGCACAGTTCCCACAATGGTAGTACTGGCCGCCAGCAGCAATAGATTCGCTAGCGTCATATACACACTGTGCTCGCATTTGAGATGCCCCAACTCGTGAGCAATTACGGCCTGAATCTCTTCAGGGGTGAGCAAATCAATCAATGATGTGTGAAGTACGATAAACGGCATTTTGCCCCGCATCGCAAACGTATAGGCATTGGGAGCAGGATTTTGTCGAATGTAGAGTTGGGGCGGCTCTAAATCTAAAACATGGCTAGCTTCGAGCAGCAGTTGGTGTAAATCGGGTAATTGGCGATCGCTCACCAAAATCCCGGAGGCTAAGTTTTCAAGTTGAAAGAATTGTTCAGCAAAGGAGCCTAACAGACCCCGAATGATTAGGTCTAGCCCAGGAATCTGTTGCAGCGTTTGGGTTGCCTGGAGGTCGAGGGGATGGCGGAAGTGGTGTGCCTTAAGGCCAACCAAAGTAAGCTTTTCTAGAGCATTCATGAAATGTATCGAGGGAGAACTGAACTACATTCTAACGATTAATCCTAATCCGTTCTCCTCCCTCACGTCATGCTCTTCATTGGCTGGGGCAAGGCGAACAGGCTTATCGTTGCCCACACGCTTGACTACAAATATTGGAACTCAGAGGGTTTAGCCCCCCAAACCCTCTGAGCGGAGACACATGGACTCCAGTGATAAATGATAGTTCCTGACGACAGAAGGTTCCTGGGGAAATCTACAGATTTAGCGAAATATTCTCTAATCTCTACCCTTTGATATAGCTATTCAATGGATTTGAGCAATAACTTAGTGCATCTTGCACCACTGATTTGACTCAGGGCCATGGCCTTTGAAGCGAGATGTAGATTGGTTGCTTGATTTCCCCAAAAGGCTAAGTCAGGCTGCGTTTTCTAGCGCAGAACTAGGGCCATAACAATTGCAAGTGCGGTTTGAATGCGGATATTTGGAGGACGTGGCGTGAACTCAAACCCCAAGCCAATATGGCGACAGTTTTGGCCTGCGCCACAATCCCATCGCAACGCCTGAAATTGAGCAACGCCCCTAAAATGCTCGCCTGAAACAAACCTCTACCGGGTAGGACGACGGCGCTGCAAAAACTCAGGAATATCTAGGTCAGGCTTGCCACCTCGGGGCTCGCTGGCGGGCGGCATGGCCCCTCCAGTCGGTGGCCCTGCAACAGCTCGCTTCAACGGCGACACCCGAGCTGCTGCTGCTGACCCTGGAGCATCCCCAGAAAAGCCTGTGGCGATGACTGTGATTCGAACCTCACCTTGCATGCGATCGTCAATCACAGCGCCAAAGATGATGTTGGCGTTTGGATCAACGGCTTCATAAATAACTTCTGCAGCAGCATTGACCTCGTGCAGCGTTAAGTCTTGACCGCCTGTGATGTTGAAGACTACGCCCCGAGCGCCATCAATGGAGGATTCTAGCAAGGGTGAGGAAATAGCAGTGATAGCCGCCTCGCGAGCGCGAGACTTACCCGAACCAATGCCAATGCCCATGAGCGCTGAGCCTGCATCAGCCATAACCGCACGCACATCTGCAAAGTCTACGTTGACTAGCCCTGGAATCGTAATAATGTCGGAAATGCCCTGCACACCCTGCCGTAAAATATCGTCGGCGACTTGAAAGGCCTCTTGAACGGGGGTTTGCTCTGAGATGACTGAGAGTAGCTTGTCGTTGGGGATCACGATCAATGTATCGACGCGGCTTTGCAAGGCGGCGATGCCTTCCTCCGCTTGGGTTGTGCGGCGCTTGCCCTCAAATGTGAAGGGGCGAGTCACAACGCCCACAGTAAGCGCCCCTACTTCTTTTGCGACTTCAGCAACAATGGGCGCAGCACCTGTGCCAGTGCCACCGCCCATGCCTGCAGTGATGAAGACTAAATCGGAATTTTCTAATGACGCTGCAATCTCATCTCGCGATTCTTCTGCTGCTTTTTGCCCAATGGCAGGGTTTCCGCCTGCTCCCAACCCGCGCGTCAGCTTTTGACCGACTTGCAAACTGTTTTGAGCATCAGAATAGGTTAGCGCTTGAGCGTCGGTGTTGATAGTCCAAAACTCTACGCCGGCAACTCCGCTGGTAACCATGCGATTTACAGCGTTGCAGCCGCCGCCGCCAACGCCGATGACCTTGATTCGAGCAAAGCTACCTGGCACGATTTCACCACCTCTGGATTCTTCTATTGGCTTGTTATGGTTATTGGTATCGCCAACTTCACCCAAGTGTAGCCCAGAGTTGGTAAAAGAATTTGCAGTATTCATTGAACCTGAGATGTATTGATAATGTGTGGTTAGAGCAAGTGCAAGAAGGAGCTAAATCGTCTTCTGCTTAAGCCAATGGCTATTTTTGGCTATCTGGTGATGGAGCGGGATCTGCTTGAAGTGGAATGGATGTCTTAGAACATTTCAGCGTGATCACAACCTGTGAGGATAAGTTCAACAGCGTGTTGAATAGCCTGCCTGAGGTGTCTCTAGAGCTTTAGAAAATAGTGTCTACACGAATTCAATCATTTCCCAGAGCGGTGCTTGGGCGCGATCGCCCCACTTAATTTTGGCAACAGATGGCTTCATCGCTATCTGTTTTTCAGCATACTTAATGATTAGGCACACTAGGGCAGCATTTAAGTTCTACTCATATTAGGGTATGTCGTCTGAAAAACCAATCAATTTGCTGAAATATCTGTATAGATAGCAGCTAAGCAATATTTAAGGCGCTAGATATAGCGTTTGCCCTCGCTTGTCAGATCGTCTAGGTTGAATGCTAGACCACAATTGCTCGATTGACTCGACATAATTCAATCCCACATGTGAGTTTGGCTCGAACTCATTTTTTTAGCCTGGACGAAGGCATTTCAAAAGAAGGCTGCGGGATGGTTTAGAAGAACCAAGGCCATTAGATTCAAAGCATTATCCTCAAAACGCATTGTCGTAGGCGTCAGACTCATGGGTGTCAACGTCATCAAATAACGGCTCAATGGCATCAAGCTCTGACTGGCCTGAGTAGTCCAATGCATTCTGAAACCCGATGAGTTGAATCATGGGGCGGTTGGGATTTGTGACGTCAATATGGGCAATGCGGCTGCGTTCGATTGTGTTGGGCAGGTTGCGTATTTGGGCGATCGCCCGCAGTTGTGCTGAGAACCGAGCCGCAGTCGTGAATGCGCCAATATGCACTGTGCCCACATCGGTTCTCAAGATCACGTTAGACGGATTCCGCCAATCAATTTCAGCAATGCGGGGTGCTGTCGGCATAGCGGCGTTAATCTGGGTGATTTCTTGATACATCTCAGACCACTGGCTGCGGTTCTGCCCGTTCATGCCAACTACAGTAAGGTCGGGCACTTGCAGACTAGAGCCAAGGGTGAGATAGTTCTCGAGCGGAAACCAGGCACCCGTAGAATCGAGTAGCCCTTGGGTGGACTGGGATAGGGCCTGTGGCGTGGGCTGAGACGCTTCACCGGATTCGACAGTAGATAGAGTCTGCTCCGGGTCGGGGATAAAATCCTGAGCCACTGCGACGGGTTTACGTTCTTGAACTTGCAGCATCAGGCTGGGGGGAAATAGCTGACGGGTAATGGTGGCCTCAGCGATTGGGCCGCTCGCTTCTAGCCCTCGGGCGATCGCCTCTGTATCGACTTCCCATAGGGTTTGGGGATACTCCATCGGCAGTAACCGCTGCACCATGTCGGAAGACAGCAGCTCATTGCCGTCTACTTGGATCTGACTAGAGTCATAAATAACCCAGCTAGGCCGCGTCACTAGCCAGATAGCGCCACTCGTGAGGGCGATCGTCACCAGAAGTCGCCAGCACGACTGCGCTGCCTTGAGCCGCCGCTGTCCGCGCAGCCGCTGCCGTCGCTGTGCTAGCCCTGTTCGAGAAATGCGAGACAAATTAGCCATGAGCCAACGCTGAAAATGAGGGTGTTTTTTTAGTCATGTAATCATGATGGGGTAGATCGAAGGAACAGCCTTTACTTCATCCCATCATGAGCCGGTGAGGGGTCGCCTAAAAATCATTGACGAAGATGAGCGAATTCACGCAAACCGGTAAATGTGCCTGCACCCGTGAGATAGACTCCTGATTCTGGTTGCGAGCATGGGCCACAACGCAGGCTGAAGAAAACACCCAAGCGCTGATGCGCCTAAGGGGAGGTGCTCGATTGGGGCTGTAATCGCTGTTGAAGGAACTGATGCCATTGGGCGGCGATCGCCACGTCTGTAAATGGAATGGAGACGACTCGCTCAGGAAGCGTGAACGTCAGAGCCGCACGACGACTGCGCCGGGGCAGGTGTTCAGGATCGATGGGCTGGTTGTCTGCAAAGAGTTGGAGCGATCGCACCTCACTCAACGCGAGAGTTTCTATATTGGCGGGTTCTTGGCGTGTGGGTTTGCCCCAGGTGAGCGTGTCGCCCTGCTGACCCAGCACAGCAAAAATGTCGTATTTGGCCCGCTCAAACTGAGGAGCCCAGCGCTGATAGGCTTCTAGTTTTTGATACTCGTTCCACCCAGCATACGCCAGCCAGAAAAACATGATCAGCAGCGGCAACCAGAGCAATCCTCGTTCCATAGCAAATCTCAGCAAGAATAGGCAACAGGCAGACGCATCATGTTACTGCATTGTCCCCGCATGAAGATCCGTTAAACTGCCTGCCCTTATCCTACCTATTTCAAGGATGATGGGATGATCTTCATTTGATGTCTAATGGCAGGTCATCCAATCCTCTCGGCCAATCCCCAACCCGTGCGGCCTGCTGCATCAGCAGTACAGCTTAGCGTTGCTGGAAAGCCTTGTCCAGGGCCGCATTTGCAGTTATTGAGCAGACTGAACGATAAGACGGTTGAGCTATGGTAGGGAGAGGGTTTATTGCGTCGTGCGCCTCGGTGGAATTTTGGGATGAGCTGTGGTTCTGGAGAGTCTATCCGCGTGTCCAATAGCCGTGCTCGTGAGGTGTTTCAAACACCTTTGATAGGTTGTAAACCGTTGCAAACGCCTAGCTCAGACCCTTCTTAGACCACAGGTTGAAGACGTTGAAGCGTTAGTTCAAAAGGCTGGGACTAGACCCGCTCCTCACACGATTGATTCATGGGCTGATTAATTTTATGAAAAAGCTGCTCCTGTCGGTTTTGTTCGTTGTTGGGTTGTTTGTGGCGCTATGGAATGCGCCCAGCCTTGCCAATCGCGGGGTGTATGACTCGCTTGTGCTGGATTTTCGGGATGATGTGCCGCCAGAGCAGGTGCAACAACAGGTGGCGGCGATCGCTCAGCAGTTTGGCACAACGCCCCAGATCAACAGTATGGTGGCGGCATCAGAGCAAATCTATGTGCTAGAGGGCGATCGCCAACTGCTCAAGGCAATCCGAAAATCAGACCTGAAGCCTTATCTGGAATCCATTAGCCCCAACTATATCTACAGTAGTTTTGAAACGCCCGATGATCCCGACTATCCCAAGCAGTGGAACCTGCGCAGCATCAAGGTTGAAGCAGCCTGGGATGAAACCAAAGGCGAGGGCATTACAGTAGCGGTGATCGACACCGGGATTGCGCGAGTTCCAGACCTAGAGCAAACAGAATTCGTCAAGGGCTACGATTTTGTCAACAACCAAGAAGACGCCACCGACGACAATGGGCATGGAACCCATGTGGCAGGAACCATTGCCCAGTCTACCAACAACAGCCTTGGCGTTGCGGGGATCGCGTATCAAGCCAAGCTGATGCCCCTCAAAGTCCTGAGTAGCTCTGGCGGGGGCACCGTGGCCGATATTGCAGACGCCATTCGCTTTGCAGCGGATAACGGGGCCGATGTGATCAACATGAGCTTGGGCGGTGGCGGAGATGCGGATGTGTTGCGTGAGGCGATTGACTACGCCTACGGCAAAGGCGTGGTCATTGTGGCGGCAGCCGGAAACGCCAACACCAATGCAGCAGCCTATCCTGCCCGCTATCCCCATGTAATTGCCGTGTCTGCCACTAATGCTAGCGGCGGGAAGGCACCCTACTCTAATTTTGGGGCGGGTGTAGACATTTCTGCCCCGGGTGGCGACACCAGCGGTGAGAACGAGATGGGTGGCATTTTGCAAAACACCATTGATCCAGCGACAGGAGAATCAGTGTTTCGCGCTTTTCAGGGCACGAGCATGGCCGCGCCCCATGTGGCGGCAGTGGCGGCATTGGTTCGAGCCTCGGGAGTGGAAGACCCGGCAGAAGTAGCCAAGGTGCTCAAAGAATCAGCGCGACAGATGCAAGGAGATGAGCTAAACCACTTTGGGGCAGGGCAGCTAGATGCAGACTCAGCTGTAAAACTGGCGCTCAAGGGGCAGATTACTGTTCGCGATTTTTGGCGCTGGCTCAAGTCCAATGGATATCTGAATCTGCGCTTTTGGATTGATGGCGGGGTGTATGCGCTGCCGACAAAACTGGCCATGGTTTTGGGATCTTACGTTCTGGCCTGGTTGCTACGAACCTATCTGCCAGGGTTTGGCTGGGCGCTTTCGGGCGGTTTGATTGCGGGCAGCGCTGGGCTATTTCCCCTGCGTGGACTCTACGTGTTTGACCTGCCGCAGTTTCCCTTTCGGATTTTGGGCAGCTCGATTCCCGAACTAGGGAGCGCTATCCCTGGAATGGCTCTGCTAAATCCAATTACAGCGAGTGTGTTAATTCCCTTTGGGTTAATTGCGCTGCTGTTGATGCATCCATCACTCAAATGGTTTGCCATTGGGTCAGCACTGGGGGTAGCGTCCTGTTTGGCCGTGAGCGCAGTAGTGGATCCGGCGATGCTGTGGCTTGGCAATGGGGCGATCGCCCGCAGTTTTCTCTTGGTGAATGCGGCCCTTAGCTTTGGGTTTGCAATGCTTGCGGCCAAGGCGGCTCATGAGCGTGAACAATGGGGATAGGCGATCGCAGCACAGCCGCAGATTCAGAACAGGAGACTTAACCGATGAGTATTACAGTTCAAGGCACGGTACAGAAATCCAGCATGGGCACTGGCACGTGGGCTCTAGTAGCCAAGGATGGACAAACCTACGAAATCCATCAGGGTGCCCCGTCAGAGTTGCTCAAAGACGGACAGCAGGTAACGGTAGAAGGCACCATCCGCACGGATGTGATGACCATGGCAATGATTGGTCCTGTGCTAGAAGTGTCGGGCTTTGAGCCACAAGACTAATGGCCCCACGCCATGGAAAAGGGAAGACGCGCGGCGTCTTCCCTTTTCTGTTAGGACTTAAGCAATTAAACGACTTTGGGGAGGCTTAGCCTCCCTAAAGTCGTTTAAGATTCCCGGGACGCCGCACGAAGTGCGTAAGTCCTGTCTGTGATGCCCGGCAATAGGGCTGATTGCGGGGTAGCGCATGCAGCGCTGACGGATGGATTGGGTATTGTGGAACTCACGTGATGCGAGGTACACAATACCGATTGTCTTAACCCTCTCGACTAGTTGCAGTAAAACGCTAGGCGTCATCCAGCGCGGCGATGCCAGGCAGCACCTTGCCCTCTAGCAGTTCTAGGCTGGCGCCACCGCCGGTGGAGATGTGGCTCATCTGATCGGCAACACCTACTTTTTCGACGGCGGCCACCGAGTCTCCCCCACCAATGATGGTAGTGGCTCCCGTTTTGGTCAGGGCGGCTAGGCTCCGGGCGATCGCCTCGGTGCCTTTGGCAAATTGGTCAAACTCAAACACACCCATCGGCCCGTTCCAGATCACCGTTTTGCAATCAGCCAGCGCAGCCTGAAAGACGCCCACTGCGTCAGGCCCAATATCCAGACCCATCCAGCCATCGGGAATTGCCTCTACGCTCACGGTTTGCGCATTCGCATCAGGAGCAAAGTTATCAGCAATCACCACATCTGTGGGCAGCAGCAGTTCTACGCCCTTTTCTTTGGCTTTGGCTTCTAAAGACTTGGCTAAATCTAGAAACTCATCTTCTACCAGCGACTTGCCCACGCTGAGGCCGCGCGCTTTATAGAAGGTGAAAATCATGCCGCCACCAATCAGGAGCTTATCGACCTTGTCGAGCAGCGTTTCGATCACAGTGATTTTGCTAGAGACCTTAGAGCCTCCGATAATCGCTGCCAGAGGCCGCTGAGGCTCTTCGATCGCGCCCTGGAGGTATTGCAGTTCTTTTTCGATTAACAGCCCCGCTACCGACGGCTTGAGATACTGAGTCACTCCCTCGGTAGAGGCATGGGCGCGGTGGGCTGTGCCAAAGGCATCGTTAACATACAGATCGGCCACTGAGGCGAGTTGCTTGGCAAACTCTGGCCCATTCTTTTCTTCTTCCGCATAAAACCGCACATTCTCAAGCAGGGCGACTTGGCCATTGCTCATTCCGGCGATCGCACTGGCAACGGCGTCTCCAATGCAGTCGTCGCACTTCACAACCTCTTGCCCCAGCAACTCTGACAGACGCGTCGCTACAGGCGTCAGACGCATGCCGTCTACCACTTTGCCCTTGGGCCGCCCAAAGTGACTAGAAAGAATGACTTTTGCGCCATTCTTAGTGAGATATTGAATAGTGGGCAGTGCGGCACGAATGCGCGTGTCGTCGGCAATCGCACCGCTGTCGTCGAGCGGCACGTTAAAGTCGGCTCGCACGAGCACCCGCTTTCCTTGCAAGTCGGATGCAGTCAGGCTGGAAATGGATTTCTTGGACACTACACTTACCCCTTAAATGAGTTTTTATACCTATTGGATATTGTAGAACGTCAGGGTTTACTCACAAAAGGGGGGCAGGAAGGATTAGTAGCCTTTGAATATCTTTTAGAGATGGCCTCAAGCTATAATCTAAGATTATGAGTTTGGCTGCATTCATCTTCAAATGGTTATAGCCACTGTGAGAGGGGCGTTATTCCTAAAGAAGCTCGCCACGCATGTTCGGCATGGTGCTTCTATTGATAGACTGAACCTCTGGCGTTCCAAAGCCCGTATTCTGCGAATCCTGACATTCCTCCACCCTTCAAAACTCTACAAGAATCTGTGTCGTGGTGAAGTGCCATTATGTTTAAGACAGTCTTGTTTCCCATTGATCAAAGCTATGAATCGCGTGAGGCGGCTGGAACAGTTGCCAGCTTGGTAAAAACGTTGGGTAGCCGCCTCGTGATCGTGTCTGTTGTCGATAACACTGCTGAGAATAGCGAGATGGCATCTCCTGAGGCGATCGCCAATCTGCTGCAAACCGCTAAAGATCTGTTTCAGCAACAAAGTATTGACGCCCAAGTGCTTGAACGCGAAGGCAAACCCGCCTTTGTCATCTGCGACGTGGCTGACGAACTCAACATCGACCTGATCATCATGGGCTGTCGCGGCATTGGGCTAACGGAAGAAGGCAGCGCTAGCAGCGTGACAAACCGCGTGATCAATCTATCGCCTTGTCCCGTTCTGGTCGTGCCCTAAGTTTGGGCGTTGATCCGAATCGTTAGTGAAGCATGGCCCATCGCACTCACTAAGCAGCTAAGTAGCGGTTATATGGGTCTGTCTTTTGTGGCAGACCCGTTTTGATTTGCAGTACTTGATTTGCAGTATAGGAGTGGTGAACCTGTAGAGGGTGCGATGGGTTATGGGCATATTTAGGCAAAGGCGTGCTTCTGCCTAGGGGTGGGTTGAATTAAAGCGGGGATGATGCGACATATTCCGATTCGCTGCGGTGGGTGACAGCCCGCTGGGCGATCGCCCCACTAGCTCACCTAGATGATGTGGTTAACCTATGCTCTGCGGAGATAGGATGCTTCGTGATTCGGTGCAAGGGAAAGATCTGCCCTATTTATTCTTCTAACAAAGAGAGTTAAATCGCGTGTCTACTGTCTACTGTCTCTCCAAGCGCAATCTGATTTCGTCAGCCTCTTACGATTCAATCTTTGAACTCGAAGACTTGATCTTGCAGACCTGCGAGGCTCAACTGCTTGCGCCTAAGTATCGCAATATGATGCAGCGGCTAGAAGAGCAAAAACTTGCTACTAGGTCGATCGCCCGACGCATTGCCGAAAAAACCGTCGGCATTTATGACCCAATTACGCTTGCCCAACGTGACGCCCTAAACCATGCGACCGACACCAAGATTCTTCTCATCGTCTGTCAGCACGGAGCCGACCTCAATTTGCTCACCGCCATACCAGGCTGGCGAAAGTCATTTGATCGGGTTGTGGCGTATGTTTGGGACTGCTGGGGGCTTGAGAGCTACCCGCCTTATACAACAGAACTGGATCACATCTTTGTCCCTATGCTGGAGGTAATGGAGTCATTGCACCGTGCGTTTGGTGTTCCGGTTTCGTGTTTGCCTCTCGGGTCTGATGCGCTGAATCATGGCTCAATGGGGAGCGATCGCCCCATTGATATCATCAGCTATGGGCGGATGCCCGCCGAAGTGCACCACGAATTTAGCCGGATGTTTAATAAACCTAACTCCGACAAGTTTTATGTGCGTCTTAACCCTAGACCTACAGAAATCCCGCCCAACCAGCCCTATGCCATGCGTGAAGATATGCGCTATCGGCGGATGCTGTTTCAGCATTTGCGGCGTTCTAAAATTACGCTTGCATTCGACACTCTATCGCCCACCGAGCGCAAGTTTCCTTTTTCCTTTTTGACGCTGCGGTGGTTTGAGTGTGGTGCGGCTGGCTGTGCAATGGTCGGCACCCCGCCAAAAACGCCGCTCGCTCAGACGATATTGGATTGGGAAGATGCTGCCATCGCGCTGCCTGACCAACTGACAGACAGCGTCGAGTTTGTCTGTGAATTGCTGAGCGACACACTGCGACTGCAGCGCATTTGGCGGCGCAACTATCTCAATCACGTTAGTCGGCATGATTGGCGATTCCGGCTCCAGCAAATCTTTGACACGTTAGAGTTGCCTCTCCCTCAACCGTTATCCCATGACCTGAATCTGCTACAGGAGCGCTATGCTGAAATGGCTGTAACGCCCCTCAATTTCTAACGTTGCCCCATGTCATCTCCCGCTATCCAGTGGTATCCCGGTCATATTGCTAAGGCAGAGCGCAATCTGCTGGAGCAATTAAAGAAAGTAGACGTGGTGTTTGAGGTGCGAGACGCGCGGATTCCGCTGGCGACACAGCATCCTCAAGTGCCCACCTGGATTGGCAATAAAGAGCGAGTGTTGATTCTCAATCGCATGGACATGATCCCCACGCCCTTGCGAGAGGGATGGCGCGGATGGTTTATGCAGCAAGATGAGATGCCGGTCTTCACCAATGCCAATCAAGGTGGCGGGATCAAAGAGGTCAGCAAGGCGGCACAGATCGTGGGCGATCGCATCAATCAGCGACGGCGCGATCGCGGCATGTTGCCGCGTCCAGTCCGAGCGGTTGTGATTGGCTTTCCCAATGTGGGCAAATCGGCGCTGATTAATCGGTTGCTGAATCGGCGCGTGGTAGAAAGCGCTCGTCGAGCGGGGGTCACACGCCAGTTGCGCTGGGTGCGCATTTCAGAACAACTGGATTTGCTTGATGCACCCGGCGTACTGCCGTCTAAGCTTTCGGATCAAGACGCTGCGCTAAAGCTAGCGATTTGCGATGACATTGGAGAAGCGGCCTACGATAACCAGCGAGTTGCTTCGGCCATGATTGATCTGCTGAAGGATTTACAGGAGCGTGCGCCTGAAGGGGTAGAAGGCGTGCGATCGCGCTATGGACTTGATCCCACCACCTGCACGGGCGAGAGCTATCTGGTAGATCTTGCCGCAACTCGGCATCAGGGTGATGTAGAACGCACTGCACGCGAATTGCTAAATGACTTTCGGAAGGGCACTTTGGGATCGATCCCGCTTGAGTTGCCACCCATGCCACCTACCCGAGCTGATATAGATAAGGGATAACCATAGAGGTGCGATCGCCTCAGCAGAACAAATACGGCATTAGAAGTAAGGTTTTGGCAGAGCATAGGCTTTGCTCAAGCGCATTGGCTCTGTTGCATAAGCACCCTCATCGTTAGCGATGGGCCAACCAATACGGACATATTTATCCTCATCATTCTGAATAAATTGTGAATTAATGGCGCGTGCAGGATCGGGGATCACGGGCTAAGTGACAGTGTGGCACAATCCTTTGGCGCTACGGCCTGCAAGCAAAACGAAGCGGTTAGCAATAGCGCAATTGTTTGATATACAAGGCATTCAAGCCGTGGCCTTGCTTGAATGTGATGACCAAAAGAATGAGTTTTCCTCAGTTTTTTGACCCTAAGTGGATGCATTCCTGCATCATGCAATGACGCTAAAATTACAGATCTAAGAATAGAAATAGGTTGATTTACTCATTGCAGGAATAACGTAAATCGACCAACATTTAGAACGATCAGTGCAAATTTAGTGCGAATTCGCGAGTGCAGACCGCAGAGTAATGAGAGTCGGCATGAAAAGAACTCCGGCAGATGTGGCTATTGCGTTGAATGCTGACTAGACTGGCGATCGCCATACACATTGCCATTGAGTCTGAGCGATACTGATCCATCAGGAATGTCGCTGCCAAGACACCATACAGGCAAGCCCCAAGCCGTTCTCCCCTCTAGTGTTCAGTTCCGTTGATTAAAAAGGCCTTGAATCGCACCTCGTTGACGGATAGTTCTGAATCTAAGCAGCTACGGGGGCAGCGGTATAGAAAAAGTTTTGGATAACCCCAACGCTCAGCATCAAGGGCGTCTTGAATGCAAAGCAAGACGGATTAGCCCACTCATTGATGCTGCTGAAACAAACGGGGCGATCGCCCCTGGACGCAATGGACAAAAGCTTTTCACTGAATTTATAACGTCCTGGCTTCCGACCACGGTGTAGCGGACTTGTCTAACGAGGTATGAGTACTATTCGGCTCACTCCATTTCCTAACAGTTCAGATTTAACAGTTCAGATTTATTGGAAGCACAATGTATGGTATTTCCCCAATCGTCAGAGTTTGATCAGCCTAGTCAGTTATACGGGGCGGGATCAAGCCTGCTCAACCCATCCGTTCCTGAAGCGGCGGCTAGTGATCCCCATGCGACTGCCACGGGCGTCTACGTTACAATCCACGGGCACTTTTACCAACCTCCGCGCGAAAACCCCTATTTAGACGCAATTGAACGTCAGTCTAGTGCGGCCCCGTTTCATAACTGGAATGAGCGCATTCACCACGAGTGCTATCGTCCCAATGCATTTGCTCGGGTGCTGAATGACCAAGGCGAACTCTTAGGGGTAGTGAATAACTTCGAATACTTCAGCTTTAACATTGGCCCCACGCTAATGAGCTGGTTAGAGCAGTATGATCCCGAAGTGTATCGACGGATTTTAGAGGCAGATTGCAGAAGCTGCGCGCGGCTAAATGGGCATGGCAATGCGATCGCCCAAGTCTACAACCACATCATTTTACCCCTGGCGAACCGACGGGATAAATACACTCAGATTCGGTGGGGCATTGCTGACTTCAAAACTCGGTTTGGGCGTGATCCCGAAGGCATGTGGCTGGCAGAGACGGCAGTAGACTATCCCACCTTGCGGGCACTGGTGGATGAGGGCATTCGCTTCACAATTTTGGCTCCCTCGCAGGCGCAGCGCTGTCGCCCCATCCCAAATCACGACAATCCTGATCCCGCGTGGTTAGAAGTGGGTGGCAGCCAAATTGACCCCATTCAGCCCTATCGCTGCTTCTTGCCCGAAGGAGACTACATCGATATTTTCTTCTACGATGGCCCGATTTCTCGGGATATGGGGTTTGGGGAAGTCTTGAGCAGTTCCCATCAATTTGCGGCGCGGCTGGGGCAGGCTGTCCGGGGCGATCGCCGTCCATCGCAGCTGGTGTCTGTTGCCACGGATGGTGAAACGTTTGGGCACCACAAAGGCGGGACAGAAAAGGCCTTGGCCTATGCCTTTGTGCAGGAGTTTCCTCAGCGCGGCTGGACGGTGACAAATTTTGCCCACTATCTCAGCATTAATCCTCCCACTTGGGAAGTTGTGCTGAAGCCCGTGACAGCTTGGAGCTGTGCCCACGGCGTAGACCGCTGGCAAGATGATTGCGGCTGCGGTGGCGGTGGGGTATGGCACCAGCAGTGGCGCAGACCTCTGCGTGACTCGCTAGATTGGCTGCGGGATAACCTAATTCAGGTGTTCGACACGGCAGGAAGACAGTTTTTTACCGATCCCTGGCGGGCTCGGGATGAGTATGTCGCGGTGGTGGGCGATCGCTCCCTCAGCACCATCAATCGCTTTTTAGAACGGCATCAAACCCGCAAGCTCAACCATGCCGAGCAGGTGGATGCGCTGCGACTGTTAGAAATGCAGCGCCATGCACTGCTGATGTACACAAGCTGCGGCTGGTTTTTTGAAGAGGTGTCGCGTCCTGAGGGCACGCAGATCTTACGCTACGCAGCGCGGGCGATTGAGCTAGCGGAAGATGTGACTGATGTGCAGCTTGAGTCGGCATTTGTCGAGCGGCTGGGTACGATCCCCAGCAATGTTGAGCTGTTTGGCAACGGCACTGCGATCTACCATCAGTTGGTCGATCCCGCCAAAATTAGTTTGGAGCAAGTGGCAGCGCACTATGCCATCAGCTCTCTCTTTACCGCTTACCCAGCAGAGCATCAGGTCTACGCCTATGATGCCCAGCGCCACGATCACCACCTTCGGCGGCTGGGAGCCCTCACCCTTTCAGTGGGGCAACTGCAACTCACCTCTGAGATGACGCGGGAGACCGTGTATTTGGTCTATGCAGTGCTGCACCTCGGCGGCTGGGACTTCCACTGCTGCATTCAGCCCTATGCTGGTCGCCGTGCCTATAACCAGATTAAGCAGCAAATTATGGAGTCGCTTAACCTGGCCAGCGCGGCGCAGGTAATTTTAGAAATGAACCGAGTGTTTGGGGATCAGTCCTTTAGCCTGCAGTCGCTGTTTGCGGAAGAGCGCCACCGGATTATGCGGCTGCTGAGCCAAGAAACCCTAACCCGGCTCGATCAGCTTTATACCCAGGTCTACCGCGACAATTACGGCGTGTTGATGGCCTTTCATCGAGACGGATTGGCGGTGCCTCAGGAATTGCAGGTGGCGGCAGAGATTGCTATTGCGCATCGAGCGATGGTGTCATTGCAAGCGTTAGAACGCGAAGCAAGCGACCTGCCCTTGAGCAATCTGCAACGGTGCGAAAGTCACTTGATGGAATTAGAGGCGATCGCCGCCGAAGCTCAGCAGTTTCATTGCCAGCTTCAGCCGCTAGAAATTCAGCAAACTCTGGAACGATTGGTGTGGCGATCGCTCTGGAACCTCACTCGGGGTCTCACGTCTGAAGCCGAGACTGAGACTCTAGCCCACGCGACACCAGCCCACTCGATTCAGTTTGTGGCACAGCTGGTTCGCATGGCGCAGCAGTTGTGCAGCAGCCTGCGTATCGACCGAACTCAGGAACTATACCTGGATTATTTGCACACCACACTGCTGCCCCAGCTAGAGCAGCAGGCGATCCCGTCCGATACGGCCTGGCACCTGCTGCAACTGGGGCAAGCTCTGTCTATTGACGTTAGCGCCTGGCAATCGGCGTGCTCTTTGGGGTAAGTGGGCGGTGCATCTGCCCTGCGCGGGAAGCTGCCGCTGCGGGTACTTCCTGGGGGGCAGCCGCTGTTGGGCCAACTGCGACGACTTCCCTGGGGCGGCAGGTGCCTGCGTTGCAATCGAGCCCTAACTGATGCCATACCAGGGTCGGCACCACTTCACCCCGCTGCCCTAGTTGCTCTTGATTCAACACATGCGATTCCCAAAATGCTCGGGGAGATAGGTGATGTGCCAACTGACGTGGATGGGGCACCGTAAAGCACCCAAAGGCTTTGCGGTATTCCTCAGAGTCTAGCAGCGACAGGATGAAGGCGCTGACCCCATGCTTCATCAACAAATCGCAGCAGAGGCGCATTTCTTGCTGGTCTACCGGCGCGCGCCCCATAAAGTGCTTAAAGCAGCGCTCAATAAATTTGAGGTTTGATGAGGTGAAGTAAAACGCCTCTAGGTATACGGCAGATTGTCCCAAATCCTTAAGGAAACGCCTCACCCCTAGCTTGCCTGCTAAAAATGCAAGTTCTGCCTTAGCCAGCTGTAGCCGTTCGTGGTGGTAAGGTTGCCGTTCTAGCACCTGATCATAGATACGCCGCAGGCTGATGGCGCGGTCCTCAGTAGGCGCGGTGCCTGCCGCGGTGAGGGATGCAGTTGGGTAGTGCATAGAAGTGTGCTCTCCTGAGTAGATGCCTTTAACTAGGCGTGAGATTGTAGGGTTTGGATAACGCTCTCAAGGTAAGGGCGAATGAGGCTGCTGTTGCTGGCAGGCAGGTGAGTGGCGATCGCCTCTTGCAGGTAACGGTAGGCTGTAGCGCAATGGTGGTGATGCTTATAGGCCACAAGCACTGTGTCTAACCAGGACATCATTTGCTCGTTGAAAAAGACATCGTCGTCTCTGAGAATTGACAATGCGACATAGCGCAGCACTTCTGTCATGTCGTACTGACAACGCTGTTTATGGCGCTGAATCACCTCAGGGTGAATTTGCGCCAGTTTGTTCATTACCAGGTTGATGAACTGAGGGCTGCGATCGCGCAGGTTTTGATAGGTTTCTACCCGCGTTGCATAGGTCTGGGCATAGTACTCCAGGCTATGCAGTCCTTCAGCATCGAGGTATGTGCCATCGGCCTCGCGGAGTTTCGTATCAAGCACATGGTTCAGGGTTGTCATAAACCTTCTCCTATATCGTTGAGTATTATCGGAGCCATGAGTCTGTAGCCGGAGCTTAATGGCCTAGAGAAAAGCATGGCGCTAAAACCTAAGACCTCTAGGTTTGGGTGGCTCATGCGTTTCTCTATTCATCAGACTGCCCAGCACCCTGGCAGACGCATCGCCATAATGTATTTCTTAATACAAGGCTGGCGACGCTATACGGAGCGATCGCCCCGTCATCTCGGGCGTCTCTGCATCACGCCCAATGTTCGGTAGGATGTGAAGGCACTCATGTTTTACAGCTGTCGTAACAGTTCTTCAACTATTCAACTCAGCAGCCCCTCTGTTCAGAGCCTGCCTTACCCTACTTATCCATTGCCCTAGGATGAACGTTTTTACAGACGCCTATCAGTACGCGTTGACCAACAGTAGCGATTTGGTGCAAGCGTTGCAGCAGCATTTGAGATTAGTGGCTGTGCCGCTGTCTGTCGGGTTGTTGCTGGGGTTGCCCCTGGGCCTGTGGAGTGCGCGATCGCGCGCTGCATCGACCGTGCTGATCAACAGCTTTAATGCCCTGCGGGTGATCCCCAGCTTAGCGGTATTGTTCTTGGCGATCCCCTACTTTGGGCTGAGCTTTCAGTCAGCGGCGATCGCCCTAACGCTGCTGGTCATGCCACCCATTTTGATCAGCACAGATGTCGCCTTTCGCAGCATCGACCCGATGACCCGTGAAGCCGCAAAGGGCATGGGGATGAGTGGTGGGCAAGTGTTGCGGATTGTAGAGGTGCCGTTAGCGTTACCTGTGATCATCGCGGGGATCAAGACCGCGACCGTGGAAGTGATTGCCAGCGCTACCTTGGCGGCCTTCATCGGGGCTGGCGGATTGGGCACGTTCATGGTGCGCGGTTTTGCGCTATACAACAATGCGATTTTGCTGGTGGGCGCCATTCCCGTGGCGATGCTAGCGCTGGGGGCTGAAATTACCTTGAGCCGGGTGCAGCGATCGCTCCAACCACCGACTCGCTAAGCGTTCGCGGGCTGTTCATGCGTGCGAATTAGGTGGGCGATCGCCTGCGCCCGTCCCTCATAGTCTGCATCGGTTAGCACCGGGCATGGCTCAAACGTGACAGCATCGGCAGGCACGGCGACCTCAAGCCAAGATTTACAGCCCCCATAGGCATCCCGATAGGGAATTTGTAGGGGAGCCGCCAACCGATGCGTTCGCAACAGCAATCCATAGAGCGGTTGCTGCGGCTTCCAGCGCAACCGCTCCGCCACCATCTCATCCGTCCAAATGTGGTGAGGCTGTAGGGCCGCCACAGTTGCCGCCTCACGAATTTGGAAAATGTGGGTAATCTCAGCCCAAGCGCTGAGCGTCAGCCTTTCAGGATGCCAGCCTGATGCAACCGGAGCCACCTGCTCTCGATAACCAGCCTTGAGCCAGCGCGATTGTTGATGCTCGTAGGTGGGGTAGAGCACCACCTGCCGATGGGCAACTTCAAACCGTCCCTGCTGTTCTCGAATGCCGCCCTTTCTGAGCAACAAAATAGTATGACCCTGCGTCAGAGCTTCGAGGGCGATCGCCCACTCCTTTAAGGCTGGAACGGACGATAGAGATGGCTCAGTCAACGAAAAACCTTGGGTTGTAGAGTGTTGCATGGGTCTTAAGTTATGTTTCCTATTACGAAACCCCAATGATTGAATGGCTAAATTAGGGATGGTTGTTGCCGAGTGCAGCCTAGTTCCGCTTAGCTCCAAGATCTCGTGTATCGTTTGCGGCAAGAGCGAGCGCCATTGGCTCTGTTTCAGTGGCGGTCATCCCTCCGACTCTTCTCCTTACTGCATGACAAGACGCCACGAGGCAACACGCATCTGTTCACTGCATTGATTCTAGTTAGGACACGATGAGTAACCAAACTCCGAACGCTGTATCGTCCGATTTACAAACAAAGCTAAATGAACTTGCTGCGGTTATGGATAACCGTAAAGAGGAATTTGTCGATTTGCTGAACAGCGAACACCCCGGTACTAGCCGCCGAGTGGAAGCACGCTATTCTCAATGTATCTGGTGGGAAGGCTGTTACTATTGCCGGGATGACAACGGATCTTGGCAACGGGTGAAATGCTTTATGTGATTGATCTGCCAATCAATCAGCCGAAATAGCGCTCAGTCCAAAGGACAGGGGGAGTGAATCTAACCAGATTTGTTCCCCCTTGGTCGTTTGTAGGTTTTGTATAGGTAGAAGGGTTTGAATCCAGGGCGATCGCCACTATCCTCAACCTGAGTTCGGGATAAGCTCAAACCCTTAGTGTGCCGTGCGCGACGCGCACGGCACACTAAGGGTTTTGGGGCATCGCGCGTCGCGCGATGCCCCAAAACCCTCTTAACCCGAACTGACGTTATCCTTACTATTCTTCATAAATTCGACGGCGTTGTTTCAGCCCGCAGCGTGGGGGTGAAACAACGCTAAGCCGTCTGCGTCGCGAGCAGCAAGGTCTTAAGGATTTGCCGAATTGACCTGATCCTAAAACCCTCAAATCATTTCTTTAACCCGAGATCCCTCAAAAAAACTCAAGCGGGTGTCACCGACATGTGACGCCCGCTTGAAGGGTTTATTCAGGAATTTTGCAGCTGATATCTAACGGTCTACAGGCTGTTGTTATTGCGTTGCCCTAGCACTTGAGACTTCAGCGAGTTGAAATCGCTGGCTAATTCCTTCCGGTTGGAGGCCTTGAGCAGATAGCGATAAATGAACCACGCACTGTAGCCAATGCCAATCAGCTCAAAGGTAGGAGCTAGCAACGGCACATCATTGACAGAACCTAGAACTGCCAGAGTCAGTTTGACTGTGATGATAGCCGCTACAATCAGCCCAATCGTAACGATGGGACGGCGATACTCACCGAAAAAGCCAGAGAGATAGTCGGGCAAATCTGCCAGAAAGGCTGTCAGCTTATCAGTGACATCCTTCAGCTGTTCATTCACTTCCCCGTCTGGTTCTGGGGTAGAAAAGGCCGATGGCGTGGTGTCTTCAACAGGGGTTGAAAAATCTTCAATGGGGGTTGTTTCTTGATTCACATCTGGATCCATAGCAGAGTACCTTAGCGCAACAGGTTTAATAGAGATGTGGTGAGGGCAACCTTAATCATAAAAGTTGGGTAATGGTCTTAGGGTAAGGAGTCTGAGTAACAGCAATGCCACAACTCATCGCAGCCTCAGAGGGCTAGAACTCCCAAACGTGGAACGATACCCAAGAACCGCGGGCTTACCCCATCAGATATATCTGACAGGATTAGCCTTATTTCAGTAGGATTCAAAGGTTTATCGCGAACGCTATTAAAGGATAAGGCACTTTACCAACAGTAGGATAGCGGGTGGACGGGTTTTTGTCTAAGCATCCGACTTCTATAGCCCATCCTTGAGACTGACTATATTGCAGATGTTCTCTGGTTTTAGGGGTCTAGAGCCATCATGATTGAGATAAAACTCGATGGTGAGAGAGAACCTTTATGAAGTGCTGGTTCTATAGGCTCAAAAGTTATTAAAAGATACAAAAAAAGCCACACGGCTGCGGCTTTTAACTAAGGAGCATGGCTGTTTGTGTAACTAAGAGGAAACCTGAACGGATCGTCACTTGGCTTGGAAGTCAAGCTGGATCTCTCCGTTGTTCTCTGCTTTAGTGTGCAGGATGGCTTTGGCTTTGGCGGTGACGAGGATCGATCATTGCTGTGATTGCAGTCACAAAAAAGCGATCGCCCCCACTCCTAAAGAAATAAGAGGGCGATCGCCCCTATTAACGTGTGAGGTAAATCTAATAACCTTAGCTGATTAGCTTACAACTATTTTCAGCCCATAGAGCAGTGCTAACGAAAATTGAGCAATCTAGCGATAGCACACCCCCGTCACCCACAGCTCACGCAGTAGCGATGATTGCGTACGGGCTGAAACAGTCAGGTATCACGCACGCACACCTAAGGTGCCAGCGCATTGCCCCGCAGCAAGCTACCAATGGTCTTCGCGGTAATCTTGAGCTGTGTTAGAGGATTGGCAGGCACCACCGTCTTGTAGAGGTAACTGTCAAACGTCAGCTTTTGGACATCGATATCGGCGCACATTTCCACAAATGCTTCGCGAGTTGCATCCGAGCGGTAGAACACGCGCTGGAGAATATCGAGCACCAGATAAGTCGCGCCGTAGGTTTTATCCCAGCGTTTGATGTAGGCTTTGAAGTCGGCTTCGGTGATAAAGCGTTGGCCGCTCTGGGTCAGTTCCACAATTGTTTCGGCACACATGCGGCCAGACTTTGCGGCAAAGTAAATGCCCTCGCCCGACGACTTGGTAACGTAGCCTGCGGCATCGCCCACCAGCGCTACGCGGCCCACCACCCGGCGGGGGCGGGGATGCTCAGGAATGGGATGCGCTTCTACTTTGATAATTTCGCCACCTTCTAGCTTCTTGGCAGCTCGGGTGCGGATGCCTGCCTGCAAGGCTTTGATTTTGGACTTGTTGACCTTCATGGTGCCGGTGCCAACCGCAACATGGTCGTACTTGGGGAAGACCCAGGCGTAGAAGTCGGGCGATACGTCGTTGCCGACATACATTTCTGCCAGTTCTTCGTAGTAGTCCATTTTGGCTTGGGGCAGGCGAATGCGCTCTTGGAAGGCGATCGCATAGTTATAGTCGCCTGCATCAATCGCTTTGGCAATGCGCGAGTTGGCCCCATCAGCCCCAATCACAGCATCGACCTGCAAGGTTTTGATCTCGCCTTCTACGCTGCCGCTGGAGTGGTCGGCATAGTGCAGCGTATAGGGATCAGTCGTGTTTTCGGGAATATCAAGGCCGTAGACCGTGCCGTTGATCAGCGTTGCGCCACATTTAGCTGCGCGATCGCGCAGAAAACCATCTAACACTTCGCGACGGCACATGCCGATATATTCTTCATCCTTCAGCGTTCTGCCGATATCCACCTCAATGTTAGAAGGGGATATCATCTTCATTTTGCGAACGCGGCGATCAATGATTTCTGGAGGCAGGTCAAATTCACTCACCATGCAGAGGGGAATCGCACCCCCACAGGGCTTGGCATTATCCAACTTGCGCTCGATCAGGTAGGTTTCAATACCTGCCTTCGCTAAAGTCTCGGCGGCGGAAGACCCAGCCGGACCAGAACCAACTACAGCAACCCGCAGTGCCAAAGGTTTTCTCCCGTTACTTCAGACGCATTACGCCCTGCATCCTATCACGGAGAAATTGACGATTTTGCGACCGTTCGGGAGATATGACCGAAATGTTAAACACCGTAACATTGCGTAATGCGCGGGCTGCATGCCTTGATGCACAATCCTTAACTCTTTCTATGCCACAGCCATGACAGGATGGGATCAGAAGAAGCCCAGAGTACCTCAGTTTCGATAGTTTTGATAAGGCTTGGGCAGTCGGCGTTGGTTGAGGCTGTCTAAAGTAAAAAACATGTCACCCCAAAAGTCAGACGCTTCAGACTCCATTAACAAGTCATTAGCTTGGAACGGTTGTGAAGGGCACAATCCCATCCTGGTGGGTGCAGTGTTGGGTGCAGCGCTGGGGATGCTGGTATTACTCAGCTTTTTAGCGAAACGGATCTATCAACCCGCGTCGGATGGGTCTCAGAATCGGCAATCGATACTGCCAGCCGAAATCCATCAAGCCGGGATGTTCCCTTGTCCAGGCAGCTCGATTTATCTGATATGAATTCTCCAAAGATTTGCTACAGGTAGAGAGAGTCGTTATAGTCTATCCCCATGTCAGGAGTCCTAAAGATCGATGTCAGCGAAACAGCTGAGGAGCTGAAAGCAGTTTTAGCCCAACAGCAGCGGGCCTCACAGCGCAGTAAAGTCCAGGTGTTGTGGTGGCTGAAGACGGGACAGGCCCTGGGGATCTATCAGTTAGCTGAGAGGAGTGGATACCACCGCACGACAGTATCTCATTGGCTGAGCAACTATCGTCGCAGCGGCCTCGACTCGTTAGTGCAGGTGGCGCCTAGTGCAGCGTCAGCGCTAAGAATTAGGGTTAACGGGAAAGCTGAGATAACCTGTTTTACATGGAGTGAGCCAGAATGCCATGCAGAAGCAGTACATTGTTCGCCTGAGCGCAGACGAGCGCCATC
>JAESGQ010000060.1_pt1 | contig 110668 bp, 97 predicted proteins | sample 9266251 | NCBI WGS metagenome assembly JAESGQ01 (sample SAMN17056778, study PRJNA650883) | algae metagenome | isolation source: Kaiparowitsia implicata GSE-PSE-MK54-09C and co-occurring heterotrophs from... | place: USA: Kaiparowits Plateau, Grand Staircase Escalante National Monument, UT ...
ATCGGGAGCTGGCGAGGGCAGAGGGGCAGCTCGGGCAATTGATCGCTGGGGGTGCGCAAGCGCGCGGAAGAATCGCCGAGATCGAGCTGCAGATCACGCAGTTGCAGCAGACTTTTCTCAGTGAGGCGGCGCAGGAGTTGAGCAGCGTGCAGGCGAGCTCGGCCGAGTTGCGGGAGCGCCGCATTGCCGCAGAAAGCGAGCTGGCAAAGACCACGATCCGTGCGCCGCAGAGCGGGCAGGTGCATGAAGTCGCCATCCACACTGTGGGCGGGGTGGCAGGGGCCGGTGAGACGCTGATGCGTATCGTGCCGATCGCCGATGCCCTGAGCATCGAAGTGAGGATCGCGCCGCAGGACATTGACCAGGTGCATGTCAACCAAAAGGTTCTACTTCGCTTCTCCGCCTTCAATCTGCGCACCACCCCAGAGCTGGATGGCACGGTCACCCGCCTTTCAGCGGACCTGACACGGGATGCACAGACAGGCGTAAGTTACTACACCGCACGTATCGCCGTCGACGAGGGGGAGCTGACCCGGCTGCCGGATCTGGCGCTGACGTCCGGCATGCCGGTGGAAGCCTTCATTCAAACCGGGGAACGTACAGCCCTAAGTTACCTGACCAAGCCAATTGCCGACCAGATCATGCGGTCGTTCCGCAGCGAGTAGTTAGGAGACAGACATGTCTGAGTGGATTGCTTTTACCCATTGGCAGGAGTGCAAGGCCATGGAGCGGCCAGGCTACATATTTGAGGTGGTGAATACCGACGAGCAACATATGATGACAACCTGCACCCCTACCGTGGAGGTGCCATTCGACTGGACTTCTTTACCCGCCAAGTTCCGCTTGGTAGCGGAGCCACCGCTAAAGCGCTCGGATCCATTGCCTCCTCCAATTCAGAAGTAGGCCCCGGTGTCTGAGGATCAGGGAGTTTGAGTCCAGAATCTAGTCAGCATTCGACAGTTTCCGACAGGTCGACGCGCCGTCCTGGTCACCAAGCGCTCCTTCTAACGTCATCGTCGCTTGCGCTCGTTTGCGGTGGCTCGGGTTCTCCTGCCGCCCGCTGTTTCGCCCATACAGATGCGTGGTCCGAATGCAATTCAAGCGAGGAACGTCCCATCACAGACCTGTCGCAGCGCCTGATCGCCTTCTTTGCCATGTGATTGATGCCGAGAACCGGGGCGGTCAGCAGCAACAGGTTTTCGCGGCGCTGACTGCGGAGCGAGACGATGTCGCGGCGTGGCTGACAAGCTGATTTGCTCGAGCGGGTAGCCGAAAGGCACCCCGCTAAGGCGGCAAGATACAAGCGCTCGGCGAGGAATGAGTGAGCGTCATTGCACTGGAGTCATTTGCCCGGTCATGGCAGAAGTTGCGTGCCTCCGGTCTCATAAATTGGCCGATGGCGGGCTATGTGTACGCGCCGACAGTCAGACAGTCCGGCATCTGGATATGAGCCAAGAACGATTCCTCGAAAGTCACGACGCTTTCGAGCTTCGCCCTGATGCAGAGCAGCATAGGCCGCCATTTGCCGCGGCAGTCCTGCTCCAAAAAGCTGAAACAGTCCTAATGCTGGTTCGGGGCGGCATCTGACGCTACTCAGCAACCGATGCTGTCGTCCAAAAAAGACCCCGGTCATATGCATGAACCGGGGCCATCAAGGGGGGAATTTTGTCAGCAGGGGCATACCTGCGGACAAACAAGCGGTCTAAGGACGACGGCCCGCCTGGACGCTCTCGGCGCCCGCGCGAGCCCCTCCTTCAGTTTCACTGCGCCGACTGGTTGGGATTGTTGGTCCCCTGACCGCCCGCTCCTTGCGAACTATTGTGACTAGAGCCTTGACCAGGATTTGTCTGGTCAGCAAGTCCGGAACGGCTCTGGCCCTGACCGCCATGCGAGCCGCTACCGTTGTCACCGTCGTTCGACTGGTTGGGATTGTCGGTTCCCTGTCCGCCAGCGCCTTGAGAATTATTATTTCCCGAACTTTTGCCCGGGTTGGTCCCATCACCAAGGCCTGAATGGCTGCCGTGGTCCACACCGTCGCCACCAGTGTTGCCGTTGCCTCCGGTATTGCCGTTACCGCCGGTGTGGCCGTTACCGCCAGCATTTCCGTTTCCACCAGTGTTGCCGTTACCACCAGTGTTGCCATCACCGTCGGTATCGCCGTCACCGCCCGTATCGCCGTTGCCGCCGGTGTCGCCGTTGCCGCCAGTGTTGCCATCACCGCCGGTATTACTGTCACCGCCGATATTGCCGGCGCCGCCGGTGTTGATAAGAGTGTTGCCGTTGCCGTTGGCAGAGGTGTTGCCAACGGGCGCGGCAGTAACGCCGTCTCCAGTTACGCCGCCGATTGGGGTGCCGGTGCCGCGACTAATACTACCCGTTGTCGTCAGATCAACTGGGTTTTCGATGCTGGAGACTAGGTCGCAGGGTTCGGTGTGAAAAACTTCATCATCATAGCGTTGATAAGTAGCTCCCAGCCGAATGTTGTTTTGGGCATACCAAGTTTCTTCACTGGTGACATAGCAACAGGGTGGTGCCGCCATTTCGCTGACTTCGGTGATGGATCCGCCCTCAAGAGCCGATCGACAGGTCAACGCCTGGACATCAGTTGCCATTGAAGGGGCAGTTTGAGCTAACGCCGCGGGCGACATCATACCAACGACAGCACAAGAACTGACGGCCGTTAGAAAAACTAACGTTTTCATTTGTAATCTCCTCATTAACCCCTTGCTCACCACAATCTTAAATGGCTCTATTCGTTGCACGGCTCCCTACTGTTTCCGGTAGAGTCTTCGTGAACGACTTCGATTTTCCAAATCAGAAGCGGAGTTTGTGACTAGGACTCCCTAGCCAGAGATCGCTGGACCTAGCGCGGGAGGGGTTTCGGCAGAGGCGCCGGATCGATGGCGATAATGCCGGTTCCAGTGCCCACGCGGAGCCGAGACACCCTGCAGAGGCTCCATGCGGGCCGGCTTGAATCTCCCCTTGAGACGTGCGGCTCTGTCATCGCAGTTGCACTGGCTACATTGGTGTGGTCAGGCATCGACGCGGGGCAGTCGACTAAAGCGTTCGCACGATTCAGTCGCGGACGGTGTTTTGACCCTCTTCGGTCCCAACACATCATGGGGGGTTCGATCTTTCTCGAGCAGGTGATCCGCACAATCCCCGCATCGTCGCCATTGAGGTGCTGGTGGTGACATGCTCAGCGCCGTGCGCATCGGGATCGTCGTCCACGAGCGGCCAATCCGCCTGCGCAATTTATCTGGTTCGCAGGTCGCCACATGCTTGTCGACGAGGGGGGTGGAATTTCCACCCATCTGCCCCAGCCTCTATTGGCAGAACACCCAAAGCATTGAGGCACTGCCCTTTTTGGCTGATATCTGGGCAAGCTCGACATCAATGTCGCGATGGGCACAGGCCTTGCCGCGTTGATATGGCGGCTGGACGGATTGAATGAGACCGGCCGTGAATGGTGCGAAAGTGCCGAACCCCAGCTGAGCTGGGCCTGCTTCGTGGATCGCCAGTACACGGCGGAAAAGTGGTAGACGCTGTGCCTTTGGGAGCTGGGACGTTCCGATCCGCAAATCATGACGCTATGTGAGAGCGGTCGGTCTGGCAGTCTGCCTCCCGAAAGCCCGCAAGACCGCGGCGGCGTCTTTATTTCTGGGAGCTGAGGACGGCCCTTAATGGGAAGATCATGGTGGGCCTCGGATTGCTTGTGGCGCCGTCCTGCCCATGCGCGAAAAGGGCCCCCATAAGCCAGATGCTGGCAGAAAGTCACCGGGCCAAGGGCCTTTCGGGCGCGCAACATGCATTCCCGGATCGTTGTTCACCATCTACCTCGCGATCTGCGCGCCGCGCCTCCGGGCCGATGAGATCGGTAGCAAGTCCGCGAACGCCGCTATCAGACGCCGATCGAAGTTGCGCAGCTAAAAATGCGCGATAACGCAACACGCCCATGTTGGCGCACTGGCTCGATTTTCAAGGAAATGAACCACAGCCGCACCAGCGTAACCGCGCCAGATTGCTGAGCGCGTGCACCCCATGCCGGGATGCGCAGCGGGGCGAGATCTCTCCGTGGGCTGCGACCATGGTGTAGTCAACGCCCCGCGAACGTCACCCCGTCAAAAAAAAGGGGCCCTTAACTCCAGGACAGTCGCAACGACGCGGCTATTCAGAAATAGTCTGCCGCGCATCCCTGGCAATGATCGTTGACGCTTGCACAGATGTATTGGCAAATGTCGACATGACTTCAGACGAGGCCGATCAGCACATAATTCAATCCCGACGCTTCCTTGCGGACTGGATAGCCGTGGGGGCGGGGAGCGAAATCGAGGAGGTACTCCAAATGGTCGGCAAAGAGATACTGATCCTCGAAGCGCTGGCCGAGGAGCATCCCGGTAAGGTAGGCAAGATCATCGCCCTGGCCACGGAATGGATCCAGTTCCAAGAAGGACTGAAGAAGCAACTCAACTGAGATCTCCTCAGATGGCGATAATTGGCTAAGCCATGACCCACACAGGGCATTCCGCCCATGGGATGCATGATTTGCATATGAAGGCTGTAGGGTCAGCATGGATAGCAGCGAAGCAATCGCCATCATTAATCGGGAGCGCCGGCTCATTGAGGAGTGGGTCAATCAAGATGGGCTCCCGGATACAGCGGGCCTAATCAAAGATCGCCAGATTACGCAATGCTTGCGAGCCCTACGAGAGGCAGCCCGGTATGCACCCCTGCACGAGGCCGCGATGGTTGAGAAGATCGTCGAACTGGCGGAGACAAGGTTGAACTCGGCCCGGTAGCCCCACCTCATCGCACCGCCCGCCCAGCCGCCGGATGTGATTTGTTCTTATTTCGTTCCCGGTGTTAGCGATATCTGCCCTGGGGGTGGAATCGATGGCGACACTGAGACAGCTGAAGGAGAGAGGCGACCGCATCGTCTTCTATTGCCGGGCAGACGTGGCGATGTGCACCCACAGCTGGGAACCCTCATGGGATCAGCTGATCCAGTATTTCGGACAGGAGGCAGACTTCACGCTTGATCGGTCGGAGTTCGGACGGCTGCTGTGCGAAAACTGCGGCGGCCGCGGCGCCAAGATCATCGTGCAGCCACCCGAGGGCACAACAGGTATGGGCGGAGGCTACGGCTACGATCACGGCCCGGGCCTGTCCGTCGATGAGGCTGCGCTCGAGCATCATGCCAGAGCGGCAGAGCGCAAACGCCTGGGCATCAAAAGCAGCGCCGAGATCAACGCTGAGAGCCGAGCGGCGCTAAAAGCCGCCAGGCTGGCCGAGCGGAAGGGGGAGCACTTCATCGGCCCGCCCAACCCGTGGGCGCACCGAAAGCGTGGCCGTTGGCTATAGCGAGTTAATCTTCCGCTTTCGGCAGTCCAGGCTCGAACCGGACATGCGTGCTGAAAAGGACATGATGTGTTTCGTCTGCTACGGCCACACTAAGCTCCAGCATGCCGTCCTTTGGAATTTCCTCAGCAGCGATTGCTGCGATGGTCTTCACGGCCTCTCGGTGAGCTTGTCGTTGGTCCGCAAAGTCGCGACCTTGGTGATCCAACGCGAGATCGCCGTTTTCAACGACGTCAAAGAAAAACCGCGGCATGATCACCTCCACATTCTTAACCTCAATACCCGGGCGACGGGCGGGTTCCGGGGGCGCGCCAACTTTGTCATTACATTGACTCCACCAAAGTGTAGGTTGACGCCATGTCAGCCAAAGCGTTTCTCGCCCTGTTGCTCGAAGACGAGCCTCTTATCGCCATGGATATGGAGTTGATTCTGCAAGGCGCGGGCTTCGACGTGACGACTGTCGTGTCCTGTGTAGAGGCGAACAACTGGTTAGAGGTCCGCCGACCGGATATCGTTATTGTCGATATCATGTTGCGCGATGGTCCAAGCCACAACATCGTGGAGCGCCTGATCCAAGACGCAATTCCATTCGTTGTGCACTCTGGTGACCCGGTAAGCATGTATGCCGAGACAGCCTTTGCCCAAGGCCCATGGCTCAGCAAGCCTTCTTCACCAGACGAATTGGTCGGCGCCGTCCTCGCACTCCTCGCAACTTAGAGGCTGTTGATTAGCGGCTTCTTGGTGTTAGTCCCCTCGTAGCGCGAGTTGGTCACCTCGCGGGCGACACGATGGAAGGTCAGCAGGGAAACGATCTGGCTGACGGGTATCAGAGCCTTCGCGTCATCGCCCTAAAGGTCGGTGTCCAGCCAAGGGCTATCGTTCTCCGTCGGCAACATCACCGGCATCCGCGTAGGTATGCAAGCGATCTCGGGCACTGCCGGCGCCCTGATGATGGTGCAGCTGGTCACGCTCAGATAATCGTTGTGAGCCCAGAGGCCGGCAAAGCTGAAGCCCTCGCCATCTGGCATCTGCAGCAGCCATGGGTCCTTCTTCCCGTCGTCGTCCGAGACGGTCCATTCGAAGTAGCCCTCAGCCGGGACCAGGCAGCGCCGCGACTTCCAGGCATCGCGAAACGCCGGGGTGCTGTCGGCAGTCTCGATGCGGGCATTGAACAGCGTGGACCTGGGCAAGTCCCTGGCCCGAATGGCACCAGCCACCAGCGGCCTTCGTCCAGCTCCAGCTAGCAGGTCCTGTCGAGGTGGGCAAACTGCACGGTCTGGGTTGGCGCGATACTGCAGCGGGCTGGAGGTCTGTGGGTGACGGGCCCTTTTAGTGGATGCTGTAGAGGGCGTGCAGCTCCGCCTAGGGCATCTCGTTGGTGAAGCGTCCGCACATCAGTCGATTTCCTTCGTCCGGTGATCGAACTCCTCAAGGAACTCCCTGGCTTCCCCAGTCCAATTCTAGCCCTCGATGATGAGCGACGGGCCGCTCATTTCCTCCAACGAGGGTCGATGGGGACGTTGCCCTCCCGCCAATCGCCGTAGGGGCATCAGGCGATGCCTGAGGCCGCCATGGGGCGACTGGTATCCAGTTCAAGCGCGTAGCCGGCTGCCGCGTCCAATCGGCTGGTGGACAGTTGGGACCCGCATGCAGCGATTCTAGTCCGGGATCGTTTTGCTGTGCGATATGTCAGCGATCCTGAAGCCGTTGCCCTTCATGCACCCCAGGTTGATCGACGGCCCAGCCAAGGGCGATTTCTGGCTGCACGAAATCAAGTATGACGGCTATCGCACCCAGCTGGTGGTAGAGGACGGCGTAGCGCGCGCCTTCACGCGGAATGGCCATGACTGGACCGCCAAGTACGGCCCCATCATTGCCGCCGCCCAAACCTTCCCATGCACATCGGCGATCGTCGACGGCGAGATCGTTGTCCAGGACGAAAACGGCGTCAGCGACTTCGCCGCGCTGCGCTCGGCAATCACCATAGAACCGCATCGCCTGACCTTTTTCGCATTCGATCTGCTGCATCTCAATGGGCATGATGTCAGAGACATCATCCTCGAGGACCGCCGCGAGCTCCTGGGTGATCTGATCGAAGACCGCGATCCCATCCATCTGAGCTCTGAATATGATGGCGAGGGCGCCGGTTTCTTTGCCGTCGCTGAGGCGAGGGGGCTGGAGGGCATCGTCTCGAAGAAGAAGGGGAGCCGCTACATCGCGGGAGAGACTGACCTGTGGGTCAAGACCAAAGCCTGGGAGGTCGACGACTTGGACGTCGCGGGGGTCAAACGGGGTGACGATGGCTTGCCCTATGCAATGTTCACTCGGGAAGGCGAGTATGTCGGCGCAGCCATCGTCTCGCTCCGGTCCAAGCTGCGGGAGAAATTCTGGCGCTTTGTGGAGGAGCGCGGCACTGCAGGCACGCCGGCATGGGGGAAGCGAGAGAAACACGCAACCTGGCTGCGGCCCGGCATGCGGGCCACCGTCCGCTATCTCAAGGGGAGTAACAAGCTGCGCCATGCCAGCATCAAGGCAATTAAGATTCCAGCTGACGGGGACGATCTTTGACCCGCTGCAGGCCGGCAATGTTCGCCTCGGCCTCATGCTGATACGCCGGTACCGGTTCATCGGAGACCGTGTCCAAGCGGCCCAAACTTCTCTTCGCTTCTTCGTATCTCATAGCGTGACCAGTGGACAAACGTTCGGCAACAGGATAACTGGTTGTACCAGTAGTCCAGTTAGGAATCGAAATGCACATCCTTGTCCTTGGTGCGGCCGGCATGATGGGTCGCAAACTCACCACTCAGCTGGTCCGGCAAGCAAAATTGGGCGAGCGTTCCATCAGCAAGCTGACCTTGGTTGATGTCGTGGCGCCGGAGCGCCCGAATTTTGCAGGGGAAGTGCAATTGCATGCTGTAGATCTCTCGGCAGCCAGCACCGCCGAGGCGCTGGTCGAGAGCCGGCCCGATCTCATCTTCCACCTTGCCGCAATCGTTTCTGGCGAGGCCGAGGCCGATTTCGAGAAGGGGTACCGCATCAACATGGACGCAACGCGCTCGCTTTTCGAGGCCATTCGACTCGAAGGCGTCCGCCGCCCATATTGTCCGCGTGTGGTGTTTACCTCCTCCATTGCCGTCTTCGGCACGCCGTTCCCCGATGTGATCGGTGACGAGCACGTGCTGACCCCTCTCACCAGCTATGGCGCCCAAAAGGCCATTGGTGAACTGCTGCTGGCGGACTATTCGCGACGCGGGTTCTTCGATGGCGTTGGCGTTCGCCTGCCTACTATCGTTATTCGACCGGGCAAGCCCAACAAGGCGGCGTCCGGCTTCTTTTCTGGCATCCTGCGGGAGCCGTTGATGGGCCAGGAAGCGGTGCTGCCAGTACCCGACACGGTGCGGCACTGGTTCGCCAGCCCACGAGCGGCCGTCGGCTTCCTGCTGCATGCGGCCGTGATGGACACCGCGTCTCTCGGCATTCGCCGTTCGCTGAACATGCCGGGGATCACCGCCACGGTTGCCGAGGAAATTGCGGCCTTGCAGCGCGCCGCTGGGGACGAAGCGGTGGCGCTGATCCGTAGAGAGCGCGATCCGGCAATCGAACAGATTGTCGCTGGATGGCCGCGGGCCTTTGACCCTGAGCGGGCACTCGCGCTGGGCTTTAGCGGCGATACCTCTTTTGACGAGATCGTACAGATCTATGTCGAAGATGAGCTCGAAGGGGCCCGCTCTTGAGAGTGCATTAGCGCCGGCGCAGCTTTTCGACCTGCGCCGGCGTCAGGGGGCGCAAAGCCTGTCCACGCAGCAGCAGATGCAGCTTGGCCGTTTCCTCGAGTTCCTCTGTGGCATATTGGGCCTCGCGCAGCGTTGTGCCGGCAACGACCGGGCCATGATTGGCGAGAAGGACCGCATGGTGCCTGCCCGAGAGGCTTTTGACCGCCAGTGCCAGCTCTTCATCACCCGGCGCAAAATAGGGCACCAGCGGCAAGGTCCCCACTCGCATCACGTAATAGGCTGTCAGCGGTGGCAGCACGTCGTGGCGATCGACATCGGCAAGAATGCTCACAGCCACTGCGTGCGTCGAATGCAGGTGGACCACTGCCCCCGCAGATGGGCGTTCACAATACATGCAGCTATGCAGAAATGCTTCCTTGGTCGGGTTGTCGCCGTCGACATGGGTTCCGTCGGGTGCGAGCCTTGAAAGGCGCCCCGGATCGAGGTCACCGAGGCTGGCATTTGTGGGCGTCATGATCATGCCGCCATCGCCGAGCCGCACACTGATATTGCCGGTCGACCCTGCAGTTAACCCTCGGTTGAACAGAGAGGCACCGACTGCACAGATCTCATCTCGAACCCGGCTGGCCTCGGACATAATTGCGGTCATTGCAGAAGATCCCAGGCCTTGAGGAAGAAGTCGTCGGCGCCGAAATTGCCAGACTTTAGAGCCAGCGCAAAACTTCGGCCTTCGCCCGATGAAAGCGTCCAGGGCACGCCGGGGTCGATCTCGGGCCCAATTTGCAGCGCCGTCACGCCCAGTGACTGGATCACCGCTCCTGAGGTTTCCCCACCGGCCACGAGAAACCGCGTGAACCCCCGTTGCGCGAGCGTCTGCGCCAGTTGCCCCATGAACTTCTCTATCATTTCACCTGCAATGGTGGTGCCGTAGGTCTTCTGGACGGCGCGGACCTGTTCGGGGTCGGCGCTGGAATAGACCAGCGGGACCAAACCATCGCTGTTGCGCTCGACGAAGTCCGCTGCCTCCGAAACGGTGATCTGGTTCTGGGCGATTTGCGCGGCCTCTACCTGCAGGGCGGGAGTTCCGCGCGAGCGGGCAAGATCAATCTGTCGTCGGGTTGCCGCCGAACAGGAGCCGGCGAGGATGGCAGCACGACCCTGCGGGGCGGCCATCGCATTGGCTGGGGTCGCAGCCCGCAGCAGGCCGGCCTGCGCATAGACGTCCGGCAGGCCTAATGCGACCCCCGATCCGCCCGTAATAAGCCGAAACCCGCTGGCAGCAGCAGCGATTGTGCGCAGGTCGGCGTCGCTGATGGCATCGACGATGGCAATGCCCTCGACGGCTTCGAGCCTTGCGCGCAATGCTTCGGTGCCTGCGCGAACGCACCCATGTTCGACCAGGACGACCGCTCGAGCCGTCTGACGGCCCAGAACACGGACCAGGTTGGCATCGCGCATCGGGGTGAGCGGATGGTCCCTCATAGGACTGTCGCTGAGCAGCACATCGCCCACGAACAGATGGCCCTTGTAAACCGTGCGTTTGTTGGTCGGAAAGGCAGGGCAGGCGAGCGTGCGGCTTTCCCCCAGCAGGGCGAGCAGGGCGTCGGTTACCGGCCCGATATTGCCCGCGTCCGTCGAGTCAAATGTGGAGCAGTATTTGAAAAAGAGCTGTCGCGCTCCAGCAGCGAGCAGTGCCTTGCCGGCGGTGATCGACATAGCGACCGCTTCAGAGGCGGGGATAGTGCGCGACTTGAGCGAGACGACCACTGCATCGGCGTCGGCGAACTGGGCCCCTGATGGCGGAACACCCACTACCTGGAGCACTTTCATGCCGCCACGTGTCAGTGTCAGCGCCAGATCCGTTGCGCCGGTCAAGTCGTCGGCAATTGCACCAAGCAGCATGATAGGCTGGCTCCCGGTTAGTGAGACAGGCCGCTAGCGTCGATCGACGCTGGTCTCGGCGATGGCTTCAAGCGTCGTGCGGTGAATGCGGTCAAGATGGTGCTGCATCGCTTCGGCAGCTGCCGTGGGATCCCGCTGCTCAAAGCCATCGAGAATATCGATGTGGTCGGCAAGGCTCAGGCTCACCGACCCTTGGCGCAACAGCACATGCCGACGATACTCCATGCCAAAGCTGAACAGCTGACGCAGGAAGCCCGCCACCAGTTCGTTGCCGCTGGCCTGGTAAATCGCGTCGTGGAACTCGGCATCGGAAATCTGGAAGCGGATGGTATCCTCCAGCATTTCGCGTTGTGCATCCACGAGCCGACGCAGCCGGGCAATCCCGTCATCGTCAATGCACTCAACTGCAGTTCGTATCACCGGGAGCTCTATCATGAGCCGGGCTTGGTAGACCTCGTCCGCCGATTGGCCGGACAGGACCGGCTGGGTCACGCTGTTGTAGGACGAGAACCCTTCTGTTCGAGCAATTCGCGTGCGGCTGCCCTGCGAAATTTCCACCATGCCGATTGCCGCCAGCATCTGAATGGCGCCGCGTACGGTTTCGCGGCTGACCTCGAGGGTGGCCGCAAGTTCACGCTCGCTAGGGAGTTCGTCACCCGTGCGCAGAATGCCGGCTTGTACCATGGCGGCGAGGCGGTGACTCACCTGCTCACGGATCGTGAGCTTGGAGAGGCCGCTCTTGATATTCTGCAAATTGAGTGGTGCGTCCATCTCGCTCACCTGCCAAGTTTGCTCCTGGAAATCAATATGAACGATACCATGAAGGAGGTCTAGTGGTCTTATGGCCGGACCAGTTGACAAGTTGCGGTGTCTGATGTTTGGTGGGTCACGTTCGGTGGGGATGACGGAGGAAACAAGCCATGAAGCCACGTCTGGCAGTTGTGTTGGGAGATCCCGCGGGAATTGGTCCTGAGCTGGTCGCGAAACTGCTCGCCAAGCCGGAAAACCGCGAGAAGGCGGATATCCTGCTCATCGCGGACCGCGACGAGGTAGAAGAGGGCATGCGCATTGCCGGGCAGCGCTTCAGCTACGAAGTCGTATCGGGTGAAATCAGCTTCGGGTCGGGAGGCGGCATTCTTCTGGAAGATTTCACGGGCTCGGCGAAACGGCCTTTCCAGCGGGCAACGTCTACCGAGAGTTGCGGCCGCTACTGCCTTGAAACGCTAGAGCGTGCGGTGGACCTGACCCGGGCCGGCGTGACCGACGGGGTGTTGTTCACACCGCTTAATAAGAATTCCATGCATCAGGCCGGCCTTCCCCACGAAGATGAAAGCCAGTGGTTTGCAGCCATGCTTGGCGTTACCGGGCCGCATGGCGAGCTGAACGCACTCGATAACCTGTGGACCAGCCGGGTGACGAGCCATGTGGCGCTCAAGGACGTCTCCGGGCTGATTACCGAGGAGCGCGTCATCGCCGGCATCGAGCTGGCGCACAAGACGCTGGTCACCGCGGGCGTGGCCCGGCCGCGTATCGGCGTATGCGGGCTCAATCCCCACAACGGCGAGAATGGCAGCTTCGGGCGTGAGGAGATCGACGTGATCGGTCCGGCTGTGGAGGAGGCCAGGAGCCGAGGCCTTCCTGCCAGCGGCCCCTTCCCGGCGGACACGATATTCCTGCGGGTCAAGGATTTTGACGCAATCGTCACGATGTACCACGACCAGGGACAGATCGCGATGAAGCTGATGGGTTTTTCGCGTGGCGTCACCGTTCACGGTGGGCTGCCGATCCCCATCGCCACGCCCGCTCATGGGACGGCATTCGACATCTATGGTCAGGGCAAGGCCAATCTCGGCGCAACCCAGGCGGCTTTCGACATTGTTGTTGCCCAAAGTCGCAGTCGCAACCGTATCGCCGCGTAGATTTCGCCGCTGGGCGCCCCGACACCGAACCACATTCAACGGTTTGAAACCTGCTGCCCGGACCATCCGCGGCAGCGAACAGACTACCAACCTGCCGAGGAGGGCAGCTCACATGAAGAAGACCTCAATCACTCTAGCCGTGGCCGCGACACTGCTATCCACCGTTGGCGCCTTTGCGCAATGGGTTCCCGAGCGCCCCGTGGAGTTCGTTGTCGCTTCCGGTCCGGGTGGCGGAACCGACAATTTCGCCCGCACTATTCAGTCGGTGATCGCCCAGCACAATCTGATGGATCAGTCCGTGGTCGTGCTGAACAAGGGAGCGGGTAGTGGCGCTGAGGCCTTCATCTATGCCAAGGCCAACAATGCCAACCCTCACAAGCTGATCTTTGGCACCAACAACGTCTACCTGCTGCCCCACGTGGCCAAGATGGCTTACACCTCAGAGGACCTCGTGCCCGTGGCGGCACTGGCACTGGACGAGTTCCTCATCTGGGTCAAGGCGGACGCTCCCTATGCGGACGCGGCGGAATTCATCGCGGCAGCCAAGGCCAATCCAGGCTCACTGCCGGTTGGCGGCAGCCAGTCCAAGGATACCGACGAGACCCTTGTCGCCCTGATCGAGCAGAAGACCGGCGCCGAGTTCAAGTACGTGCCCTATAACGGTGGCGGCGAAGTGGGCGTGCAACTGGCCGGCGGCCACATCGCTGCCAACGTCAACAACCCAAACGAGAATCTTGGTCAATGGCAGGCCGGTGCGATCAAGCCGCTTTGCGTCTTCAGCGACCAGCGCATGGCCGAGAGCGATCCGGTTCACGGCGACACCGGCTGGCACGACATTGCGACCTGCACCGAGGCGGGCATCGACATCTCATCCTACCAGATGCCGCGTACCGTCTGGCTGCCGGCCGGCGTTTCCGATGAGCAGTTGGCCTTTTATGTCGACCTGATGCAGAAGGTCAGCGAGACCCCCGAGTGGCAGGAGTATGTTGCCAACACCTCCCAGACCGGCCGCTTCCTGGCCGGCGAGGAACTCTCGGCCTTCATCGACAACAGCGAAACCAGCACGGTTGAAGTCTTCAAGGCCGAAGGCTGGACTGCGCAGTAAGCGTCCTCCCCGACCGGGGCAGGCCTCATTGGCTTGCCCCGGCTGCTCTAACCAATGCGGAGACCGTGGTCCATGGTGATCAAGCGCATCCATATGGAAGTCCTCGTCGCCTGTCTGCTAGCCCTAGCGGGTGTCGCCGTGGCCGGTGGATCGCTTGAACTGGGTGTCGGCTGGACGGATTCAGGACCTGATGCGGGGTATTTCCCATTCTATGTCGGCTTGCTGCTCGCTATAGCCGGCTTTGCCAACGCTATCTGGACGGTCATTCTTCACCGCGGCGAAACCGAGATCTTCATCGACTCCGAGCAAGCCAGGCGCCTTTTGAGTTTCCTGCTGCCGATGACCGCTTTCGTGATCGTGACGCTCTTGCTCGGGCTCTATGTGGGCGCCGCGCTCTACCTGTTTTACGTCGCCTGGCGGCAAGGGAAGTACAATCCGTTCTGGGCGGCCGGTCTGGGGATCGGCTTTGCTATCTCGCTCTTTGTTGTCTTCGACACACTGTTCAAGGTTCCGCTGCTCAAGGGTCCGCTAGAGGCCTATCTGAAAATCTACTGACTGGCCTGTACGGGAGGAGGAGGACGACCATGGAAAATTTCGGACTGTTGATGGAGGGCTTTCAGGTCGCCATCACCCCCACCCATCTTGCCATCATGGTGATCGGTGTGATGCTGGGGCTGGTCGTCGGCGTCCTGCCCGGACTGGGCGCTCCGAACGGCGTTTCCCTGCTGATCCCGCTGACCTTCACCATGGACCCGGTCTCGGCGATCATCCTGCTGGCCAGCATGTATTGGGGCGCCTTGTTCGGCGGATCGACCACTTCCATTCTGTTCAATATCCCCGGCGAGCCATCCTCGGTGGCAACAACCTTCGACGGCTATCCCATGGCCCAAAAAGGCCAGAGTACGCGGGCGCTGACGCTGGCGTTCATGTCCGCAGGCATTGGCGCTTTGGTCGGGGTGGTCGTCATCACCTTGTTGTCGACATGGGCTGCCGGCTTTGCTCTGCGATTTGGGGCGCCGGAGTATTTTTCGGTCTATTTCCTCGCCTTCTGTGCCTTTATCGGCATGGGGAGTTCGGCGCCGCTCAAGACAATCATCTCGTTGCTTGTGGGCCTCGCGCTCTCCACGGTGGGCATGGATACCATTACCGGAACGCTCCGGCTCACCTACGGCCTGAACGAACTGATGGGCGGCGTCAGCTTCCTGGTGGTGGTGATCGGCCTGTTTGGGATCGGAGAAATTCTGATGACTGTGCAGGACGGGCTTCATTTCCGTGGTGTTGCGTCCCGTATCGACCTGCGCGACGTTTTCCGAACCATCGCCGAATTGCCGCGCTACTGGGCAACGCTGCTGCGCTCGTCTGCCATCGGTGTCTGGATGGGCATCACCCCAGGCGGACCCACGGCCGCGTCCTTCATGAGCTATGGTGTGGCACGCCAGTGGTCGCGACCAGGCGAGCCGTTCGGAAAGGGACGCCCCGAGGGCATTGTCGCGCCCGAAACGGCCGATCACTCGGCGGGCACCTGCGCCATGTTGCCCATGCTGGCCCTGGGCGTGCCGAGTTCGGCTACGGCCGCGGTGATGATGGGTGGGCTGATGATCTGGGGCCTGACGCCCGGGCCAATGCTCTTTGCCACCAAGCCCGATTTCGTCTGGGGTCTTATCGCCTCGATGTACATCTCCAACATCGTCGCCGTCGTGCTGGTCATGGCGACGGTGCCTCTATTCGCTGCGCTGCTGCGCATACCCTTTGCCGTCATCGGGCCAGTGATTGTCGCGATTTGTTTCGTAGGTGCCTATACGGTCAGCAACGCAACGTTCGATCTCTGGCTGGTCCTGTTGTTCGGCGTGATCGGCTATGTCTTCAGCAAGCTCAGCTATCCCTTGGCGCCGCTCGTGCTTGCCATGGTGCTGGGCCACAAGGCCGAGAATTCGTTCCACCAGTCGATGATCCTGTCGGATGGCTCGCTGGACGTCTTCTGGTCCAACCCACTGGTTGGCTCAATCATGACGCTGGCTCTGCTTCTCGTGATCGTTCCCCAGGTGGTGAAGCTCATCGGCAGGCTCCGCAGCCGCGGCACCCTGCGGTCGGTCCACTAAATCCTACCCCGAAGGCGCTAAAGCAATGAATTTTCATACCTATTTCGCGGCGTTAAACCGCACGATGCCAGTGCAGACCTGCATCGTTGGTACTGGTGGCTTCGGGCGCAGTTTTCTGGCGCAAGGCCTGCGCGTGCCGTTGATGCAGACCAGGGTGGCAGTCGATGTCTCGGCCGAGACAGCGGCGGTCTCGATGCGGGCGGCAGGAATTGCGGGTGCGGACATCAGCATCTGCGAAACGCCAGAGGCGGCGCGGCTGGCCTGGGATGCAGGCAACTTCATCGCAGCAAGCCGACTCGAGACGGTACTCGATCTGCCGATTGAGGTTGTTGTCGAGGCCACTGGCCACCCCGAGGCGGGCGCCCGTCACACCCGGATGGCCATCGAAGCAGGCCACCACGTGGCCCTGGTCTCCAAGGAAGTCGACAGCGTCGTTGGTCCCGAGCTTGCACTTCAGGCCAGGCGGCGCCAGAAATTTGTGTCGCCGGTGGACGGTGACCAGCCCAGTCTGCTGATCGGCCTTGTCACCTGGGCCGAAGTGATTGGCCTGGACATTATTGCCGCCGGCAAGTCCAGCGAATACGATTTCGTCTTCGATCCCGCCGCGCAAACTTTGACAAGCAACGGGCAAACGATCGCGGCGCCGGAATTTGCAGACTGGCTCCATCTGGGGGCCCGGGACTGTGCCGCGGTCGCCGCCGGTCGAGCGGCGGCGGCGTCGGCGTTGCCGCAACGGGCCGTACCCGACCTTTGCGAACTCACCGTTGTTGCCAATGCCACCGGGCTCATGCCGGACCGGTCCGATCTGCACGCCCCCATTGCGGCCATCGGCGAAGTGGCCGACTTCCTTGCCACCAAGGCGGATGGTGGGCTGATGTCAGGCACGCGTCGGCTCGATGTGTTCCACTGCCTGCGATTGCCCAGCGAGGTGAGCTTTGCCGGTGGCGTCTTCGTCGTCGTGCGCTGCGACGACGACGCCACCTGGACCATGTTGCGCGAGAAGGGACATGTTCTCAGCCGATCGGGTCGCACGGCCATGCTCTATCTACCCAGACACCTGCTGGGACTGGAGGCGGCCACCAGCGTGCTTGAAATGGCCTTGCGCGGGGTGTCCAGCGGCGCTCAGGATCCCCATCATCACGCCGACCTGGTGGCGCATGCCGATGCTGATTTGCCGGAAGGTACGGTTCTAGCGATGGGTGGACATCACCACTCGATCGCGAACGTCTCGGCACGCATGGTGCCTGCGGGTCCTCTCGGGCCGGATTCGGCTGTTCCGTTCTATCTGGCTGCTGGCACGCGCCTCGTGCGCTCGGTCGCCAGCGGCACACCAATTCGCCTGGCCGACGTCGCGATCGACAAGGATTCCGAACTGTGGCGTCTGCGCGCGCGACAAGACGCCAGTTTTTTTCCTGGATAGTGACTGCGCGAAAAGCTGCAGTCGTGTCGAAGAGCAATCTGAGGTTCGAAAATGACAGGCAAGACCGCGATCGTGACCGGTGCGGGGACGGGCGTTGGCAAAGCCATCAGTAGGGCTCTGCTCGCCGATGGCTTCAAGGTCGCCCTGTTCGGGCGGCGGCGGGACGTCCTGGAAGCGGCAACCGCCGAGCTGGATGCGGATGGGGCCTGCACGCTCGCGCTGCCCACTGACATTGTGGATGCCAACGCGGTGCAGGACGCGTTTGAAGCCGTGTTTGCCCGGTGGGGGCGTGTCGATCTTCTGGTCAACAATGCCGGGGTCAACGCCCCCTTGGTGCCGCTTGAAGAAACGACGCCGGAGCAATGGCACAATGTGGTCAATTCCAACCTGACCGGTGCATTCTTCTGCACGCAGTCTGCCTTCCGGATCATGAAGGCACAGCAGCCCGGGGGAGGGCGCATCATCAATAACGGCTCGATCTCCGCGACGACGCCACGGCCCTGGTCGTCCCCCTATGCCGCCACCAAACACGCGATTACGGGTCTCACAAAGGCCACCGCGCTGGATGGGCGTCCGTTCAGCATCGCCTGTGGGCAGATTGACATTGGCAATGCTGGAACGGACATGACAACCACCATCTCCCGGGGCGTGCTGCAAGCCGACGGTTCGACTGCTGCCGAGCCCACCATCGACGCCGATCACATCGCCCGGGCCGTCAGCTACATGGCCAGTTTGCCGCTCGATGCGAACGTGCTCACCATGACGGTGATGGCTACGCAGATGCCCTTCGTCGGTCGCGGATAGCCCCCGTCGCTCTTGCCTGTCGCAAGTGTCTTCATCTGTCGGGGGGCTGCGAATGCATCAGGCATGCTGGCCCGGAGCTCGATGCTGGCGAACACCGTGCGCGCTGATCTAGAATGCGGTCGGCAAGCTTGTAGTCAGGGCCGCATAGCCAGTCTCACTGGTCACTTCGGCAACCAGCGCATCGAGTTCGCGGCACCCCACTAGCAACCCCACTTTGATCGGTAGCAGGTGAACGCATGGAATGCCCGCATTCTTACGCGCTGCCAATTGTCAGAGCGCCACTCCAACCGGTACGGGACCTGGACTGCCTAGGGCGCTCGACGGCCGCGATCTGGTGCGCTCGATCAGTTGGAGCTGGAGACGCCGTGCGTGAGGGCGCTCATTGGGCAGCGCGGCGCAGCCAAGTTCTGCGGACCTATTGCTGGTGCCCTCTCAGCTAGCAGCACCGAAGAATTCGCCTTTTTTGTGCGACGCATGCATGGTCCGAGATGCCCTTCCGGCCGGTAAGCTGCACACGCAAAACCGGATCTGCGGCCCGGTAATGTCATGATGGTCGGCCGAGGTCAGGACTTTGGCGCATATGGCGCTGGGGTTTAGCCACCTGCGGTACTCGACACGGGATTCCCGGCAAGTCGGGCAGACTCATGCCGACCGCCCGCTTTTTCATGGAGGACCACGCGGTCGAAGTTGTAGGCGAGGTTGGCAGGTTCAATTTAGTCTCGGCCAGGGTGAGCTCTATTCGCGCCCGGCTTTCGCGGTACCACTCTTGGGAGTAGCGATCGTCATGCGCGGACCATGTCGTCTAAGGTCCAAGTCCGCTTCCCCTCTCTCGTTAATGGGAGTAGATTTCTGGCGGGCAGGATGATGCCCCTGTCCTCCGGGACGTCGCGGGAATGACCAGTCGTCGATCGTAGTAACCAGTTTTCCGAGCGTTCCCGGCAATGGTGGCATTGTAGGGAGGAAGGAATGGGTGAAAAATCGCAGGCCTTGCTAGTAGCGCTTTCAATGACACTCAGCGCGATCGGGTTGCAGGGTGGATGGGCAGATGAGGCATCTGACGTTGCAGCCGTGCGCGCAGCTGCCGAGAAGTATCAGGATGTGAATGTGGCGCTGGCCGACGGCTACGTGCCAGATCCATCGGGCCATTGCGTCGATGCCGCCGCAGAGGGATTGCCACCCGAGTTGGGCGCTATGGGTATCCACTACCTCAACCCGGCAGTTCTGCAGATGACTGCTTCCGAGCCAAGAGTCGACGGCAACAGTACACATACCGATTTCATGGCGCCGGCAATCCTGCTTTACGAGCCACAGGCCGATGGCTCGCTGGTGCTTGTTGGGGTGGAGAACCTGGTTTTCCAGGATGCATGGAAAAAGGCTGGGAACACGACGGCTCCGGTGTTCGCGGGACGCACTTGGGACACTATGGCAGACGATCCAAAGACCGAGGCCGATGAGGCACATGGCTTCGCGCCCCATTTCGACCAGCACGTCTGGGCGTTTCGAGAGAATCCAAGCGGCGCCCTAATGCCCTTCAATCCGAACGTGTCTTGTGAACATCAAAAGGGGATGGGTCACTAGGCCGACCGGATTGCTGACGGGTCCGGACACAGACAAAAGCACCGCCTGCTCAGCGACGCTTGCTGTCGCCAGTCGCACTTGCCGCTCACCCTCATTTGGGCGGGCGGCGCCGGGTATTCAGAAACAAGCAGGAGGACCAGATGCCGACATTCATTACCCAGGCCAGATACACCCAGCAGGCAATGAAGGGGTTGGTGGCCAAGCCGGAGGACCGGCAGGAAGAAGTTCGTGGGTTGTTCGAGCGTGCCGGATGTCGGCTGCTCAGCTATTATATGACGCTTGGAGACTATGACTTCCTAATCATTTCCGAAGCGCCGAACCCGACAGCAGTTCTCAGCGTTTTGGCGGTGGCGGCGTCGGGCGGCGGGGTGACTGATGTGAAGACCACTCTGGCGATAACTACGGCCGAAGCAAAGGAGGCATTCTCGATGGCCAACAAATCCGCCTCGCAATTCCGTTCCGCGGGACAGGCCTGATTTTTGAGAGCCGCTGCTCCAAGCGACGGCTGGGCTAACCGCTGATCCGAGGATTTCCTCGGGGACGTCGCTAGCCCCGCCGTCGCATCAACGCTGGCACAAGAAATGAGTGGTTTCGAAGCGCTCACAATCTTTCGCGCGATTGCGGACACGGCACAGGTCAGCACAGCAACGCTAAGGTGTTTTTGGGCCGTGCGAGGGCGCGATCCGAGCCGTCTTCCGCGCCATGCGCCTGCTGGTGAGCCGCATGCAATGAGGGCTACGAAGGCGGGGCTACAGGTGGCCAAGTCGATCCGGGGACGGCTCGCCGTGTTTGGGCTGAGGCAGGGGGGGTACCCGGCGGTGAGTGGTGAGTCCTGCCTAACAGCACACTTGGACCCGCGGGCGTCGACAACCTGCTGAAGCCCACCCTTCAAGGTTCGACGGGGCGCCCGGACCGCATTCAGCAGGATGATATGAGGACGGACGTTCAGCTCGACCGCCGCGCTCAGGCTCTCCGCCACGTTATTACCGGCTTGTCACCATCAGGCACCTTCGTCGAAGCTCGTGTGGAGGCGAAATCCGGGTTATCGCTACGCGGCAAGGTCCGAATAGGGTTCGGTGGACTGACCGCAAACAGAATTCGTCCGTCAGGCGAGCGCCGGAACCAGTGAGCAGAGCGGAGCGGCGGGGGGGATCCACTTGAGGCCGAAGGTGTGCTCGGAGAGAGTGTAGCTGACAATGTCGCAGCCCGAGCGACGCGTAGATGGGGTGCCGCGGGTAGCGTGCGGATCAACTCGCTAACGGGACACGGAACAGCTGCCCTCCGCTGACGTTCTGCAGCAGGGTAACTGAAAGGTCGTGGATGTCTGAGAAAGAACAGGCTCGGCTTGATCGTCAGTTGGACAAACTAGAGGAAGCACTCCCTGACCAACCAAGCGCACTATTGGCTTGGGTCAGACGTCCATCCCACAAGTTTGTCCGCATCCCGCTTGCGCTGCTTTTATGCCTTGGTGGCGTGTTCAGCATACTGCCCCTGTTGGGTGCGTGGATGCTGCCATTGGGGCTAATGCTGCTTGCGATTGACCTGCCGATTTTACAGACCCCGGTCAATCGCGTCGTCCTCTGGGCGGAGAGCTTGTGGATACGTTTCAATCGGTGGCGTGCTCGTTGAGCGGTGTAGTGGACCCAGGAAGTTGCGGCGGGGGCCAACCAGCTGTCCACCTCCTTCAGCAGCGCTAACCACAGCGCCGGCAGGGCGGGGCCGAGGATTGTACCAACGGCAGTTAGGATTGACCGATGTGTGCCCACTTGCGCATGCCGATGGACATGTGATGGCTTGGGGCCGGTCGATGAGGTTGTTGCAGGCTTGGCAGGCGGCGTCGATGATGGCCTTGTTGTTGGTAAGACGCGATTGGAGAGCCAGTATTGTCGCGCGACAGGGCACCCTGGATTTCACTCCCAAGTGGAGCGGTCAAGAGAAGCCGGACGGCGAATGACCGATCTAGTGCGAGGTCGTGTGTGCAGACTTTGATGGGATGAGGGGCGAGGGGAAGTCCGGCGGCATACGCCAGCAGCCACTATCGGCGCCGTCTTAATACGGAAAGGAAATCCCTTAAAACCCCTGGCGACGCAGTTCCATTGCGATGCGCGCGCGCGATGTCGCTTCACGCGTCGGGAAGGCGGCGAAATAGTGCTCCGATGTCGCGTTGGCATTAAGCCGGCGGACCTTCTGTCGCCAACGCCCCGCCTGTTCGTGGCGGCCGGCCAGCCCATTGGCGACGAGTGCGATCATGGCGATCAAGAAATGTGCTCCGGACGTAGTGGCCGCACGGTCGGCCCAGCCCGCCGCCGCTTGGTCGTCCTCCTGCTGAATTAGCATCTGCGCCCGCACGCCGTGAATGCCGTATAGAAGGGGATCGAGCGGGCTGAGATGAAGCGAGGTATCCAACGCGCCGAAAGCGGCGGGCGCATTCCCCATGAGCATCGCCGTAAAAGCGGATGCATAAAAGCCCTGGGCATAATTGGGGTTTAGCGTCGTAGCGCGGGCAAGCCAGTTTGCGGCGATCTCTGGATCGTTGGAGAGCCAGAATGTGCGCCCCATCGTGAAGTTCGCGAACGGGTCGAGAGAATCCAATTCCAGTGCACGTTCAGCATGGCGCCGTGCGTTGCGCGCGGCCGACGCCGGGTTCGGCGACAGCCGCAGGAAAGCTTCTAAAAAGCTGGTGAAGGACAGGCCTGCGTGAGCCCGCGAAAGTTGAGGATCTGCCCTGACGGCCCGCTCGAAACAGAGCTGCGCTATAGCATTACCGGCTGCCGTAAACCGGTAGAGATGGCCCAAGCCGATATGATAATACGCCCAGGCGTCCAGTCCAGCCGGATCGCTCATCTGTGCAATGCGCGCCTCATTATAGGGAATGTGAGATTCGAGTGCCGACACCAGGTGAGCCACGATCCGACTGCGCAGGTCGCCGACGCCGTCAACGGGGGCCGCGAGCCTGTCCGCCCAGATAATCTCGCGTGAGCTGGAGTCGGTCAGTTCAAGGGTTACGGCGATGTTGGGTCCGGGACACTCAATCACCCCGGACAGTATGTAGCGGGCGGCTAGCGCGTTAGACACCAGATCAAGGTCAGTGGCGACCTCCCGCAAGCGGAAGGTCGATCCACGCGCGATCACCGCAAGCCAGCGAAGACGCGAGAGTGCTTCAATGATCTCGTGCGGGATGGCGTCGCCAAGGATGGCAAGCCCCGGCGGCATGCCCAACTGCTGGAAGGGCAATACGGCGATTGAGGGGCGCCCTCCGGGCCGGTCTGGCGTCACCTGAGGGGGAGCCTCCGAGGCGGCACGCGCAGTCGACGAGGTCGTTACTTCGGGGACGAAACGGAAACCCCGTCCGTGCACAGTGCGGATCACAGTCTGTTGCTCGCCATTGTCGCCGACCGCTTGGCGCGCCGAGCGAATGCGGCTGGAAATGCTAGCGTCAGAGACCGCCTCGCCCTGCCACACGGCGGCAACGATCTCGTCCTTGGTGACCATATGGTCGCGGTTCCGGATGAGGAATATGAGCAGGGAAAGCACCTGCGGCTCCAGCCGCACTGGTACATTGCGGCAACTGAGAAGAAACCGCTCGGGGTCGATCTGAAAGTCGCCGAATGACCAAGACATGACCAAGTATAGGGCAAAATTGTCGGCCTCTACAGGAATTCTTCAGAACTCCGTCAAGCCTGCTCGAAGCGAACGGCGCAGGTTCAACGAGAAAAACCTGCCTCGCCGGTGACACGCAAACAGAAAAGGAGCGTAGCGATGCAAGACAATGCGATTGAAACAAGACGTTTTGAAACGCCCGACCAGCGCCTCGACATGAAGGAGCGGGGCGGCATCTCCATCGTCAAGATGGGCGACGGCAGCGCAGGTATGCATGCGATCTTCGAGCCTGGTTGGACCTGGGAGGCTGATGAGAAGCCCTTGCTTGGTTCGCCCGAGTCCTGCCCGTTGCGGCATACCGGCTATTGCATCACAGGCAACCTCGTCGTCCGCATGCTGGACACCGGGAAGGAAACTCATATCCGCAACGGCGACTTCTTCGAGATTCCGCCGGGGCATGACGCCTACGTCGAAGGCCCCGATCGGGTCGAACTGATACTGTTTGCGCCGCCCGAACACCAACACTGACCGGACACCATGGTCGAGAGTTTGGCTCGGGGATTGTAGACGGAATGGAGGAACACGATGGACGCGACGACGATGCGCAAAACCCAGGGGCGCGGCAGACTTTTCGCCAGTGTGCTCGAAACCGTGGGAGACACTCCCGCGATCCGGATCAACAATCTCGCCCCGCCCGGTGTCGAGCTCTACGTCAAGGCAGAAGCCTTCAACCCAGCCGGGTCGGTCAAGGACCGGCTGGCCCTCAACATCATTGAGGAGGCCGAACGGGACGGAAGCCTGAGCCCTGGCCAGACGGTTGTCGAGGCGACCTCGGGCAATACCGGCATCGGTTTGGCGATGGTCTGTGCGGCCAAGGGCTACCCGCTGGTCGTGACAATGGCAGACAGTTTCTCCATTGAACGTCGCAAACTCATGCGCATGCTCGGTGCAAAGGTCGTCCTGACACCGCGTACTCAGAAGGGTTTCGGTATGTATCGAAAGGCCGTCGAACTGGCCGAGGCGAATGGCTGGTTCCTGGCGCGACAGTTCGAGACCAAGGCCAATGCCGCCATCCACGAAGCGACGACCGCACGCGAGATCATCAATGACTTCGCCGGATCACGGCTCGACTGGTTCGTTACCGGTTATGGCACAGGTGGGACAGTGGCGGGCGTCGGCCGCGTGCTGCGCCGGGAGCGGCCGGAGACGCGGATTGTGCTCGCCGAGCCCGCGAACGCGCAACTGATCGGCAGCGGCCATATGCAGGAGCGAGGGCCCGGCGGCGCTCCTGCCTCAAGCCATCCCGCCTTCGAGCCGCACCCGATCCAGGGCTGGACCCCCGACTTTATACCGCACGTGTTGCAGGAAGCGATTGACTCCAGCCTTTACGACGAGGTGGCCCCAATTGCTGGCGCGGAGGGGATCAAGTGGGCAAAGGCGCTTGCACAGCGGGAAGGAATTCTTACCGGCATCTCCGGCGGCGCTAGCTTCGCGGTCGCTCATCAGATAGCGGCACGGGCACCCGCCGGTTCGGTGATCCTGTGCATGCTTCCCGACACTGGCGAGCGCTACATGACCACGCCGCTCTTTGATGGGATTGAGGCCGACATGGACGAGGAGGAAGTCGCCCTCTCGCGGTCGACGCCCGGGTTCCAGCTCGATGCATCGTGACGACACCACGAGAGACTGCCAAAATGGAGAGTTTGCGCCGCCCTATACCAGACCAGGAAGAGTCGCTAGATCCAGGCGATTGGAGTGATGTCCGGGCTCTGGGCCACCGGATGATCGACGATTCAATCGACTATCTGCGGGACGTCCGGGAACGTCCTGTCTGGCAAGAGATGCCGATGGAGGTGAAAACCGTATTCGAGAGGCCCCTGCCGCGCGTTGCAACGCCTCTGGATGCGGTTTACCGGCAGGTAATGGAGAATCTCATGCCCTATCCCATGGGCAATATCCATCCGCGCTTCTGGTCCTGGTACATGGGTTCAAGCAACCTAACCGGCGCGCTGGCCGACTTCCTGGCGGCAGTTCAGGGTTCGAACCTTGGCGGCGGAAACCACGCCGCTGCGTCGATGGACAACCAGGTCGTGAACTGGTGCAAGGAGATGATGGGGTTTCCTCCATCTGCCAGCGGAACGCTGGTCAGCGGCGGTTCGATGGCCAACCTGATCGCTCTCACCGTCGCGCGCAACGTCAAGGCGGGCGTGAACATCCGCGAGGATGGCGTCGGCACAATCGAGAAGCCGCTGCGCTTCTACGCCTCGGATCAGGTGCACAGCTGCCACCGCAAGGCGGTGGAGGCGCTCGGGCTGGGCAACAAGGCGCTTCGGCGCATCCCTTCAGATCGCGATCTGCGGATCGACGTGGCCGCTCTTCGGGCTGCGATTAGGGAGGATCGCGCGGCCGGATTTCAACCGGCCTGCCTGATCGCCACGGCCGGCACGGTCAACACCGGGGCCATCGACGACCTGCAATCTCTGGCGAATCTGGCGGCAGATGAAGACCTCTGGCTCCATGTTGACGGCTGCATCGGCGCTCTGCTGTCGATCTCGCCCGAGAATGCCTATCGGGTCGCGGATATCGCGCGCGCCGATTCCATAGCTCTTGATCCGCACAAATGGCTGCACGCACCTTTCGAGGTCGGTTGCGTCCTGATCCGCGATGCGTCCGCCCATCGCGGCGCCTTTGCCGTCACGCAGGAATATCTCGAATCTACCCCGCGGGGCCTCGCGTCAGCTGAGTGGCTGTATGAGTATGGCCTTCAGACGACGCGCGGCTTTCGGGCGCTGAAGGTCTGGATGGCGCTCCAGGAACATGGCATCGAGAAGTTCGGCCGCCTGATCGACCAGAATATCGCGCAAGCGCATCGTCTCAGCCGGTTGATCGAGCAGGAGTCACTGTTTGAACTGGTCGCGCCGACCAGCATCAACATCGTCTGCTTCCGCTACCGCTCCCCCGGCCTGGATAGTGCCGCGCGGAAGGCACTGAACATCGAGATCATGCTGCGGCTTCAGGAAGAAGGCATCGCCGCCCTGTCAGACACGACGGTACATGGGGAACATTGCCTTCGCGTGGCCATCAACAATCACCGCACCCGGCGCGAGGATCTCGACGTTTTGGTCCAGGAGACGTTGCGCCTTGGAGCGCTGCTGATGCCATGACTGTTTAGTAGGCCAGCGCGGAGGAGGCGATGGACTGTTAGGGGAGAAGCAGCAGTATGTTGTGCTGGAGAGATGAGGCCCCGAAGCCGCAACCTCACTCAACGCGCTGGGCACCCATGCCCGGGCGGATGGTCCCCAACCCGAACCTTGTCGGGGTCAATGGAGGCCCAGGCTGGACTTGGTGAACCAGCATGACAGCAGTTGCAATGCTGTGCGTATTCTTTCCGCCACCGGGCCGCCCAGCACTGATGGCGTATGAGAGCGGCTTCTTCAACCTTGTTTAGCGATGGCAGTTAATGCCGGGTCGTGACTCCGCGCACCGTGATCAGGCAACGCGATTATAGGGCGGGGTTGGGCAAAACCGGGCGATGCCAGGGTCAGCGTAAAGCCACGTTCGCGCGTTAGACCCGGTGGATGATCGCCCACGGTCACTGGCGGGAGCGCGATGGCGCGCTGGGTGGATGAAGAGAGGTTGGGACGCCGGGCAGGGCGGCCCTACCTAGCCCACCATGACTGGCTGGCGAGGGTGTTGCGCCGAAATCCCCGCGGGCAACGCCAGGACATGCAACCAATGATCGCCGAAATGGCTGCGGTCGTGCCGATGCTCGACATCGACCATATCAAGCCGATCAACGACCGACTTAACACGCCTGGGGCGAGCCTTTCTGGGGGTCGTTGAGGCCAACCTGCGAAGTAGCGGCCTATTCGGTCGCCTCACGCCATTATCTCCCCCAGGTATCGAGATCACGGGTCCAGCCTTATCACCGCGAGCGCGCTTCGATGGTCTGCCTGTGTAACGGTCATCAGGAAGACCTGATCCTGATCTTGTCATTTGGCCTGCCCGGCGGCCGGCTGATCGTCTTGTTGCGCTAGGCGCCATAAGGCGCCTCTAGGTGCTGGCGCATGATGGCCGAGGCCCAAGCGCCTCTCCGCTGTCCGGAAGACGACATCTCTCTTTTGTGCGCGTGCGCAACGCCATCCATCGTTCCAACTGTAATGCTTTGTCTCTTGGTGAATGTTCCACAGAACTGTAGCCGTCCCCCGGAAACACAACACGCAGGTCCAGCAGGCCCCCCAGCGCTTTACAACTCGCTTTGTTGACAATCACGTCCATAAAAAACAAAGTAAATTGATCGGCGCGCGACCGCTCTGGACCGCGACCACTGGAGCTCCCACAATAATGTGAAAGAGGATAGCCCGTGACGGTCCTTTCCCCGGATATGCAGGACGCGCTCAATGCTTGCTACAGCAGTCTGACCGATCAGACCGATTGGACAGCCGCCATGCAGGCGCTCGCCGTTGTAGCGGGCGCTGATGCGGCCTGCTTTTACGCCGAGGGTGCGGCCGAGCTTCGCCTGCGCTTTCCCGCCTCTCCGAGGTACCAGCATTTCCTGGAAGATTTTCTCGCCGGCGGCTGGTGGCGGCGAGATCACCGCGCGCTTCGCGGCTGGACGCGCCTGCGGGGCGGCAACCGGGTCCTGGTGGAGCACGACCTCATTACGGACCAGGAACGAGAGGCCTTGCCCGTTTATCATGACCTTTACAGCAAACACGATCTGACCTGGTGGGCGGCCGTTTCGTTTCGTGTTGGCGACCAGGACTGGGCGATGCCCTTACTGCGCAGCGACGCCAAGGGCCCTTTTGGCGCCGAGTCCAGGGGCTTGCTGGACCTTACCCCGCATCTGGCGCGCGTTGTGGGCATTGGCGCCGCCATGACGGCGACTGGTGCTCGCGACGCGGTCGACATGCTAGAAATGGACCAGCGCGCCGCCGTCAGTGTCGACTGGTCCGGCCGCTGCCTTGCGCTGAACGCCAAGGCGGAAGCCTTGCTCGGCACCGATCTATTTGTGGCCCGGCGCCGCCTGCGCGCCACCGACGCGGCATCCGACCGACAGCTGCAGGCGCTTGTTTGGGCGGCGCTCGAGGCGCGATCCATGGCGGAGCTGCCCCCCGCCATCACCATTCAGCGGTCGGCGGGCTTGCCGCTGGTTGTCGATGCCATTGCGGCACCAAGTGCCTTGGGGAGGAGCGGGCTCAAGTTGCAGACCATTCTGCTGCTTACCGATCTGACGGAGCCAGCGCGGATTGGTACAATCCAGCTCAGGCAGATTTTTGGCTTCACCGCGGCGGAGGCCAGACTGGCCGAGCAGCTTTCGGCTGGCTGGACCCTCGCGGAGTCCAGTGAGCAGCTTGGCCTGTCGCTGGAGACGGCCCGCACCCAACTCAAGACCATATTCGCCCGCACCGGCACACACCGGCAAGCCGACCTGTTGCGCCTGCTCGATCGCGCAGTACGGGCCGTTGGCCGGTGGTGAGCGCCGTGCCGGCCAGAGAGGGTTTCGTGACCTCGTCCAACGGGGCCACCTGGTACAGCAGCTATGGTGTCAGGTTCGGACGGCCTCCTATCGTTGTGGTTCACGGCGAGCCGGGAATGACCCACGATTATCTTCTCGACCTCGCCGACCTGGGCACCGATAGGGAAGTCATCTTTTACGACCAGATCGGCAACGGTCGCTCAAGTCCGGTCGGAACAGCTGCGGCGGCCCAGGTGTCGCTCGGTTCTATGGTGAGCGAACTCGAATCGCTGCTTGCCGAATTGACCGCTGAAACTGGCTATCTGATTTTTGCCCATTCTTCGGGTGGGTGCATTGCCCTCGAGCACGCCTCGCGGCAGCCCAAGGGTCTTAAGGGTCTGATCCTCGCCAATGCTTTTGCCTCAGGTCTTGCGATGCAAAAAGGCCTGCAGGGGCGGCGCGACGAGCTTGGGGAGAAGGACCGGACGGCCTTGATGGCAGGACCCGGTCCCGCACCCGCCTATGCCGAGGCATTCGGGGCGTTCTTCGCCCGCTATGTCTGCCGCGTGCCGCCGCCGCCGCATCTGCTCCACACCTTGAGCGCTTTGACCGCGCATCCCCAGATCCAGCACAAGCTCCTGGGCCGTGACCTGTTCGACTGGGACGGTCCACTGAGGCACTGGTCGGTGACCGACCGACTGGACAGGATAGTTGTGCCAACCCTGGCTTATGGCGGCAGGTGGGATGAGACGGGGCCGCAGTGCCTGGCGGCGCTTGCTGCGGGCCTCCCGGACTGCGAGGGGACTGTTTTCGAGCGTTCGAGCCACTTGCCCCACATTGAAGAAACCGGGCCCTGCCTTGCACGCATCGAGCTGTTCCTGGCCAGGCTCGGATAGATTGGCAATTATGTCACAACTACACAAGACCAGGGCATTCAACCCGTTCGGGTGATTTTCGCCTGTCCGGCCCCAGCTAGCCTTCTCCCCACTTATTTGGGTAAAGGGGACCTGGCTTTGACTTTCCAATTCCGTCGAAACAATCGCGCAGCAACTGGCTTTGCCTCCGCGCTCACGCTGTTGAGTGCAGTTTCCTACCCGAGCATGGGCCTCGCCCAGGATGTCGTCCTCGAGGCCGGTCAAACCGACACCGATGGCGTTGTTCTGGTCAATGGCGGCTCGCTTACCAATCGCGGGGCGATCAGTCACGCCGGCGACGGCGTCAGCTCTTCCGGTCCCGGCGGGGGCGTAGCTTTCATCCTCAACGAGGCCACCGGCACCATCACCGCGACGGGCGGCTGGGGCGTCGGAATCAACGGTGATCTTGGTCGGTTCGAAAATGCCGGGTCTGTCACCACCGATACCGACGCGGCGCTTGGCGTCGCAGGAGACCTGGGAACATTCCTCAACACCGGCACCATGATCACCTCGGACGGCGCCGGCGTCGGCGTCAACGGCAGCGTCGGCACGTTCGACAACCGGGGAGCCATAACCGGCAATAACGACCCCGCCGTCGTGCTGAACGGACCGGTCGGCCGCTTTGCCAATTCTGGCTCGCTGACATCCCCGACCAACTGGACCACCACCTATTTTAACGCCGGCGTTCTCGAATTCGAAAATACCGGGACTATCCTCAACACCGGCAATGGCAACGGCGTTGAGTTCAACACAGGCAATGGGGCGGTCGGGACCTTCGTCAATACCGGCACGATTCGGGTGACCGGCGACGGCACCGCTGTGGGCATCTATGGTGACGCCTTTGCGGTCGGCTCGATAGTGAATGGCGGCACCGTACAGGCGCTGACCGAGTCGGCCTTCAACATCGATCCAATGGTCGGAGCCTTTACCAATAGCGGCCTCATCGAAGGGGGCTCGTGGGACGCGGTGTTCTTTGGCGGGGGCGTTCAGCAGTTCCACAACGCAGCGACCGGCGTCATTCGCAACCTCGACAGTGCCGGCAATGCAGGCAATGGGGTGGTCGTCAGCACCGATCTGATCAATGGCGGCGCCGTCGGCAGTTTTGTCAATGACGGAACGATCCTGGCCGACCTTACTGGCGGAACAGGAACCGGCGTGGGCTTTTACGAGGACGGCAACGGCGCCTTCGCGGTCGGCAGCTTTGCCAATGCCGGCACGATCAGCGGCGCCAATAATGGTGTCGAATCCGTCTCGGCGATCGGAACGTTCACCAATTCCGGCACCATAACCAGCGCCAATTTCACCAGCGTCCGACTGGAAGGCGCCGTCGGCAGCTTTACCAATAGCGGTGCTATCACCGCCGCTCAGGGCCGGGGTGTCGAGTTCTTTGACCATGTCACCGCCTTCGACAATACCGGCACCATCCAGGCCTACGAGAACGGGGTGACCTTCCGCAGCACCTTTGCCGCGGCCAGCAATGCCGGCACCATTGTTTCGACGGCCGACAGCGGCCAGATCGGTGTGCGGATTAACGAGGCGGGCGGAACCTTCACCAATACGGGGACCATTCGCGGCCCTGCAGGTGTTGTCTACATTCTCAACGCCCCCGGGCCGAACACCTTCATCAACGCCGGAACCATCGATGGCATGGGTGGTGCTGCGATTGTCTTTGACGCCGGCGCCGATGGCGGCAACGACGCGCTCATGCTGCGAACCGGTTCCCGGCTTTTCGGCAGCGTATTCTTTGGCGCCGGCGATGACACGCTGGACCTGTCCGAGTTCCGGGGCAATGCCTTGCTGCGCGCATTCGATGTCGAAACCCTTGTTGCGGGCGGCAATCTGGTATTCGACCTTGGCGCCAGTGAGTTCGGTGTCGTCGAACCGTTCGGTGTCACCGCCGCCGCGCCGCTGGTGGCGCTCGACACCACGACCCAGATCCGCAATCTCATCGCCAGCAAGCTTGCCACGCCCGCGGTCTCGGCTAGTAGCGAGGAAAGCCTGCTGCTTGGATACGCCCCCATCGTTGAAAACACCGCCGCCAGCGCTGCGATAGACGAGCTGGACACCGTGTCGTCGAATACGCTCTGGGCCTCCCTGCTGGCCGGAGGAAGCTCGGGCGGCGGACCGGTGGCCGTGAACAACCTCTTTGGCGGGATTGTCGCTGGGGGACACGCGCGGGTCGGCAGCGGAAATCTGGGCCTCCTGGGCGGCGCGACCACCGGCCGTGTCGATATCAACAATGGCGGGCAAGCCATCACGGCTACAACGGGTATCGCCGGGATCTACGGCGATCTGGAGCTGGGGGTGGTCGATATCGACTATAGCCTCCTAGGGGGCGCGGCCGGCAATGCGAGCGAGCGCCAGGTGTCAACGCCAGCCGGCATGCAAACCGCCACCGCCCAATATGGGAGCTGGTTCATATCACCATCCCTGGGACTGGCTGTGCCCGTCCTGGCTACCGACCAGGGTGAGCTCAGGGTCACTGGGCGGCTCAGCTATGTTGGTGGCAGTGTTGGCGGCTATGCCGAAACCGGGTCCTCCCTCGACCTCGTGGTCGGCGCGCAGAGCATCTCCCTGCTCGATGCCCGTTTGGGACTGGCCGGTGACTATGACGCCGGTGCCGGGATGACGGTTTCAGCCAATGGTGGCGTCTTCGCGCAGTCCAATCTGGGGGGATCGAGCACGCCGGTGACGCTGTTCGGACAAACCCAGAGCGCCATCGCGCCAGCCAGCACCGAGTTGGGCGTTTATGCCGGGGCGGGCCTTTCTGCCGATCTCGGCAACGGGCTCAAGCTGTCTGCCGCGGCGGATGGACAGCTCCGCTTCGACGGTCGTGCCTCGGCCTCGCTGCGGGCAGGCCTAAGCAACAGTTTCTAACACCTCCCCATGCAGGTCGTGGTAGGCCCTGCCGTCGCGCAGGGCCTTTTTTTGTCCAGGCCGACCCCGTGTCGCCCGCGAGGGTCATTAGGGCTACCCCCTTGATGGACGCGCTTGCGGGAATATTATCACGATGTTCAGTTCCAACGGGCAGACGCGGTCTCCTGGTCCAAGCCACTGCGCCCTTCTAGCTACGCGACCCATTCTCGCGCTCGATCGAGTTGGCTGGGGTTCTCTTGCTGCCCAACTGCTTATTCACCCTGGAACAAGGGCCATATAGATGCGTTGTCCGACTGCAATCTAACTGAGGACACCTGCCATGACAGACCTTTCGAAGCGCCTGCGCGAACCGCTTGTCTTGACCATCCTCATTATTGCCGTAGCCGGATGGATCGCCTTCTTCGCAATGTGGATCAATGCTGCAAACCAGGGCGGTCAGCAACAACAGGTCATAGCGTCGTTGACCGCCGAACGAGACGATGTCGCAGGGCGGCTGACGGAGCGCGAAGCCACCGACGGCACGCTGGCCGACACCCAAGCGCAACTGGCTACCGCACAACAAGATCTCGCGGCCGTTTCGGCATCACGGGAAAACCTCAATACAGAACTGGCCCAACGGGAAGCCGAACTGGCGACCGTTACGGAAGGGCTTGAAACGCGTCGCGCCGACGCTGCTGCCGTCGAGCAACAGCTGGTCGACGCTCGCGCCCAAACGGACGCCCTGGCGGCAGAACGAGAAGAGCTCACCACCCAGATCGAAACTGCCAATCAGCAACTCACCGACGTTGGCACGCGTCTCGAGCAGCTTCGGAACCAGGAGGCAGAAGCCACCGCCCGTGCGTCGCAGCTATCGGAAGAAGCGGCAGCCGCCACCGCCGAGCTAGCCGATATGCAGACGCAACTGCAGTCGGCGCGCGAGGCGCTCGCCGCTGTGCAAAGCCAAACAGCTGAAGCGACCGCACAGAGCGAAACAGCGGGGGCCGACCTTGTCGCGTTGCAGCAGCAGGTGACTGAGCTCAATGCCCGTCGTGACCAACTGGCCATGGAGGTCGAGGGTTACCAGGCCCAGCGGGACGAGTTGCAGCCCCAGGTCGAAGAACTGGCAGCCAATGTCACCGCTCGCGGTGAAGAGCTTTCGGCGCTGGAAGCCAGCATCAGCCAGGCGGCATCGGCGGCCGATGCTGCGGTCTGGACGGGCAGATTTGTGGCTAAGGACGGTGACAGGCCGACCGGCCTGTCACTGACACTGGGCGAGGACGATCGCTTTACCCTCAGCAACGCCGACGGTCGCAGTGTGAAAGGCAGCTATACCTTGAGTGACACAGAGCTCGTCATGTCGGATGCCACTGGTTCGGTCGGCAGTGCCAGCTTCCCAATGACCTGCCCGGTATCTCAGATGGGCACGGCTTTACTGGTCGGTGAGGCCGAAGGTTGCGTGCTGGCTGGTCTGCAATTTGACCGATTGCCCTAGCAGGGTCCTGACCCGAACACGGGAAACTTTTGGCTACACAGCAAGAACGTAGCCCCGGAATCTGCCAACCGCACGGAAGACCATCGATTCTGCTTTGTTCGGCGGCGGGCATGTTGCATGCCGGCTTCGGCGTGCAGCAGTGCACGTAGCTCTTCAAGGACCATCGCGGGAGCGCCTGAGGAACCCCCGATGCCTTTGCGCAGGCCCGAAATGGCACCGCCGAAGGCCGAGGGGTTGGGACCGGACGTTTTGAGGAAACAGACCTTGGCCCGGGCATTGTAGGTGAAAGCCTGGAACGCCCGTCGCCGACGCAGGCCGCCAGGCATCCATCAAGCGCCAGGCCCTTGAGCGCTGGCTCGCTCATGCCGGAGCGGAATCATTGCCGGGCAGGTCTACGTCATGCAGCAGGTCGAAGTCGAGGCGACCGGTGGGTGGCGCGGAGGTGGGAGGGGCGATGGCGACGGCGCCACTGAAAAGCCGGTCGCGTTCCGCTATGGTGAGCGTGCCGGTCGGCACGGCGTCGATCGATTGCTGGTAGGCCTGGATAGCCTGTAGCCCCGGGCGGCAAGCTGGCGGTGGACCTGCAGCAACTCAGCGTCAATTACAGGCGTGACGATTGTGGGATTGCGCGGCTCGGAACGCGAATTTCATTGATGATCGATAGAAAGGTCTGGAAGACGTCTTGGGACTGCACCGGTCCCACCGAGAGCAGAGCCAGTAGTACCAGTCCGCAAAGTCGAGCTCGTACGCACATTTTTTTCCCCGTTAGCCCGACCCAATCCTGTCGGGCGGAAAGGACAAATTAACAACCCGGCACCACCATATTGAAGCGACCTAAGTCGAGTGACTTTGCAGGACCTAGGTCCCGTTAACAAAGAAGACCTCTGCCGTGGACACCCAAAAAGGCCGGACTGACACTGGGCAGATCTCGGTGGACGCCGTGTCCGGGACCCGTCACGCGGGGATATCGCGTCATCGACGTCACTAAGTGTTCCAAAGCCATTACCACGGCCGGACCGGGGACGGTCCCTGAACTGTAGCTGCGCCAAAACCGGCGCCGCGGCGGGATCATCAGGCCGGAACTCTTGTCCATTCGCAAGGTCCGGCCACGGTGCGGCCGGCTGACTCGAGCCAGCCGAACAGGTGGCTCAGGCGCTATACTGCTGCATCAGCCGGTTGGCCCTGGATGCGAAGGCCAAGACGTCTATTGCCGCGAGAACCATGGATTTTCGGGGAAGTCACCTTCTAGACATTTCGAGAAGGCGGCGGTGCCTTCTTGATAGTCGAGGCGCAAGCAGGCGGCGCGACGATCTGCTTCGGGAAACGAAGCCACATAGGTTGCGCCCGGGGCCAATGACGTCACTGGGCCGCTTGCCGCTTGGAGTGAGCTACCACCGGTCGGCGCCGGCGCTGCACCGCGAACGAAATCGCTCCTCGGAGCTGTGGCACACCCGGCAATTGCGCAGGCGGAAAACAGAAAAACAAGAGTTCTATACATGGCAATCTCCTCTATCCAAAAACCCGTCTGGGTGCGGATCGTTCCAGCATCGGTGGGTCTCTTGGCCATGAAAGATCAGCCTGGCCTGGCAGCACCCCCGGCACGACCGTTTGCGGCATTGTCGCAAATTCTTCCCTCTGGCCGATCCGGCGGGCCGCGGCACTGGCCGCCCCACTCCGGCCGCGCAAGAGCGAGTTTGGCACGTAACCGGGCAGCACCCTGAGCCGTCCCACTAATGGGTTTTTCACCAGTGCGGCGCACCATTGCCGGGCGCGCAATGTACTGTGTCCGCGCGATCGACCGTAGTCCGACGCCCACCCGAGCACCTCGGGTGGGCGTTCCTCACTTTGGTGGCCGCGGCACCGGACGTCGCCGACCAGGGCTCACGGCCTGGGATGTAACCCGTACTGGCGCCAGCAACCGGGTGCCGTCGCAGGCTCGACTTAAAGCCGCCGCTCGGACCCACGACGTTCAGCCGCATCTGGGGATGGAGACATATGAATGGGGCCGGTGCCGGGACCGGGGCGCTGCCCAGCAGCCCTGGCGCCACCAGGCCGGCCGGCCAGGGGCAGGTCATCTTGAAGTTGATTGTCGGGATCGACGGCCAGCAGAGTGAGGTGGATGCGCCGTGCCATGACTGCAAATGCCGCTGCCTGAACATCCAAAGATCAGGTGCTTTGGGTGCTAAACTTGAGGGGGCCCTGGCGCATTCGGGCGAGACGATTAGACCGCCTGGCGGCCCAGTTGTTATCTTCCCTATGGGCCCAAGCCGGAGCACGTCCAGCATGGATGCCGGTCGTCATTGCAGCCAGCCAACACGGCATACCCAGTGCCGGCGTGGCCGCGGGTCTTCATTGCCACGTCTATTTCTATTCGTCTGGTGGCGTGGAGAACTGGCGAGCATGGCGGACGCTATCGGCATCGGCCCACTCGTCGACCACAACGACCTGCACGCCCTCATCGTGAAAGACATGGTGTTGCAGTCAATTAGCACAACTACGGCGGGCTTGACTTGAGGAAGAGTTGTCACCATGACAGACGCACCGTTGTGTGGTCATCTTCGCAAACAGGAGGCACTCCATGCCCGACCGTTTTCTTGCGCAGATTGAGATTTGCACCGCCATTTTGAAGAACAGTCTCGGCGTAGACGCTGAAACGGCGCGCGCTGCACTTAGGGTGGGGGTCCGACACTACATCGACCGGGAGCCTACCGAACTCGCCATGCTCGGAATGTGGGTTCATGTCATGGAGCGAGCCACCGGGACAGACTTACTGGGCGCTGACTGGAAACAGTGATCCGGCCTGTTATCGACCATTGGCCGACCCACCAGCTATCCGACCTTGCAGTGGCTCCCGGGTCGCGCTTCGTGGCCATGTCCGCGACTTCGACGCCCGCAGAAACGATCCCTGCAACGAAGTGACATAACTCGCCCCCCGCCGCACACGTTCGACGCCCAACTGAACGCTCAGCGGGTAACGATGACCGGTGTGCCCAAATCGACACGATCGAACAGATCGACAATGTCGGCATTGCTCATCCTAATGCAGCCATAGGAGACGAAGCCGCCGATCGAGTCCGGCCGGTTCGTGCCGTGGATGGCGTAGTCGCCGCCCGACAGCGTCAGGGCCGCCGCCCCCATGGGATTGGCGGGCGATCCGCCGGGGATGACCGCCGGAAGTCCGGGCGTGTCGCGCCGGATCGCCGCGGGCGGCGCCCAGTTTGGCCGTATATACTTGCCAGCGATCGCCGTGGTGCCGATCCATTGCCGGTCGGGCCGGCCGACGCCTACGCTATAGCGCAGAGCCTGCCCATCCTGCAGCACCAGGTAGAGTGCGCGCTCGGCAGTCCGCACGACGATGGTCCCCGCAGCCATGTCGGCGGCGACGGCCACCAGGGTGGCTTCTGCACGCGCCGGCGCAGCGGCGCCGAGCATTGCCAGGAGCGCGAGACAGATAGGAAGGAGCTTGGTTATAGCAGTTGTCCTAAAACGTGATCGAGAACGAGACCACAATTGCTGGAATACCGGTTGTATTTCCCCCTGCTATACGTATGCTGAATTTCGTGTAGAGAAGTAAACCCGCATAGCACAAAATCGTGTGGCGCGGTCGAAACTAAAAATCTTTGCAAAATGTTTAATTTGTCACGCGTTTTTCCGGTCGGAAAAGCCGATGCTTTTCTCTGTCCGATCGGAATGTTCATGCGAGCTCCCAAAATACTCCGCAGTATACTTTCGGTCGGCAAACAGTTGTGCGCTGCCAGGTTAATGCGACCGCAGCATGTTCAGGCGCTCTTCGGCGCCTTTTTGCTGGGCCTTGGCGCCATGACTGTCCAGGCAAGTGCGCAGCCGGCGCCCTATGGCCCTCCATTCAGCTTTGCCGTGCTGGCCGGCTCGACCGTGACCAATACCGGCCCCTCCGAGATCCTTGGCGACGTCGGCGTTAGTCCGGGCAGCGCCGTAGTTGGGTTCCCACCCGGCCGCGTCTACGGCATGATCTATGCCGCCAACGCCATTTCGGCGCAGGGCCAGGCCGATCTGGCCACCGCCTACAACATTCTGGCAGGCCTCCCTGCAGGGAATGCAGTCGCCGGCGATATTGGCGGGCGAACATTGCAGGCCGGCACCTACACCTCTGCCACGACCCTGGCCATCACCGGTGATCTGATCCTTGACGGACAGGGCGATCCCACAGCCACCTTCGTCTTCCAGATCGGCTCGACGCTGACCACCGCCAGTGCATCGCGCGTCCTGCTCATCAACGGCGCTAATGCGGCGAATGTTTACTTCCAGGTTGGCAGTTCGGCGACCCTGGGCACCACATCGGAATTCCGCGGTCGCATCCTGGCGCTGACCAGCATCACGCTCAATACCGGCGCGTCGATCAATTGTGGCGCCGCGCTGGCGCGGAATGGCGCCGTCACGCTCGACACCAATGTCATTGCCATCTGCCTGGCTGCAGCCTCGGTCAGCGTGGTGAACACGCTGGGCGGCACGGGCTCGACTTCGGCCGCGGCCGTCGCCCAGGCCATTGATGCCTATAGTGCCGGCGGCGGAACCCTGCCGCTCGCCTTTCAGGCGCTGGCAACCCTGGATGCGGCAACCCTGGCTCTGGCACTGCAGCAACTCTCGGGGGAAGTCGCGACAAGCGTTGCGCCGGCCGTCATGCAGACCATGGATACATTTCTCGATACGGTGATGACCAGTCGAAGTGGTCCGGGCGTGCTGACGGCCTCGGGCTATGACGACAACACCATCAGCGTCATGGGCTATGCTCCGGTCCCCGCCAGTCGCCGCGTTGCCGCTCTCGAGGCATTCGACAATCCGGCCGTGGCCAGCAAGGACTGGAGTGTCTGGATCGCCGGCCTTGGTGGCTATAGCTTCACCGCGGGCAGCGCCGCCACGGCTAGCCATGATCGCACGGTGCGCGACTTCGGCATCGCCGCCGGCTTTGAACGCCAGCTCGATTCCAATACCATGCTGGGCCTGTCGGTCTCTAAAGGTGGCGCCAGTTTCAGCCTTGCCGATGGCTTTGGCAGTGGGACCAGCGACGCCTTCCAGGCCGCACTCTACGGCAGAACCGAACAGGACGACACTTACGTCGCCGCCGTCGCGGCTTACGGCTACAACGACGTATCCACAGAACGCATGCTCACCTTTGCCGGCACTGATCGCTTCGCGGCACGCTTTTCGGCGCACAACCTTGCCGGCGAGATTGAGGTCGGCCATCGGTTCGGCAATTTCACGCCTTATGCGAGCCTGCGCGGGCAAGCGGTCACCATGCCGGCCTATGCCGAGACCACTATTGCCGGAAGCCCGATCTTCGCGCTTGCCTATGACGGCCAGACGGTGGTGACGGGTCGCGCCGAACTCGGCGTCAAGGCCGATTGGACCCACGATTTCGAGGGCGGCCATGTGACGCTGAATTCGGCGGTTGGGGTGGCGCAGGATTTCGGCGGCAATACCAGCAAGACGGCGTCTTTCCGGGCTCTGCCCGGCTCGCGCTTCACAGTTGAGGGCGCCGCGGCCCACCAGACATCGTTGCTGGTCTCGGTCGGGCTCGATGTCGCCTTCGACAATGGCTTCAGCGCCGGCGGCACCGTTGCGGCTGAGCTGTCGACCAATAGCAGCGCCTATTCCGGCACTGCTCGCCTGTCCTATCGGTGGTAGGCGGCACATCCTTGCGCAGGCTGGTCGCGGCCAGCCAGGCAGGGAAAGCGACTTCCATAAGCGATCCCGCCCAAGCCGGGCGCCGTTCGGTTCTGCCGTTGCCAGGAGCGTAGGTCCAATCGGCGCGAACTGATCCGGACCGTCGACCCTTGTCCCAAGCCGCTCCGGGCTGGTTACCAAGATGCAACTTTACTCGCGACCATAGCAGCGGTCGCGGCGCCAAGGGCAGGCTCTGCCCAAACTTTCGAACAATGACGGCGACAGAGAGGGTTCGGGAGTGAAGACCTCGGCCAGAATTGCCATCCGCCGCTGTGTTGTGGTGCTGCGGGTTAAAATCTAAATATCTGTCTTCCAGAATTCTACACATATAAAGCATTACGAGCGACTTACAGCGGTCGTAAGCGGTTTGTAATCTATTAACACTGTATGAACTATTACGAAATCTCTGCGTTATGTGGGAAGTTTTGCCACTGATGGAGAGATGAAATGCTCACCCTGCTGCTGGTTCTAACCTTTATATTCATAGCCGGTCTCGCGGCAACGGGCCTGTTGCTGAGCGCCGAGGACCAAAGCGCCGGGCCGGAGGCGGGCCACCCGCACCTATCTGACTTCTCCCAGGCCAAGCCGCGATAGCACCATGAGCCCACCCGGAAGGCCCCGGGCGTGGCGTTGCTATGCTGGCTTCAGACAGGGGCAGGTCGCTGCCCAAGAGCGGCGGCCACTTGTCCGGCCTGCCGGCAAAACAGACGCTGCCGGTGTCGGATAGCCACCCCAACCGGTGGGGGATTGACGGCTCAGCGCTCAAGGGTCCGCGCTTGGTGCACTCGTCAGGTTGGCCCTGCAGACGCCCCGAGTGTGAGGGCATTGGCGCTCATGGGTATCGTCTTCTGGATTGCCCCACGACAGCCAGGATGAGGTCCGCCTTTTGGGCGCGCATGGCCTCCTCTATATCGCGGCTTTCATACACTTGCCGAGCATGCGTCCGAGATTGCGCGCGCGCATCTCCAGCTCGCGGACCTCGGAAGCGCCACAACATCTTCGTCACTTTGAACGGCCGCGTGGCGCGTTTCGAGCATGCGGCGCTTCCAGGCAAAAAGTTGGCTCGGGGAAAAGCCAGCGCGGCGTGCCACGGGGGAACCGCTCATGCCCCGTTGGCTAGCTGCACCAGCGGAGCGTTCTCCGCCACCGACCAGCGCCGGCGGCGCTGCACGGAGCATGCCTATGCCTTATGCGCTATGCCGCAGTGGGGTGCGCTGCAGCCTCCCGAAAGGAGACAAGCTTTCGCCGATCCTCGTCCCAGAGAACCAGCTTCACGCCCAAGAGGCTGTCGCCGATCGTGATCCGGCCGATAGCCTTGAGCTCAGGGTAGTCGCGGAGGACCTCGGGCAGGCGATAAAAAGGGATCCTGCTAGCGAGGTGATGCACGTGGTGGATGCCGATATTGGCGGTCAGCCACCCCAGAATGCCCGGCAAATCGTAATAGGATGAGCCGTGAAGGGCCGCTTCCTTAAACTGCCAGTCGGAAGCCGGGGCCCAGTGTGTCTCCTCGAACTGGTGCTGGACATAGAACAGCCAGACTCCGGCCGTCGCCGCCATGATGACGATGGGTAAATGGACCAAAACGAGGGCCTGCCAGCCCAATAGCCACACCAGGGCGAAGCCAAGCAGGGCGATACCGATATTGGTGGCCATGGTGGATATCCAGGGTGCCGCGCCAGAGCCCATCATGCCGACCGGCCAGCGGTGTTGCAGCAGGAACAGCCATAGCGGTCCGATGCCGAACATCACAATTGGGTGCCGGTAGAGCCGATAGCGCAGTCGACCCGACCACGACAGCGCCCGGTACTCGCTGACCGTCAGCGTCTCGACATCGCCGATGCCACGCATATCGAGATTGCCGGCGGTTGCATGATGCTGGGCATGGGTTCGGCGCCAATAGTCGTAGGGCGTCATGGTCAAAATGCCGATGATCCGCCCCGCCCAATCGTCGGCCTGCCGGTGCGCGAAAAACGCGCCATGGCCGCAGTCATGCTGGATCATGAACAGCCGGACGAGGAAGCCGGCGGCGGGAATTGTGAACACCAGGCCCCACCAAAAACCGTAAGCGAGCGACGTCCAGGCCAGTCCCCAGCAGAGGATGAATGGTGCGAGGGAGATCGCTAGTTCTAACACGCTGCGCCATCGGTTAGGCTGGCGGTAGCGGGCCATGATCTGCGGCCATGGCCGGTTGTTTGACGACACGTCAGGCAAAATCTCGCTCATCATCGTGTTCCTTCGATTGCGCAACGAAGGAAGTGCTCCGCGTGCTGAAAGTAGTTTTCCGCCGCGACACGGTCACCGGCCCTAACCTGTGCATCGGCCAGCCTCAGGTAATGCTGCTGTCGTGCCACCGCGGTGTTTCGATCGATGGCTGGCGGCTCGTGCCGGCTGGCTGGTCCATTAGAAGTTCTCATCAGGCGGCGATCTTCTGCCTGCCAGGATGATAGGCGGCGGCGGCATAGAGGACGCAGACAGGCTCGCCTTCGAAACGCTTGTCCTTGTCGCCACTATCTGGAGTGATGAGGCCGAAGGCTCTGGTCGTGTTGAAGAATTTAACGGTGTAAGTGATCAAAAATATGGTTCTTTAGTAAGGCCCGCATCGAAGCGAGCGGGCGATGACCCCAGGGCCGAATATGCCAAGGGGTGCCTAAACGTTCGCATTTGAAAAGAGGTGGGCCGGGGCCGGCAGAACCGGCTGGGAGCAGCCAACGGGGCTGAAAACGTAGCTGGAGCTTATGACAGAGGTTTGTGGCGAACGCGAGGCGCGGCAGGCCTATGCCAGGCTGGCATCGTCAACCATCCACGCCATTTGCCGGTGGGGCAGTCTGCCCATGCTCTTCCTGCCGAAGCGTGAAGGTACCCCGAATATGCCGGTTGAAGAACCAGCCCTTGGAAAAGGCCCTGCTGAACGCAGCGTATGTCTCGGGTGGAACGTCGAGATAGTCGTAGCGCTTGCCGTTGGTGACGAGCCAGATCGAGAGGACTTTCGTCGCAGGATCGTATTGGCTCTTGCGGATCAGCTTTGATGGCATGGTAGGCCTCCCTTGGGGCAACCGGGCACTTAGAAGGTTGCCAACCCGATGCGCCGAGCAAGGTTGTTTCTCTTTTGTTCTGTGCTATACAATCGCTCCCAACCCAAGAGGTAGCCGTGGCAATCCGTTCCGGCAGCGCCGATCTCCCATTGCATGGCGGCAGAGTGCCGCGCTGGCTGAGCGAACGCATGGCCAAGCTTGGAGCGCTGATCTGCGAGGCTATGGTTGCCGAATATGGCAGGGACGAGCTGCTGCAGCGGCTCGCCCATCCATTCTGGTTCCAATCCTTTGGCGCCGTCATGGGCATGGACTGGCATTCCTCCGGAATTACCACAAGCGTGATCGGCGCTCTCAAGCGCGGCCTGGCGCCATTGGAGAAGGAGCTGGGCCTGCATGTCTGCGGCGGACGCGGCAAGCACTCACGCAGCACCCCGGCCGAGTTGATATCGATCGGGGACAGGGTGGGGTTCGACGGAAGCGCACTGGCCTCCGCTAGCCGTCTCGTTGCCAAGGTCGACAGTGCCGCCGTCCAGGATGGCTTTGACCTCTACCTCCATGGCTTTATCGTCGCTGACGATGGCAAGTGGGTTGTCGTGCAGCAGGGCATGAAAGGCGATGCCGGTCAGGCGCGCCGCTATCACTGGACCTCCCAGGGCCTGGGTAGCTTTGTAGAGCGGCCCCATGCCGCGATCGAAGGACAGGCTCAGGGCGAGATCATCAACCTGACCGATGTCCGAGCGGCGGGAGCCAGAACGGGAAGTGTAGATCTACTGAGCTCGCTGGGTCCGGACGCCATTGTGCGGGAAGTGGGAAAGCTGCGAGGTCTGGTTGAGCAGCCCAAGGACCAACCTTTCCTGCCTCACTTGGTCATGCCCGAACATCACGACGTGCGGCCTAGCGATGTGGTGCTTAGGCGTCTCCATGGCAGCCTGGCTGCGGCTGCAGATCGAGGACCTGTCGATTTCGCAGAACTGCTTCTTGTTCCAGGGGTAGGGGCCCGGACGGTGGAATCGCTGGCAATGGTCGCTGAGGTCGTTTACGGCGCTCCGCATCGTTTTGCCGATCCCGGCCGGTTCGCAATGGCTCATGGCGGCAAAGATGGCCATCCGTTTCCCGTCCCGTTGGCGGTCTATGACCGCACCATCCAGGTGCTGAAGGGTGCCGTGACCAGGTCACGACTGGGGCAGGACGAGCAATTGGGTGCGATCAAGCGCCTGGATGCACAGGCAAGGGTTCTTGAGGCCTCCGCCACCGGCCCATCGCTCAAGTCTTATATGGCACACGAGCGGGCGAGGTCGCGTGACTACGGCGGTCGCACGGTTTTCGATGATCACACGTCCGCAGAAGCGGCCAGGCGGAAATCACGCTCGCCGATGTAACCGCACTCAGTCCAAGGCCGGCCAAGCCAATCCACCCTGGTCGGAGACCTGAACGTGACGCTGTTCATCCATGCCTGGCTTTTGAAGGGAGGGGGCACCGGGCGACGGAGCGTCTGGAAGAACGGTAAGCAACCAATGCCCAATGTGTCCGTTAGCGCTGCAGCGGGGGCCAATTCTCGGAGGAGAATCCGCATGAAGTCCCTATCAGTTCTTTCTTTTCTTACAGCAGCTCTTTTGTTGTCAGCTGCTCCGGTAGCGTTTGGCCAGACCGGCGCGACGGGAACGGCCGGAGGCACAGTAAGCGGCTCCGCTGGTGCAACCACCGGTACGGGCACAGCAGCTGGCGGAACCGGGGTGTCGGGCGAAGTTGATATGTCGCTCGATACGAATGCCGATGGCACCGTTGATGCCGCGGAACAGGCAGCCGGTGTAAGTGCAGGTGGCGACGTCGATCCATCCCTCGACACCAATGGTGATGGCACCGTCGATGAAACAGAAGCTGCGGCCGGCGCGAATGCAGGCGGCAGTGCCGATGGGTCTCTCGACACTAACGGCGATGGCGTCGTCTCGGATGAAGAGGTTGCCGCCGGCGCTGCTGCTTCTGGGAGCGCATTGTGTAGCAGTGTGGATCTGGCTGTCTCGAGCGACGCCCAGGCAGCAGACGTTTCTGCTGCGACCAACGCCCACGTAATTCGCTTGTCGGATTGCGAAGACGGCGTTGCAGGCGCTTTCTCGCCCGAGGTGCTGGCGGCATTGACTGGTAACGAGGCTATCGGCCGGGTCCTGCAGCAGGAGACCGTGAGCGCAGGTGAGATCGTTGGGCTTAGCGTCGAGGAGCAGACTGTCCTCGTCTACGTTCGCGATGACGACGATGCCGAAACCGACGACGCCGACGCTGACGCTGACGCTGACGCTGACGCTGACGCTGACGACAGCGAAGAAAACACACCGGCCGCTCAGTAAACTGCCATCCCCAAAAAACGACCGCAGATCGAAGCCCCGGCGGCAGCGCCGGGGCTTCTGATCTTACGAGAAACCGGTGGGCGTCTTAACACCGACAGGTGAGCGGTACGGCGGCGAAACAGAGTTCGGGGACGTCGGAAGCACTCACTCTTACGACCGAACGTCGTTGCCCCGGGGATGAAAACTGGCTCGGCAAGGCCTTGGACGACATAATTAGCCCGATCAGGGCGATCATCGTCACCCGTCAAAAATCAGGGATCTTCAACCTCAAAACAGCCGCGCTTATTTGGAAAGCGCCAACGCCTCGCCTAGTTTTGGAAATAGTCTGCTGCGCATCCCTGGCGATGATTGTTGACGCCTACGCAGAGATATTGGCACATATCGACATGACTTCAGACGAGGCCGATCAGCACATAATCCAATCTCGACGCTTCCTTGCGGACTGGATAGCCGTGGGGGCGGGAAGCGAGATCGAGGAGGTACTGCAAATGGTCAGCCAAGAGATACTGATCCTCGAAGCGCTGGCCGAGGAGCATCCCGGTAAGGTAGGCAAGATCATCGCCCTGGCCACGGAATGGATCCAGTTCCAAGATGGATTGAAAAAGCAACTTAATTGAGATCTCCTCGGATCGGCGAACCTTTACCTACATAGCGCGTTCCCATTTATGGGATGCATGATTTGCATATGAAGGCCGTACGGATCAGCATGGAAAGCAGCCAAGCAATCGAGATCATTAATCGGGAGCGCCGGATAATCGAGGAGTGGGTCAATCAGGATGGGCTTCCAGATACACCGGGCCTGATCAAAGATCGAGAGATCACCCGATGCTTGCGAGCCCTACGGGAGGCAGCTCGCTACGCCCCCCTCCACGAGGCTAGGATGGTTGAAAAGATCGTCGAACTGGCTGAGACAAGGTTGAACTCCGCCCGGTAGACCCGCTCTTGCATCCGCCCGTCGGCAGCAGGAAGATGATTTATTATCATTACTTCAATGAGTTAGCGACGTCCTTTAATAGAGTGGAGTCGGTGGCGACACTGAGGGAATCGAAGGATATTTGCTGCCCTTGATGTGTCGCAGGGCGCCGGTCAGGCCGCGATAGCGGCAACGCAACGCCCACCACGCTCGAGCCGCCCACGGCTGTGTGATCCTTGCGTAGGTAAGCCGTATCGCAAGTAGGCCCTATAGTTGCTCAAGCCAGGAGATTAACGAGCTGGCGACGAGTGGAACGTCTGGCGCTTCCTACCCGTTCTGCCTCCGGCAATGGAGGACGTGATGGCCGCACGAGCAGTATGGACGGGTGTGATCAAGATCGCTGAGATCGTCTGTCCGGTGAAGATGTACACCGCCGCCACCACGTCTGAGCGCATTTCCCTCAACATGGTCAACCGCAAGACCGGCCATCGGTTGCGGCGCGTCTATGTAGACAACAAAACGGATAAGCCGGTTGAATCCGAGGACCAGGTGAAAGGCTACGAGACCCACGAGGGATCGTATGTCGTTCTGGAGCCCGACGAAATTGCCGCGGCCATACCCGAAAGCGACAAGAGCCTGACCGTCGACGCGTGCATTGCTTGCAGCCGCATCGAGCCGACCTATTTCGATAAGCCCTATTATCTCTTGCCGGCTTCGGAGGCCACGGAAGAGAGCTTCGTGCTCATCCGTGAGGCCCTGCGCCACAAGAAAGCTGCGGCCATCGCCCACACCGTGTTATTCCGCCGTCTACGCCCGGTCCTAATCCGAGCACACCGCAAGGGTCTGATCGCCACCACCCTCAATTTCGATTACGAGGTGCGCTCCGCCAAGGACGCCTTTGCCGACATCAAGAAGCACAAAATCGAGCCGGAGATGCTGGAGCTCGCCCAGCACATCCTCAAGACCAAGGCGGGTGAATTCGAGCCCGACAAATTCGACGATCGGTACGAGGAGGCTCTTGCCGAGCTCGTCAAGGCCAAGATCGAGGGTCGCAAGGTGGTTCCTTTGCGCCGCCCCGAGCCCACCAAGGCCAATGACCTGCTTGAGGCATTGCGGCTCAGCGCGGGTGGTTCCAAAAGCGAAGGCAACAAAACATCGGCGAAGAAGGGCAGGGCCACTGCCGCCAAACCGGCGGCTGAACGCCGAAAGGCGAGCTAACGCCGGGCTTTCTTGTCGGCGGACTTGCCTTCAAGGCTCTTCTTAAGCGCGGCCATCAGGTCAATCACGTTGCTCTGGGGTTCGACTGGTTCTGCCTCTTCGCTCTTGGATTTGGTCTTCCGCTTGGAGGTTTGCTTGGACTTAATGATCTCGAGCAAGCGGTCCTGCACCGGATCCTTGACCATGGACTCAGACCATGACGTGGTGCGATCCTCGATAATCTCCTCGACCATGGACAGCATCTTGGCATCCGGCTTTCCCGCCGTAACGCTCTTAAAATACTCATCCTCGTCGCGAACCTCGTCGCCGTACCGAAGGGTCCACAGGATGATGCCATTGTCCCAGGGCTGCAACATCACCGCCCGTTCACGCCCGCCCATGACCAGCCGTGAGATGCCGACGACCTCGCTATCTGTCATGGCTTGCCTGATTACCGTGAAAGCCTCTTCGCCCACCTCGTCGGCGGGCACGACAAAATAGGGGCTGTCGAGATAGACCCACTCGATCGTATCGGCCTCGACGAACTCATCAATGTCGATGGTCCGGGCGCTTTCGAGCTGCACGGCGTCGAGATCTTCCTCTTCGAGGATGACATAGTCGTCCTCACCCTTCTGATACGCCTTGGTCTGGTCGTCGTCGTCGACGGCCTTGCCCGATACAGCATCGACATACTGGGTATGGATGCGTTCACCGGTCTTGCGGTTGAGCGTATGGAAGCGAACCTTCTCGCTCTGGGTGGTGACCGGCGACAGCGTCACGGCACAGGTCACCAGCGACAGTTTGAGGTAGCCTTTCCAATATGGTCGAACAGCCATTCGCGCCTCCTGCACAGGTGACAGGAACGCCAGATTGACCGCTCCGTTCCCCGTCAGCAACGCCTCTGGTGCAGCATTGGCAGCTGTCTTGGAATACCCATCGTGGGTGAGGATGTCCGTGGGCAGCTTGACTAAGCCGTCGCATCCAAAAAAACTTGAAGCCGAAGCAGTGTGAGATCAGCCGATCAAGGCCGCTCCAATGCAGTCTTGGCAGCCGACCGTGAACCATTTGACCGCTGTTCTGTTTTGGGAGATGGCCCGATCGGAACCCCCTACAATCGAAGAGCGCCGCGCCAGGAGGGCGGCCAGGCGGATCAAGCAGCGTGAGATCACGGTTTTGCGTGCCAGCAAGATGCACAAAGCCCGTCTGGCAGCGGAAGCCAGCGGTAATCTGCCGCCGACCTCGGCACCACCGTCCCTCAACATCGGTTGTTCGGGTTGGTTCTATTGGCACCTGCGCGGCAGCTTCTACCCCACGCAAATGCCGACCAAGGAGTGGTTCGCCCACTATGCCGACCATTTTCGCACTGTGGAGTTGAACGCGCCCTTTTATGCCTGGCCAACGCTCGCAACGGTAGAAGCTTGGCGCAAACAGGCCGAAGGCCGGGACATGGTCTATACCGTCAAGGCGTCGGAGCTGATCACCCATATCAAGAAGTTCGAAGGAACCGGGACCCTGGTGCGGGATTTCGGCTATATCGCTGACCTGTTGGGGCCGCTCATGGGATGCTTTCTGTTCCAGTTGCCCCCCAGTTATCATTACTCACCGGCGCGGCTTTACGAAATACTGGACCAACTCGATCCCGCCCGCCGCAATGTGATCGAATTTCGCCATAAGAGCTGGTGGAATGTTGCGGTTTACGAGGCATTCGAGAAGGCCGGCGCGATCTTTTGTTCGTGCAGTGCGCCACGCTTACCAGACGAGTTGGTAAAAACGTCCGATGATATCTATATCCGCTTTCACGGCGTCGAACGTTGGTATCGCCACGATTACAGCCGTGAGGAACTGACGGCATGGGCCGGACGCATCCGCACCGCGCAGGCCAAGCGGGTTTGGATCTACTTCAACAATGACTTCGACGGCCATGCGATCAAGAATGCGGCAATGCTCGGCGAAATCCTCTCGGAGTTGGATAAGGCAGGTTCGGATCACCCGCTGTCGGGAGGGTAGGTGGCGTTTCGGCGCGACCCCAGCGAACAACCACTTGTCTCTCATTGGGGTCGCCCCAAACAACGTGCAGAACCAACTGTAGAGTGGTTGTCGCGAGCGCGGCCCCGCGCGTCCATTAGACATTTCCTCCTGATATTGGGCTACCCGGACCGGGCCCGCTGGCATTTAAGCTGATAGGTCGGGGCAAGCGCCGGCGAAGAACCGGGCAGAGCGTCTCTTGGTGTGCCAGTCTGTCCGTGGCGTGACGGTGCGGGGCAGCATTCAGGTCAGCACCTCGACGGTCACCGAGGCTGTGCCGGGGCCGATCATGTCGATGGCTTCCGCCGCCTTCTTTGACAGGTCAATGATGCGGCTGCCCACAAAAGGACCGCGGTCGTTGATGCGGACAATCACGGCCTTGCCGTTGTTGCTGTTGGTCACTTTGACTTCCGTTCCGAAGGCGAGGGATTTATGGGCAGCTGTGAGGTCGTGCATATCGTAGCGTTCGCCATTCGCGGTGGTGCGCCCATGAAAGCCCGGCCCATACCACGAGGCCACTCCGGTTAACGTCTGTGCCGCGGAGGCCACATGTACTGATAAGGGTAGAGCCAGTGCGAGCGTGAGTAGGGCGGCGCGGTAAAATTGCGGCATTGGGGAACCTTTTTCCATTCAGGGCGTTTGTGCTTGCCCTTTTGCTGAATGGATGTGGCCACTAGAGGTTCTGCATCAGGCGAGAGCATGGCTATTTCCTCACCGTCCCCCCACTGTCGTCACAGCTTTGTGGCGCGGGCGCTCCACTATGTCCGGTCCTGGATTGTCAACCGATCTGATGCTGCTTGTCCGCGCAGTCAGTCATGCGCCGTTACGTGTTGCTTGCCGATCTGCAGGGTTTGCCGATCATGGTCGCGCCGCGCAGGCGCAGCCCGGGTCTCTCGGAGCCTAGTTTCGAGCACCATTTGAAGCTACGAGCATGGGCAGGCGTTTAAAATTGCAAGTGATCCGAGGATGTTTGCAGCGAAAGCTTAAAATTGTCGGCTTCCCCATCAGCGACGGTTGAGACCTGTCGGTGCAGGGTGGCATGCTTCCAATCTCGACGAGGGGCGTTCGCATGATCAAGACTTGGTTTGGCTGGCTGGCTGGCATAGACGATGAGAAGGTCGACCGACGCAAGGACGTGAAGCCCGCGGCCTTTGAGGTGGGGAAGAAGGACCTTGATCCGCTGACCGGCGCGCTGCGCTGGGACCGGTTCATGACCATGCTCAATGTGGAGCAAGTGCAGGCCCCCGGCGTGCTATTACTCATTGACCTCAGCAGTCGTACTCCAGTCGAAGGGGCGGTGAGCGAGCGAGTCGAAAATCTGCCTTGGCTGGCGCAGTCCATTCGCCAGGCTATTCGCTCCGATGATCTTCTGGCCCATGTCGCCGACTATCGGTTTGCTGTCTTACTGCGCGGCGCGTCGCAGCATTTGGGGGAGGTGATCAGCAGCCGCATTCTTGAATCGGTGGACAAGACCATCCTCATGAATGCGAAGGACAATGCTGAGTTTGAAATGAGCATTGGCGGTGTTCGTTTCGACAGCGGGGTTGGCGGCGATGTCGTGGCCTGGGCCACGGCCAATCTCGATCGGGCCCGGCTATCGGGAAAGGGAAAGGCGGCGATCATCGAATAGGGCAGGGGCGGTGCTCCCACTCATTTCAACTGAGCATCGGCGACGGATGGCGCCCATGGCGGTCAGGTTGCCACTGACAGGCTTTTCCGCCGCTCCCAAGTCCGAGCACTCAAGCTGGAAAACGCTACAGTGCGCAGCAGTCCAAAGATCGCCGCGATCCACATCGCCAGCGCCCTCAGACGGTGTAATGCAGATTTTCAGTGTTGCCGCTGACAAGGCCGATCGCGATCACACCGCGAAGGACGCTAGCGTCTGAGGTTCGAGCGGAAAGGCATACCCCAGCCTGCGGGCTACTCACTTCTGAAGGCGGTCCCGACGCTCTTTGCGGGACATGATCCAGACAACCCCTCCGACCAAAACCATGAGGGGCAAACCCACCCCCGCCACCGGCCCGGGTGCGCCTAGCACTTTATTGCCGCCAGCCTCGCTTGAGGCAACGCTAGTTGTGAGACCCTTATCAGCCGAAGTGTCAGGCATGACTGGGGAGCAGGCAGTCAGGATCAAAACCCAACCTAAGGACAAGCCTTTATGTATTTTCATGGCAAACATCTGAGTGTGCTCCAATCGGCGCCCCAGGAAATTCTGAGCCTTAGAAGCTACTTGGTCCATACATCAGTCGGTTTATTGAGGACTACTATATTGCGGGTGCTGCTGACCACTCGCGCCTTGCGGCGCTTGCCCCTGCCAATAGAGGAACGCCTCATTTGAGGCTTGCATGGTGGCCCCGTGTCGCTTCCTGGGTACAAGAGAGGGCGGGCTGGCAGCTATTACACTGCTGGCAGTCATCCTCGGACCAACCGAACCTTCTCGGCCGCTGACCAGCGCCGGCGGCGCTGCACGGAGGCGATGGCTTCCGTCGGAACGGCTCATCGGGACTCTTGGACATAGTCGTACTCATAGGCGCATGCCTATCCCGTATCGGCTATGCCGCCTGACCGGTCATGTCTGGACGGCTCCCCGCGGGGCGAGAGTGCTTTTTGACGTTTCGGCCCGCTAGTCGGGTGCAGTCATGTCTCCGGCCTTCCGACCCATGGTCGTTGGCCCTAATGAAGTGCGCGGAAAGGGTCCCTTATCAAAACGACTCACGAAGTGCGAGACCGAATACGGAGTGTCCCTCTACCCGGGCCAAACAGGTTCGCCATGACGTCATCATCACCTCACCCGTTCGTAGACCTGCCTGACGCCTTTGAATTGCCGAAGGTCGAGTCCTGAAAGTCGTTCTCTTTTTGAGGATGGCCCACGCTCCGTGCCTTAGCATCGCGAGCTCTTGAGCCCAATAATGTGCTGTTGAACAGGCTTCCGCACCGATCAAACACGGCGATAGGCGAGAGAAGATCGACAGAATCTCAATGCGCCGCAGCCGCTTGCGGAGCACCGCTTTCCCATCTCGATCAATCCCGTGAACTGGGAAGACCTGCTTTACGATGTCTAGGCCTATACAACTGGTTCCATGTCGTGGCTCCCGCTGAAAGTGTTGGCGGCGGCGACCAGCTTACTCCTGTCATTAGCCGGTGGTAGCGGGGCCGTCCACTCCATGGGTGCACATGTCTTTTGGGCGCTAATCCTGAGCCCAGTGTTAGCTTGTAGACTGAACGGCTTATTGTTTGATCGGAAGGTGAGGCGCACATTGCGTCCGAGCCGAGGTTGGCATGGAACCGGATGGAGGTGGTGAATGCGTAAACTCGAGGGACTTGGCCTGGCACTGGCTCTGGCGCTCGCGGTTGGCCCCGTAGCCATGGCCTCCCCCCCCGCCGATAGGGGAGACACCCCTGGCCTAGGCTGGGGACGAGGCGGCTCGGGCGGTAACGCAGTGGTGGGCGCACCAGGGCCGGTGGCGGGGATCGGCCTGCCAATTCTGGCGGTGGCCGGCGGGCTCATCTGGATCAAATCCAGGAAGCGGCGCCCAGATCGCTTCAAGGGGTGATTACTCTGCCAGCTCCCGGAGCGCTAGTGCGAAGCAGGGGCGCTTCCCTCCCGCTGCTCTGCTGCGGCCTAATAGCGGTCGGCTTCGCCAACGGCATATCGGAGCGCATCTTTGCCGCCATTTCCGAGGGGAATATCCTCCAGGCGACTTTGAACACCTTTGACATCAGCATTTTTGTCTGGCTCGCGCTGTTCGCGGGCCTGCTGCTTGTCGGTCGATCACCACCGCCTGTGCCGAGACGAGGCGATTGGCTTCTCATCTCGGCCGGAAGTTTGGGTATGTTATTGCCGGTGCCGGCCCTGAGCTGGCTCGCCATTAGCGGTCTAGGGCTGTCGTTGCTCATCCGGGCGACACCTGGCGACACCTTATGGCGCGGTGCGTCGATCCTTTTGGCGATGACTATCCCCATGTTCTGGGCACGTGTCCTGATGAGCCTCTTTGGCGACGCCATCCTCGCAGCCGATGCGACGCTTATCGCCTGGACGGTCGGCACCGCGAGGAACGGAAACTTGGTCCCATTTGCCGATGGATCTGGAGCGATGTGGATCGCTCCGGCTTGCTCCTCCCTCACAAATCTGTCTCTGGCGATCCTAGCCTTCGTTAGTCTGGTCAACGTTACCTCCGGCAAATGGTCAAAGGAAACACTGGGATTTGGGCTACTCACATGTTCTCTCGTGGTGCTGATCAACGTTACCCGTATCAGTCTCATTGGCTATTACCCGAGTCACTTTGAACTCATCCATGGGCAGGTGGGAGCGAGTGTTGCCGGTTGGACCACGACAGTGCTTATCATGGTCATCGGCTGGTTTGCGGTGCGGCGCGATGCCATCACACTGGGCTAATTTGGCGGTTGTTTTCCTGCTCGTTGCCAGCCTTGGGCTTAAGGCTTGGAGCATGGCCGCTCCCGATCAACGCAGCCGGCAGCCGGACGGCTTTGTCAGCCTCAGCGCCCTGTCCGCTGAGGGCTTTTCCCTGGTGGAGGGCGGCGATCTCGGAGGCCGCGCCTGGGTCGCCAATAAGCAAGACTGCCGCATCGAGATCACCACCTTGTCGCCTCTAGGCTGGCATCAGTCGGCAATTGCTGACCGCGCCGGGGGACAGGAGTTGGTCTATATTTATGGTGGTCAGGTGTACGAGCGGCAACCCGTCATTCTCACCAAGCTCGACTACTATTGGCACAAGCTGGCCAACTACTTTCACCCCTCCAGTCAGCCACCCGTGTTCGGGGTTGTCACCTCACCGGGCTGCGCTTCTCAGTCGGTCGATCCATTCTTCATCGCGCGGCAATTGTTGTAAATCAACCTCCTCGGACCTGCCTCCGGATCGAAAGGAGCTTTCGGAATTGGCAAGCAGTCCGGCCATTCTTCATGATGGTGGTTATGGCAAGCGGATTCTGCTCTGCTTACTCAGAGAGAGCCGGGCGTAGGCCCAAATCGGGGTGTGAGCGCGTCCGGCATGTTGCTTTTGACGCCCAGCATTACGGGGTCTTCTGCCGGAGGGCTGATGCGCCGTGCCCACCGGCCGGAGTCCGCGAAAGCTGGTTTATGTTAAGGAGCGACTGATAGAGTTGAATGGTCTCAATCTCGGGGTCGACGCCCAAATCGTTCTTCAGCGTCCTGACGCAATGCGCGAACAGCTCGCGCAGCAGCGAATGCTGGCCGCTGGCGGCCGCATCTCGCATAAGCGCGCGGTAAGCGCCTTCGTGATAAGGGTCGATCACTAGAAGGCGTGATGCGCAGTAATGCCGTTCCTGAACGCTCAGCGGACTATCTGGGAGGACTGCCTGCGAAATGCTGATGATGAAGTGGTTTCTGAGCGCGGCGCGCCGGTACGCTAGCCACTCTTCAAAGAGTTCGCCTGCTGCGCCAAGTGACGCCAAAAGCTCCCCATTGTAGACCTCACACATGCGTACCCAAGACGTTGGGGAAGGATTGGCAAGGAGCTTCACAAATTCGTCAAGGTCGAAATATAGTCCATCTTGTAGGTCAAGCCACGCCATGCGTGCATCGGCGCGCAGGAGCTGGAAGCCTTGCTCGACCTGAAACCGGCGAATACGGGCGATAGACTGGCGGATGTCAGCACTTGCGCGCATGGAGCTGTTGTCCGACCAGATTAAGTCGCCAATTCGCCGCCGGAGCACGGGCCGACCATGCCCTTCAAGCAATATATAGGCCGCAATGCGAAGGAAATTTACAGGCGGTGTTGTCACACGGTCAGATGAGATGACCAGGCAATCGCCAAGAGTTAGTATTGAAACATTTTTTGGAAACTCGTTCATCATTCGCGACTTCCAATGTTTAAACCTTGTAAGTCTCATATATGATGAGGGAATACTTATAATTAATCGCTGTCAAGTTGGACGCATTGTTTTCGATCCTTGAGTGGTATGGTTGTCACGATACGTGATTGTCACGAAGGCAGAGCGCTCCGACATTGGAACCGGGGCGCGATCTGTCTATTAAATAGCATTCCGCTCGGCCGAAAAGTGCCGCCGGTTAGACCGGCGGGGCCTTACTTGGCTGAACCTGTTGCGCAGGTTCGTAGCCTGGACGCCGGTCGAAGGAGCGGAACACGGCAGCGGCCTGAGTGCGATTATGCACCTTTAGCTTACGGATGACATTATGCACATGCACCTTCACCGTGTGTTCCGAAAGCTCCATTTTGGACGCTATGATTTTATTCTGCAATCCATCCGACATCAACTCTAGGACTTCTGCCTCGCGGCTGGAAAGCGTCCCCGCAGAGTCCGACCGATCCGAAGACAGGTGCTGTTGGCGTCGTGTCAGAAAGTTCCGGGCGGCCGACCGGGGGCTAACCGTACTGGGAAAGTATTCCCCCCCGTTCAGCAACAACCAGACCGCGGCAAGCCATACGTTTATCTTCAGGTTGAATGGCAACAGTCCCTGGACGGCCCGTTCAGCGACAACAGCACGCAGGGTAGGATCGTCGCTCCAGCCCCCCTCGACTAGCAGCGCGATCGGTACGTTTGGATAATATTCGCGGCACTGCGAGATCGTGCTAGAAATATTGCGAAATGCTAGCGGGTCCACAAGGATTAGGCGTGGTGCAAGCGCAGCTGGGTCTTCATCTGGAAGTTCGTTGGACAGGGTCACTCCGACCCGCGGAAAGCACTGCTGGGCTGATTTCAGCAGACTTTGAAACGTTACTCCGGTGTCAGCGAGTATCAATATTCCGTCTCGACCTTCTATGTCTTGCGACGGTGTTGTGTTCCAGAATGCATAAATTCCTGTCTCAGTATTTGTCTGGCTAAGGTCACTCATTTTGAACCCCACGAACTCTGTGTCGAGCCCCTCGACTAATTACCGCGATCGCAGAGTATTGGAGATTGCGTGACACGGCCGTGACTCGTTAAAGCACTTGATCTAGACGCCTGCCGACCCTAGGCCGATCTGGCGACGGGGGGGCTGGGTTAATTGCTATAGAATAGCCCAGTCGCAACAGTAACTGATAGCCGGAGGTCCCAGTGAAAGCAGCCTCTTTTGGATTCGAGCGTCTGCTCAACCTCGCGGGAAAGTTGGGCTGGGGACTTCGTGTAGCAGGGCCGCTTGCGGCTTTTCGAGGGTTGGGGCGTCTCGCCAAGCTTTGGCTGACGCAACCTGCTCACGCAGATGCTCGATTGCGTTGCGGTCCTATTTTGGAGTTCGACTATCCCGGCCAGTTCCCCGCAGCATTGGTGGCCTTCGGCGACTTCATTGATCCCGAATTTGACTTCCTGAGAAACGTGGCCAAGTCCGGGTGGACGATCGTTGATGTTGGCGCAGCGATCGGCCAGTTCACAATTTTTGCGGCGGTTTGCCTGCCTGGCGCGACGGTGCATGCGTTCGAGCCGAGCAGTGCGAACGTTGCAACCTTGCGGCGCAATCTCGCTCGTAACCGGGTTGAGAAACGTGTTGTGGTCCATCAGGCAGCTCTGTCAAACCGGAAGGACACGGCCCGCTTTGCGACGGCTTCAAAGACATGGATGAGTCAGCTCGCGGCGGATGACAGTCCGAATTTGTGTGTCGAGCTGGTGGAGGTAGACACCCTCGCTGTCGCGGTGAACTCGTTACAGCTTGATCACGTTAATGTGCTCAAGATCAACGTGGCCGGTTTCGAGCCCGCAGTGATCGAAGGGGCCATGCCGTGCCTCAAGGCGGGCCAAGTCGACATTCTGATTGTGTTGCTTGGACTGACGTCGTTGGCATGGTACCGGGCGATCTCGGAACTGGGCTACGGTTTCTTTTACTATCATCCACGAAAGCGAACATTGTTCGAGGTTACCACGTTCGATGAGGCTGCGGTCCTGGAGCATCGACCTTGGCCTGCTCGCCACATAATTGTTATACGGAAAGGTGCCCTGCAGGATGTGGTGGGGGACAAGATCAGGGTGCAGCCGCTACTTTGAGCTGGGTGGTTTCGGTGCTTCGTGGTTGGGGTACTGTTTGCAATGGGGCGGAGGCGTTGAGGGGCGGGGTGATGATGGCTCGGGCATACCCTTTGCTCCTTACCGGAAATCGCAGTTGATTGAGCGATACGATAGTCGAGACCCTCCCTGGGCCGCCATCCCGGCCATTTGCTGCACCAATGGAGCGACGCTGTGCGTTCACCCGCATCCGGCCTCAAGTTCCTAACTTGCGCGCCTCGGAGCCTAAAGCCAATGCGGTAAAAAATCGGCGCCTTCACGAATAAAGTGCTGTGTTGAGGTGATGAGCGACCGACCAAGCGTTTATCGGGACTGGTCGGCACGATCGCGCAACAGAGCGCACTCCATCGGTAACCCCGGCCTCTAAAGCAGGGTTGCTCCGGGCGGCCGGCTGTAAGCCGGCCGCCCTGCTTGGTCGCTAGAGTATGAAATCAGCCGTGCTCAGCTGGATCTGTCCGGTCAACTGAAGTTCAAAGTCGTGGACGCCGTCGCCATTGGCGTCACCCTGGATGATCGTCTGGTTGCGACCTTCCTCGATGCGCCACGCCAATTCCCCGGCTGTCTTGGAGAAGGCCTGGTTCTCACCAGTCAGAAGGGAAAACGCCTGGTTGCCGGACGTGTTCGTATTTGCGTCCAGAGCTGAGAGGTCAATCTTGTCCTGACCCTTAACGAAATCAGTGATGACATCACGGGTGTTAACCCTCATGCCCATGTCCGCCACAGACTTGAACATGAAGATGTCATTGGCCGCACCACCTGTCAGGTAATCGCGACCGGGACCGCCATCGAGCACGTCATTGCCCGCGCCGCCGTTGAGCTGATCATCGCCAGCCAGTCCGGCTAGGTAGTTGTCGCCAGAGTCGCCGTTGACACGATCATTGCGAGCTGTGCCCGTAATGGTTGTGTTGCTGTCCACTGGTGCTGTGGGTTCCGGGGCAGTCGGCGCTATCGGGGCAATGGGTGCGGTCACCGTGCTGCCTGTGCCGGCGCCAATCAAATCGCTGACCTTCAGGGACACTTCGCCCCGCAATTCCATTTCGAAGTCATGGATGCGGTCCCCATCCCGGTCGCCCTGGATGATGGTGTTGCCATTGGACGTGTGCCAGGCCAGCTCACCAGCGGCGCCGGTGAAGCTGCTGCCATCACCGGCAATGAACGTGAAGGCCTGATTGCCAGAAGCGTTGCTGTTGGCGTCGATGCCTGACAGATCGACCTTGTCTTGGCCTTGCGCGAAGTCGGTGATGATGTCGCGGGCGCCGGGTCGGTCGCCGATTTCACCAGCGCTGCGGAAAACGAAGACGTCGTTACCCGCCCCACCTGTGAGCGTGTCATAGCCTGCGCCACCGATAAGGGTGTCGTTGCCCGCACTACCATTGATGATGTCGTTGCCACCCAGGCCATCAATGACGTTGGCCGCGTCGTCGCCTGTCAGGCGGTCAGCACCACTGGTCGCAGTGTTGCCGGTCGGAGCGGTCGGAGCGGTCGGCTCGACGGGCGCCGGCTCCGCAGTTGGCGGGGCAACTGGCTCAGAGATGCCGGTATCGCCACCGCTGGTGTCGTTGCCGTTGCCGTTCAAAGTTGCGGCGATGTCGTGGCCATCCAGCGTGTTGCCGGTATAGACGGGAGAGCTCTTGTTGGTGTTCAGAGAGCCGTAATAACCGCTGCCAATATGGTTATTGGTGATTTCGACGCCGGACAGGGCGCCGCCGCCAAACTGCGCATCGGCGTAAATGGTGTAGCCGCCGCCGACGAGCAAGTTGTCATTGACCACGACATTCGATACCGGACCGAAATAGTTGTCGATCATGATGGCAGCCGTTTGGCCGTGCGGATTGATAATCGTGTTGTGATCAATTCTGATGTCGGACTGACCACCATCAATCTGGATGCCATCATAGTGGGGAGATCCCGAGGCCTTCAGATCGTGAATATAGTTGCCCTCGATCACCGTGCCGCTACCAGCGCCGACATTGATGCCATTCTCGACGTTGTAGATATCGTTGCGCAGGAATGTGCCAACGCCATTGATGCCGTGGCTGCCTTCATTGTTGCTGCCGACACCATTGATTTCGCAGTCCTGAATGACAACGCCGGTGCTGCCAGTCTTGATCTGAACAACTGAGTAAGCACTCGAGGTTATCCGGCAGTTCTCGACAGTAACATTGTCTGCATCGATGTATATGTTACCCTTGATGTCGAGTCCGGAAATGACAGTTCCGGGCTTTGTGACGATGATAGAACCTGATGGGAGCAGCGTGACGCCGTCCGGGACCCCGGTATTTGTTGAATCTGGCCAACCAGCCATCCGATATTCCTTTGCGTGAGTTTCACAGGGAATTGATTGATGGAGAATTTGGGCCAGGGAACGACCGAATTGCCCAATTCGGCAGTGAGGTCGCCTAGCTTCTGACAGATTCTGCCATGGCCAAGGGCGATACCCCGATTAAGCTTTTGATATTCGTCTTAAAAAGAATGACCGATTCGTGACATTCTGGATTACGCTTTGTTGCCAAAAAGCGTATTTTTAGCCTATTTCCGTTCATATTGTTGCGAATGGGCCACAGTTTTGTTGAGCGGAGCATAATTTTTCTCCATATTGATATTTGGATGTAGGTTTTTCTAATTCTAGTAAGCCGTTTGATCTAAGAGCTTACTAGTCTTCAACGAATTTCTATCGATTGCGGTCCGCCCAGAGCACTGCGACACTCGCTGAGGCGCTGTGGGGTGCGAGAGATTTTGGCCCAGGACACAATTGAGCGGGAATCGGACAGGGCCAGTTATGGCGACATCCTGAGGTCGACATCGCTGATTGGGGCGTCGTCCGTCATCAGCATGGCGCTCTCAGTAGTCCGGTTGAAGGTATTGGCTGTGTTGCTGGGGCCAGCCGGCGTGGGCCTGTTTGGCCTATTCAATGTCGTCGTCGACCTCACATCGAGCTTGGCCGGCATGGGCGTTCAAGCGAGTGGGGTTCGGCAAGTGGCTGTCGCTACCGCGACCGGTGACCTGCAGAAGGTTGCACGGATCGCCCGGGTTATGATGCTCATTTCCCTGCTGCTGGGCACGTTCGGAGCCCTGCTGCTGGTCATGTTTGCGGCGCCCGTCTCCAATCTCACGTTCGAAAACGAAGCCCAGATGTCAGGGGTTATGCTGCTCGGAATGGCGGTGTTTTTTCGCGTCGTCGCCGGGGCGCCCACAGCCATCATTCAAGGCAATCGCAGGATCGGTGACCTTGCCAAGGCAACCATCGTAGGTGCGGTGCTTAACACCGTCACCGCCATTCCGTTGGTATATTATTTTGGAGAGGCGGGCATCGTGCCGTCGGTGTTGGCTGTTGGACTAACCTCATTGATTGCCGCCCTTTGGTACCGCAGGAATATTCGGCTACCAGCCATCAGGCTCTCATGGCGGGACTTTACCGCAGAAACCAGGATGCTGATTACACTGGGGTTTGCGTTCATGGTGAGCGGCCTGCTGACGGCGGGAGCGGCCCTGGTCATCCGCATCTTCATAGTTCAACAAAGCGGCGTCGACGCCGCCGGCAACTATCAGGCCGCCTGGGCCCTCGGGGGCATCTATGTCGGGTTTATCCTGCAGTCGATGGGGACGGACTTCTATCCCCGGTTGTCCGCTGTGAGCACCGACAACGGTGCCTGCAATCGCATGGTCAACGAACAGGCACGGGTCAGCATGCTGTTGGCCGCACCAGGCCTGCTTGGGACCCTGGCACTGGCGCCGCTGGTGATCACGGTGTTCTATTCGACCAAATTCGTGGACGCCGTACCGCTGCTGCGCTGGTTTTGCGTGGGGATGCTGCTGCGCGTCGTGGCCTGGCCCATGGGTTTCGTCATTCTGGCAAAGGGCGCGCAGCAGGTGTTTTTCTGGACCGAGGTTGCAGCGACCATCGTACATGTGGGGTTGGCCTGGCTGCTACTGGGCGTGGTCGGGCTTGAAGGAGCAGGCCTGGCCTTTGTTGGGCTCTATGCCTGGCACGGCGTGCTCATTTATTTCTTGGTCGGAAGGCTGAGCGGCTTCCGCTGGTCAACCGAGAACCTGGCGCTGGGCACCATTTTTGCCGGCCTTACCGGCTTTGCCGTGCTGGCCGTGGAACTGTTGCCGCTCTGGCCCGGGGCGGTCGTGGCCCTCGTCTGTACCGCTGTGGGGTGCTGGTTTTCGCTAACCCAACTGATCCGCCTGGTGCCCGAAAACTGGGTTCCCTTGCCGCTACGGCCGGTCGTTTATTTCGTGCTGCGGCACCAGCCAGAGCGTTCAACCCCCCACAGCTGAGCGCTTGTTGGCGGTAGACAGGTTCGCAAGCACCCGAGTGAGTTCGCTAGCGACATAGTGCACATCGTCCTCTCTCATCTGGGCGAACAAGGGCAGCATTATCGTCCGGCTTTGCGCCAGCTCCGAGTTCGTCAGCCATCCTGCGGTTCGCTGCGTATCACGGCCGGCATAGGCTTGTTCCAGGTGGGCATTCATCACGCCCCGCCGTGTCGAGATACCGTTGTCGAGCAGGGCTTGCATGACAGCGGACTGATCGGCGTGCTCAGGCAGGGTGACGCAATAGCTTTGCCAGTTGCTGCGCGCCCAGCCTGGCTCGACCGGCGGCACCAGCCCGTTGATGGGGGCCAGTAGAGAGGTGTAGAGTGCCGCCAGGCGACGCCGTGCCGCGACTATCCCGGGCAGCCGCTCAAGTTGCGCCCGCCCGATCGCGGCCTGCAGGTCGGTCATCCGATAGTTATAACCCAGTTCATCATAGCTCTCAAATATGACCTGTTTGGAACCGTGCCGCACCGTGTCGGAAACGTTCATGGCGTGCTGGCGCAGCAGACGGAACCGCTGATCGTATTCAGGATCGGAGGTAGTCAGCATGCCACCATCGCCGGTGGTCACCACCTTGCGCGGGTGAAACGAGAAGCAAGCGATGTCAGCATGTGGCTTGCCGATTCGGTCCCACTCCCCATTCCAAAGCATCTCGCTGCCCGTGGCACAGGCCGCATCCTCGACCACTTTGAGGTCGTGCTGACGGGCGATTTGCATGATCCGGCCCATGTTGCAGGGCATGCCCAACTGATGGACGCAGAGAATGGCACGCGTGCGCGGGGTAATGGCCTCGGCAACGTGGTCGGGATCGATGTTGAAGCCCACCGCCTCAATGTCGACGAACACCGGGGTGGCGCCGCAATAGCGAATGGCATTGGCTGTAGCGATGAAGGAGTGACTGACGGTTATGACCTCGTCGCCCTCCCGGACACCGATGGCGAGCAGGGCAAGATGCAGCGCCGTCGTGCAGTTTGAAACCGCACAGGCAAACGGCGCGCCGACGTAGGCGGCGAACGCTTTTTCGAACTGGGCGACCTCGGGACCCTGTGTCACCCAGCCCGACAAGATGACCCGTCGCGCCGCGTCAACTTCAGGCTCTCCCAGCATCGGCTTGGCCACCGGAATTTGGCGAGCTGTGCTCATGCTACGTTGCTTTGCTCGGGCTTGGGTACTGCCCGCCACCACGCAACCAGATCGCGCAATCCCTGCTCGATTGTAATCTCCGATCGGAAGCCAAGCATCCGCTCGGCCTTTTCGGTGGATGCCAGACGCCGTGCCACCGGGTTGACCTTACGGGCAGGTGCATGCACAGGCGCCAGCGAAGACCCCATGGCATCAAGCAATGCATTCGCCAGCTGCTTGAGGCTGATCTCCTTGCCGCTGGCCACGTTGAAAATGGTGTCCGTTGCCGCGGAGTGCGCGGCCAGGACATTGGCTCGCGCGATGTCGCGGACCTCCACGAAATCCATGGTCTGGGTACCATCTCCCAGAATAACCGGCGGACGGCCTGCAGCAATGAGCTCCATCCAACGGATCAAGACTTCGGTATAGGCGCCAAAGGCATCCATGCGGGGGCCGTATACGTTGAAATATCTCAGCGCCACGTAATCGAGCCCGTACATTTCATTGAAGCTGCGCAGCAGCCCTTCATTGTAGGCCTTCGCCGCCCCGTACATTGTTCGGTTGTTGTAGGGATGATGCTCCTCGGTCGTGGGGAAGACGTCGGCCGCGCCCAGAACGGAAGCCGAAGAGGCAGCAACGACTTTCTTAACCTTGGCGGCCACCGCCGCCTCGAGTACGTTGAAGGTGCCGGTTGCCAGCACGTCATGGGCCAGGCGAGGATCTTCGGCGCATTGGGTGATGCGGATGGCGGCCTGGTGAAACACCAGATCCACGCCCCGCATGGTCGACTTCACCAGGGCTGCGTCGCGAATATCGCCGTGCACAAAGCTCAATGGTGCGCGCTGCCGGGCATCGGCCAAATTGTCCATCCGGCCGCGGACCATATTGTCCAAAATGATGATTTCGGATGGCTCTTCGGAAGCCACAATGTCCGCGATGTGAGAGCCGATCAAACCAGCTCCGCCCGTGATCAGTATCCGTTTGCCTTTCATCATGACCGCGCTTCCTTTTCTTCATTGCGCATGCGCAAGACCCGCGCCGGTACGCCCGCCGCGATTGCATAGGCAGGAACGTCGCTTGTCACCACCGCCCCGGCCCCAATGATGGCGCCTTCCCCAATAGTGACGCCGGGAAGGATGGTGGCGTTGGTGCCGATGTCGGCGCCGGCGCCGACACGGACAGGTTTGATTTCCAGATCCGTAGCAATAAGGGGTACGTCGATGGGAACGCCGGTATGCTCGGAGCCGAGAACCTTGGCACCTGGCCCCCAGCCCACGTGATTGCCGAGCACCAGATTGCGCGCATCAAGAAACGCATGCGGCCCGATCCAGACATGATCACCGATAATGCAGGTGCCGCCGATCCGGCCATGAATAGACGCGTTCGTACCAACAAAGACATTGGAGCCGATCTCGAAGGTTTCGAGGTGCTTGAAGCTGGCCTGGCTGGCGATCTGGAGCCCCGACCCGCATGTCTTTGCGCCGAGCCGCCACATGACGCGGCGCATCAGGGCATCCAGCTGCCCGTCGCCGAGAGCAAAGCGGGAGTACAGGTCTGGCAGCCCAGCGGTACCGTAGGTGCTGCGCAGCCAATTTGCCAAGCCAACTTCGAACTGCGGGTCTTCCCCAATACCGCGCAGCCCGTGGACAGCGGCAATGTTTGTGCGTCTTTCGATGGGATCAACTGACATAGGCGTCCTGACCGACAAGCGCACAGACTGTTTCGACCGCGCGCAGGCTGAGTTCTGGATAGATGGGCAGGGAGAGAACGCTGTCGGCCGCCGCTTCAGACGTCGGGAAGTCCCCGGGGCGGTGCCCGAGATCGGCATAGGCGGGTTGCAAGTGCACTGGCACCGGGTAGTGCAGCCCGGTTTCCACCCCCTCCCGAGCCAGGTATTTCTGCAACTGATCGCGATGGGCGGTTCTGACCGCAAAGATATGCCAGACGTGCCGGTTACAAGGCGCCTCGCTTGGGGGTTCGACCGGTGAATTGGCCAACAGCCGGCCATAGAGTTGGGCGCGCGCCCGCCTTGCCTCGGTCCAGCTTTCGAGCTGGCGCAGTTTGACCCGCAGCGCAGCGCCTTGGATGGCGTCCATGCGGTAGTTGTAGCCTTCCATGACATGGTGGTAACGGCGGTCCTGGCCCCAGTCGCGCAACATGCGGATCAAGCGCGCCTGTTCATCGTCGTTGGTGACCGCCATGCCGCCTTCGCCGCAAGCACCGAGGTTTTTACCGGGATAAAAGCTGAAGCAGCCCGATAGGCCGATACTGCCGGCGCTCCGCCCATGCTGGCGTGAGCCATGCGCCTGACAGGCGTCCTCGACAACGGCCAGGCCGTGACGGGTGGCAATGGCCATGATGGCGTCCATATTCGCCATCTGCCCATAGAGATGGACAGGTACTATGGCGCGGGTCCGCGGCGTGATTGCCCGCTCAATCCTGGCCGGATCGATGGTAAATGTGGCCGGGTCAATATCCACGAATACCGGCCTGGCGCCGATGTAACGAATGGCCGCCGCCGTGGCGATAAAGGTGAAAGGGGTCGTGATGACCTCGTCCCCGGCGGTGACACCAGCAGCAAGCAGGGCCAGGTGCAGGGCACTGGTACCCGTGTTCACCGCAATAGCGTGCCGCACGCCGCAGGCCGCCGCGAACTCGGTTTCGAAGGCTGCGACCTCTTCGCCCAGCACATAGCGCCCGGAACGCAGAACGTTAAGCACAGCCGCTTCGATGTCGGGAGCAATGCTGGCATATTGCTGCTTGAGATCGAGAAACGCGATCATGCCGGCACCAGATCCTTCGGGAGCTCGACAACGGCGCCATGGCTGGCCATGGACTTGGTCGCGGCCTCCAGAATGCGCACGACCCTGAGACCGGCAGCACCATCGGCCGTTGGCTGGGTGCCGCTTTCAACACAGGCCACAAATTCACTCAGCTCGGACCCAAGCGCCTCCGAAACATCGAGCTGGGGCGCAAACATGTCCCCGGCCCGGTAGCCGATGCGCATCTGTTTCTTGCGCTCGCTGGCTTTTGGCGCCATCGGGTCCAGTGTAATGCCACGGTCGTAGACCTTGATCTTTTCGCTGGGCTCCAGATCGTCGTAGACGACCATTTTGTTGCTGCCGCCAATTAGGGTTCGCCGCACCTTCACCGGGGCCAGCCAGTTGACGTGCACATGCGCCATCAGCTTGCAGTCGAAATGGAGGTTGAGGTAGGCGATGTTTTCGGGCTGGCCGGCTACGTGCGCCATGCCCGTAGCGGACACTGCGCGCGGGCGCGCGCCCAGCACGTAGTCCATGATCGACAGGTCATGCACCGCCAGATCCCACATGACGCTGACGTCGTGCTGGAACAGGCCCAGGTTCACCCGCACGGAGTCGTAGTAATAGATCTCGCCCAGATCCTTCTGGATGATGTCGCGCAGTTTCTTGACCGCGCCGGTATGGATGAAGGTGTGATCGACGGCGACAACAAGACCGCGCCGATCCGCCTCCTCGATGAGTCGTTCAGCCTGCTGGGTGGTCGCCGTTATCGGCTTCTCTACAAAGACGCTCTTGCCGGCGCGCAGGGCCTGCATTGCCAGTTTAAAATGGGTCGAGACGGGGGTGGCAATGGCAACGGCGTCAACTCGTGGATCGTTCAGGATTTGGTTGAAGTCGTCGGTGATCTCGACCGCCGGATAGCGGAGGCGCAACCGGGCCAGGCGCTCGGTGCGCAGGTCACAGACCCAGTGCACCTGTACCCCAGGTACGTCGTAAAAGTTCCGGACGAGATTGGGACCCCAATATCCGTAGCCGATGACCCCGATGCCTACCATTGGTGCAGCCCTTGTTGTTGTGTGGATTTGCTGGAGGAAACGACCTGTCGCGCCGGCACGCCAACAACCAATGCTCCGGGCGGCACGTCGTGGGTGACTACGGCTCCGGCACCGACCAAGGCCCCCTCGCCGATGGTCAGCCCAGCCAGGATCGTTGCATTGCTGCCAATCGAGGCGTTGCGGCGCACGATGGTTGGCACCACGGCCCAGTCGTCGCTGCCCTGCACTTCGCCTGTACTGGTCGTCGCCCGCGGATATGGGTCGTTGGTGAACATCACCCCATGCCCGATGAAGACGCGATCCTCAACGGTGACGCCTTCACAGATGAAGCTGTGGCTGGAGATCTTGCAGTTGCTGCCAATCACCACGTTTTTCTGGATTTCCACGAACGCACCGATACGGCTCCCCGGCCCGATGGAGCAATCGTAGAGATTAACCAACTCGGGCTGATGGATTACGGCGCCTTCCCCCAGAATGACCCGCTTTAGCATTTGGCAATCCCAGTCCTGGTCCATGGAACGCGCGGTTGATCACGCTCGTCATCTGAACGCTAGCAGGCCACAGGACGGCGGCAATTTCACAATGTAGCTAGAGAGTTAGGTCGCTTTGGGGGTGCGTGATCCAAGTTCCTATCCGCGGGTGAGCTAACATCGCCAAACATAATCAGAATGATCTATTCCGGCTTACCCCCCTCCCCATTCTTAGTTGCCATAGGTCAGTTGGTATTTCTCGCGGGATCGGAGAAGTTATCGGGCGAACCGCAAGCTTCTATCTGAAATGTCCATAATTGGGACACCTTTGACTCCTTTAAGACGGCGCCAGTGCTAGCGGGGCAGTGTTGGCACCCGACGAAAGGGCGGTGACGACTATCCTACGCGCAATTGAATCCAAGCCTTTGAACGACTTGATCTATTTGGCGCGCAGCCAGATGGCTGTGCTGTTCGCTCTTAGTATCACGTCGAACGTCTTGATGCTGACTGGCTCGATTTTCATGCTGCAGGTCTATGACCGCGTCTTGCCCAGCCGATCGACCTCGACCCTGGTAGCGCTGACAGGACTTGTCGTGCTGTTGTATGGGTTTTATGCCCTTATCGAATGGATTAGAGCGCGTATGGCGATCCGCTTTGGGGGACTGGTGCATGACCGTTTTGCCAGGAACGCGTTTCAGACCGCGGTGCGGCTGAAGGTCATGGAAGGGCATGGGCTCCGCGCCAACCCGGTTCAGGATCTGGACGTTCTCCGTCAGTTCATTTCCGGCCCAGGTCCGATCTCGCTGCTGGATCTGCCGTGGATACCGATCTACATGGTCTTCGCCTTTTTCCTGCATCCCGTGCTCGGCGCCTTCACGCTGTTGGGCGCAGTCTTTATCGCGGCACTGCTTGTAATCAACGAACTTCACTCCCGCCGTCCGGGGCTAATGGCGACCGCCGCGGCCAATGAGCGGGGTGCGTTGACCGACAATGCGGAGTCCAGCGCGGAGTCGATCACGGCCATGGGCATGCTTGATGCGATAACCAATCGCTGGTGGCATGCGGCCAGGCACTTGGCCAATACCCAACAGTACTCGGCTGATCGCACGGCATTCTATTCCTCGATCACCAAGGGAACGCGCTATCTGCTGCAATCGGCGGTGTTGGCCGTTGGCGCTTACCTCGTCATTCAAGGGGAGATCACTGGTGGCCTGATGATTGCGGCCTCGATCCTGACCTCACGCGCGCTAGCGCCGATCGAACAAGTGGTTTCGCAGTGGCGCGGGTTTGTGAATGCGCGACAGGCCGCTGCCCGCCTATTCCAGATTTTGCCCCTCAGCGAGATGCCCGCGCGACCGACTGAATTGCCGCTGCCGACCGAAACCTTGATCGTGGACCAGCTGGCTGCCGGCCCAGATCCGCGCCTGGCTCCCCTTGTCCAAGATGTAAGCTTTGAGCTCGTGGCGGGGGATGGCCTTGGGATAATCGGCCCTTCGGGATCCGGCAAATCCTCAATTGCCCGAGCCCTGGTCGGTGTCTGGCCCGTTCTTCGCGGATCGGTCAGGCTCGATGGCTCGGAACTCTCGCACTTTGATCCCAGGCTCCTGGGGCACACGGTCGGCTATCTACCTCAGGCGGTCGAGCTGCTGGACGGCACAATTGCCGACAATATCGGTCGGTTCAGCCCTAGCCAGGACACCGGGGCCATCCTCAACGCCGCAAAGTCCGCCCGTGTGCACGACTTCATCATCACGCTACCCGAAGGGTATGATACCCGTATTGGCGACCGGGGCTCGATGCTCTCGGCGGGCCAGCGCCAGCGCATAGGGCTGGCGCGGGCCCTCTACCGCAACCCCTTTCTACTGGTTCTGGATGAACCAAACTCGAACCTGGACATGGAAGGCGATCAGGCGCTGACAGCCGCGATTTTGGATGCGCGCGACCGTGGCGCCATTGTTGTGGTGGTGGCGCACAGGCCAAGCGCCGTCGAGGCGCTCAACAAGGTGTTGTTCATGCGCGAGGGCCGTCCCGCGGCCTTTGGCAACAAGGAAGCCGTGTTGCGGCAAATCTCCCTGCCCCCCACCACGATCGATAGGAAAAAAAGTGCCTAGTCCGTTGATTACTGGCGCCCCGGTTGGAGGGTACTCCAACCAAAACCTTATTAGCCTTCGCCAGCACAGCTTGCTTGGCCTCGGAGTGATGGCGGCCCTGGTTGTCGGGCTGGGCGGGTGGTCGTCGACAACCAAGGTCGAGGGCGCCATCATTGCCACCGGCGCGGTCGTGTCCGAGAGTGGTTCGCGGAAGGTTCAGCACCCCGAAGGTGGCATTGTTCGCCAAATCCTGGTGCAGAACAATCAACAGGTGGAGGCTGGCCAGTTACTGCTTACTCTCGATGACGTTTCGCTTCGTGCCGAGCTGGAGGTCGTGCTGTCGCAGTTGCGCGAGGGCCTTGGCGCCAAGGCCCGGCTGACCGCCGAAAGCACTGGCGCTTCAGCGATTGAACTTCCCGAGGTGGCGGGGCACTGGCCCCCCGATCCCAAGCTGTCAGCTGTGTTGGGCGAGCAACAGAGTCTGCGGCTGTCGCGTGCGAAGTCGCTCGAAAGCGAGGTTGCCCGACTGAATGAACTCATCGGCGAGAAACAATCGGTCATTGAAGGCTATAGGGCCCAGTTGGAAGCCTACACCAGGCAGATGAATCTGGTTCGCGATGAAGTGGCCCAGCAGACCGATCTGTTCTCCAAGGAGCTAGTTTCCAATCAACGGCTTAACGAGATGAAGCGCAACGAGGCAGAGCTCTCCGGCCAGGTGCTCAATGTGCAGGCCTCGATCGCGGCAACCGAGGCCTCCATCTCGGAATTGAGAATGCAGGCGGATCAGATCGGAACCGATTTCCAGGCCGAGGCGCTAGCAGAGCTGCAGACGGTCTCCCAGACAGTGGCCGAGTTGATGCAGAAGATGATTGCGGCCAGAGCCCGGCTATCCCGCCTGGAAGTAAGGGCTCCAATTGCCGGAACGGTGCACGAGTCCATCGTGCAGACCGTTGGGGGCGTGGTTTCGCCGGTTGATACGTTGATGCTTGTCGTGCCGCAAGAAACCCAGCTCAAGGTTGACATGCGCGTGAGCCCTCTCGAGGTCAGCAAGCTCCATGTTGGTCAGTCGGCCGAGGTCCGCATGTTGAATTTCGACACTCAGACCACGCCCAACCTGGAAGGCCGCGTCGATAGCATATCGCCCGACTTGGTGCGGGACTCCGCGACGGGCGTACAGTACTATTCTGTCCGCGTTGATATTGCTGACACAGAACGCGACAAGTTGCCCGACGGGGCGGCGCTTGTGCCGGGCATGCCTGCGGAAAGCTTCTTCCAGACCGGCGAGCGAACCGTGTGGTCCTATTTGATGGCGCCAATCCAGGACCGGCTCAGCCATACATTCCGCGAGTAGGACGCCGGCCGTTACGCCAGGAAATCGGCGTATGCCTCTGTTCTGTAGCGGCACTTGTTGAGTACAACGCCAAGCAGTTTTGTCCGGGACTGCAGCAGGCGTTCGCAAACGTCGATGTCGGCGACGGTATTAAAATCCGCGCCAACCACAAGCAGCGAAGCCTCGACCAGCGGCAGGAGCCCGAGGCAGTCGTCGCCGGCCAGCAGCGGCGGCAAATTGTAGATAACAATATTGGCTGCGAGATCGTCGCGCATGAGCTCCAGCATATGCGCAGCGCCGCTGCTGTGTAGGACCTCAGTTAGGTCGCGGCCGCCCGGCTCCAGGCTGGCTCCTATCGCCAGGTTATCTCCCAGGCGGACAAAGAAATCCTCGATCAGGCACTGCCCTCGCAGAAACTCGTCGATGGAATACTGGCCTTTGTGAGCCAACATCTGAGCCAGCCGTGGGCTGCGCAAGTCAAGGTCGACTAGCACCACACGCAATTTCTCATGCTTGCTGAGACTGATGGCCAGATTGGCAGCAACCGTCGACTTGCCGCCGCCGGCAACCGGAGCAGTGATGCCGATCGTGCGCCAGTTTTCCTCCCGAGCGCTCTTGAGAACCTTGGTGCGCATAATGTCGAACGCAACCGCGGCGGGATGGCGTCGCTTGAGTGAGACGATCCGCTCCCAGCACATCGTTTTGGAGTCGACCTGCAGCGCCGCGAGCCTGGACCAGGATGATATGCCCGTGTCGAAGGTCTGCAATTGGGAGCCTCTCCCATCATGAGTCGGGATCTTGGTGTATGCGGTCATAGAGTTTCCTCAAGGCGTGGAACTTGTGGCGATGAGACTGACTTGGGCATGGCCTATCAAAGCGTTCCTAGGGGCATCGCCGGTGCCCAATGCGAGCAACAAGGCCGGAACGGCAATCAGAATGCTGATCCGAAGCCCTAGCCGCGCCGGATTGAACATTGAGCGCTTGATGTAAGGTACGGTCACAAAGGGCACGATTTGCAGTCTCCCGATCATCTCAGCAGGACGCCGTATTTTGCGGTTCAGCAACTCCGGCGTTATGACCGCTGCCAGGCCCGCAAGCATTGCTGCGGCGAAGGTGGCCAGCACCAAGACACTTCGGCTCGGTCCCAGTGACCGCTGTGGCGGTACTGCAGACTCGATCAGCGACAACCGCTCGCCCTTGAGCAAAAGTTCGATTTGTTGGCCGGTCGAAGCCTCCGCCAGCCGGGCGACGGCAGAATCGTACTGAGCCTGAACGTTCTGGCGGTCTCGCTCCAAGGCGTTCAACTTGGTCTCGTTGGCAGGGGTTTCGGCGATTGAACGATCCAGCGCTTCGATCGACGACTCGATCAACTGGCGCTCAGCCGCAATAGCCTCAAGCCGGTCATCAATGCTATCGATCTCAATATCGCGCGCGTTTCGGGGTGCGCCCGATTGACCGGCGCTGCCGACGACCTCGCTCTCCAGGGTCGCAATCCTGGCGCGCAAAGCGGTGATGGTAGGGCTATCATCGCTGAACAGCGCCTGCTGCTGGAAGAGCGATTGCCGAAGAGCGAGCAGGCTTTGCTCCGTCGGCGTCAACGGGGTGGCGGCGGTGTCGAGTGGCCCGGACTGCAGATCGGACAAGCGTTTGCGCAGCGCCACCTCATCTTGCTGCAGGATAAGCAGGCGCTGCTGCTGGGCGATCTGCCGCTCGCGCCGGAAATCAACGCTGTCGGGCAGGGCGTTGATGTTCTCGTTCTTGAAGGCGAGGATATTGCCTTCAAGCGCCTGCAGGTCGTTGTCGAGGCGTTGGGTTTCCCTGCTGAAGAATGCAACCGTGTCGGTCGCTCGTTGGGTGCGGATTCGCACGTCCTTATCAAGGATCGTCGTCACCAGATGGTTGACCAGCGCAGCGGCGGTGTCGGGCCAGTCGGCCCTGAATGAAATGCTGTAAACGGTTGCGCCGCCCCCACCGCCAGACGCGGTAGGCTGAATGGCAAGCCGGCGCATCATGTCATCGACAACGTCACTTTCGGACATGTTCGTGCGCCCGTTGTAGATGGCGAACTGGTTTGCCAGCGCAAGCACGTTTTGGCGCGACAGCACATCCTCCTGAATGATCTGAAATTGCTCAGCGGCGCCCGTGGGCACAGTGGACTTTGCCAGTTCAGTGGGGATCTGCGGAGACTCCACCAGAATTTTGGCAGTCGCCTGATAGGAAGTCGGCCACAGCAACGTCAGGGCAACGCCCGCCGTCCCGACCACCACTGCAGCAATCAGGAAAAGCGGAAAACGCCTGATGAACAGCCAGAGATAGAACCTGAACTCGATATTACTGAGAGCGTTCACCATCGGCCACCAAGGTTTTCAGGGCATTAGGGCCGGAGCCTTAGCCCGATCATAGGGAGGGTTCTGATGGGGCTCTATCGTCAACACGGGCGAGCCGGAATGCCCGGATACTCCATATGGACTAAGCCCCACTGGTCGGTTCTGTATGCTGGGGGCCTGCGCTACCCTGTGTTCAATAACCAAAGGACGACGGGTACAATGTTGAAATTACAACGGTTCAGTCGAGCTTTGATGTTGGGCGCTCTGCTTGCCACCACCTGCCTGTCGACATCAGCCAATGGCGCGCCCGAGGAGCTGGCACCGCAAACCAAGCTCCGTCTTACGGTGGTCCAGTTTGTCCCCTCGACCGGCGACTACCAACGCTGGGACGCACTGGGCGGGGATGTGGAAGTCGCTGCCGATGGCACGGTAATGGTCCCAACGCTTGGTGCCATTGCCGCTGCGGGGCTCGGACCAGAACAGCTGGGGGCCGAAATTGCCCGGCGCCTCCAACTTAAGCTGGGGCTGCTTGAAGCGCCCGACGTATCGATTCAGGTGCTCGAATATCCACCTGTCTATGTTGTCGGCAACGTCACCAACCCTGGCCAATATGCATTTCGACCGGGCATGACAGTCATACACGCCTTGGCCCTGGCCGGCGGCGAGAACCAAATCGAGACCGCAACCGGATTGACCGATACGATCCGGCTTGAGGCGGACCTCAATGGCCTAAGCAGCGACATCTTGCGATCGACGGCGCGGTTGGCGCGGCTCGACAGTGAATTTGCCGGTCGGAGAGAAATAGAGTTCCCCGCAGAACTGGATGAGAATGACCCCCGGTTAGCGGACATTCTGGAACAGGAAAGACGGATATTCACCGCACGCATCAATGGATATGAGCGCCAGCAGGCCGGGCTGAACCAATTGGTGCAGCTTTTTGAGGCGCAAATTGATACTCTGGACCAGAAGGCGCAGGCCCTCGAGGAGCAGATGGCACGGGCACAGCAACAGGTCGATACCATAGGCAACTTGGTCGCTGCCGGCTCCGCAACTGTGTCCAGACTATCGGACGCGGAACGCATTCTTGCGGATTTACGCTCTGACAAGTTGGACAATTTGCTCGCCACTATGTCGGCACGCCAGAACCTGAACAATGCCCGACGGGATCTCGCCAAGCTAGAAGATGACCACACAGCTGAGGTATCAATCCAGTTGCAAGCTGAACAAGCGGCGCTTGAGCGTCTGCTGCTAAACCAGGACGTTACCACCCGCCTGTTGCGCCAGTCAGTCGAGGTCGATCGGAACCTCAAGCTCGCCGGTGCGATGCGGATCAGCCTGAACTACGCCATCATGCGGGAGCAGAACGGGCAGCCGGCGACACTGAATGCAACCGAAGTGAGCACCCTGATGCCTGGAGACTTGGTCAAAGTAACCGTGCAAATACAACCCCCAACAGCCAGTGCCACCACCCCCGTTCTGGGGGAGAACAGCCCGGTGTCCAATTAAGAGCGCGGCTGGCTGCCGCGAACTAGCACCCGGTGCCGCGCAGGACGACGCCAACGGTTCGCATCAGGATTTTTATATCTGTCGATGCAGAAACCGATCTTGCATAGCTGTTGTCATAGGCGGCGCGCCCAGCAAAAGAGCAGTTGTTGCGTGCGCTGATCTGCCAGGGTCCGGTGAGGCCAGGACGAAGATCAAAATAGGCGGTGCCGGGATACAGCACACGCTGCTCGCGCATCATGGGCCGTGGCCCGACCAAGCTCATGTCGCCAATCAAGACGTTCCACAACTGGGGTAGCTCATCTAGCGAGTAGCGCCGGATGTAGTGTCCGATGCGGGTTAGGCGTGGATCGCGTTTCAGTTTCTGAGCCGTGTCCCATTCGGTCCGTGCCTCGGGGCAGCTGTCAAGATAGGCCGCCAACTTAGCGTCGGCATCTGGCACCATTGAACGGAGCTTCCACAGTTGGAAAACGCGGCCGTGGCGCCCGACGCGCGGCTGCGAGTAAAACGGGGAGCCGCCATCAAACATAATCATGGCGGCAAGCAGGGCAACTACCGGTACGATAAATGGCCCGCCCAGCAAAACCAGGACAACATCACCAACCCGTTTTCCCAATTCATAAAAGCGGTGGCCAACGGGATCTATGGCGACCTTGGCGCGCGGCTGCCTCCATGAAAGATCTTCAAACATCAAACCCTCGCATTTTGAAGCCGTGCGATGGCGCCTAGATCTGCCCCCAAGGGAAGCCGTCGCGGTGGTTCTTGGCGGTGGTTCTTGATTCAGGAGCTTGTGGGCACGGCAGCTTTAGTCGCTCAGGCAGTATTGCCGGCGAGGGCGACTGCCTGAATTGGCCTGAACGACTTACAAAACCAGCCATGGGGGAGAGATGCGGGGGGAGGAAATACCCACTTTGACGAAAAACTAACTTGTTCGGACGTTCTCATGCTCGCCGATAAGCTTAACGAACTATTAACGTCCGCTGGATAGCGCCGGATTCTAAAACGCCTCCATCCAATTGGTGGGACGATGTAGCGGACGCTGTTGCTCAAGTACGGCACAGTCCCATCCGCTAGGACGATGTGCCTATTTTTGGGTTCGCCCCACGGGCTTAGCCTTCTCCCAATTGCCCGCTTATGGGCCGATGCAGGGGGGTGGAAGTCCATGACCAAAATTCTGGCTGTCTATGGCACGCGGCCTGAAGCAATCAAAATGGCCCCAATTATTTCGGCGATTGCCGCGTCCAAATACCTACAGGTCACGGTCGCAGTCACAGGGCAGCATCGTCAGATGCTAGACCAAGTGAATTCGTTGTTTGCTATTGTGCCAAAGCACGATCTGAACATCATTGTTGAACGGCAGAACCTGCAAGGCATCACCTGTCGCGCGCTAGATGGTGTGTCAGACCTAATCGAGGCGGAGAAGCCCGATGCCGTGCTGGTACAAGGCGACACGACAACCTGCTTCGCTGCCGCGCTGGCGGCCTTCTACCAAAAGGTGCCGGTGGTTCACCTGGAGGCGGGCCTGCGCACGGGCGATGTCTACAATCCATTCCCCGAAGAGATGAACCGGGCCATGGTCTCCCGCATTGCGCGGCTCCATCTGGCGCCAACCCGGACATCGAAGCGCAATCTGCTCGCCGAAGGCATCCCGGCAAGCAACATCAGCATCACCGGCAACACCGTTATCGATGCTTTGCTGGAGGTGGCAGCACGGCGGACGCCGCCTACCAACGAGGACCTTCGCAGATTGGCGGGACGCCGGACAATCCTTGTTACCGCGCATCGACGGGAGTCTTGGGGCGAGCCGATGCGTCGCGCTGCAGAGGCGATGGCCGAGATCGCCCGACGCTTCCCCAGCGTGGTGCTTTTGCTGCCAGTTCATCTCAATCCCGTTGTGCGCGAGGTTTTGCTCCCGCCGCTGCAGGATCTGGACAATGTGGTTATTACAGAACCATTGGGCTACAGCGATTTCGTCGGCGCCATGCAGGCATCCGACATCGTTTTGACCGATAGCGGTGGCGTTCAGGAGGAAGCCCCCAGCCTTGGCAAGCCGGTGCTGGTCATGCGCGAGACCACCGAGCGGCCGGAGGCTGTTGTGGCGGGCACGGTGAAGCTGGTGGGTACCGACAAGGACAAGATCGTTGACACGGTCAGTACCCTGCTTACCGACAATTCGGCTTATGACGCCATGGCCAAATCCGTAAATCCATACGGAGATGGGCATGCTTCAGCGCGATGCGTGCAGGCTATCGAGCACTTTTTCGGCCATGCAGAAAGACCGCTCGACTTTGTCGCGCGGATTGCACCTGATCAGGCCCAGGCGCCCCGGGTGTCATAGATAACCTTGCCGTTGTGACGGGTGTGGCGCAGTGACTTGAAGGCTTCGTGCTCCACCAAAAGCAGGATGATGTCGGCCCTGTCGACGGCCTCTCCGGCGTTCACCAGGTTCAGGTTCGCATTGCTGTTCAATAACTCCGGCAGCTCCTCGACATAGGGATCGCTTACCATGATCTCGACCTCCGGCAGGGCTTTTGCGATCAGATTGACCACTTCGATGGCCGGGCTCTCACGGATATCGTCGACATTTGCCTTGAAGGTCAAACCCAGACAGGCAATCGAGGGCGACACGAAACGCCGGGCCTTAGCGATGACCTGATCGGCTACGTGGTGTGGCTTGTGATCATTGACCTCGCGCGCTGTGCGAATTAGCCGCGCCTGTTCAGGGGCGGCCGCGACGATAAACCACGGATCGACGGGAATGCAGTGCCCACCGACGCCGGGACCTGGCGACAGCACGTTCACGCGAGGGTGCTGGTTGGCGAGCCGGATGACTTCCCAGACGTCGAGCCGCAGCGACTCCGTGATCAACGAAAGCTCGTTGGCAAAGGCAATGTTGACGTCGCGATAGGCGTTCTCGACCAGCTTGGCCATCTCGGCGCTGGCAGCATCGGTCAATAGGATCTCGCCCTGCGAGAATACACGGTAGATGCTGGCGGCCTTGATAGCGCAATCCGTGCTCAAGCCACCGACCACCCGGTTGTTGGTGATCATCTCGATCATAATCTTGCCAGGCAGCACACGCTCGGGGCAGTGGGCAACGTAGATGTCGGGCGTTGCGCCGGAGACATGCGGCATCCTTAGATCTGGGCGTATTTCGCCGATCCAGCGGCTCACCTTCTCGGTTGTACCGGGCGGGCTAGTCGACTCCAGCACAACGATGGCACCCGGCCTCAACTTGGGCGCGATCTGCTTAGCAGCGGCCTGGATGAAGGAGAGGTCCGCAGTATGGTCTGCATTGAATGGCGTCGGCACGGCAATGATGTAGGCGTCGGCCTCGGGCATTTCCCGGGACATCGAGAGGCGCCCCATCGCGACGGCACCGCTCACGGCCACGGCCAGGTCAGGTTCAATGAAGGGCGTTTCTCCGCGCGAGATTGCCTCCACGATGCGCGAATTGACGTCAATCCCGACGACTTGAATACCCCGGGTCGCCAGAACCGTCGCCGTTGGCAGGCCTATGTAGCCCATTCCGACAACGGCCAGCTGGCCGCTAAAGACTTCATTCAACATGACATGATCCTGTGATGAGTTTGAGGTTACGACTGTTCGATTTTTTTTATGGTTTGGACGCGGGAGCGTGAGGTCGGCTCCAACCGGGGTGACGGGCTGAAGACTTCGCGTAACGTCAGGGCAACGAAGCCAATATTGGTGACCAGGTAGCGCTTCCACATCCGGCGCGGCTCTTGGACGAGGCGGTAGGCCCACTCCATGCCCAAGCGGCGCCACGCTAGGGGCGCGCGTTGGGTGAGGCCGGCCAGGATGTCAAACGAGCCGCCAACCCCATGCAGCACGGGCACCTCAAGCTCGTGCTGGAAGCGCCGAAGGAATATTTCCTTTTTTGGTGAGGCCATGCCCAAAAACAGCATGTCGGCCCCTGAAATACGAATGTCAGCGGCAATATCGCTCGCTTGGGCGTCTGAGAAATAGCCATCATGGCTGCCCGCGATTTTCAATCCGGCCCAGCGCTGGTGAACGTTCTGCTCGAGAGCCGCCAGTACTTCGGGCCTTGCGCCGAGCAGATAGACGGAACGGCCTTCGCGGTGGGCCAGGTCCAACAACGCCTCAAATAGGTCAATTCCGGCAACCCGTTCAGGCAGGGGCTTGTGCAGCAGCCGACTGGCCCAGACCACGGACTGCCCGTCAGCGAGCAGCATGTTGCAGTCCAGCAAGGCGTCGCGCAGGTGTGGATCATGGCGCAGATTGACAACCTTGGCGGCGTTCAGCACGCCAATCAGGAGCGGCCGGCGCGTCTGGATCGCCAGTCGGCAGCGTTCGATAGCCTCTCCCATCCGCAGGCCGTCTATGGGCAGACCGAAAAGCAGCTGGGCATTTTGGGGGGGCGACTGCCGCCGTGAGCCCGGTATTGCAGATCTGTCGAGTTCGAAAGCCATCCAAGCCTCCCGTTTAACAAGAGGCAAGAGTAAGAGGCAGACTTAGGCCGCAACAATCAATCGGACAGGGCCAGGATGTGCATACTAGTGGTACCGGCTTGGCCTCGGCCCGAGACGCGTTGGCTATTTCTATCTACCAGCTAAGCAGAATGGTGCTGGGTTAGCCTTAAATCCCTAGTTCACCCGTCATGACCCATGCGGCTAGCCTTCTGGGGCAGTATTTGGGGGGTATGGTGACAGATTCCACCAACATCGACAGCGACAGATTAACCAGCACCGGCACGAGTGAGCGCCCGCTCGCCGTCGTGGTCGTGACCTATAACAGCAATGACGTTGTTGGCAGCTTGTTTGATAGCTTGGCCGAAGGCCTCGTGGGTTTAACGCACACCGAAATTGTCGTTGCAGACAATTGTTCGGTTGACGCGTCCGTTGCCACGGTGCTTGGCCACCCGATCGGCGCCCGCGTGGTGCATACCGGCTGGAATGGCGGATACGCGGCGGGGATCAATGCAGCACTGGCAACGATAGGGGAGGACACCGATGTGCTGATCCTGAACCCAGATATTCGATTGTCCCGTGGGGTCGCCGCGCAATTGGTGTCCGCGCTGCGGCAGCCAGGCGTGGGCGTAGCGGTGCCGCGCATCCTGTATGAAAATGGCGGTCTGGTTCATTCGCTGCGACGGGAGCCATCCCTGCTGACTGCTTGGGCAGACGCACTGCTCGGTTCAAAGCTCGGTTCGGGGATCGATCTCGGCGAGAGTATCTGCAACCCGCGTTATTATGACCTGCAGCGTACAGTGGATTGGGCCAGCGGCGCCGTGTTAGCTGTTTCCGCAGCGGCCCGCAGACGCGTTGGCGCCTGGGATGAGAGCTTTTTTCTCTATAGTGAGGAAGTCGACTATCAGCGACGGGTGCGCCTGGAGGGTCTGTCGATCGTTTATGTGCCGGATGCGCAGGTGGTTCACATCGGTGGCGACTATCAGCAACGGCCGCGCCTCTATTCCATACTTACGACAAACCGCATTCGTGACTACGCCCGTCACCACGGCCCGGCTTCGACCGCATTATTCCGATTAGCGGTCCTGGTAGGGGAGTGTGTGCGCAGCCTGGCGGGCTCAACCGTGCATCTTGCGGGCATGAAAGCCGCGTTGGGAGCTCACAGGCTGCTCCAGGAATCTACGACGCGGTCGACCCCCGGAGTTGGTGATGCTTGACCAGTCCACCGGCAAGGGACGCGGCGCAGTCGAAATTGGCGCAAAGCTGCTTACCGTAGTGATTAAGTCAGCGCGCCAGAGTGGCCGGAAGCTAGCCTGGATCGCGCGCAACGAAGGTGTAGCGGGTGCTGCACACCGGCTGCGCGTCAAGTTTTCCAGCGCGCTGCGGCCGCCCGGTGGTCAGCGTATTGTTAGAGATCAGGACTTGCTGGGTGCCGATCTAGATCATCCGCCTGCACGCCCGGCGGCACGACCGACCCCCGGCGAGACCATAACGCTCAATTGGATCATGACGGCGCCCAATGCCGGCTCCGGCGGGCACACGACTATCTTTCGCATTATCCGACATCTGGAGGCCAACGGCTATCGGAGCCGGGTCTATTTCTACGATGCGCGTCTGACCAGTCACGATCAATATGAGGCGGCACTGCGAGAGTATTACGGATTTCATGGCCCGGTGGGCCGATTTGAGGCGGGGATGGAGGATGCACATGGGGTAGTGGCCACCAGTTGGCCCACCGCCTACGCCTCCTATTGCGCCTCCAGCGCGGGCAAGCGGTTTTACTTTGTGCAGGACTACGAACCCGATTTCTATCCCGTCAGCACCGAGCGCATCTTGGCCGACAACACCTATCGCATGGGTTTTCACGCCATCACCGCAGGCCGCTGGCTGGCGCAAAAACTGCGCACCGAGTTTGCAATGGACGCGGATCCATTCGAGTTTGGATGTGACACCGCCAGCTACGCCAATCGCGGAATGCCTCGAACGGGCATTGCCTTTTATGCCCGGCCGGGTACGCCGCGGCGCGGCTTCGATCTGGGTATCCTGGCGCTACAGCTTTTTGCGGCGAGGCGCCCCGACATCGATATTCACCTCTACGGAGAAAGTGTCGGCAGGCTGCCCTTCAAGGCTGTCAGCCATGGCTTGGTCAATCAGCACCAGTTGAACGATCTTTATAACTGTTGCTATGCCGGTCTCAGTCTGTCCTTGACGAATGTGTCGCTGGTGCCGCTCGAGATGTTGGCGTCTGGGTGCATTCCCGTCCTCAACGACGCGCCCCACAATCGGCTGGTTATCGACAGTCCCTTCGTGCGCTACGCGGCCGCAACGCCGCAAGCGTTGGCGGAAAGTCTTGAGGACATCGTAGCCATGCCAGAATTCGCAGCCTACTCACGCGCCGCGTCCGACAGTCAGCAGGGCGTGCACTGGAAGAGCGCAGGCGAGGACGTTGACCGGGCGATCCGCGCCGTCCTCGAAACGGGAGGAGCGGCATGGTGAGCGTGGAGGTGGTTATCCCCTGCTACAACTATGCAAGATACCTGAGGCAAAGCGTCGAAAGCGCTCTGAATCAGGAAAGCGTGGCGGTGCGGGTCCTCATTATTGACGATTGCTCAACTGATGCATCAGCCGAGGTTGGGGAGGCGCTGGCTCAACAATACGATGCCGTGCATTTTCGCCGGCACGAAGCCAATATGGGACATATTGCGACCTACAATGAGGGTATCGCCGAACTCAATGGCGACTATTTCCTACTGCTGTCCGCCGACGACTATCTGCTGCCGGGTGCACTGCTAAGAGCGGTAAGCGTGATGGAGGAGCACCTCCAAGTCGGATTCGTGTTCGGCCGCGCTCTGCTGAGAGGCGACAATGCGCCCCCCGAACGCCTGACGCCGCTGCCGAAACGGCTGACCACGGATGGCAGCGCGGTCCTTAGCGGCAGGCGCTTTGTGGAGTATTCCCGCGCGCGGAACATCGTGCCGACGCCCAGCGCAGTGGTGCGAACCAACCTGCAGCTCGCCGTCGGGGGCTACCGGCAGGACCTGCCGCACACCGGTGACATGGAGATGTGGCTGCGGCTGGCTGCGCGGGCCGATGTAGGTTACCTCGATGAAGATCAGGCGGTGTATCGGATGCACGGTACTAACATGTCCAAGGCATATGACGGGTTGGCGGACCTAAAGGCCCGTGCCAAAGCGCTGGACGCCTTTTTTGCAGATGGGGTTTCAAGGATTGACCCCACAGGCGCGTTGCAGCGCGAATGCTTACACCACTTCGCCGGGGAAGCTTTCCGCCATGCCAGGATGGCGCTAAACCGCGGCGAACTAGAGGCCGCCGATCGCTTCGGGGACTATGGATTATCGGTCTCGCCGACCGCGAGACGGTCGATTGACTGGCTCAAGTTTTCGCTCAAGCGGACGCTCCGTAGAATGTCCCCCATTGCCGGGCACTGACTGCGACCGTCGCGCAACCACGGTCCTTGCCGTCCTTTTTGGACCTTCCGGATCCGCGGTCACGTCGCCTAGCCACATGCCGCTGCCCAGCAGCAACAGGAAAAAGACATATGTCCCGTTCCAAAAATGAACGGCCCATCCGGTGAGAAACCATGAAGCCATCGAGATTAGATATGCTGTTCGATAGTCGGTGTGGCGGGCGTCCAGAGGCCGGGTGCTGATCACCGCCATCAGGGCCGCCGCGAATGCCCCAAAGAACAGCAGGCCGGCCGGCAGGCCGTAGGTGATGGCATTGTAAAGCCAAAACATGTCGACGCTCGGAGGCATCCACTCCGGCCGGACCCAGGCGCCCATGCCCACGCCAAACCAAGGGTAACTGGCGACCGATCGCGTGCCATATTCCCAAATCAATGTGCGGAAGAAGGCCGATTGTGGCTCGAAGGCGTACGACAACAGAATGTTTATGAGCGGACGTTTTGCCATCAACTGGATGGCAAGCAGCATGAGGGCGGCTGTTGAAATCAAGATAACCCAGCGTCCCGGTATCCTGCGCGTTACCCGATCCCAAATCATGAGCCCGATCTGGATAATCATAGCACCCAATGGGCCCGAGGACAGCGAGAGTGCTGCCGTAATGCCGACCGCGCTGCTTCGCATCCAGCGGCGCACGAAGGTTAGCTCCCGGCCCCAAACGATGTGCGTCAGCGTCAGGACGCTGCCAAGGCAGACCCCGCTTAGGATTGGATGGTCAAAGAATAGCTGCACCCGCCGCAGCCCCCAGCGCGTTTCCTTGTCGGTGATACCGGTGGTCTGGTAGATGTAAGAGGCCAGCTCCATGTAGATGTTGCGGCCGGTGACGGTCTCAATAACGGCGAATGGCGCCAGCGTCAGCACTACAATGCTCAGCATTCGCACTAAAGCGAGAAAGTCGTCGGCATTCCGGATGCAGCAGCGCGCCAGGAAATACGGCGTCAAAGTCTCCAGAAGCTGGATGCCGCCCGTTTGAGCAGCGATGGCGACCCCATGCACCGCCGTTAGGCTGATCAGGCACCATATGCCGAAGAGCAGGATCAGGACATCCGCCAGCCGGGGCCGTCCCGCGCGTCCCTGGGCCAGCCAGACCAGGCAGGGCATAAACAGCACAATCAACGCGATGCGGTATGGGGTAAGGCGGATCGGACCGGCATAGATCACGAACGGCATTACCCAGGTAATGAGCAGGAAAGCCACCGCCCAATGTAGGTGGGACGATCTGGTGGCCGCCTTCGCGCGCGCCAAAGTTGGCCAGCGATCTCGCAGTACCGCGCCGGCAACGCGTTGGGGCAAAATTGCGCGACTTGTGGCAGGCGCCGACATCGAAACTCTCTTTCAGATGAGCCACCAGCGTAGTTGGGTTTGACGGGTGAGCACGATTGATAAAACGAGTTAGGTTTGGGGGCCGAACGCCTTTTTGCAATCACATGCCTGCCAATTTTACCCGGCGCGCAACCTGTCTAACTAGATAGGCCTAAGCAACTACGGCGATTGCCGCCCCCAGGATTTCCCGATCTACTTCAAGCCCATAGGCTTTCGACGGCTGTGTGACGCGCGAAGGATAGCGGGCGATGACGATACTGGTGACGGGGGGTGCTGGGTTTATCGGATCGAACTTCATCAACGAATGGATCGAGCAGGTCGATGAACCTGTCATCAATCTGGACCTGCTTACTTACGCTGGTAACCCGGACAATCTGCGCGAGATTGCAGGTTCGCCACAGTACCTATTCGTCCACGCTAACATTTGCGATGGCGAGCGAGTAGGCGAACTGCTCGATCGCTATGAGGTGCGCGCGCTCATTCACTTTGCCGCCGAGAGCCACGTTGATCGCTCCATTTCCGGGCCGCAGAGCTTCGTGCAGACCAATATTGTTGGAACCAGTCGGCTGCTTGACGCGGCGTTGCCGCACTGGCGGAAAGTGAGTGATTTCCGCTTTCTGCATGTTTCGACTGACGAGGTTTTTGGCTCGCTTGAGCCGGACGAGGCGCCGTTTGTGGAAGCCTGCACCTACAAGCCCAACAGCCCATACGCAGCGAGCAAGGCGGCATCAGATCATCTGGTGCGCGCCTACGGCCAGACCTATGGGTTGCCGGTTCTGATCACCCATTGCTCCAACAACTACGGTCCCTATCACTTCCCCGAGAAGTTGATACCGCTGCTGATCAACAATGCCATCAGCGGCAAGGATTTGCCGCTTTACGGCGACGGACGGCAGGTGCGGGACTGGCTTTATGTTGCCGATCATTGCCGGGCGCTCCGCATGGTGCTGGCCGAGGGAAAGCCAGGCCAAACTTACAATATAGGCGGCAGTGCCGAGCGGCAGAACATCGAGGTCGCTCGCACCGTATGCGCGGTGCTCGATGACGTTCGCCCCAGGCAAGACGGCCGCTCCTATGGCGACCAGATCGTTCTGGTTCGCGATCGCCCAGGCCACGACCGCCGGTATGCGGTCGACACCACAAAGCTGCGTACCGAGCTGGGATGGGAGCCCCTTCAAAATTTCGACGCCGGGATAGAAAAGACCGTGCGCTGGTATCTTGAGCACCCCGACTGGGTCGCGTCGGTCACTGGAGGCACCTACCGTGAGTGGGTCGCAAGGCAATACGCATGAGGATGTTGATCATCGGCGGGTCCGGCCAAGTGGGGTGGGAGTTGCAGCGCGCGCTGCTCCCTCTGGGTGAAGTGGTGCTAGCCAGGCGTGACGCGTTGGATCTGAGCGCGCCGGAGACTTTCGAGAAGGTGTTGGACATCTACCAACCCGACGCTGTGATCAACGCTGGGGCATACACAGCAGTCGATGCGGCCGAGGCCCATCCAGAGCTGGCGGACGCCATCAATCATCGGGCAGTAGCGGTCCTGGCCGATCTGGCCGCGCGCCGTGGCATTTGGCTTGTCCACTACTCGTCCGACTATGTATTTGACGGGCACGGCAGCGCGCCATTCAACGAGACCCACCCGACCGGTCCGCTCAACATCTATGGCGCAAGCAAACTGGCCGGCGACTTGGCGATCGTCGCCGCGAGCTGTAAACATCTGATACTACGGACTTCGTGGGTATATTCGCCCCGGGGCAGTAATTTCGTGCGCAGCATCCTGAGGCTGGCAGGAGAGCGCGATCAGTTGCGCGTGGTAGCCGATCAATTCGGTGCCCCAACCAGTGCTGAGTTGATTGCCGACATTACCGCGCATGCGCTGGCGCGGTTGGAGGAGGCGGGGGGCGGTTCAGGCATTTATCACCTTGCCGCAGCCGGCGAGACCAATTGGCATCACATTGCCCAGACCGTGGTTGCGGAGGCGCGAAGGCTTGGGTGCCACATCAAGTTGGAGCCCCTAGCGATCGAGCCGATAACGACCTCTCAGTACCAGGCGGCGGCAGTTCGACCACTGAACTCACGTCTCGATACCGGCAAGCTGCGGGAAATCTTTGGCGTCGCGCTGCCGGATTGGCGGGCGGGGGTGGAGCGCACCGTTGCCGAGTTGGTGGCGTCATGAGCCGGCGGGGCATTATCTTAGCGGGCGGCAACGGGACGCGTTTGCACCCGGCGACATACGCAATGTCCAAGCAGCTTTTGCCGGTCTACGACAAACCTATGATCTATTATTCAATGACCACGCTGATGTTGGCCGGAATTCGGGAAATGCTGCTGATTTCCACCCCCGAAGACCTGCCGCGCTTCCGCCGCTTGTTCGGCAGTGGGGAGCAGTGGGGTACATCGTTCTCCTACGCTGAGCAGCCCAGGCCCGATGGGCTGGCGCAGGCCTTTCTGATCGGCGAAGAATTTATTGGCGACCGCTCAAGTGCCCTCGTGCTCGGGGACAATTTGTTTTTCGGGCACGACTTCCCGTTGCTGCTCAAGCATGCAGGCGGCGTGGACGCGGGCGCAACCGTGTTTGTCTACCACGTCAACGATCCATACCGTTACGGTGTGGCCGAGTTCAATGACCAAGGGGTGGTCATCGGCATCGAGGAAAAGCCAGCCGAGCCAAAGTCAAACTACGCGGTCACGGGCCTGTATTTCTACGACAACGAAGTCGTGGGCCTGGCAAAAACCCTTGCGCCCTCAGCGCGAGGTGAACTTGAGATCACTGACCTCAATCGTCTCTATCTGGAGCGGGGCGAACTCCGCGTCGAGGTCATGGGGAGAGGGTACGCCTGGCTCGACACCGGCACCCATGACTCTTTGCTTGATGCTGGTCAGTTTATTGCCACGGTGGAGCGCCGTCAGGGACAAAAGATTGCCTGCCCGGAAGAGATCGCCTGGCGGCAGGGTTGGATAGATACCGACCAGCTGCTGGCGCTGGCCGCCACCCTTGAGCATAGCGGCTACGGGCTTTACCTGCGCCGCCTGGCGGAGGAGGGGGGAATGCCGTGAACGCAAGGAGTCTGGAGTTAGACGGGCTGCTGGTGCTCGAGCCTCAGTTCTTTGCCGACGAACGGGGCGGGTTCTTTGAAAGTTACAACGCCCGCAAATTCGCCGACCTCAGCGGACACAACGTTCAGTTTGTTCAGGACAACCACTCCCAATCACGGGCCGGCGTGCTGCGGGGCTTGCACCACCAACTTGCACCTGGCGAGCAGGGGAAGCTGGTGCGTGCCATTCGGGGAGCGATTTTTGATGTCGCGGTCGACATCCGTCACGGTTCGGAGACTTTTGGACGTTGGGCGGGCATTCTCCTTTCGGCCGAAAATCGCAAGCAATTGTGGATTCCGCCTGGCTTTGCTCATGGTTTCCTCGCCCTGTCAGATTGTGAAGTCCTCTATAAGGCCGATGCCTATTATGCCCCGGCACTGGAAAGATCGATCCGCTGGGACGATCCTTCCATCGGCGTGGACTGGCCCCTGCTCGGTCCTCCAATCCTGTCACCAAAGGACGCCGCTGCCGGTTCGCTCCATCAGGCAAGGGGCACACTCAGCTCGGCCCTCGTCACCCCCTGATTGGCGACCGATCAATGTCTTTCGGGTCCGGCTGTCGAGCGCAGTTCTAGCGCAGCTAGATCGGACATTTCCCATTTTTGGCACTGGCGGGCATTACTGTCGGCAAATCTAGGCCCTTTGGAGGGTGGGGACTATTTCGAAGCGACGCGGCACCATCTGCCTTTGACGACTTACCCTCTCTAAATCCTTCGATTGATTTCGAGCGTCTTTGCACTCTGACATTCTGCATCACTGCGGAATGGGAGGGTGATGTGAAATCCTACAGTAACTTGGCCCTAGGTGAGGCAACCCAGTTCCAAAACGTAGCTCTTGGTACTGTGTCAGCGTTGCGGCAACGTCACAGCGGCAACCCGCAGCCCAAATTGGTGGCAAACTTCCGGCGGGACAAGACGGCCAGCAAGTGGGCAGCGACCATCGCCCGGCAGCCGGAAAGCGCAGTACGCAATACCAAAATCCAGGCGCCGATGCCCCTGGCCCACGCGTGGGGTTTTGCGCATCAGCAATTTCTGGCGGGCCATTCCGGCCTGGACGTCCCCCGCGGAATGATCCAGACGCTGTCGCCGACGCCTCTCTTGCTGGGCCCGGTACTGCCGCAGCCGCACGATACCGAGATGGCACCCGCAGAGACTGGGCCTAACTTAGCCCCACACTCAGTCTCAGACGCAGACTCAGGGGCGGCAGGGCCCGTTGCCTCGACCTCGTTGCTGTCGAGCGAAACAGCAGCGGCGCCAATGGAGTCTGCCGCGCCTCCGACCCATCGCCAGGACGCCATTGAGCTGAAGTTTAGCCCAGTCGAACCTGCAGCATCGCCGCCATTGGAAGCGGCTCCGGAAAGCGCTATGACCTCAGGGACCACGGCCTGGCAGGCCAGCTGGCTTTCGGCGGCATCGGTGAGCGCGTGCGGGTCTTGCACGGGGCGCGCCTGCACGATGTGCTCGGTTCGCACCGGTGGGCCACTGAAGTCAAATGGGCTTCCTACAGGGTATGCACCCCGCACGTTGATCCTATACGAGCCCGACCAAGATTTGGTCGGTGGGAGCAGCTCGCCTGATACCGTGTCCACCCTCTACAGCCCAACGTCAGAAAACACGAGTCTGAGCGCTCAAAGCGAGCTTAGTTCCGCCGATCAGGCCAATGCAATTGTTCTGGAAAACCAGAAACAAGGCACGCCCGAGAGCGTATGGATGATCGGCTTGGGCGACCCATCCATTGAGGGCTTCGCGGCGCAGTTCACCATCAATCATGGCCAGACCGTCGACTTTAAGATCAACACCGACTCTACGAACTACCGGATCGATATCTATCGTTTGGGATACTATGGGGGCGACGGCGCACGCCTGGTCTCGACCATCGATCAAAACCTGGCCACGGCACAGATTCAGCCCATCCCGATAATCGATCCGGAGACCAGACTGGTCGACGCTGGCAACTGGAACGTGACCGCCTCCTGGGCAATTCCAGCCGATGCGGTGTCCGGCGTGTACTTCGCTAGACTGACCCGCTTCGACGGCTCGGGCGGCGAGAACATGATACCGTTCATCGTGCGCGACGACGAAGCGCCAAGTGACGTCACGTTCCAGACTTCCGACACCACCTGGCAGGCTTACAACTGGTGGGGCGGATACAATCTTTATGGTGGCATCGACGAGGCCGGCCGCGCGGGTCGGGCGAGCGCCGTCAGCTACAACCGACCGATTATCTCCCGTGATGGCGGTTTTGCGTCTGGACCGCAGGACTTCATCTTTGGAGCCGAGTATCCTGCCATCCGCTTCCTTGAGCAGAACGGCTATGACGTCAATTACATCTCGGGCATCGATACGGCCTCCACTGGCGCGCAATTACTGAACAGCAAGATATTTCTGTCTGTGGGGCACGACGAATATTGGTCTGCAGACCAACGCACCAACGTGGAAGCCGCTCGGGACGCCGGGGTCAATCTCTCGTTCTGGAGCGGCAACGAGGTTTATTGGGAGATTCGCTGGGAGGCCAGCATTGATGGCACCGGGACGCCATACAAGACCATGGTGGCCTACAAGGAGATTTGGGACAACGACAATACTGACACGGCTGGCACAACATCCACCTGGCGCGATCCGATATATGGCTCGGGCCTGCCGGAGAACAGTCTGACGGGCACAATGTTTACGGTCGATTCCTACCGGTTGGACGCGATCGAAGTCCCCTACGACATGTCGAATCTACGCTTCTGGCGCAATACCGCGGTGGCCGATATCGAGCCCGGCGAGGTCTACACATTGACCAAGAATCTGCTTGGTTACGAATGGGATTCCGATCTCGACAATGGGTTCCGACCAGCTGGCCTTGTGCCGCTTTCCTCCACCACCGTCGATGTCAACAGCCTGCTGCTTGATTACGGCAACTCCGTGGGGCCGGGAACATCGTCGCATAGCCTTACTCTTTATCGCGCCCCCAGTGGAGCGTTGGTTTTTGGCGCGGGCACGGTCTATTGGAGCTGGGGCCTTGATGCCAACCACGACAATGAAGCCACGCCGACCGACCCAAATGTTCAGCAGGCGATGATCAACCTGTTTGCGGAAATGGGGGTGCAACCGACGACGCTGATGCAGAGCCTGGTCGCCGCTGCCCAGTCCACAGACAATCTGGCGCCTACAACCAACATTACTTCTCCTACCACGACGGGCACCCTGACTGCCGCGGAAACCGTGATCATCACCGGCACCGCCACCGATGAGGGCGGCGGCGCAGTTGCGGTTGTGGAAGTGTCAACTGACGGCGGTGGGCGCTGGCACCGCGCGACGGGTTTTGACAACTGGACCTACAGTTGGACGCCGCTGGTTGGAGGGACCTACACCATTCTCTCGCGCGCGGTCGATGACAGCATCAACCTCGAAACACCTAACGCTGGCGTTACCGTGACTGTCGACCAGGGCGGTGGCGGCAACCTTTTTGCGCCGTCCGAAGTGCCGGCGGAGCCATTTTCCAGTGACCCCACGCCCGTGAACGTCGGCGTCACGTTCAGCTCCACGCAATCGGGCAGTATCGTTGGTCTGCGCTACTACAAGGGCCTAGGGAACACCGGCGAACACATAGGTTCGCTTTGGAGCTCGACCGGAAATTTGCTCGCTAGCGCCACCTTCAAGAACGAAACGCAAAGTGGCTGGCAGACGGTCATCTTTGACAGCCCGGTGTCGATCACGGCCGGAACAACCTATGTCGCCAGCTACCATGGCTACCTGGGCTACGCCGTCACGCCTGGCTATTTTGCCTCGCCCCATACGCAGGGAACCCTGACCGCGACCAACGGCGTCTATACCTACGCCAATCAGAATGCATTCCCCACGGGCGACGGCGGCGACACCAACTACTGGGTGGATGTGGTCTATAGCGGGGTTCCTACCCCCAACGAAGCGCCGGTGGGCAACAATGACAACGGCTTCCTCGTACAGCGGGATACGCCCATCGTCTTCTCGGCAGCTACTCTTCTGGCCAATGACACCGATCCGAACAACGACCCTCTGACCATAATTGGTGCCGGCGCGGCCGCGGGCGGAACAATTGCGCTGGACGAGCAGGCCCAAACGCTGACCTTTACGCCAAGTGCCGGCTACACCGGGGAAGCGTCATTCGGCTACTCAATTTCGGACGGGCGCGGCGGTGTCGGTTCAGCTTTTGTCAATATGAACGTTGTGGCCTCTGTCAGCACCAGCTCGCTGTTCTCGGCCAACGATGTGCCGGCCCAGGTCGACACGGCGGACACTTCGCAGGTCAATCTTGGCGTCAGGTTTGTTGCGTCTGCCGATGGCACGATCAGTGGCATCAAATATTACAAGAGCGCCACCGATACCGGGACGCATACCGGATCTTTGTGGAGCAGCACCGGCACCTTGCTGGCCTCCGCCACCTTCACCAATGAGACCTCAAGCGGATGGCAGACCCTGACATTTGGCAGCCCTGTGCAAATCGCGGCTGGCACGAGCTATGTCGCCAGCTATCACAGTAATGGCCATTACGCCGTCACGCCAAATTACTTCACCACGGACCGGGTCAGCGGGATGCTCACGGCCCCCGCGGGTGGGAACGGCGTTTTTACATATGGGAATGGCAATCTGTTCCCGACCAGCAGCTACAACGCTACGAACTATTGGGTGGACGTGGTGTTCAACTCCGCCACCAGCGCCAACCAGGCGCCGGTTGCCAGCGCCGACAGCGGCTACACAACCCAGTTCAACTCGGCCTTAACCCTGAGCGCGACAGCGCTACTGGCCAACGATAACGACCCGGACGGCGATCCCCTAACCATCACCGGCGTAAGTGGCGCTGTGAACGGCACTGCAGCATTCGATGCCCAGTCCAACACGGTCGTGTTCACGCCCACGACTGGCTATGCCGGGCCCGCCTCGTTCAACTATGCCGTCGCCGATGGTAGTGGTGGTACGGCCAGCGCCACGGTGGGGTTGACGGTTGCCGCGGCTGCGAACAGCCCGCCAGTCGCCAACAATGATAGCGGCTATGCTACCCAACAGGACAATGCGTTGCAGATCGCCGCGGCCTCCTTGTTGGCCAATGACAGCGATCCGAATTCAGACCCGCTCAGCATCATTGACGTCAGCGCCGCCACGAATGGCACCGTGGCATTCGACGCGCAGACCAATGTGGTCACTTTCACGCCCAATGCCGGCTATTCCGGTGCGGCTAGCTTCAGCTACTCGATCTCGGACGGCCGCGGCGGCACGGCTTCTGCTGGCGTGTCGCTCAGCGTTACCCCCCCTCTGAGTGGCAGCAACTTGTTTGCCGCCACCGCTACGCCTGCCGTTGTCTCTGTAAACGATACCAAGTCGGTGGAACTGGGCATGCGGTTCACCGTCAATGCGAATGGCGTTATTGAGGGCATGCGGTTCTACAAAGGACCGCAAAATGTCGGGACGCATACCGGCACGCTTTGGACGAGCACCGGAACACAACTTGGCACGGTTACGTTCACCAACGAGACCACTTCGGGCTGGCAGTCCGCCAGCTTCAGCAGCCCGATCGCGGTTGCGGCAGGCACAAGCTATGTGGTGTCCTACCACACCAATAGCGGCTATTATTCCGCGAACAGCAACTATTTCTCAACCGCCGTCACCAACGGGCAGTTGAGCGCATCCCAGAGTACTTCTGGCAATGGCAACGGCCTCTATAGCTATGGCGCGGGCACGGTATTTCCAACAAGCACCTACAACGCGACCAACTACTGGGTCGATGTCTACTACCGGCAGGACACGCAAGGGGGCAATGTTGCGCCGATTGCTAACAACGACAGCGGTTTCGCGACGCAACGCAACGAAACCCTGCAGATCTCTGGGCTCGCCTTGCTGGCAAACGATACCGATGGTAACGGCGATAGTCTGTCCGTCACCGGTGTCAGCGCTGCGACCAACGGTACCGCCACGTTCGATGCGCAATCGAACACGGTCACCTTCACCCCCACAACCGACTATGCTGGTGCTGCAGGCTTTAGCTACGCAATCACCGACGGGCAGGGTGGAACTTCCACGGCCAACGTCTCGCTGACGGTAACGGCTCCACCCGCCGGGACCTCACTGTTCGCGGCCAACGCAACGCCGGCAACGGTCAGCGTGAATGATCCGAACTCAGTCGAGCTGGGCATGAAATTCACCAGTTCGCAGGACGGCACCATCAGCGGGATACGCTTTTACAAGGGGCCGCAAAATACCGGCACCCACACTGGTACACTCTGGAGCGCCTCGGGAGCCAATCTAGGCACGCTGACCTTCCAGAACGAGACCGCAAGCGGCTGGCAAGCTGCTTCATTTGACACCCCGATCGCCATTACCGCAGGCACAACCTACGTAGTTTCGTACCACAGCAATGGCTACTACTCGTCAACCGCCAACGGGTTGTCTGCGCCGGTGACGTCCGGCCCGCTCACGGCACCTTCAAGCGCCTCGAGCGGTGGCAATGGGCTCTACGCCTATGGCAGCGCCAGCGCCTTTCCGACCAACAGCTACAACGCCTCCAACTACTACGTCGATGTCATCTTCAACGGACAGATAGCGTCCTAGTGCCAGTTAGAACCCAAGGGGGAAGTCATGCAAAGCGAAGTCTATGCCGATGCCATCGGGGAGATCACGGTCACCGGAACGATTGTACGCATCGACCTGGTGAGCTTGTCAGCGAACGCGCGCGATGAGATGGGCCAACCAGAGCCCGAGCATCGGCTGCGGATCGTCATGTCGCTGGAGGGCTTTGCCAACAGCTTCGACGTGCTTAACAAAGCCATGAATGGATTGATCGAGGCTGGCGCCATTCGAAAAACGGAGCAGGAGGTTGTGGTACCGGTCAGGCCCAATGCCTCCAATGGCGACGGTCCAAGGCCGAACGGATCGCCAAACTTCGCCTGACGGCAGGACCCTGAGGCATGAAATCGTCACCCCACACCGGCCCAGAATGCCTGGCGGCTACATTGCGCCACCACGGCCTGGATACGAACGCCCAACGGCTGGTGGCCGACTACGCCATTGGTGAGGAGCACATAGGTGCCGAACTAATGCAGCGTATGGCGCGAGAGGCCGGCCTCGTGGCACGTCGCACCAAGGTCCGACCGCGCGCTATCCTGAGCCTTGGCAGCGCGTATCCCGCCTTGGCCCGACTTGAGAACGGCAATTGGGTCACCGTACTCGGGGCCGAAATGGACGAGGCTGGCACGGCGATCCTGCGCCTGTTTGATCCCCTGGCCGAGGTACTGGGTGGTATCATCGCGGTACCGTACGATCAATTCGTCAAGCGCTGGCGGGGCGAGTTGCTCCTGACTAAACGCAGCTACGGGATCACCGATGCAGAGCAGCCCTTTGGTTTTCGCTGGTTTATTCCCGAAATTCTTCACCAAAGGCGGCTTTTCGGCGATGTGGCCATTGCAGCGCTGTTTCTATATGCGCTTGGATTAGCCACGCCAATTTTTTTCCAGTTGGTGATCGACAAGGTGCTGGTGCACCAAAGCTACTCCACATTGTGGGTGTTGCTTGTCGGCGTCGGCGTTGCGCTCCTTTTCGAGGCTATGTTCGTTTTCCTCAGGCGGTACTTGCTGATCTATGCCAGCAATCGCATTGATATCCGGGTCGCTACACGGACCTTCCGACACCTGCTGGACCTGCCGATTACCTATTTCGAGCAAGCCTCGGCAGGCGTTCTGGTCAAGCATATGCAGCAGTCCGGCCGCATTCGCGAGTTCTTGACGGGTCGATTGTTCCTGACACTGCTTGATGCGCTGTCTTTGCTGGTCTTCGTCCCTGTGCTGGTAATGTACAGCTGGACTCTCGCCCTTATTGTTCTGACGTTCAGCGCCCTGATCGGGCTGGTCGTGGCGCTATTGATTGCCCCCTTCCGCAAGCGGCTGGCGGCACTCTACGCCGCTGAAGGCGCGCGCCAGGGCCTGTTGGTCGAAACGGTGCATGGGATACGCACACTCAAATCGCTGGCTATGGAACCCCTGCAGCGCCGCGTTTGGGACGACCGGTCGGCGCAAACCATCAACACCCGCTTCAGGGTGGAAACCATTTCCGTCACCGCGCAGGCGGTGACCGGGCTGCTGGAAAAGCTGATGGCGGTGGCGATCATTGGCGTGGGCGCCCTGAGCGTCTTTGATGGAACCATGACCGTGGGGGCGTTGATCGCTTTCAACATGCTGGCGGGGCGGGTATCTGGACCCCTGGTCCAGATCGTGACGATGGTGCACGAGTACCAGGAGGTGGCGCTCTCGGTCCGCATGCTTGGCGAGGTGATGAACCAGAAAGTCGAGCGCGGCGGGCGTAGCGACGGGCTTCGCCCGCCACTTGAGGGGGGCATCGAATTTGAGGGCGTCTCATTCAGCTATCGGCAGGATGGCGGGGTTGCGCTCAGCGAGGTGAGCTTTGCCATCCCGGGTGGCAGCATCTTTGGCATCGTGGGCCGTAGCGGTTCTGGCAAAAGTACAGTAACGCGCCTTATCCAGGGGTTGTACCCTATCCAGCAAGGGCTGATCCGAGTTGGTGGACACGATGTACGCGAACTCGACCTCAATTATCTGCGCAAGAACGTCGGCGTGGTGCTGCAGGACAATTTTCTGTTCCGCGGGACCATTCGCGACAACATCGCGGCCGCCAGACCAGATGCCAGCTTTGAACAAGTGGTTGAGGCGGCCCGGCTCGCTGGGGCAACCGAGTTCATTGAACAACTACCCCGCGGCTACGACACAGTGGTGGATGAGGGGGCTGAAAATCTCTCCGGTGGACAACGGCAACGATTATCGATCGCGCGGGCACTCGTTACCGATCCGAAGATTTTGATCCTCGACGAGGCGACCAGCGCCCTGGATCCGGAGAGCGAGGCCATTGTCCGACGGAGCATCAAGGGGATCGCGGCCGGCCGGACGGTGATTATCGTTTCTCACCGGTTGTCGACGCTGTCGGACGCCAACGCGATCCTGGTGCTTGATCGCGGACGAATGGTGGATCTGGGCACCCATGGCGAGCTTGTCTCGCGCTGCACCACGTACCGGCAATTGTGGAACCAACAGGTAAAGCTGGTCGGATGAACACCCTGGAAAGGCCTCCCAAAACCCGCCGCATCAAGTCGGTCCAGCCAGGACCGCGGCCGATACCGGCGCCCAGGGGCAAGCAGCCGGCCGTGGTCGAGTTCCAGTCCGACGCCATAGCACTTGAAGAGCGCAGACCGCCGGTTACGGCGCGCATGACGCTGTATTTAGTGGCCCTGGCAATCCTCAGCGGCGTCTATTGGGCATCCGTCTCGAAGATCGATGAGATCGTGGTCGCACCGGGCAAACTCGAAACGGCCGAGCCGCTACTGGTAATGCAGCCGCTGGAAACTTCGATCATTCGATCCATTACCGTCAAGGCGGGTGACGTCGTGCGCAAGGGGCAGTTGATGGCCACCCTGGATCCGACCTTCACCTCTGCCGACGCCGGCCAGTTGCGGGTCAAGCTCGCCGGTTTTGAGGCGCAGATTGCTCGCCTTCGCGCCGAACTTGCCGGTGAAGTTTATGCGCCGCCCGACAGCGCTTCGGCGGAAGCTCTGATGCAGGGGCAGCTCGCTGCGCAACGCCAGGCCGCCTACCAGGCCAAAATTGCCGACTTCGACGCGCAGATTGCCCACGGAGAGGCGACGCTGGTCGCCTCCCGAGCCGAGGAGGAGGTGTTGGGTCAGCGCCTTGAAGGGCTCCAGGAAATTGACGATATGCGTGCCTCACTGTTCGAAGATGGAAACGGCTCGCGACTCTCCTTCCTGCAGGGGCGTGATCTGAGCTTTGACACCAGGGTGGGGCTGGCCCGGGTTCAAGGCCAACACGCCGAGACGTTCCAGATGCTCGAGAAAATCCGGGCCGAAAAGCAGAACTATATCGAAGACTATCGGCGGCTGGCGCTGGAGGCACTGGTCGATCTGGAGGACAAACACGCTGGGGCCAGCGAGGAGCTGCGAAAGGTCAACCTTCGGACCGAGATGTCCCAGATGTTCGCACCTACCGATGCAACTGTGCTTGAGGTGGCACAGCGATCGATTGCATCGGTCGTGCAACCTGCCGAGCCACTCATTTCGCTTGTACCGCTCAACGTGCCTCTGGAGGCGGAAGTAACGGTTGCGGGGGTAGACATTGGACACCTGGCCACAGGCGATCTGGCCCGCATCAAGTTTGACGCGTTTCCGTTTCAAAAGCATGGCACGATCGAGGGGACTATACTGTCAATCAGCGGAAGCTCGTTCGCCCGGCAATCCGGAGCCGAAACTCAGGTAGGAGGCGTCGCCTACTACAAAATCCGCATTGCGCTTGGTGATGAGAAGTTGCGCGACCTGCCGGCAACGTTCCGCCTGTTGCCCGGAATGACGGTCTCAGCAGAAATTCACGCAGGCGAACGAACGATCATCTCGTATTTCCTTTACCCACTTATCCGTGGACTTGATGAGAGTCTCAAGGAGCCCTGATCACGGCTAGGACCAAACGGACCGCAATTTTTGCACCACGCCTCGCGAGCGCCAGGCATAAAGCAGCCATCCCAGCTCGTACGGGCGGCACTCGCGGTCCACCCTCCCTGGCGGAAAGACATTGTTCAGCCCCGGCAGATGCCAGCCGGCCTTGACGGAGGTACTCAACGAGGCGACCAAACGCACAAGTTTTGGAGGCTCGCTGCGCCCGATCTTTCGCCAGATCATGCCGTCCTCGGGTGACACGATGAGCTCGCTCGATTCCGGTCGGCTGTAGATCCAACCCAGCCCCTTCACGACCGCCGCGCGATGGTTGGTCCCCCCGGCATCGTGCAGATCAAAAAGGGCCATTGGGGCCATGGCGTGTTGATGCACGCTGTAGACTGGATAGCCTTCAACGACGCTGCCGTCTCGGATGTCATAGTGCCACCACCATTGTCCCGCGGACCCCTGCAGGGCCACGATTCTCGCCGCGCAAGCCTCGGCAACGCTGAGCGCCTCGGTGTTTTGGGTGGCACAAGCCAGCCGTGCTAGTGCCTGAATCGGATAGACCTGATCGGCGAAACAGCCTAAATGGGCACGGGCCCATTTTGCTCCTCCGGCCGGCGTCACATGCGGAAACAGTCCGGCATTGGATTGTGCCGCCAGCAAGCGCTCTGCGCTCAATTGCTGGACTTTCTTGGTCGGCCCAAGGTGGCGCGCCGCCACGGCTGCCGTCAATGCCCACGCGCCTGGAACAGTTTGCACCACGTTGCCCGGCGCCAAAAACCCTTCCAACTTGTCAAAGAGGTCAGCTGCGAAAAAGCCTGCCATCTCAGCTGCCGCCCACGCCGCCAGAGCGATGGCTCCCGGATCAGCCGAGCGGGATGCCCGTTCGACACAGGCAAGGGCCAGCTCTACTGCGGTGCCACTGCCAAGTACCGCGTGCTGCACAGACTTTGGCATCCACGCCAGTCCCTGGGCAACGTTTACCGCATAACGCAGACTGTCGCCCTCGGGCTGCGTGCCGGCGCCATTGGACTGCCCGACCCCGCGCATCGTCTGCGGAAAGTGTCCTCCTCCCTGGTACATCCGGATCAGACCGTCAATGGCGACATTGCACAGGGCAGGGAGCCGATCGCTTGCGGTGGCAAAGTGGGGATTCAGCCCCAGAATACGATCAAACTGCGGGCCATAGTCGTCCTCATACCCAGCACACTCACTGTCGTGCAGCATCTCGCGCCTCCCGAAGCCCCATGAAAGCTCATTTGACGGTCAATTTTGGCACGCTCCTCGTCGGACGCACATCGCCCATGCGATGGAGCGCAAGTACTTGAACTCCTTTAAGTGAGCTAGCCCTCCCATTGGTCTAACCCAATTTATGCAAGCCGTCAGCGGTTGCCACGGTTCCACATGTCGACCATCTTTTCAGCGTTATCGCGCCAGGCCAGGCTGACCATTAGCCGGGAGCGGTAAATGCGCACTCGTGTCACTGTGATCAGCGCCAGCCAGCGCTCACCCCACGAGACTACTCGGTCGGAGCCCAAAATCCGCATCAACTCGCCCGCCGGCGAAGCCGCAATGATCACGCTTTTTGCCAGCCAGCGCATTAACCATAAGGGTCGCCCTTTCTGCTCAACGAATTCATGAGCAACATGACGATCCCATCGTCGGGCGAGCTCTGCAAAGGAACGGCATGAAGGTGTTAGCACACGGGCTTCAGGAATGTAGGCGATCTTGTGCCCCAGGGCCGAGGCGCGCTGACCCCATTCGGTATCCTCCATCATCTTGATCCCACCAAATGGGCCAACTGCGCGAAATGTTGCGGCGCGGACGGCCATGTTGCCGGTGGCGGCGAAGCCCAGGCGCTCGGCATAATCCTGGGTGCGGTAGCTGTAGACACTCTCGTAGGCCTCAACTGCAGTCAGTCGTTCGGGATTGGCGGGCAGAATACGAATATCGCCGCCGGCAAAGTCTATGTCCCGTCGCTCATCAAAGCAGCGTTCGATTGCAGCAAGCCATCCAGGAGCGGCCACGCAATCTGCATCGATAAACGCCAGAAGCGGGGCTTTGGCCGCCGCCGCTCCTTTATTTCTGGCCGGGCCAGGGCCCGGGGACAGTTCGCGCAGCAAGGTCAGGCCCGGGACCAGGGCCGTCGCAAACTCGGGCATTTGTTTTGAGCCATTGTCGACGACAATGATTTCAACCGCTTTGTCGCTGGCTTGGCTGCCCAATGCAGCCAGGCACTTGCGCAAGTCATCGGGTTCGTTCAGGTGCGGGATTATCACACTGATGCGGGGCTGTTCTGCCATCTCTCCAAATCTACCTTCAATCCGATGGCGCCGGTTGTTTTGCAGATTTGAACCTAATGCCGCGCGACCGCAATAGCCCAAGGATTGGTCAGAGATAACCCGAATTGTTGTCCCGACTGTACCTTTGTGTGTGCTTTGATTGCCTGCAAGCGAGTCTAGGATACTGCTGCGCGAGAAGGCGCGGAGATGGGAATGGCGATTTCCGACCTGGCCGATGATTGGTCCGATCCAAGTGAGAGGGCCGATGTTTGTGTGGTCGGCGCGGGAACCGCCGGTCTGCTGTTGGCCACGCGGCTGGCGCGCCGGAACCTCAAAGTTGTCCTGCTCGAGAGTGGTGGCCGCAACATTGATCCCGCCGTGCAGGAATTGAACTGGGTCGAGAATCCCGCAGGCAGATATAACTCGGACTTGACTGATCGGCACCGCGGGCTCGGCGGTTCTTCGTGGAGTGGATGTCTGCTCCCCATTAATGCCGCCGATATGTGTGCGCACGCACCTGCCAACCAGCCCCAGTGGCCGATAGAGCTGTCGGACCTAGACAGCTACCGAATGGAACTGGAAGATCTGTTTTCGGTCGGGCATGGCTCATATGAGGACATCGACACAGACGCCCCTGGATCGTCTGGGCTGCTTATCGCCGATGACGAGGACTTCAAGTCCCGCTGGGCCAAGTACCCACCCTTGCACCATTTCAACCTCACGGCGCTGACAGGCGAAGAGTTGAAGTCGAGCCAGAACTTGAGGGTTTGGCTGAGTGCCACCGTTACCGGCTTCGACCTAGACAGGGCGAGCGGTCGGCTTAGGGCGGTTACAGCCCGCAGCCTGACGGGGCATACGCTCAAGCTTGCTGCGGATGAGTTCGTCTTCGCAGCCGGGACGGTCGAGTCTACCAGGCTGCTATTGTGGCTCGACGCGACGGCAGATAGCCGACCATTTGCAGGCACGAACGCGCTGGGATGCTACTTCCAGGACCAATTGCAGGCAGAACTCGCCAGTGTTGACCGACAGCGATCCGAATTGACCAATCATTTATTGGGTGACCGCTTCGTGCGGGGTATCCGCCGCCAACTACACCTCGAGTTATCGCGGTCCGCCCAAGAGAGCGCGGCAGTTTCCGGTGCTTTCGTTTACGCCTCGATGACCTGCCCTGAGGAAGGAGAGGCAGTCGCCAAGCGCGACAATCATGGCATGGGGCGAAGAAGGTTTGAGGCGGCCATGCGCGGTGTCAACCAGTTTGCCGCGGGCGCCCTATGGCGGCATTGGTATCACCAACATTACGCGCCACCCGAGGCCAACTTCCAGATGTTGTCGCGCGTCGAGCAATTGGCCAACCCGCTGAACCGTATCAGGCTGTCCAAAGGCGTTGACGCGCTGAATGTCCCCACGCCAATCATCGAGTGGGAGCCGCGTATGTCCGAGGAACGAGCGTTCCGGGCCACCGTCAAACATTTGGGTCACTACTGGGAACGCTCCGGCTTCGACATTCTTTGCCCCTTGATCTGGGACGCCTCCGTCATCGATCCGGACGAGCATCTTATCGTCGACCATGCACGCGTCTGCGCTCATCCGTCCGGCTCGACCCGGATGGGAACCGATCCGAGAGAATCCGTCGTGGGACCAGACCTGCGCTGTCACGCAATACCCAATCTGGCGATCGCAAGCGCATCAGTTTTTCCCTCCACTGGCTGCACGGACCCCACATTCACACTGATGCAGCTTGCCCTTCGGCTGGCAGATTCATACTCGCCTGGTCGGTATGGATGACGAAGAACATAACCATAATCGGTGGCGGGATTATTGGCATTACTACTGCTTATGCCCTGTTGTCTCGTCACCCCGGTCTCAGCGTCACAGTGCTAGAGAAGGAAGCGGGGCTGTCGCTTCACCAGACCGGGCGCAATAGCGGTGTCATCCATGCGGGCCTGTACTACACCCCGGGCAGCCTCAAGGCAGAATTCTGCCGGCAAGGGCTTGCGGCTACGCTTGCATACTGTGCCGAGTTTGGGATTGCTCACGACAGGCCTGGCAAGTTGATTGTTGCAACGTCAACTCTGGAATTAGAGCGACTTGCCGCCTTGGAAGATCGGGCCCATCAGAACGGACTCGATGTGCGGCTCGTTTCAAGCGCGGAGCTGCACGAACTCGAGCCCAACGTTACCGGTCTTGGCGCAGTCCTCAGTCCCGCCACCGGCATCGTGGACTATCCGGCAATGGTTCGATCAATGGCCAACCAGGTACTGTCGTTAGGAGGGCAGATCCTGACGAACGCCAAGGTGTCAGACATTGTCGAAGACTGCGATGGTGTTCAGCTTACGTTGGCGGACGGTCGCGAGTTCAGAACATCGCACCTGATCGTCTGTGCAGGGCTTAACGCCGATCGACTGGCTGCGATGTGCGGCATTGGTGATGATTTTGTCATTGTGCCATTCAAAGGCGAATATTTCCGACTCGCGACGCGCCACAACGCCATCGTGAACCACCTAATTTACCCGGTTCCCGATCCGGCACTGCCTTTCCTGGGCATACACCTGACGCGCACGATCGGCGGCCATGTCACAGTCGGGCCAAATGCTGTGCTGTCCTTGGCCCGTGAAGGCTATGGCAAGCTGTCGCTCAATCTGCGTGATGTCGCAAGCATGGCCGGGTTTCCGGGCTTTTGGCGGGTTATGCGGGACAACCTGTACTCCGGACTCGCTGAGGCGCGCAATTCCGCGTTCAGGTCGCACTATTTGCGAGCCTGCCAGCGATATTGTCCGTCGCTCGAGCTCGGCGACCTATTGCCGAATCCTCCCGGCATCAGGGCACAAGCCGTCATGCGAAACGGTTCTTTGGTTCACGACTTCCTGATTCGCCGTACCGCAAGAACTATTCACATCTGCAACGCGCCCTCGCCAGCTGCGACCTCCGCGTTTCCCATTGCCGATAAAATTCACAGATTAGTAGTTGAAGCATTTGCATTGAAGGGTGCCTCGACGTTTAGGTGAAGGAGAAGGCATTGGCGATCCAACAGGACAGCGAGGATTGCAGGGCAGCATCCCAGAGGGGCCGCTGTTCTGACAGCGGGAGCCCTCCAAAACATCTCCAAAAAGTCGGAAAGTTGTCGGAAATCAAGAGCGGCTCTCGTCGCCAGAGTGAAAGTCGGGCCACTGCTTTCGACCCGCACCATCTTTAACAGTTGTAATGACTTGGAGTCGTCTATGAAACCAGAAGTTGAAATAGAGTTCAGAGCCGTGGTCGAAAAGCTAGAAATTTCGGATTTGCAGCAAGCTGCTGCACTAATCTTTAGAGAATGGTGCCTCGATCAAGGCACGTCAACCGAAACAGCCCTTAAATTTTTCGCGACCATCATAGAGGTGTCGCCTGATCAAGTCAGCGAGGACTTAGGATCTTTGGCGAGTACTTTACGGCGTATTCGTGACTGAAGCCTCAAAGTTGCGGAGTCGCTTCGTATGCGGGTGAAGCCGGTTGTTGCAGGACGGAACGCAAATCGCCCTGGCAGTATGTTGCCGTCCGAATGATGCACCACTAGCAGAATGAGGTAGTTGTTGATCGCCATCGAAGCCAGCATCTCGCTCGCCCAAATTGTCGCGGACGGTTTCGATAGAGTCGCGTTTCTGCTTAGCGGAGAACCAGGCACGAACAGATTTTCATAATAGCGATCAACGGCTCAAGATCGTCTGGAAAATGTAAGTCTATGTTTCGGCGTGCATTGCACGCCGAAACATATCCAACCGGCGCACGGTGGCCGTGGGTTGGTGGGGGAGCCTTCCCTTCCCCTATTAAAGTCCAGCGGCAGATCTGCGGCCGAAAGCGGCAGATAGGTGGGGATCCGAAAGAAGCTCACTGGCACGCTCTGGACCAGATTGCCGCCCTGAAGGGCAGCGGGTCCCGAGCAGCTTAACAGCTATTTGGCTTGGCGCTTGCGGGGGCTCATCCGCGCCCCTTCATTCCTGCAGGTTACAATCGTTCTGCATTCTAAATATCTCCAGGCCGAGGCAGGAAGGTTTCGCCAGTTTTTTCCGGTCACTGGTCGAACTGTGCAGCGAATTCAAGTCCTGATGTTGCTCGCCGCGAAGAACGCCCACATGTCCTTGTTGACGGCAGTAATGGAGGCTATCGCGGTCTGGACCCTTTCGAATTCGGTTTCATCTAGGGCCTCCGATTTGCCGTATTTGAGCTCATCGCCAAAATCCACGATACGCATCAATTGCGTGCCGCTCAGCTCACCGTTGGAGTCGAATGAATAGATGCAGTGGTTGTACTTGTTCCGAACTTTGGCCTCCTTCTTGAGTCTGTCAGTCAGGTCAAGTACCGCAGCCCGAGTTTCCGGTGGCGTCTCGGGCAGCTTGGCCAACCGGTCGAGCAGCTCGAGGCGTGCTCGCGTGGTATTGAGCGTCAGGAATATTATGACAGCGGCGTCTTTTGACGTGCCAGCCAAGTGCGCGATCAGATAAATGAACAGGCTCTCTGTATTAGTCCATACATAGTTTAACTGCCCGACCTGCTGGAGTACCTTGTCCAGGTTTGGCATGATCGTCACCCTGGCAAGGCGGCCGACGGGGGATCACCACGTCCTGGGGGGACGCGCTGCCTGTCGGATTTGTGTTCGTGCAAATAGGCCGCCGCCTGCGTTCGGTTGGTGACCCCCAGCTTGGCAATCAGATTGTGCACATGCGCCTTGACCGTATGCTCCGAAAGCCCCATCCGGTCAGCGATCAGCTTGTTCTGGAAGCCCGCCGAGACCAGCATTAGTATCTCGTGTTCCCGTGCTGTCAGGGTATCGAGGCCGTTCGCCATTGTTCCATCATGTTCGAGGCCATGGCGCGTCGGTGCAGCTGCGGCCTCTATGGAGCCGCCATCGGATCTGGGTGTGCGAAAAGCTGCGGCCACCGTTCGCTGCAATGACTCGAAATGGGCTGCCGGCCAAGCGCCCTCTTGGGGCAGGTATTCACCGCCGGCAAGGACCAACCTGACGAGTGCCAGCCACACATCCAACGGCAATGTCGTGCTGAGAACCCCCTGGATCAGCCGGCGCTCGATCAGAACGGGCTCGATTGTTGGCAGGCCATTTTGGACGGCAACAGCGATTGCCGCATCCGGGAAATGCCGACGGCACTCCTGCACTGTGGCCAATCCAACCGCCTTGACACTGGCACCAAGTAAAACAAGCCCAACATCGTGATTGGGATCTTGGGTGCCTGGAAATCGATCGAGCAGGACAACGTCCGCATCCCTAAAATGATCCCGAGTTGCGCCGCATAGACACTGATAACTCGCCTGTTTCGGGCCAATAAAGACGAGACGCAGATTGTCGGGTCTATTTTGCGAATCTTCGTTCCGACGTGTATTGCCCAGCTCGCCGTGGTTGAGTTCACGCAAAACAACGCTCCTTCCCTAGCGACCGCGGTGGTCTATGCCACTAGCGGTCGCCTTTGCCCTTAAGCTAGAAACGTTAGCGCCAAGGGCGTGACGCTTGCGTGATTCATACCAGCTGAAAGCTTAGCCCCTTTGAGCTAGAAGACGTCCTTTTGGTCTGGGAGGCCGTCGCACGACCCGTCTGCCGAGACGTTTCCCATCCTTTCGGATTGCCCTTGGCCGCGCACCCTCCAGACACAGGATCTAGATCGATATAGTGCGATCGGCCGTTCGGCCTAGCCGAAAGTGACAACTATACTTTTCATCCTAGGCAGCAATACTTTCAGATGTGATGCAGCATTGTGGCATCGTGTCGGGCAATTGAGAGGGCTGCTATTGGCGATGTATCGCCTCTACCGGCGAGAAGCAAACTCTTGTGCGCCCATTGAACGAGAGCAACCAGATATGCCTCCAATCGAGATGACAGGAGGTCTTCGGTAGCTCAGTCAAGTCAACCACATTGAGGAGACAGACCATGGCTAACGATTTCAATAACAATGGCCCCGCAACGGATAACTCCGTCAACTTTGACGATATCGAACTTGAGGTGGAGGATTCTGGAAACACGAACTCCCAAAACGAGGTCGAGGTCGAGGATTCTCTGAACAACAACTCAGACAATAATTCCCATAATGACAACTCCGCCGAAACAGATGTCGAAGTTGAAATTGAGGATTCTCTGAACAATAGCTCACATAACAATTCTCACAACGACAATTCCGACAACCGCGATCAGTCCCAGGCCTTTGCCATGGACGACTCGCTGAACAACAACTCGGAACATAATTCGAACAACGACAGTTCGACCGACAGTTCAACCACAATCGATGACATCGAGGTCGAAGTTGAGGACAGCGGTAATACTAACTCCTACAACGACAGCTCGACTGACGTCGATATCGACGCCGAGATCGAGGACGTCGCCAACAACAAATCGGTGAACGGCTCGCAGAACGACAACTCGAACAACTCGCTCAACGGCTCGCAAAACAATAACTCGCAGGACCATTCCACTGACGTGGATGCGGACATCGACGTAGAGATCGCGGACTCGCTCAATAGCTCGGATGACGACGCGACGGACTCGTTCAACTCTGATGACGACTTTGCCGACCTCGATATAGGCGCCGCCACGATGGACAACCTGTTCATCAACAGCGGCACGCTGGAGTTCGATCCGGGAGATGACGTCAACTTCGAGAATGTTTTTAACGGCGCCTTCTCGGGCGGCGGCGGAGACACCGGCTTCGCGATCAGCCAGGTTGCGGACATCGTCGACAATGACTCGCTCAGCAATGTCCAGCAAAACAACGGCGGCGGCACTTTCAACGCTTACGCTTACGCGGACGACGCTGACGCCAACGACAACGACTTCGAAGGCGATGCTGACAACAACTCGACCAGCAGCAACATTGCCGACGGCAGCGCGACGGTAAGCGGTACTGCCTTCAACATGGAAGTCGTTCTCGGTGCGAACCTGCAGCAGAACGCGGTCGATGCGACTGTGGTTGGTGGCAACAACCACATGAATAACGACGCCAGCAGCGACGATGCATAAGGTAGTGTGACCTCACGCTTGAGAGATCTGTGCGGTAGCACCGCGCAGATCATTCTACCTCCGCCAACGCGCATCAGTCTTTGCGGTTCGGCGGGTTGGAGGTTATCTTGTTTTTCCCCAGCGATCCATTTTCCGAAATCGTTGTCCACTTTGTCGGTTATTTCCAGATCGCCGTGGAAGACACGAAAGCTCGCCTGCAACTCGAGCAGGTAGATCATGATGCCGAACCTGCCCCAGATGCGCCGCTTATGCGTGAGGTTGCGGTCGATATGGAGCAGTCCCATACGATGGGCGCCTATATGCCAGGCGTCTACTATGCCCCACCCGAATTCTGGATCCGCGGGGAGGCCCAGTTCGGGCCGGTCCGGACTGATCTCCACGAACCGTCCTCATTTGACACCCCCAGCATTGACAGGGCTTGGAACCTGACATCGACAGATCCAGCAGACTTGCCGTCTCCATTAATCGGACAAGAGCCGGGGTCGGTGATCGCCGTCCTTACCCAGATGCTGTCACTATCCGACAGTGATGTCTTCGTGATGGGCATCCTGGAACAGCCGCTGCTCTACCAATCGGGCGCGGATATCGCGCTATCCGGGATGCAGGCCGCCGCCGGCGCGCTACTCGGGCCGATAGGCGATGGATTGGGCATAACGAGTCATGGCGACGTGCCAGTTTTGGTGGAGACGACCCTCAGTGTCGCGGAGGCGCTCCGGCCCAATCCAGACATGCGAGGCGATGACGTTGAGACCCTGACCGGCATTCATGTCAACGGTCTGGCCAGCGACGAAGTACCAGATTTGGAAGAGGCGCTGCCGCAACATCGGCGGGAGGGCTCAGCAAGCGACAATGACCCCCGTACCGTTGAGGTCAAGGGCGAGCACACGGCCCAGCTTGAGCTGCAGGGCGCCGATATAGAAGGAACGATCACCTACAAAAGTGGTGGCAACTTCCTCATGAACGAAGCCACCGTGCTCAATGCCGGTCTGACTGGAACGCATTTCGTAGTTGGCGGCGACTTCCACCAACTCGATGCAATCATCCAGATCAACGCGTATCGCGACCATGACTGCGTCAGCTCGGACTTTCCCTTGGCAGCCAATCTCTCGGCCGGCGGCACAGCAGCATTCAATATTGCCAGCTTTGTGCAGGAGACCCACGACGCCGCAGGCGAAGCGGCCCTCGCCAAGCCAGGCTCCATGGCCATCAACTGGCAGATTACCGTTGTCCATGGGGACATCATTTTCCTGGAATGGATGAAGCAGCTGACCTTTGTCTCTGACCAGGATATCGGGGTATTGACGGCTGCGGGCAGCGATGTCTTGGTGACCAGTGGTGAGAACATCGGCTTCAATAGCATCAGCCTGCTCAATTTGGGCCTGCACTACGACTTGATCATGGTCGGCGGCACTGTCTACGACGCCAACGTCATCGTGCAAAAAAACATCCTATACGACAACGACACCATCACCATGCTGGGGACGGATGAAGGTGAGGCCTTCTCGGCGCCGGGGAGCCTCACTACCAGCGGGAACCTGCTCTGGAACCAGGCGTCCATCCATAATGTGGGCGCTACTGATGTCGAGCAGGGGATATCCGACTACTACGGCACGGCCATGGATGGTCTGGCCCAAGGCAGCCTTTCCATGCCGTCCGGCTTTCGCGCGGCGGAGGAGTTCGAGGGTATTGCCATTCCGCGTGTACTCTACGTCTCGGGAAGCATCTACGACCTGCGCTATGTTGAGCAAACCAATGTGCTGGGCGACGCCGATTTAGTGGCGCTGCAGAAGTCAGCCTTCCATGACGGCCAAGCGGAATCTGAGTGGCAGGTCGACACCGGGTCCAATGCCCTGGTCAATATTGCCTCGATCAAGGATTACGACACGTTCGGCGACTCCATCGAGGTCGGCGGCAACCATTACTCTGATGCGATTCTGATCCAGGCAGAGATTCTGGCTGCCAATGGCGATGAGGATCCGGAGGCTTTGGTCACCGAGGTCGTCGCCTTTGTCGCCCACACGGAAAACCTGGCCGACACGCCCGACTTAGCCACCGGCGACATGATCAACGACGCCGCCCCTGTCGATCTCATGCAATCAATGCTCGCCTAGTGGATACTCCGGATTTTGAACATGACCTTTGAGCATCTTGCCCGACGCGATCAACATGCCTTTGGTCGAGACTTGAACCATGCCGGCCGGGAGCAATCCAACAGGTTGGATCAGATCCTGGACGATATTCATCTTGCGGCCACTGAGCTCGACGAGTTGGCGCGAGACTACGTGTCGACCACGGAGGCCGGTGACGAGGACGATGACGACAAGGCGCAACGGGCCGTTGAGGCGCCAACTATCGGTACCGGCTCTCGTGTCGGCGCCGGTTCTACCCCATCGACCGCTTCTGTCCTGGCCGACAGCGAGGCTACGGTTGCGGCCGCCAATCTCGCCGCCCAGGCACGCTCCACCAAAGACGTCGATGGCGGGGAGCCGGGCCGCGCGACCATGGACACTTCAGGGCTCGCCCAAAAACCGGTGCCGACCAACAAACCAGGGCCCCGTTGGGAAGATAGGTCGGAATTGCCGCAGCGCGAGTTCCGGGCGCCGGACCTGGACAAGCCCATCGTCCGGATTCCGCCCATCGTGGAGGGTGATCGTGGCCCGCTCAAATCGACGACGCACCCACCCGCGGGCGAGGGTGGGAGCAAGGGCGGATCGGGCAATGGCGGCGGCAGGGCCGGCGGCGGAGGGGGATTCCACAAGCGCACGGTCCAGCCCAACTTCAATCAGAGCCTAGCCAATGGCATGGTGGCAGTTCGGAGGAACCTCGCCATAGTCATGGCCTTTACAGTCTTCATCAACATACTGGTGCTCGCTATTCCGATCTATCTGTTTCAGATATCGGACCGCGTGCTGACCAGCAGATCTATGGACACTCTGGTCATGCTGACCGCCGCCGTTGTGGGAGCGGTAGTGTTGCAGGCGATCCTGGATGCTATCCGCCGCTTCATTCTCATGCGCACGGCTGTGGAGGTGGCGGTACAATTGGGCTCGCCCATTCTCAGCGCAGCGGCACGCGCATCGTTACAAGGCAACGGGCGCGATTATCAGGTGTTAGGCGACCTGCAGCAAGTGCGCAGCTTCATCGTATCAGGGACTTTGCTGTCCTTTCTTGATGCCCCGATGGCGCCGCTCTTCGTGCTGGCCGTTTTCCTGATCCATCCGCATCTGGGCCTTGTGGTGGTCGGGGCGGCGATCTGCCTGCTCACCCTTGCCATTATCAACCAGAAACTGACGGCGCGATCCTTCACCGACGCGAACAACTTCCTTAGCCGGGCGGCGCTTCATCTAGACTACATGTCCCGCAATTCCCAGATCATCAACGCCTTGGCTATGATCCCCGAAGTGGTCCGAATCTGGGGCCGTGACACGGCCAGCTCGCTGCGCGCACAGGTGCGGGCCCAGGACCGCAATATTGTTATGTCCAGCATTTCAAAGGGGGTGCGCTTGCTGACCCAGGTGGCCATGCTGGGCTGGGGAGCCTATCTCGCGATTCTGGGCGAAATCACCGGCGGCATGGTCATTGCGGGGTCCATTATCGCTGCTCGCGCGCTTACCCCCATCGAAGGGACGATCGAGGGTTGGAGCGGCTTCTCGCAGTTCCGCGCCTCCTTCGGGCGCATCAAAGGCCTGCTGCAATCCTCTCCGCTCAATTTCGAACGCCTGCTCCTGCCTGAACCGATGGGGAGGCTAGATGTCGAGCGCATCCTGTTTGTGCCTCCGCCCAACAAGAAGGTCCTGCTCAATGGCATTTCCTTCTCCCTGCAGCCGGGCGAGTCGCTGGCTGTTATCGGCAACTCTGGCGCCGGCAAGACGACCCTGGGCAAGATGCTGGTCGGGTCGATCCTGCCAACCTCCGGCGCGGTGCGGCTGGACCTAATGGATCTGCGCAACTGGGACCAACGTCAGTTCGGCGAAAATATCGGCTATCTCCCCCAGGACGTGCAGCTCTTCCCCGGTACGATCAAGGCCAACATTGCCCGCATGCGGGAGGATGTTAGCGACCGCGATATTTTCGATGCCGCCGTGCTGGCTGACGTTCACGAGCTGATTGCGGGCTTGTCACAGGGCTACGAAACCTATGTGTCAAGTGACGGGGCCCCCCTTTCGGGCG
>JAESGQ010000083.1_pt1 | contig 110356 bp, 97 predicted proteins | sample 9266251 | NCBI WGS metagenome assembly JAESGQ01 (sample SAMN17056778, study PRJNA650883) | algae metagenome | isolation source: Kaiparowitsia implicata GSE-PSE-MK54-09C and co-occurring heterotrophs from... | place: USA: Kaiparowits Plateau, Grand Staircase Escalante National Monument, UT ...
GCATCAACGAAGCTGGCGCCATGAGCTCGTTTATTGCGGCCGGTACTTCGTACAGCAGCCATAACCAGCCGATGCTGCCGTTCTACATCTTCTATTCGATGTTCGGCTTCCAGCGCATTGGTGACCTGGCCTGGGCCGCTGGCGACAGCCGCACCCGTGGCTTCCTGATCGGTGGCACCGCCGGTCGTACCACGCTAAACGGCGAAGGCCTGCAGCACGAGGACGGCCACAGCCACATGCTGGCAGCGACCATCCCCAACTGCCGCACCTATGATCCGACCTACGGCTACGAGCTAGCGGTGATCATCCAGGACGGCATGAAGAAGATGACCGAGCAGCAACAGGACGTCTTCTACTACATCACCGTGATGAACGAGTCCTACCAGCAGCCGGCGATGCCGGCCGGTATCGAGGAAGGCATCATCAAGGGCATGTACCTGCTCGAAGAGGACAAGAAGGAAGCCGCGCACCACGTGCAGCTCCTCGGTTCCGGCACCATCCTGCGTGAAGTACGCGAAGCGGCGAAGATCCTGCGTGACGAGTTCAACGTCGCGGCAGACGTATGGAGCGTCACCAGCTTCAACGAACTGCGCCGCGACGGCCTGGCCGTGGAACGCAGCAACCGCCTGCACCCGGGCCAGAAGCCCAAGCAGACCTACGTGGAAGAGTGCCTGAGCGGCCGCAAAGGCCCGGTGATTGCCTCCACCGACTATATGAAGCTGTTCGCCGAACAGATTCGTCAGTGGGTACCGAGCAAGGAATTCAAGGTGCTGGGCACCGACGGCTTCGGCCGCAGCGACAGCCGCAAGAAGCTGCGTCACTTCTTCGAAGTGGACCGCAACTGGGTTGTTCTGGCTGCCCTGGAAGCACTCGCCGACCGTGGTGATATCGAACCGAAGGTGGTGGCCGAGGCCATCGTCAAGTTCGGCATCAACCCGGAAAAACTCAACCCACTGGACTGCTAAGGAGCGAAACGATGAGTGAATTGATTCGCGTACCCGACATCGGTGGTGGTGAGGGTGAAGTAATCGAACTGATGGTCAAGGTCGGTGATCGCATCGAGGCCGATCAGAGCGTGCTGACCCTGGAATCGGACAAGGCCAGCATGGAAATCCCTGCGCCGAAAGGCGGCGTGGTGAAAAGTCTGAAAGTAAAGTTGGGCGACCGCCTGAAAGAAGGCGACGAACTGTTTGAGCTGGAAATCGAGGGGGCTGCCGAAGCAGCACCAGCGGCGCCTACTGCGGCACCGGCAGAAGCACCTAAAGCAGCTGCTGCTCCCGCTCCGGCCGCCGCACCTGCGCCAGCCGCGCAGGCCAGCAGCAGCGTGCAGGACGTGCATGTGCCGGATATCGGCTCGGACGGCAAAGCCAGGGTCATCGAAATTCTGATCAAAGTCGGCGATAGCGTCGAAGCCGATCAGTCGTTGATCACCCTGGAGTCGGACAAGGCCAGCATGGAAATCCCCTCGCCGGCTGCCGGCGTGGTGGAAAGCATCAGCGTCAAACTGGAAGACGAAGTCGGCACTGGTGATTTCATCCTCAAGCTGAAAGTGGCCGGTGCCGCTACGGCTCCAGCTGCCGCCGCAGCACCCGCCGTTGCACACGCCAGTGATGTGCACAAGGTTCCGGCCGGTGCTCACCCAGCGGTCGCCGCTGAAGTCAGCGCGATTGCCTCCCTGGCAGCCGCTGCCGCCAGCGTTGCCGCCGCCCCCAAGCGTGACGGCGCCAAGGTGCATGCGGGCCCGGCTGTACGCCTGCTTGCTCGTGAGTTCGGCGTCGAACTGTCCGCCGTACCGGGCACCGGGCCGAAAGGCCGTGTGCTCAAAGAGGATGTGCAGGCTTACGTCAAAACCATGATGCAGAAGGCCAAGGAAGCCCCGGCCGCCGGTGCAACCGGTGGTGCTGGCATCCCGCCGATCCCGGTGGTGGACTTCAGCAAGTTTGGTGAAATCGAAGAAGTGCCGATGACCCGCCTGATGCAGGTCGGCGCCAACAACCTGCATCGCAGCTGGCTCAACGTACCGCACGTGACCCAGTTCGATTCGGCCGATATCACCGAGTTGGAGGCCTTCCGCGTCGCGCAGAAAGCCGTAGCGGAAAAGGCTGGGGTCAAACTCACCGTGCTACCGCTGCTGCTCAAGGCCTGCGCCTTCCTGCTCAAGGAACTGCCGGACTTCAACAGCTCGCTGGCGCCGAGCGGCAAAGCGATCATCCGCAAGAAATACGTGCACATCGGCTTTGCTGTGGACACCCCGGATGGCCTGCTGGTCCCGGTGATCAAGAACGTCGATCAGAAGAGCCTGCTGCAGCTCGCCGCCGAAGCCGCCGTACTGGCGGAAAAGGCGCGCAGCAAGAAGCTGTCGGCCGACGATATGCAGGGCGCCTGCTTCACCATCTCCAGCCTCGGCCACATTGGCGGCACCGGCTTTACGCCGATCGTCAACGCGCCGGAAGTGGCGATTCTCGGTGTGAGCAAGGCGACCATCCAGCCGGTCTGGGATGGCAAAGCCTTCCAGCCCAAGCTGATGCTGCCGCTGTCGCTGTCCTACGACCACCGGGTGATCAACGGCGCCGCTGCGGCGCGCTTCACCAAGCGCCTGGGTGACGTACTGGCGGACATCCGCACCATGCTGCTGTAACGCATCAACTTTCGAGCAGCCACGCTCGTATCCTCGACCCCGCCCATTTAGGCGGGGTTTTTTTTGGCTCTACGATAGCGGCGAGAATGAGAAAAGCTGATCAGCCTTTCTGCAGATTACGAATCAGAAAACTCAGGGCCTTGGCCAGTTCGGCAGCGCCCTTGTGATCGCGCACGATGGTCAGCATTGGGCTGCCGTCGTTGGGGTTGTGCAGCACGCAGCTGATGCCGCTGGTCGGGCACTCGTAACGCACGAAAGGGTCGACGCCAAACAGCGGTACGCGCTGGTTGCGCACAGCAATATCGGTGCCCTGCTGGCCACGGGTTTCCTCACGTAGCAGCAGCTCGCCGGACTCGCCCTGGCGCAGCTGATAGAGCAGGTCCTGGCGCTGCGCCTGACCGACCTGATAGGCGGCGCGCAGGGCGTAGGTTTTCAGCAGATCATTGCAGTGCGCCAACAGCGCCTGGCGGTCATTCTGGGTCAGATAAAGGCGTTTCAGCTCGAGCAGATAATTGCCCTGCTCAGCACTGCTCAAACCCGTGTCAGGCTCAGCGGCGAATACCGTTGAGGTGGCCATACAGCTGCTCAGGAGCACTGCGGATATTAGTTTTCTTGTCAGTCGCAATTGCATGATGCACCCTTACCCGACGCTATAAATGAAGTGAGTCGATTGCCGCTTCGATCAGCATACTGGAAGCCAGCCACCGAATGAAAAGCCATCCCGATGCCGCGAGTCGTTTAGCGGCCGAGGTTGTGACGCAGTTGCCAGTGCCTTCGCGCCTTGGCTTGCTGCGTTTCGAGCGCTTGAATGAAGCCAGCTGGGCTCTGCTGTACCTCGACTCGGGCTGCGAACAACAGTTCGGCCTGCCGGCTCAAGAGCTCTGCTCCCTGCTTGATGCGCCCTACGCCAGCCTGATGGAACCCGCGGTTCGCCACCAGTTGCACGACAACATTGCGCAGCAGCTTGCCGAGCATCGGCACTACAGCGTGCAGTACTGCCTGCACACCCCACACGGCAGCTTGACGCTGATGGAAGTCGGCGAAGCCTTCAAGCATCGCGGCCGGCACCTGCTGCGCGGCTACCTGCTGGTGATGAACGAGCAGAGCGCTCCCTCGCCGCAGACCCTCGAGCTCTACCAACGCAGCCAGGTCGAACTGCAGGCGCAGCAGCGTCGCACCCAAGCTCAGCAACAGTTGATCGTGACCCTCGCGCGCCATCATTACGGCGACAGTGATCCCTTGCGCGAAGCCGCCGAGTTGATCAGCAAAAGCGCCTGCGAGTTGTATGGCGTCAGCCGCGTCGGCATCTGGAATCTCAATGAGCATATGCTGCAATCGGTGGCCCTGTACCAACAGGACCAGGGTCGGCATGTCGCCCAGGCGGATATCGATGCCAGCCCCTACCCCGCCTATCTGCAGGCGCTGCACAGTGGCCGCGCCCTGGATGCGCATGACGCCCACCAGGATCCACGCACCTGCGAACTGAGCAGCAGCTACCTGCAGCCCATGGGCATTACCGCCATGCTCGATGCCAGCATCCGCATCGCCGGTGAAGTGGTAGGCGTGCTGTGCCTGGAACATATCGGCGCACCGCGCACTTGGCAGGCCGACGAAATCGCCTTTGCCGGCGAACTGGCCGACCAATACGCCCAGGTGCTTACCAACCAGCAACGGCGTTCAGCGACCAATGCCCTGTACCTGTTCCAGCGCGCGGTCGAGCAGAGCTCCAGCGCCTTTATCCTGCTCGACCGCGACGGCCTGGTGGAGTACGTCAACCCAAGCTTTACCGCCATCACCCTGTACAGCGCCAGCGAAGTACAGGGCCGCCGCCTGTCAGAAATCCCCGCCCTGGAGAACCTCAGCGATCTGCTGTTCGACGCCCGTTCCAGCCTGGCCGAACACAACAGCTGGCAGGGTGAATTCAAGAGCCGGCGCAAAAACCTCGACCCTTACTGGGGCCAGTTGTCGCTGTCCAAGGTGCATGCCGACGATGGCAGCCTGACTCACTACATCGGCATCTACGAAGACGTTACCGCGAGCAAGCAGGCGCAGCAGCATATCGAGCGCCTGGCCTTTCGCGACAACCTGACCGGGCTGGGCAACCGCTACGCCTTTATCCGCTCGCTGGAGAAGCACTTCAGCGAACACCCGGGAAAACCGATCAGCCTGCTGCTGGTGGACATCGACAACTTCAAGCGGATCAACGACAGCCTCGGCCACCAGACTGGCGACAAACTGCTGGTCAGCCTGGCGCGCCGTTTGCGCAACACCCTCACCCCCAGCAGTGTGCTGGCGCGCTTTGCCAGCAACGAATTTGCCGTACTGCTCGAGGCCAACCAGGCCGACAGCCAGCTGGTGGCGCAGAAACTGCTGCACACCTTGGACAAGCCGCTGTTCGTCGACAACCAGCTGATCAGCGTCACCGGCTCCATCGGCCTGGGCTGCGCCCCCGAGCATGGCGATGACCCGCAGACCCTGATGAAACACACCGGCCTGGCCCTGCATAAGGCCAAGGCCAACGGTAAAAACCAGCTGCAAGTGTTTACCGATGTGCTGAATGCCGAAGCGCACTACAAGCTGTTCGTCGAGAGCAACCTGCGCCGCGCGCTGATGCAGAACGAGCTGGAAGTGTTCTACCAGCCCAAGCTGTGCCTGAAGAGCGGCCGGCTGCTGGGCCTGGAAGCGCTGCTGCGCTGGCATCACCCGGACAAGGGCATGATCAGCCCAGACAAATTTATCAGCGTGGCGGAAGAAACCGGGCTGATTATCCCCATCGGCAAATGGGTCACCCGCCAGGCCTGCCGCATGAGCACGCAACTGATCGCGATTGGCCACAAGCCGCTGCAGATGGCCATCAACCTGTCACCCAAACAATTCTCCGATCCGGACCTGGTCGGCGAGATCGCCGCCATCCTGCATGAGGAACAGCTCGACCCGGCCCTGCTCGAGCTGGAGCTGACCGAAAGCCTGCTGCTGGAAGCCACCGAAGATACTCGCCACCAGCTCAGCCGCCTGAAAAACCTGGGCCTGACCCTGGCCATGGACGACTTCGGCACCGGCTATTCCTCGCTCAGCTACCTGAAGAAATTCCCCATCGACGTGATCAAGATTGATCGCAGCTTTATCAAGGACATCCCGGAGAATCAGGACGACATGGAAATTACCTCCGCGGTGATCGCCATGGCGCACAACCTGAAACTCAAGGTGGTGGCCGAAGGTATCGAGACCGCCGCGCAGCTGAATTTTCTCCGCCGTCAGCAATGCGATATCGGCCAGGGCTACCTGTTCGACAAACCCATCGCCAGCCGCGACCTGCTGGAAAGCCTCAAGCGTTATCCAAACCGAGGCTAGCTGTAACAAGCTCGCCCTTTGACGGTCTATGACACACATGCTTCTGCTGAGGAAATGGCTCATGGTTCTGCGCTCGCAAATTCTCGCCCACAAACTCGAACTGCCCACCGCCGAGCAGGCCCTGCCTGGCCGTGCCGAAGCGATGGCTGTACCCGCCGCGCATTTCATCAATGGCAACGCGCTGCAAGGGCCATTTCCTGCGGGCCTTGAACAGGCAGTGTTTGCCATGGGCTGTTTCTGGGGCGCCGAACGACGCTTCTGGCAACAACCGGGTGTGTGGAGCACGGCGGTCGGCTATGCCGGCGGTCATACGCCGAATCCGACCTATGACGAAACCTGCTCGGGCCTGACCGGCCACACCGAAGTAGTGCTGGTGGTGTTCGATCCCAAGGTCACCAGCTACGCCGCACTGCTGAAAGTGTTCTGGGAGGCGCACAACCCGACCCAGGGCATGCGCCAGGGTAACGACACGGGCAGCCAGTACCGTTCGGCGATCTACTGCTACGGCGCTGAACAGCTGGCGGCAGCAAAGAGCACGCAGGCGCAGTTCCAGGCCGAATTGAGCAAAGCCGGTTTCGGCGCCATCACCACCGAAGTGCGCGAGGCGCCGCCGTTCTACTACGCTGAGGCCTATCACCAGCAGTACCTGGCGAAGAACCCCGGCGGCTATTGCGGCCTGGGCGGCACGGGAGCCTGCCTGCCGGGCTGATAGAGAGGGGATAGCACGATGGAACTCAGCAGCCTGACCAATCAGGTGTCGACCCAGGCAGCGGCTCAGGCCTCTGCCCTGGCCTCACTGCTGTTGCTGCGCAAAACCCTGGAACTGCAGGCTGCCAGCATCGGCGGCCTGGTTGAGGCCGCCACGCCAGCCAGCGTACCGAGTAATCCGCCGAACCTGGGCAATAGCGTCGACGTAGTGGTTTAGCCCGCTACATCCGCCGTCGTACTGGCGTCGATAGGCGCTTGTGCCTTCCAGCTTTTCAACAGCTTACCGACCTTGTAGCCGCGCCAGCCCAACATGCGCGAGGCAGTCAGCACCCCAGCCATCAGCGCGCCACCAACCCCGGCGGTCACCGTATCGGCACCCGTCAGATAGAGTCCCTTGATCGGCGTCTGGCTGTGAATCCAATGCTGTTCGAAGCGTTCTACCGTGTGGTCGATACCGTAAATCTCGCCCTGCTCGTTCCACTGGTACCACTCGGTGGACAGCGGCGTGCCCAGCTCGCAAAAATCCAGCGTGCCGCGCAATTGCGGCTGATGCTGGTAGAGGGTTTCCAGCAGCTGTGCAGTCAACTCGGCCTTGAACGCCTCGTAGTCGGCGCCGCGCTTGCCCCAGGTCGTGCCCTTCCACTGAGCGAACCACTGCGGCTGGGTCGGCGCGACGATTTCCACCGTAGCCTTGTTGGGGTAGTGGGCATCCCAGGCCGGGTCTTTGGCCGAGGGGAAGCTGATATAGATCAGCGGCATCGCCGGATTTTGCCCGGCCATAAAGCTGCTGACGCTGTGGTCATGATCGTGGGTCGGGTAGACCCAGTAGTTGGTCTTCGGCAACTTCAGCTCGGCGGCGCTGCCTTTGAAGCCGGCGTACAGGCACAGGGTGGCGGCCGACAATTTGACCTTGGGCAGTTGCTCCAGCAGGCCATAGTCACTGGCCACCTGGTGGTCGAGCAGGCGGGTATAGGTCGGCACCAGGCCGGCGCAGCTAACGATCTGTGGCGCGCGGATCTCGAAGCCGTCTTTCTGCATGCGTACGCCGACCGCGCGACCGTTCTCCACCAGGATCTTGTCGACCCCGGCATAGGTGAACACCTGGCCGCCCGCCGCCTCGATCACCGGGATAATGGTCTCTGAGATTTTGATCGCGCCGCCCACCGGGTAGTTGCCGCCGGTGATGTAGTGCTTGGCGACCATCGCGTGCATAACGAAGGCAGCCTCGGCCGGCGGCAAGCCGTAATCGCCCCACTGCGCGGTGAGCACGCCGATCAGTTCCTGATTGTCGGTCAGGCCTTCGAGCACTTCGCGGGTGGTTTTGAAGAAGTAATCCGGCAGCCACAGCCGGCGCAGCTTGCTGTAGAGCATGCCCAATGAACGCGGCAGCGCCTGGCCGGCGAAGAAGCGCGGCACCTTGGCGCTGACCTCGCTGAGCAGGTCGACGTAACGCTCAAGCACCGCAGTTTCCCCCGGAAAATGACGCGCCATCTCCGCCTTGAACTCCTCACGCCCGGCCACGTAGTCGTAGGTCTTGTCGCCTATCACGATGCGATCATAGTGGGCATCCATCGGCGCCCATTCGAGCTTGCCGTCGCTGATCACATCGAACACCCGGCGGATCGCCGACCAGGGTTTGTGCACCTCGCCAATGTAGTGCACACCCACATCCCACTCGTAGCCTTCGCGCTCATAGCTGTGGGTGTAGCCACCGGCGGTGTAGTGCTGTTCCAGCACGCACACGCGCTTGCCGAGCTTGGCCAGCAGCGCGGCGGTGGTCAGGCCGCCGATACCGGAGCCGATGATGATGGCGTCGTAATCACCCTGAACCAGGCGCGGACGGAAGCGGGTACCGGTGCGTTTCATGGGAAGCTCCTGCGTTATTCTTGTTATGCAACTTTTTGCATACTAGACAGCGATTGGAGTCGATGCAACTTTTTGCATAATCCGTATACTGCGGCGCACCTCCAACAGCAGCCGGTGAAACCCGCCTATGTCGCTCAAGCACGCCATCCTTATCCTCCTGGAAAGCGAACCCGGCAGCGGCTACGACCTGCTCAAGCGCTTCAAGGATGGCCTCGGTTACTTCTGGAACGCCAAGCACCAACAGGTTTACCTGGAGCTGAAAAAGCTCAGTGAAGCCGGCTGGCTGGAATTCGAGGCGCAGGCCCAGGACACCCGCCCGGACAAGAAAAACTACCGCCTGACCCCGGCCGGCCACGCCGAGCTGCTGCGCTGGCTGGGCGAGCCGGTGCAGCCGAATAAGATCAACGATGCGTTGCTGGTCAAACTCTATGCTGGCGCACATACCTCGACCGCCAACCTGCGCGAGGAAATGCAGCGCCATGTGGCCGTGCACCGCAAAACCCTGGACAGCCTGCTGAGCATCGAACACGACTACCAGGCCCTGCCGGATGAACAGCGCCAGGCGCTGCGCCTGCCCTACCTGACCCTGCGCCGCGGCATTCTCGGCGAACAGTCCTGGCTGGCCTGGGCCGATGAAGTCGAACAGGAACTGCGGAAAAACTAAGCCCCGCAGAACTCATTGCAGATTACTGCCAGGTCATAGGCAAACCGCTAGACTGCAAGCCAATAGCCACCAGTGCCGATGCCCGCATGCATGTGACCTCCGCCTACATATCTCCCGATCAGCTGTGCGTCGGCCTGTATATCCAGCTCGAACTGGCCTGGTGGGAACACAACTTTGCCTTTAGCAACTTCAAGATCAAGGATGAAGCGCAGATCAGCGCGCTACGCGCCCTGGGCCTGGAGCGCCTGCGCTATGACCCGGCGCGCAGCGATTGCCCGCCGCTGGCCGCCAGCCCGGCTCCGGTTGCGGCCGAGCCCGTAGCAGCGCCGATGCCCAGCCCGGCCGAACAGGCCAGTCAGGCTCGGGCAGAAAAGCTCAAGGCGCTGCGCAAGCGCCTGGCCGAGGTGGACCGCAAGTTTATCCAGGCCAGCCAGCAGGTCAAAACGCTTAACCAAACCCTGCGCAGCCGCCCGGAAGATGCCATCAAGCAGGCCGGCGAGATTGTCGGTGCGATGGTCGAAACCCTGCTCGGCGGCAGCGGCGTGGTGCTGCACAGCATCAACAGCAAGGCCGCCGAAGACAGTTACTTCCACTCGCTGAACGTCACCGTACTGGCCCTGCTGCTCGGCCGCCAACTCGGCCTGGACAGCGAGGACTGCCATATCCTCGGCCTCGGCGCGTTGCTGCACGATGTCGGCAAGCTGGAAGTGCCAAGCAAGGTGCTGCTGAAAAGCGAGCCACTGACCCGCCCGGAACAACAGCTGCTGCAACTGCATTGCGAGTTCGGCCTGCGTATGGGCCACAAGCTGATGCTCGACGACGAAGTGCTGCGCATCATCAACGAGCACCACGAGTACTGCGACGGCAGCGGCTACCCGCGCCAGCTGCGCGAGGCCGCCATTGGCCGGTTAAGCCGCCTGGTGTGCATCGCCAACCAGTTCGACAACCTGTGTAACCCGCTCAATCCGCGCGATGGCCTCAGCCCGCATGAAGCTCTGGCACTGATGTTCAAGCAACATGGCGCGCGCTTCGATGCGGTGGCGCTAAAGGCCTTTATCCGGGTGATGGGCATCTACCCGCCGGGCAGCCTGGTGCAGCTGGAGGATCAGCGCTACGGCCTGATTCTCGGTATGAACCCGAGCCAGCCGCTGAAACCGACGCTGATTGTCTACGACGCCGCCGTGCCCAAGAACGAGGCGCTGATCATCGATCTGGAACAGGAGCCGCGCCTGAGCATCGCCGCCAGCCTGCGCCCGGCGCAGCTACCGCGCGAGGCGCTGGAATACCTCAATCCGCGTCAGCAGCTCAGCTACTTTGTCGAGCCCAGCCAAAGCCGTTAACTGCCGCTGCTTTCCTCGATCAGCCAATCCATGCGCCAGCCGCCCTGGCTTTGCCCGAGCAGTTGGGCGAGCCATGGCAGGATCTGCTTGAGCTCGTCTTCCAGGCCCCATGGCGGGTTGCTGATCACCAGGCCGGAGCCGTTCAGCCGCGCGGCTTCATCGGTGGAATGCACGTAGAGTTCCACGCGCAGCAGCTTGGGCGCCTTGCTCTTTTGCAGGTCGTTGTAGAAGCGCCGCAGCTGGCGCAAGTCCTTGATCGGGTACCAGATCGCTACCACGGCCTGGCGCATACGGCCGATGGCTTCGCTCAGGGATTGGGCGCAGCGCTCCATTTCATCAGCCTGCTCGAACGGCGGATCGATCAGCAGCAGCGCGCGCTTCTCGCGGGTTGGCAGCAGGGCGCGCGGCACATGCCAGCCTTCGCCCAGATGCACTGCGACACGGCGGTCGCCGCGCATGTTTTCCTTGAGCAGGCGACCGTCTTCCGGGTGTTTCTCATTCAAGTGCAGGCAATCCTGCTCGCGGGTCAGCAGGCGCGCCAGCTCCGGCGAGCCGGGGTAATGGCGCAGCTCGCCATCCGGGTTCATCGCGCGGATCACTTCCAGATAATCCAGCAGCGGGTCCGGCACATCAGTGGCCTGCCATAGCCGGGCGATGCCTTCCAGCCACTCGCCGGTGCGGCTGGCCTGATCGCCGCGCAGATCATACAGACCGATGCCGGCATGGCTGTCGAGGTAGGCAAACGGCGCCTCCTTGCGTGACAACAGGGCAATCAGACGGCTCAAGACATAGTGTTTCAACACATCGGCATGGTTGCCGGCATGGAAGGCGTGGCGGTAGTTCATCGGGGCGGGCTCCTGTGGCCGCACAGTTTACCCGCTTGGATTAGAATTCCGCAGCCTGCTATCGCCCAGCCGGCCAACTGCCATGGAGATTGTCAGATGAACCTGCAACGCCTGCTGAATATCGACCTTCCGCTGATTCAAGCACCGATGGCCGGCGTGCAGCTGCATGGTTTGGCCGCAGCCGTATCGAATGCCGGCGCGCTGGGTTCGCTGCCCTGCGCCATGCTCGACGCGGCCGGGTTGCGCAAGGAACTACAAGCGCTGAGCGAGAAAACCCGCAAGCCCTATAACCTGAATTTCTTCTGCCATACCCCGCCAGCCGTCGATACTGCGCGCGAAGCAACCTGGCGCGAGGCGCTGAGTCCTTACTACGCCGAGCTGGGCATCGACCGTGCCAGTATCGCCAGCGGCCCCGGTCGCCTGCCGTTCAGTGCCGAGATGGCCGACCTACTCGATGAGTTTCGCCCGGCGGTGGTGAGCTTTCACTTCGGCCTGCCGTCGGCCGAGCTGCTGGCGCGGGTCAAGGCCTGCGGAGCCAAGGTGCTCAGTTCGGCGACCACTGTTGAGGAAGCGCTATGGCTCCAAGCCAACGGTGCGGACGCGATCATCGCCCAGGGCCTGGAAGCCGGCGGCCATCGCGGCATGTTCCTCACCGATGAACTAAGCAGCCAGCTCGGCACCTTCGCCCTGCTGCCGCAGATCGTCCAGGCCGTGCAGCTGCCGGTAATCGCCGCCGGCGGTATTGCCGATGCTACCGGGGTGCGCGCGGCCATGGCCCTTGGCGCGGCCGGGGTGCAGATCGGCACCGCCTACCTGTGCTGCGACGAGGCCAGCACCAGCGCTATCCACCGCGCCACCTTGCACAGCCCGGCGGCGCAGCACACGGCGCTGACCAACCTGTTTAGCGGCCGGCCGGCACGCGGTATCGTCAACCGGCTGATGCGTGAGCTGGGGCCACTTAGCCCACTGGCGCCAGCCTTTCCCCTGGCCACGGCGGCCATTGCGCCGCTGCGGACCAAATCGGAAAACCAGGGCAGCGGCGACTTCTCACCGCTCTGGGCCGGACAGAATGTCAGTGGTTGCAAGAGTATCGGCGCCGCCGAACTGACTGCCGAACTGGCCCGTGGCTTTGCTAGCTGAGCCTCTATCACGCTAATTGATAGTGCTGGGAGCTGCGCACGTGGCTGCTTAGACTCGACCCATCGCCACCGGAGGTACACCCATGTCCGAGTCCCTGCTCAGTTCCCGCAACCTGGCCTTCGAGCTGTACGAAGTGCTGGACGCCGAAGGCCTGACCCAGCGCGAGCGTTTCGCCGAGCACAGCCGCGAAACCTTTGACGCGGCCATCGACACCGCCCGCAGCATCGCGGAAAACCTGTTCGCCCCGCACAACCGCAAGAATGACGAACACGAGCCGGAGTATGTCGACGGCGCAGCGGTGCTGATTCCCGAGGTCAAACCGGCGGTGGACGCCTTCCTCGAAGCCGGCTTTCTCAATGCCACCCGCGAGTTCGAGGTCGGCGGTATGCAGCTGCCAAACCTGCTGTCGCAGGCCTGCTTCGCCCACTTCCAGTCGGCCAACGCGGCGACCACGTCCTACCCGTTCCTGACCATGGGCGCGGCCAACCTGATCGAAACCTTCGGCAGCGATGAACAGAAGCAGCGCTTTCTGCAGCCGATGATCGACGGGCGCTTCTTTGGCACCATGGCCTTGACCGAGCCGCATGCTGGCTCCTCGCTGTCGGATATCCGCACCCGCGCGGAACCTGCCGAAGACGGCACCTACCGGCTCAAGGGCAACAAGATCTTTATCTCCGGTGGCGACCATCCGCTGTCGGAAAACATCGTGCACATGGTGCTGGCCAAGCTGCCGGACGCCCCCGCCGGAGTGAAGGGCATTTCGCTATTTATCGTGCCGAAGTTTCTGGTTAACGATGACGGCAGCCTGGGCAAGCGCAACGACGTGGTGCTGGCCGGTCTATTCCACAAGATGGGCTGGCGTGGCACCACCTCCACCGCGTTGAACTTCGGCGATAACGGCGACTGCGTCGGCTATCTGGTCGGCAAGCCGCATCATGGCCTGGCCTATATGTTCCAGATGATGAACGAGGCGCGCATCGGCGTCGGCATGGGTGCGGTGATGCTCGGCTACGCCGGCTACCTGTACTCGCTCGACTACGCCCGCCAGCGCCCGCAAGGCCGCCTGCCCGACGGCAAGGACCCAACCTCAGGCCAGGTGGCAATCATCGAGCACGCCGATGTACGGCGCATGCTGCTGACCCAGAAAGCTTATGTAGAAGGCGCTTTCGACCTCGGCCTGTACGCTGCACGGCTGTTCGACGACACCCAGACCCTGGCGACTGAAGACGAACGCCGGATCGCCCTGGAGCTGCTCGATCTGCTCACCCCGATCGTCAAATCCTGGCCGTCGGAGTTCTGCCTCAAGGCCAACGAGCTGGCGATCCAGATTCTCGGCGGCCATGGCTACACCCGCGATTACCCGGTGGAGCAGTACTACCGCGATAACCGCCTCAACCCGATCCACGAAGGCACCCACGGCATCCAGTCCCTCGACCTGCTCGGCCGTAAGGTCTCGATGAACGGCGGCGCGGCACTCAAGCAGCTGCTCAAGCTGATCCACGGCACCTGCCAACGCGCCGAAGCCCATGCCTCGCTGACCGCCCTGCGTCAGCCGCTGGAGCAACTGCTGGCGCGCCTGCAAACGGTGACCCTGGCGCTGCTGGGCGACCTGATGAGCGGCAAGGTCAACCAGGGCCTGGCCAACTCGGCGCTGTACCTGAAAGTGTTTGGCCATATGGTGATCGGCTGGCGCTGGCTGGAACAGGCGATCCGCGCTGAAGAAGGCCTGGCGCGCGGCAACAGTGCCGATGCCGACTTCTACCAGGGCAAACTGCAGGCCGCACGCTACTTCCTGACTTGGGAAGTGCCGAGCTGCCACCACGACCTGGCCATCCTCGAAGCTCGCGACGATACCTGTCTGGGCATGCAGGACGCTTGGTTCTGATCCCGCCCGCGTATCCGTAATCCTGACGCCCCGCTGAACGCGGGGCGTTTTTTTTGAGCGTTGCTCGAAGGCAGCGGTTAGAATCTCTGGCACGCGCCATGCATAGTGGCGCACTCAACCAACCCGCACGGAGTACGCGCCTTGGATGCCAGCACCATCAATAATCTGTTTTTGATAGGTGGTGTTCTGGTCGCAATGAGCATCCTGGTCAGCGCATTCGGTTCGCGCTTCGGCATCCCGATTCTGGTGATCTTTCTCGGCGTCGGCATGCTCGCCGGCACCGACGGCCCTGGCGGCATCGTCTTCAACAACTACCCGCTGGCCTACCTGGTCGGCAACTTGGCGTTGGCGATCATCCTGCTCGACGGCGGCATGCGTACGCGGGTATCCAGCTTTCGCGTGGCCCTGTGGCCGTCCCTGTCACTGGCCACCGTCGGCGTACTGATCACTGCCGGCCTGACCGGCGTAGCCGCGGCCTGGCTGTTCGACCTGAGCTGGATGGAAGGCCTGCTGATCGGCGCCATCGTCGGCTCCACCGATGCGGCGGCGGTATTCAGCCTGCTCGGTGGGCGCGGCCTTAACGAGCGGGTCAGCGCCACCCTGGAAATCGAGTCCGGCAGCAACGACCCGATGGCCGTGTTTCTCACCGTTACCCTGATCGCCATGCTCGCCAGCGGCCAGGACGGCATGAGCTGGGAACTGCTGGTGCAGCTGCTGCAACAGTTCGGTATCGGCGCGCTGTTCGGCCTCGGTGGCGGCTGGCTGTTGCTCAACCTGATCAACCGCATGGAACTGGCCAACGGTCTGTATCCCCTGCTGGTAGTCAGCGGCGGCCTGATCATCTTCGCCATCACCACTGCCGTCGGTGGTAGCGGCATCCTGTCGATCTATTTGTGTGGCCTGCTGCTAGGCAACCGACCGATCCGCTCGCGCCACGGCATTCTGCACATGCTCGACGGCCTGACCTGGCTGGCGCAGATCGGCATGTTCCTGGTCCTCGGCCTGCTGGTCACCCCGCACGAGCTGCTGCCGATTGCCTTGCCTGCCCTGGGCCTGGCGCTGTGGATGATTCTGTTTGCCCGGCCGCTGTCGATCTTCATCGGCCTGCTGCCCTTCAAGGCGTTCCATGACCGCGAGCGCGCCTTTATCGCCTGGGTGGGCCTGCGCGGCGCGGTGCCGATTATTCTCGCGGTGTTCCCACTGATGGCCGGCCTGCCGAATGCCCAGCTGTTCTTCAACGTGGCGTTCTTTATCGTGCTGGTCTCGTTGCTGCTGCAAGGCACCAGCCTGCCGTGGGCGGCCAAGCTGCTGCGCGTCACCGTACCGCCAGAGCCGGCGCCGGTATCGCGCGCAGGGCTGGACGTACACCCGACCAGCCAGTGGGAACTGTTTATCTATCGCCTCGGCGCGGAAAAGTGGTGCATAGGCGCGCCCCTGCGCGAGCTGAAGATGCCCGAGGGTACGCGCATCGCCGCGCTGTTCCGTGGCAAGGAGCTGCTCCACCCTTCCGGCAGTACCACCCTGGAAGCCGGCGATCTGCTCTGCGTGGTCGGCCATGAACACGACCTGCCCGGCCTCGGCAAGCTGTTCAGCCAGGCGCCCACCCGCGGCCAGGACCTGCGCTTCTTCGGCGACTTCGTGCTCGAAGGCGATGCCGAACTGGCGGCCATCGCTGCACTCTATGGCCTGCAACTGGAAGGCGCCGAAGGCCAGCTGCACCTGGGCCGCTTTATCGCCCACAAGATTGGCGGCTCGCCGGTAATCGGCGACCAGGTGGAATGGCAAGGCCTGACCTGGACAGTGGCCGCCATGGAAGGGAACAAGATCCGCAAGGTCGGCGTCAGATTCCCCGAAGGGAGTCGCCCAGGACCTGGGCTCTTCCTTTAAGAGCCTGTTTACGACCTGCTGCGCGTCGGCCCTGTTGCGTTAAAAACAGGCTCTGGATGCTCATTTACAGCAGTAAACTCCGCCCCCTCGCCTGTTTTTGCCTTGCAGGGCTCTAGCTCGCGAGATCGTAAACCGACTCTAATAGCCGTTATATGCGGCACAGGCGCTTACCCAGGCGCCTGTTAAACTCAGCTTCTTTTCGAGCCAACGATCGTCACTATGCCTTCTCTTCGCACTTATCTTGCCGTCGCCCTGCTCGGGCTGTGCCTGAGCGCCCCCTTGCTACATGCCGCCGAGCCGCCGAGCCGCGATGACATACAAAGCAGCCTGGACAGCCTGGCCGATCGCAAGCTGCCGGAAGCCGAGCAACTGGCCGTCAAGCAGACCCTGGAAAAAACCCTGGCGCTGCTGGATGAGAAAGCCGACAGCGAAAAGCGTCTGGCCGACCTTCAAAAGCAGCTGCAGCAAGCCCCACGGCTGATTGGCGAGGCGCAGCGCGATTACGAACGGCTGAAAAACAGCACGCCCACCCAGGTCAGCCTGCGCTACGGCAAAAGCGCACTGCCGCAGCTCGAACAGCTGCTGGCCGAACGCAACGCGCAACTCAACGAGTGGCAGAAGCAGATCATCGACGCCAACAGCCTGGTGATCACCGCACAAACGCGCCCGGAACGCGCCCAGGCCGAAATCAGCGGCAACCAGACCCGCAGCCAGGAAATCAACAACACCCTGAAAAGCGGCCGCGACGCCAACAAACCGCTGAGCAGCGAACGGCGTAACCAACTGAATGCCGAGCTGGCTAAGCTCGATGCGCAAACCCAGCTGCGCCGCCAGGAGCTGGCCGGTAACAACCTGCTGCAGGACCTCGGCAACAGCCGCCGCAGCCTGCTGGAAGAACGCATCAAACGCCTCGAACAGGAGCTGCTCGACCTGCAGAACCTGATCAACGAAAAACGCCGCAACCTGTCCGAACAGACCCTCGCCGAACAGTCCCGCGAGGCTGAAAAGGCCGGCACCGACAGCCTGCTGGCGCAGGAAAGCGCCCTCAACCTGAAACTTTCCGACTACCTGCTGCGCGCCACCGACCGGCTCAATGAACTGACCCGCCTGAACCTGCAAACCAAGCAGCAACTGGACAGCCTGAGCCAGAGCGATCAGGCCCTGGAAGAGCAGATCAGCGTGCTGCAAGGCAGCCTGCTGCTCTCGCGCATCCTTTATAAGCAGCAGCAGGCCCTGCCAACACTGAAAATCGACAGCAGCCTGCCCGACCAGATCGCCGACCTGCGCCTATACCAGTTCGAGCTCAACCAGCAGCGCGAAGCCATCAACAACCCCAGCGTGTATGTCGACACCCTGCTCAGCAACCAGGCTGATGAACCCAATAACCAGGCCCTGCGCACTGATCTGCTGGAGATCATCAACACCCGCCGTGAGCTGATCGACCGCCTGAACCGTGAGCTGAACGCTCTGCTCAACGAGTCGATCACCCTGCAACTGAATCAGAAACAGCTGAAAACCACAGCCGAAGCCCTGCGCGCGACCCTCGACGAGCAGATGTTCTGGATCCCCAGCAACAAGCCGCTGGATCTGGAGTGGTTCAAATCCGTCCCGCGCCTGCTGGAGCGGCAGATTGCCGAACTGCCCTGGGGCGCCAACATGCGCCAGCTGGGTGCCGGCCTGACCGAGCGGCCGTTGCTGTTTCTGCCGTTGCTGTTGCTGATTGGCGTGCTGCTGTGGCGCCGCGGCTACCTGTACCGCAAGCTCGCCGAACTGCATCAGGACATCGGCCATTTCAAACGTGACAGCCAGTTGCACACGCCGATGGCGATCATGCTCAACGTACTGCTGGCGCTACCTGGCACGCTGTTCCTGGCGCTGTGCGGCTTTGCCCTGCAGATGGACGCCCGCGGGCAGAATGCCAACCTGGGTGAGGCGCTGTTCCAGATGGCCCAGGCCTGGCTGGTGTTCTACACCCTGTATCGCATCCTCGCCGACGGCGGCGTGGCCGAATTGCACTTCCGCTGGGGCCGCTCGCAGGTGGCCTTCCTGCATCGCCAAGTGCGTCGCCTGGGCCTGGTAGTCATGGCCATGGTGGCCGTAGTGACAGTGGCCAAACACCAACCCGCAGGCCTGGGTGATGACGTGATCGGCCTGGCCGTGGTGCTGACCTGCTACGCGCTGATGGTCTGGCTGCTGCACAAGCTGCTGCTCACCGGCCCGGCCCGCGAACATGCTTCGGCCTTCCGCATGCTGATCGGCATGGCCCTGAGCCTGCTGCCACTGGCGTTGATCGTCGCGGTCGGCCTCGGCTACTACTACACCGCACTGAAACTCAGCGACCGCCTGATCAACACCCTCTACCTGCTGGTGATCTGGCTGGTGATTGAAGCCACCTTTATCCGTGGCCTCGGCGTTGCGGCACGCCGCCTGGCCTACCAGCGCGCCACGGCCAAACGCCTGGCGCAGAGCAAGGACAGCGGCGAAGGCACGGAAACCGTGGTCGAGGAACCGACCCTGGATATCGAACAGGTCAACCAGCAGTCGCTGCGCCTGATCCGTCTGGCCCTGCTCGGTACCTTTATCGCCGGTCTGTACTGGGTCTGGGCGGACCTGATCTCGGTATTTGCCTACCTCGACAATATCGCCTTGTACGAATACAGCAGCGGCACCGGCGATGCCGCCACCCTGGTGCCGATCAGCCTCAGTGATGTGCTCGGCGCCTTGGTCATCGTCGGCATCACCATCGCCCTGGGGCGCAACCTCCCCGGCCTGCTTGAAGTGCTGGTGCTGTCACGGCTGAAGCTGGCCCAGGGCAGCGCCTACGCCACCACCACCCTGCTGTCCTACCTGATCGTGGCCATCGGTTTTGTCACTACCCTGTCGACCCTAGGCGTCAGCTGGGACAAGCTGCAGTGGCTGGTAGCCGCGCTGTCGGTAGGCCTCGGCTTCGGCTTGCAGGAGATCTTCGCCAATTTTATCTCCGGTCTGATCATCCTGTTCGAGCGCCCGGTGCGCATCGGCGACGTGGTGACCATCGGCAACCTGTCCGGCACGGTCAGCAAGATTCGCATTCGCGCCACCACCATCACCGATTTCGACCGCAAAGAAATCATCGTGCCGAACAAGACCTTCGTCACCGACCAACTGATCAACTGGTCGCTCAACGACACGGTTACCCGGGTGATCATCAAGGTCGGCGTAGCCTACGAAACCGACCTACCGCTGGCGCGCAAGCTGATGATGCAGGCCGCCATCGAGAACCCGCGCGTGCTGCGCGATCCGGAGCCGCTGCTGTTCTTCCTGACCATCAGCGCCAGCACCTTCGACTACGAGCTGCGTTTCCACGTGCGCGAACTGGGCGACCGCAACGCCGCCACCGACGAGATCCTTACGCGTATCGCGCTGACCTTCCGCGAAAACAACGTGGAAATGGCCTTCAACCAGGTCGAGGTGATGATCAAGAATCTGCACGGCCAGGAACTCAACCTGACCAGCGGGCAAATGGTTGCAGCCACTGCAGCGGCCGATGCGCAACAGGGGCAACTGCCCCCGACCGCACCAGCGCCGGCAATCGACCCACAGTAACGTGCCGCCAGGCCCGCTGGTGCGGGCCGCCACCTCACCACTGCCGGGCCGCACCTGCCCGGCTGGAGCCTGACCGTGAAGTCGCTTATCGAGCTGCAGTTCGACAACCGTTTTGCCCGCCTCGGCGACGCTTTCTCCACCCACGTACTGCCCGAGCCGATTGCCGAGCCGCGCCTGGTCGTCGCCAGCCCAGCCGCCATGGCGTTGCTCGATCTGCAGCCAAGCGAAGCCGACAGCGAGGTGTTCGCGCAGATCTTCGCCGGGCACAAGCTGTGGAGCACCGCCGAGCCGCGCGCCATGGTCTATTCCGGGCATCAGTTCGGCGGTTACAACCCGCGCCTGGGCGATGGTCGCGGCCTGCTGCTCGGCGAGGTGGTCAACGAAGCCGGCGAGTACTGGGATCTGCATCTGAAAGGCGCCGGGCAAACGCCTTACTCACGCATGGGCGACGGCCGCGCAGTGCTGCGCTCATCGATCCGCGAATTTCTCGCCAGCGAACATCTGCACGCCCTCGGCATCCCCAGCTCGCGGGCGCTGTGCGTGACCGGCTCCAGCACCCCGGTGTGGCGCGAAAAACAGGAAAGCGCGGCCATGGTGCTGCGCCTAGCGCCCAGCCATGTGCGTTTCGGCCACTTCGAATACTTCTATTACACCCAGCAGCATGAGCAACTCAAACAGCTAGCCGAGCATGTGCTGCACAACCACTACACCGACTGCCTGCAGCAGGAGCAGCCGTACCTGGCGATGTTCCGCGAGATCATCGAACGCAACGCCACGATGATCGCCTACTGGCAGGCCTACGGTTTCTGCCACGGTGTAATGAACACCGACAATATGTCGATCCTCGGCATCACCTTCGATTACGGCCCCTACGCCTTCCTCGATGATTTCGACGCCAAACATATCTGCAACCACTCCGATGACACCGGCCGTTACTCGTTCAGCAATCAGGTGCCGATCGCCCAGTGGAACCTCGCGGCCCTCGGCCAGGCCCTGGTGCCGCTGGTCGATGTAGAAGCACTGCGCGAGACGCTCGGCCTGTTTCTGCCGCTGTACCAGGCGCATTACCTCGACCTGATGCGCAAACGCCTGGGCCTGCTCAGCGCCGATGAGGGCGACGAAGCACTGGTGCAACGCCTGCTGCAACTGATGCAGAGCAGCGCGGTGGATTACACGCTGTTCTTCCGCGAACTCGGCGACAGCCCGGCAGCGCAAGCCGTGGCGCGCCTGCGTGACGACTTTACCGACCTCGCCGGTTTCGACGCCTGGGCCGCCGACTACCTGGCGCGCAGCGCTCAGGATGGCGACGACCAGGCGCAACGCCGCGCGCGCATGCACGCGGCCAACCCCAAATACATCCTGCGTAATTACCTGGCCCAGCAAGTGATCGAAGCCGCCGAACAGGGCGACTACGCCCCGGTGCGCGAGCTGCATCAGGTGCTGTCACAGCCCTTCGATGAACAGCCCGGCTTCGAACGCTACGCCCAGCGCCCGCCGGAGTGGGGCAAGCATCTGGAAATCAGCTGTTCATCGTAAAACCGGCCATACGATGCCTGGCATAACAGCCTGTAGATGCCAACTACACTGCAGCTCACTTCGCTCGCATCCTCCCCGCGAGCATCCCATGGAAGCGAACTGCATGGCAGCCCCGACAATACGTAACCTGTGGTTCAGAGTCCTGATCGGCTGCGTATCGATATTGCCAGGCATCAGCCATGCCGCAGCGCAGGAGTTGCTCGACAGCACCTACAAGGTCGCCTTTTACGAAGCTGGCTACCTTTACTCAAACGGCGCCGGCATCGACAAGGACGTGATCGATGAGCTGAAAAACAGAGGCGGTTACAGCTTCGACTACATCGAACGGCCCCGTGCGCGAATATGGAAGGGGCTTGAGGAGGGTTCGCTGCCCATGAGCGTATCCGGCATCAGAACGGCCGAGCGCGATAAGTTTGCCTTCTTCATCCCCTACATCGCGCAGAAGAACATGGCACTGGTCACCGATGCCAAATACGCCACCGCCGACCGTTTGATCGCGGATGAACGCGCGACTGCCGCGGTTGTCCGCGGTTTCAAACACGGCGACTATTTCGATGGCCTGATCGACACCCTGCGCACCAAAGGCCGCGTGCATGAAGTACCGACGATTCACAATCTGTTCCTCATGCTCAAAGCCGGTAACCGGGTAGACCTGATCGTTTCTCTGCCGGTTTTTTATGCCAAAGAACTGAATGAACTCGGGCTCAACAACAGCGTTATCGTCCACGACTGGGAACCCGAGCGCGCGCCGATTGCGCACAATCTGATCCTGAGCAAGGCGCACTTCTCAGAACAGGCCTACCTGAATATGAAAGGCCTGATTGACGAGATGAAAGCCGACGGCACCCTGCGGGGCATTTTCCTCAAATATCTGAGCCCGCAACAAACCGATCAGGCCCTCAACTTCTAGCGCAGTGCCAGCATCCACTCCAGCCCCATGGCCACATGCAGCTCGGTGCTGTCGAGCAACGGCAGCGGGGCTTCCAGGCCATCGAGCAGCAAACCGATCTCTGTGCAGCCGAGGATGGCCACCTCGGCGCCCTGGGTTTGCAGCGTGCGCAAGCAGTCCAGATAGAACGCTTGCGCCTGCGGCAGAAACTGGCCCTGGCACAGCTCGGCAAAGATCACCCGGTCGACTTCCGCCATCTGCACCACGTCCGGGGTGATTACCTCGATGGCGAAGCGCTCGGCCAGGCGTTGACGGTAGAAGTCTTCCTGCATAGTAAAGCGCGTACCGAGCAAAGCCGCGCGGCGCACACCCTGGCGTTGCAGCGCCTGGCCAACCGCATCGCCGATATGCAGCAGAGGAATCTGCACTGCCGCCTCGATGGCCGGAGCCACCTTGTGCATGGTGTTGGTGGCCAGCAGCAGGGCCGTTGCTCCCGCCTGTTCAAGGCCCTGAGCCGCCTGTGCCAACACGTGCCCAGCCGCCTGCCAGTCGCCACGCCGCTGCAGCTCGGCGATCTCGGCAAAATCCACCGAATGCAGCAGCAGCGGCGCCGAATGCAGGCCGCCCAACTGTTCGCGCACGCCCTGGTTGAGCAAGCGGTAATAGCTGGCCGTGGACTCCCAACTCATGCCACCCAGAATGCCTAGCTGACGCATATCACCTCCCACTCGATAAAGCCTTGAGCCTAATCCGCCACCGCCCCGGCGCACAGGCACAGTGCGCGGTAGAGCGGTCGGTACAGCCTTATCTATTAAATCGAAAAGGCATATAAACCTTTCCAAACATTCTTAGACTCTCTAAGCAGCAACCCTTATCTTCTCCGCCTTGCGTGGCCGCGCCGTCTGGAATCGCCGCGCCCGATACCTCACACGAGATTCGCACGCTAAGGATGTTCATGTTCTGGGACTCTCTTCCCCTGCCCCTGCTGTTTGTCGGTGCCCTGCTGATCTGGGTGCTGTACGCCTTTGTGCGCGAGAAGTGGAGCCCGGACATCGTCGCGGCCATCGCCGTGGCAGCGCTGCTGATTACCCAGCTGCTGACGCCTGGGGAAGTGCTCAGCGTGCTAAGCAACTCGGCGCCAGTGACCATCGCCTGCATGTTCGTGCTCTCCGCCGCGCTGGAGCGCACCGGCTGCATCGATGCCCTGGGCAACTGGCTGGGCGACCTGGTTGGCACCAGCCCGATCCGCGTGCTCACCGGCCTGACCGTTACCGCCCTGGTGATTTCCGCCTTCCTGAATAACACCCCGGTGGTGGCCATTCTCACCCCGGTGGCGATTTCCCTGGCACGGCGCGCCGGCACCTTGCCGTCGAAGCTGCTGATCCCACTGTCCTACGCCACCATCCTCGGCGGCACCCTGACCATGATCGGCACCTCGACCAATATTCTGGTCGACGGCGTGGCGCGCAAAGCCGGCCTTGAGCCCTTTGGCATGTTTGAAATTACCGGTGCCGGCTTGATCATGGCCGCCTTCGGCATGGCCTACCTGCTGACCATTGGCCATCGCCTGTTGCCCGAGCGCGAAACCCTGTCCAAGCAATTGCGCCCGAACCTCGACCGCACCTTTATGACCGAGCTGCTGGTGCCGCATGACTCACCAGTAATCGGCAAGACCCTGCACGAAGCCAACCTCAACGGCGGCAGCGGCTTGCAGGTGTTGAAGATTTTCCGCGACGAGCAAGAGCTCACCGAGCCGGCCCACGACACCCTGCTGCTCGCCGGCGACCAATTGGTGCTGCACGGCCAGGTCAAGGATGTGGTGGAACTGCGCGAAAGCGGCCACCTGACGTTCAACCGCAGCGATGCCTTCGAGACCATCAGCAGCCACGACGTGATCCTCGCCGAGGCCATCGTCGGGCGTAACTCGCGCTACAGCCACCGGCCGATGCGCGACCTCGACCTTACCGCGCGCTACGGCATCGCCGTGCTCGCCGTGCACCGTCAGGATGAGAATATCCAGGGCAACCTGGATGACTTCGAACTGCAGTTCGGCGACGTGATGCTGGTGGAAGGCACGCCGACACAAATCAAGCGCTTTGCCGACAACGGCGAGCTGATCAGCCTCAACGCCGTGCAGGAACGTGCCTTCCGCCGCGACAAAGCGCCGATTGCGATCATCGCCACCATGGCGGTGATGGTCCTGGCGGCCTTTGGTGTGATGCCCATCGAGGGCCTGGCAATCATCGGCGCGGTAACCGTGCTCGCCACCCGCTGCCTGGATGTGGAAGACGCCTACAAAGCGGTGGACTGGAAGATCCTCAGCCTGATCTTCGGCATGCTCGCCATCAGCATCGCCATGGACAAGGTCGGCCTGGTCAGCCTGATGGTCAGCAATGTCATGGGCCTGATGCCGTGGGCCGGGCCGCTGCTGATGCTGTCGTTTATCTACCTGTTTACCTCGATCCTTACCGAGGTGCTGTCGAACAACGCCGTCGCCGTGCTGGTCACGCCGATTGCCATCGGCATGGCCCAGCATTTGGGCGTAGACCCGCGCGCCTTTGTAGTCGCGGTGATGTTCGCCGCCAGCGCCAGCTTCGCCACACCCATCGGCTATCAGACCAACACCTTCGTCTACAACGCCGGCGGCTATCGCTTTACCGACTTTATGAAGGTCGGCATTCCGCTCAACCTGCTGCTGTGGGTCGTGGCCAGCTTCGTGATTCCCTGGTTCTTCCCGCTAACGCCGGTTTGACGGCATAAGCTGCGAACATATCGATCTAACCCAAGGCCCGTTTCATTGCTCCAGCGCATTGACCGGGCCTTGCTGCTTTGCCCATGCTGCCAACCTTCAATCTGCCCTGAAGGAACGCGCGCATGAAATTGGAAACCCTGGCCATCCACGCCGGCTACAGCCCCGACCCAACCACCAAGGCGGTGGCGGTGCCGATCTACCAGACCAGCTCCTTTGCCTTCGATGACACCCAGCACGGTGCCGACCTGTTCGACCTGAAGGTCGCCGGCAATATCTATTCGCGGATCATGAACCCGACCAACGCCGTGCTCGAAGAGCGCGTGGCGGCACTGGAAGGTGGCGTCGGCGCGTTGGCCGTGGCTTCGGGCATGGCCGCGATCACCTATGCGATCCAGACCGTGGCCGAGGTTGGCGACAATATTGTCTCGGTGGCCAAGCTCTACGGCGGCACCTACAACTTGCTGGCCCACACCCTGCCGCGCTTCGGCATCCAGACCCGCTTCGCCGCCCATGACGACATCGCCGCCCTCGAAGCGCTGATCGACGAGCGCACCAAGGCAGTGTTCTGCGAGTCCATCGGCAACCCAGCTGGCAATATCGTCGACCTCGCCGCCCTGGCCGCTGCCGCGCACCGCCATGGCGTGCCGCTGATCGTCGACAACACCGTGGCCACGCCGATCCTCTGCCGGCCGTTCGAGCATGGCGCGGACATCGTCGTGCACTCGCTGACCAAGTACATCGGCGGCCACGGCACCAGCATCGGCGGCATCGTCGTCGACTCCGGCAAGTTCCCCTGGGCGGACAACAAGGCGCGCTTCCCGCTGCTCAACACCCCGGACCCGTCCTACCACGGCGTGACCTACACCGAAGCCTTCGGCCCTGCGGCCTTTATCGGCCGCTGCCGTGTGGTGCCGCTGCGTAACACTGGTGCGGCGCTGTCGCCGTTCAATGCCTTTCTTATCCTGCAGGGCCTGGAAACCCTGGCTCTGCGCATGGAGCGCCATTGCGAAAACGCCCTCAAGGTCGCCCATTACCTGCAAAACCACCCGCAGGTGGCCTGGGTGAAATACGCCGGCCTTCCGGATCATCCAGAGCACGAACTGGCCGTGCGCTACACCGACGGCAAACCGGCGTCGATCCTCTCCTTCGGCATCGTTGGCGGCCAGGCCGCAGGGGCGCGTTTTATCGATGCGCTGCAGTTAGTGGTTCGTTTGGTCAACATCGGCGATGCCAAATCCCTGGCCTGCCACCCAGCCTCGACCACGCACCGCCAGCTGAATGACGAAGAGCTGGAACGCGCCGGCGTGCCGCGCGACATGGTGCGCCTGTCGATCGGCATCGAGCACAGCGACGATATTCTTGCCGACCTGGCCCAGGCACTGGACGCTGCGGCGAGCTGATCGCCCTTGATATCCGCGCAAGCGACTCCAGATTAGGGATAACCGCCTCTGGAGTCGCCCATGTCCAACCCTCTGCTGATCCCCTGCCCGCACTGCAATGGCCTCAATCGCATTCCCGCCGAGCGCCTGAGCGATGCGCCACGCTGTGGCCGTTGCAAATCGGAGGTGCTACCCAGCAAACCCTTCGAGCTGACCCAAGCCAACTTCGATGCGCAGAACAAGGGTGACCTGCCGCTGCTGATTGATGTGTGGGCGAGCTGGTGCGGCCCCTGCCGTAGTTTTGCGCCAATCTATGAACAGGCCGCCGCGCAGCTACAGGGCCACTGCCGCCTGAGCAAGCTGGACAGTGAAGCCAACCCACAGCTGTCCGCAGAAATAGGTATCCGCTCAATCCCGACGCTGATCCTGCTCAAGGGCGGTGTGGAAGTTGCCCGGCAGAGCGGCGCACTGCCCTTGCCGCAATTGCTCGGTTGGTTGCGTCAGCAGGGTATCTGACAGACCGCGCTGAGCGGATTGGTCAATCTCGCACCGACACTGCGGTCATTACCCTGCCATCGACCAACCCTTAGGCTGGCTGCACAACAACAATTGTGGAGCCAAGCATGACGATGCCTATCGAACTGGTGCGCCAGCTCACCGAAGAACAGATTGCCTTTGTCCAGCGCAGCGGGCTCAAGGCCGAAGTACTGGAAGTCGGCCACGTGCGCCTGCTGATGCCACTGACGGGCAACCAGAACCATATCGGCAGCATGTACGCCGGTGCGCTGTTCACCCTGGCGGAAATTCCCGGCGGCGCGCTGTTTCTCACCAGCGTCGATGCCCAGCGTTTCTACCCCATCATCAAGGAAATGAACCTGCGCTTTCGCCGCCCAGCAACCGGCGATATTCGGGTCGAGGCACGCCTTACAGCGGAAGAAATCCAGCACCTGCAAAAGCAGGCAACAGAACTCGGCAAAGCCGAGTATGTTTTACAGTTGCAGCTAACCGATGAGAGTGGTGAAGTAGTGGTCGAGAGTCGCGGCTTGTACCAATTACGCGCACGCTGACGCCTGACCTTGCCCTGGGTCAAAAGTCCAGCTATGACTCGAGGTCACAATAAATGTGCCGACATGCATCGGCAGGAGAACGCCGACCATGCCCAGTCACATCCTTATTGCCCACGACCTGCGCGACACTGCCGACATGGCGCTGTGCCGCGCCACGCAGCTGGCCAAGCAATTCAAAGCCAAACTGACCATCCTGCATGTACTCGACCCGAGCAAAAGCAGCCAGGAGCATGAGCAGGCCAAGCAGGCACTGGACCGCAGCCTGACCCAGTACGCCCCGGCCGGCAGCCAGTTGCTGATCCGCACCGGCATCAAACCCTCGGAAGTGGTGCTGCAGCAGCTTAATGAACTGGGTTGCGACCTGCTGGTACTCGGTGGCCATCACCAGCGCCACGACTTCTTCTCCGGCACCAGCCTCGACCGCATTGCGCGCAATTGCCCGGTGCCGCTGCTGCTGGTCGCGCGTAACGATTCGAACCCATATGAGCGCGCCTTGGCCGCCATCGACTTCTCGCTCTGCGCCTGCAGCGCCCTCGGCCAGGCTTACCGCCTGCTGCCGGAAGCCGCCGAGCTGCACGCGCTGCACGTATTCGAACCGGACAAAGGCACGCCCAAGCAGGTCGAAGCGCAACTGAACACGCAGAAAGCCCTGATCAACCAGTTGCTGGAAGATGAAGCGCAGAACCTGCCGGAGAAAGGCCCGACCCTGACTCACTCGGTGGAGCAAGGCGGCATCCTGCGCTGCCTGCAAGCGCGCCTTAAAAGCACCAACACCGAACTGCTGGTACTCGGCAGCCACGGCCGCAGCGCGCTGTCGCAAGCCCTGCTCGGCAGCCTGGCGCAGCACTTCCTGCACAAGGCGCCCTGCGACATTTACGTCGTGCGGTAGGTTTTCTCCGCCCAACAAAAAAGCTGCCTAGGCAGCTTTTTTTGTTTGCAGCGTAACGATCAGCTGGCGTTAAGCAGGTCATGCAGCTCGACAAACTGCTGGGTCAGCTTGTGGCTGCGGTCCAGGTAGATCAGCGGCGTGCAGGCCTGGTGCGATTCGCGCATCTTCACCGAGCTCATCAGGTTGACCGGCAGCACCGGCAAGCCCTCGGCGACCAGTTCATCGAGCAGCTGCTGCGGCAGGCTGGCGCGCGGCTGGAACTGGTTGACCACGATGCCTTCGACTTCCAGGCCCTCGTTGTGGTCTTCCTTGAGTTCTTCGATTTCGCGCAGCAGGCCATACAGCGCTTGGCGCGAGAAGCTGTCGCAGTCAAACGGGATCAGCACGCGGTCAGCGGCGATCAAGGCGGAGACGGTGTAGAAATTCAGCGCCGGCGGGGTATCCAGATAAATCCGCTCGTAATCCTCGCTGAGGTCTTCGAGCAGTTTGCGCAGCTTGTTGATCTTGTGTTTCTGCTCAAGCTTGGGCTGCAGATCGGCCAGTTCGGCGGTGGCTGTGACCACATGCAGGTTGTCGAACGGCGTTTCGTAGATATCCACACTGCCTTTCTTGCCGAACGGCGCCGATGACAGCGTGCCCTTGAAGAACTCGGCAATGCCCATGGGGATGTCCTCGCCGGTCAGGCCGGTGAGGTAATGGGTCGAGTTGGCCTGGGCATCCAGGTCGATCAGCAACGTGCGATAGCCCTGGGAAGCGCTGACCGCGGCCAGGTTGCAGGCAATACTGGACTTACCCACACCGCCCTTCTGATTGAAGATCACGCGCCGCATGAAATACCCCCTGAATCCCGCATAAACCCCGAAATGGTCCCGGATTCTATGCAAAGTACGTGACAAGGGCGAGATTTTCGGCAAAACCCCGCCGCCTCCGGTCAGAACAACAGGCCATAGATTTGCGCACGGCGCGCACGGTCTGGATAATGCCAGCACTTCGCCACACCTGCTGCCAAGCCCTTCGCTGGTTGCGGCTGGCTGTAGCCGACACGGACGCGCACCGCGTGACACATTTCAGGATCGAACAATGGCGTGCCTGGGCTCCTGGCCTGGACAGCACGGCTGACTGGTGCGCCTGGCATCAGGCACCCTCGCGCCTGGTGGATGCTGGCCAGCAACCGGATGTCAGCGCACTGCCGGCCATGCAACGCCGGCGTTTGAGCCGCCTGGCGCGGATGGCCTTCCACGTCGCCTGGCCACTGGCTGAAACGCATCCGCAATTGCCCATGGTGTTCGCCAGCCGGCATGGCGAAACCCCACGCACCCTGACGATTCTGACCGACCTGGCGCATGGCGAGCCGCTGTCGCCGACCCAGTTCAGCCTCTCGGTGCATAACGCGATCATCGGCCTGTGGTCGATCCAGCGCGGCGACCATAGCGAAATGACCGCCCTGGCCGGCGCCGGTGATGGCCTGGAAAACGCCATACTGGAAGCCTGCGGCATGCTCCACGACGGCGCACCGGCGGTGCTGCTGGTGATTGCAGAGGAAACCCCACCCGAGCTTTACGCACCTTTTATCGATGACGTGCCGTTTCCCTATGCCGTTGGCCTGCTGCTGACGCTGGGTGATGACTGGCAGCTGCAACTAAGCCGGGGCGAAGGCGCCGGCAGCGAATGGCCCCACGCTCTCAACCTGGTCCGCGCCCTGTGCAGCGACCAGCCGACCCTGCAGCACCACTGGAAGAGCCGACAATGGACCTGGTCACGCAACAAGGCCTGAGCCGTTACAGCGCGCCCTATGTCTGGCGGCTGATTGCCACGGCCCTGAGTTTCAGCCTGTTCGGCATCGGCGGCGTCCTGCTGCGCGTGCTGATCTTCCCGCTGCTCGCCCTGCTTCCGGGTGATGCTCTGAGCCGACGCACCCGCGCCCGCGCGGTAGTGAGCAAGACCTTCTACCTGTTCGTGCGGTTTATGTACCGCAGCGGCGTACTGACCTACGAGGTCGAAGGCATCGAGCGCCTCGGCCAACCGGGGCAGATGGTCATCGCCAATCACCCCTCCTTGATCGACGTGGTGGTGCTGATCGCCTTTATTCGCGATGCCAACTGCGTGGTCAAACAGAGCCTGTGGGATAACCCGAGCATGCGCGGGCCCCTGCGCGCGGCCCACTACATCAGCAACAGCGGCAGCATGGACATGCTCGACGAAGCGGCCGGCGCGCTGCAAAGCGGCCAGACCCTGGTGATCTTCCCCGAAGGCACGCGCACCACGCCGGGGCAGGCCCCGGAATTTCACCGCGGCGCAGCAGCCATCGCCATTCGCGGCGCGCGTATCGTCACCCCGGTGGCAATCAGCGTCAGCCCCACCACTCTGACCAAGGCCGAGCCCTGGTACAGCATTCCGTCGCGCCGTTTTCACATTCGTCTGCGCGTAGGCGAGGATATTGACCCACAACAGTTCAATGCCATGGGGCCGCCGCCGATAGCCTCACGCAAACTCAATGATTTTCTGCACCAACACTTTATGAAGGAGCTCGCCAAAGATGAGCGATTTGCAGCTGGAAATTAAGAACCTGATCATCGACGCCCTCGGCCTCGAAGACATGGCTGCCGAAGACATCGCCGCCGACCTGACCCTGTTCGGTGAAGGCCTGGGGCTGGATTCGGTAGACGCCCTGGAACTCGGCCTGGCCATCCAGAAACGTTTCGGCATCAAGATCGACGCCGAAGCCAAAGACACCCGCAAGCACTTTGCCAACGTAGCCAGCCTGGCGGCATTCGTGTCATCGCAACAGACCGCCTGAGGAAGCCGCCGATGCAAACCCGTGAAGAGATTTTCGATACCCTGCGCGACGCGCTGGTCGAGCTGTTCGAACTGGATGCCGAACGTATTACGCCGGAAGCCAACCTCTATCAGGACCTTGAGATCGATAGCATTGACGCCGTGGACCTGATCGATCATATCAAACGCCAAACCGGCAAAAAACTCGCAGCCGAGGAGTTCAAGGCTGTGCGCACCGTCGGTGACGTGGTCGAGGCGGTGCTGCAACTGGTCAACGCCCCAGCCAGCGAATAATGAGTCGCCTATTTGGCCTGCTCCTGCTGCTGGCCGGGCTGCTCTATCCCTTTGCCGTGTACTACGGCATGGAGCATCTGTCGCCACGCCTGTTCGCCGCCGTGCTCGGCGGCCTGTGGCTGGTGCGTGCGCTGAGCCAATGGGGCAAGCCGGGCAACCGCTGGATGACGGCGGTGGCTTTGGGCTTCTGCCTGTTGCTGGGTCTCGCCGGTGAGCCTGAGCTGCTGCGCTGGTATCCGGTGCTGCTCAACGGCCTGCTGCTGGCGCTGTTCGGCCTCAGCCTGAAGTTCGGCCCACCGCTGATCGAGCGCCTGGCGCGCCTGACCGAGCCGCAGCTGCCAGAAGTGGCGATCCGCTACACGCGCCTGGTTACCGCCGTCTGGGCCTGGTTCTTCCTGGCCAACGGTCTGGTGGTGGTAGCGCTGAATTTCTGGGCGCCGCTGAGCTGGTGGACGCTGTATACCGGGCTGATCGCCTACGGCCTGATGGGCCTGCTGTTTGCCGGTGAGTGGCTGGTGCGCCAGCGTGTAAGGAGACATGAATGAACTGGCTGCCCCTCGAGCACCTGCTGCTCGAAGCCCACCCCGGCCGCGCAGTAACCGCGGACCTGGATCACCCCCAGCTGCGCCAGCACGCCCTGCAATTGGCGGCTGAGCTGCAAGGCCGTGGCGTAAAACGCCTGGCGCTGTACCTCGACGATGCCGGTGAACTGGCCATCGCCCTACTGGCCGCCTGGCGCGCGGGGATTGCCGTGCTGCTGCCGGCCGATGCCCAGCCGCAGACCCGCCAACGTATGAGTAAGCAGTGCGACCTATGGCTGGATAGCATTGATGGCCTGCTTAACGCCAGCAACGCTGCACTGCCTCCAGCCCCACTTGATCTCGACCAGTGCCGACTAACCCTGTGCACCTCCGGCTCCAGCGGCGAAGCCAAGCTGATCGACAAATCCCTGCGCCAGCTGGCCAATGAAGTGACCGCCCTGGAGCAGCTGTGGGGCGAGCAACTGGGCAGCGCGACCATTCTTGGCAGCGTCGCCACCCAGCATATCTACGGCCTGCTGTTTCGCGTGCTCTGGCCACTGTGCGCCGGCCGCGCCTTCCAGCGCCGCGCCCAGCCGTTCCCCGAAGACTTACAGCGCGAAAGCCTGACAGTTACCAGGGGTAGTGGAAGCGTAGCGAGCGAAGAGGATGCAAGACGAGAAGAGGCGAGACCGCGCAGTTTACAGGCGGTAAATGAGCAGGCCGAGCCGCTTCTCAACGCAGCAGCATCGAGCGCAGTAGCTTCCAGTACCCCTGGCTTCGCCTGGGTCGCCAGCCCGGCTTTGCTCAAGCGCATGGGCGACAACCTAAACTGGCCGGCACTGCGTGCAGTGCGTCAGGTGTTCTCCTCCGGCGGCGCGCTGCCAGCCGAAACCGCCGCCGAGCTGCAGAATCTGCTTGGCCAATGGCCCACGGAAATCTACGGCAGCTCGGAAACCGGCGGCATCGCCTGGCGTCAGGGTGGCGAACTATGGACGCCCTTTGCCGGGGTAGAACTGGGACAGAACGCCGAAGGTGCGCTGCACCTGACCTCGCCCTACCTGCCGGCCGGCCACCGCGAGCAGACCGCCGATGCGGTGGAACTGCAGGCCGATGGCCGCTTCGCCATGCGCGGCCGCCTAGACCGGATTATCAAGCTGGAAGAAAAACGTATTTCCCTGCCCATGCTCGAACAGGCGCTGAGCAGCCACGAATGGCTCAGCGATGCGCGCCTCGGCGTGGTGCAGGAAGGCCGCGCCTACCTCGGCGCACTGGTCGCCCTGAGCCCGGCCGGTTTGCACGCACTGCGCAACCAGGGACGCAAGACCGTCACCGAAACCCTGCGCCGCCATCTGGCCGGCCATTGCGAAGCCATCGCCTTGCCCCGCCGTTGGCGATTACTCGCCCAGTTGCCCTACAACAACCAGGGCAAACTGGCGCAAGCCACTGTCGAAGCATTGCTCGCCGAGCCACGCCCGACCCAGGTGGAACCGCTGTCGGCCGTGGAGCAGGACGGCGAATGGCAGCTGCAGCTGGTGGTGCCGCTGGACCTTGCGCACTTCACCGGCCACTTCCCGCAGACCCCGGTGCTGCCGGGCGTGGTGCAGGTCGACTGGGCGCAGCAACTGGCGCGCAGTCTGATCAAGGACCTGCCTCCACGCTTTAGCGGCATGGAAGTGCTGAAATTCCAGCAACTGGTGCGCCCCGGCGATCAGCTGCAACTGACCCTGCGTTTCGACGCCGCGCGCGGCAAGCTGTACTTCGCCTTCCGCAACGGCGAAGCCCCCTGCTCGTCCGGGCGGATTCTGCTGGGAGCCGCCAGTGTCTAAACACACCCCGGAAAGCGTTGGCGAGGCAGCCAGCGCAAGGCAAGAGCAGGCGAAGAAGCGGAGTTTACAAGCGCTAAATGAGCATTCTGAGCCTGTTCTTAACGCAGCGATGGCAACGCAGGTAGCTTTCCATAAGCCCTGCGCGGTGATCCCGGTCTACAACCACGAGCACGCGCTGCCGACCGTGGTCGAGGCCCTGCATGCTGCCGGCCTGCCCTGCGTGCTGGTAGACGATGCCTCCAGCCCGGCCTGCGCGGCGGTAATGGATCAGCTGGTCACACAGCCCGATACCCATCTAGTGCGTCTGGCGGTCAATCAGGGCAAGGGCGGCGCGGTAATGGCCGGTCTGCGTGAAGCTGCGCGTCTGGGCTTTAGCCATGCGCTGCAGGTGGACGCCGATGGCCAGCACGACCTCAGCGATCTGCCGCATTTTATCAACGCCTCGCAGGCCGAACCTCAGGCGCTGATCTGCGGCTACCCGCAGTACGACGAGAGCGTGCCGAAAGGCCGCCTCTACGCGCGCTACCTGACCCACGTCTGGGTGTGGATCAACACTCTATCGCTGAGCATTCGCGACTCCATGTGCGGCTTTCGCGTCTACCCGCTGCCGGCCACACTGACGTTGATCGACACGGTAAACATCGGCAAGCGCATGGATTTCGACACCGAGATTCTGGTGCGCCTGGCCTGGCGCAATCAGCCGATGCACTGGCTGCCGACCAAGGTGCACTACCCGCTGGACGGCCTCTCGCACTTCCGTTTGTGGCACGACAACGCGCTGATCTCGAAGATGCACGCCAAGCTGTTCTTCGGCATGTTGTTGCGCGCGCCGCAGATCCTCTGGCGCAGGTGGTGCGCATGAGTGGCCAGCAGCACTGGGCCGGGCAGCGTGAGCGCGGCAGTTTTATCCTGATGAAATTCACCGCAGTGCTGGCACGTCTGCTCGGCCGTCGGCTGATCAGCCCGCTGCTGTACCTGATCGTGCTGTATTTCTACCTGTTCGGCGCCAAGGCGCGGCGCAGCATCCGCCAGTACCAGCGCAACCTGGCCAACTGGAGCGGCCGCCCCGAACTGCAGCCCAGCCGCCTATCGGTGCTGCGCCACTTTATGAGCTTCGCCGACACCCTGCTGGACAAGCTCGATGTGTGGAACGGCAAGCTCGGCCTGGAACAGGTAACGCTGATCGACCCGGCCAATATCTGTACCCAACTGCACCAGCAAGGCCGTGGCCAGATGCTGGTGGCCGCGCACCTGGGCAATCTGGAAGTTTGCCGCGCCCTGGCCGAACTCGGCGAGCAGGTGACAATGAACGTGCTGGTGCACACCAAACACGCCGAACAGTTCAACCGCCTGCTCGGCGAGGCCGGTGCCACCCACCTGCGCCTGATTCAGGTCAGTGAACTGGACGCGGCAATCATGCTGCAATTGTCCGAGCGCCTGGAACGCGGCGAATGGCTGGCGATTGCCGGCGACCGCGTGCCGCTCAAGGGCAGCCGCAAGGTCAACGTGAACTTCCTCGGCAAGCCCGCCGCCTTCCCACAAGGCCCGTGGTTGCTGGCTGGGCTGCTGCAATGCCCGGTCAATCTGATTCACTGCCTGAAAATCGACAAACGCTATCAGGTGATCATCGAACCCTTCGCCGAGCGCTTGCACTGGAAGCGCAGCGAACGGGATGAGGTGATCCGCCACTGGACCCAGCGCTACGCCGACCAGCTCGCGCAGCGCTGCCTGGATGCGCCCCTGCAATGGTTCAATTTCTACCCGTTCTGGAATGAAGATGACGACAAATCAGCCTGATCCCATCGTGTTTGGCGAACGCCCCTTGAGCATCGAGCAGGTTGTCGCCCTGGCCAGCCGCAGCGCCCCGGCACAGCTGCAAAGCGATGCCGCCTACCGCGAAAAAATCGCCAAGGGCGCGCGTTTCCTCGACAGCCTGCTGGACAAGGAAGGTGTGATTTACGGCGTTACCACCGGCTACGGCGACTCTTGCGTGGTGGCCGTACCGCTGCATCAGGTCGAGGCGCTGCCGCGTCACCTCTACACCTTCCACGGCTGCGGCCTGGGCAAGCTGCTGGATGAAGCCAGCACCCGCGCCGTCCTGGCTGCACGTTTGCAGTCGCTGTGTCAGGGCGTCTCCGGGGTGCGCGTAGAGCTGCTGGAACGCCTGCAGGCGTTTCTCGAATTTGATGTGCTGCCGCTGATTCCGGAAGAAGGCTCGGTGGGCGCCAGCGGCGATCTGACGCCGCTGTCCTATGTCGCGGCTACCCTGAGCGGTGAACGCGAAGTGATGTTCAAGGGCGAGCGCCGCAGCGCCGCCGATGTGCATAAGGAACTCGGCTGGACGCCGCTGACCCTGCGGCCGAAAGAAGCCCTGGCGCTGATGAACGGCACCGCCGTGATGACCGCCCTGGCCTGCCAGGCCTATTCGCGCGCCGATTACCTGCTCAAGCTGGCCACCCGTATCACCGCGCTTAACGTGGTGGCGCTGGAGGGCAATCCGGAGCACTTCGACGAGCGCCTGTTCGCCGCCAAACCGCACCCGGGGCAGATGCAAGTCGCCGCCTGGCTGCGTCAGGACCTGGCCATCGACGCGCCGACCGCGCCACTGCACCGCTTGCAGGATCGCTACTCGCTGCGCTGTGCGCCGCACGTATTGGGTGTGCTGGCCGACAGCCTAGGTCTGCTGCGCCAGTTCATCGAGATAGAACTGAACAGCGCCAACGACAACCCGCTGATCGACGCCGAAGCCGAGCGCGTGCTGCACGGTGGGCACTTCTACGGTGGGCATATCGCCTTCGCCATGGACAGCCTGAAAAACCTGGTGGGCAACGTCGCCGACCTGCTTGATCGGCAGCTCGCCTTGCTAGTCGACACCCGCTACAACCATGGCCTGCCGAGCAACCTGTCCGGCGCACCAAGCGTCAGCGCAATGATCAACCACGGCTTCAAGGCCGTGCAGATCGGCACCAGCGCCTGGACCGCCGAAGCGCTGAAAAACACCATGCCGGCCAGCGTGTTCTCCCGCTCCACCGAATGCCACAACCAGGACAAGGTGAGCATGGGCACCATCGCCGCCCGCGACGCCCTGCGCAGCCTGGAGCTGACCGAGCAGGTCGCCGCCGCCACCCTGCTGGCCGCCAACCAGGGCGTGTGGCTGCGCCAGCGCGACGGCAAGAACGATATCCCCGCGCCGATCGCCGCCATGCGTGAACAGCTGGCCGTGGACTTCCATCCGGTGATCGAAGACCGCGCCCTGGAAGCTGAGCTGCGCCTGTGCCTGGTGCGTATCCGTGAACAGCACTGGAGGCTTTATGCGTAGCAAAGGCGTATTGCAGGCGGAAATCGAACTGCAGGTGCCGTTCTTCGACGTCGACATGATGGAAGTGGTCTGGCACGGCCATTACGTCAAATACTTCGAAGAAGCGCGCTGCGCCCTGCTCGACAAGCTCGGCCACAACTACGTGCAGATGCGTGACGCCGGCTACGCCTGGCCGGTGATCGACCTGCAGCTGCGCTATATCCGTGGCGCCCAGTTCGGCCAGAAGATCATCGTGCGCGCCGATCTGGTGGAGTGGGAAAACCGTCTGAAGATCAACTACCTGATCACCGATGCCGCAACCGGCGAGCGCATGACCCGTGGCAGCAGCGTGCAGGTGGCGGTGGAAATCGCCACCCGCGAGATGCAGTTCGCTTCGCCCAAGGTGCTGATCGACGCCGTCGAAAAGGTGCTGGCGTGAAACGTCTGCTGGCAGGCCTCGGCCTCTGGCTGCTGAGCCAGAGTGCGCTGGCCTTCGACCTCGACCAGCTCAGCGCCCAGCTGGCCAAACCGGCCGTGGTGCGCGGCCCGCTGATTCAGGAAAAACACCTGCGCGCCCTGCCGCAGCCGCTGACCAGCCGTGGCCAGTTTGTCCTGAGCCGCGACCTCGGCCTGCTCTGGCAGCTGCAAAGCCCACTCAAGCAGGATTACCGCATCGACGGCCAGGGCATCGCCAAACGCACGCTCAGCGGCTGGCAACAGCAGCCCGGCCAGGATATCGCAGCCCAGCAGAGCCGGCTGTTTCTCGCCGTACTCAAAGGTGACCACAGCGGCCTGGCGCGGGATTTCCAGCTGCAACTGAGCGGCACGGCCGAGGCCTGGCAACTGCGCCTGGTGCCGAACTCGGTGTTGCTCAAGCAGATTTTTAGCCGCATCCAGATCGACGGCGGCGCGCTGGTGCAGCGCATCGAGCTGCATGAAACCCAGGGCGACCACAGCGTGCTGCGCTTACCGGAAAGCCAGGCAGGCGATGCCTTGACGGAACAGGAGCGGCGCGACTTTGCGCAGTGAACGCTGGCTGCCGCGCGGCTTTCTGCTGCTGCTCGCCGCCCTGCTGGCGCTCGCCGCTTGGCAATGGCGCAACGGCCCGCCCGTGGCTGCGGATATGCTCGCGTTGTTGCCGGCCGGCAATGGCGATGAACTTGTGCAGCAGGCCGAGCAACGTATGCAGGAGCCGCTCAATCGCGACCTGCTGCTGTTGATTGGCCACCCGCAGCGCGACCAGGCGATTGCCCTGGTGCAGCAGGTAGGCGAGCAGTGGCGCGACAGCGGGCGCTTCGCCCAGGTGCAGTGGAGCGTCGACAGCGACCTCGCGGCGCTGCGCGATTACCTGCATAGCAACCGCCTGGCCTTGCTGCCGACGGCGGATCGCCAGCTGTTGCTGGAACAACCGCAGCAGTTGATCGAACAACGCGCCGCCCAGCTATTCGACACCTTCGCCGGTTTTAGCCTGCTGCCTATCGAGCAGGACTGGCTGGGCTTTGGCGTACGCGCGCAACAGGCGCTAAATCCCGGCAGCCACATCCAGGCCGACCTGAGCAGCGGCGCACTGCTGCTGGAAGAACCGGGTATGACCTGGGCCCTGCTGCGCGCCAGCGCCCAGGGCAGTGCCTTCGATATGCAGGAGCCGCCACTGATTGCCGCACAGGTCGCCGCTACCCGTGCACAGATCGAAACAGCCGGCGGGCAACTGCTGGCGGCCGGTGGCGTGTTGTACGCCGCCGCCGGGCAGGCCAAGGCCACCCGCGAGATCAGCCTGATTGGCGGCGGCGCCACCCTCGGCACCTTGCTGTTGTTGCTGCTGGCCTTCCGCCGCGTGCGCGTGCTGGTCAGCTTGTTGCCTATTGGCATGGCCCTTTTGGCTGGCTGCACCGCCTGCGTACTGGTGTTCGGCCAGATCAACGCACTGACTCTGGTGCTGGGCGCCAGCCTGGTCGGGGTCGCCGCCGACTATCCGCAACACTACTTAAGCAAGAGCTGGAGCAACGTCGAGGGCAGCGAAGGCTGGAGCAGCTGGGGCGCACTGTGCGCCACCCTGCCGGGCCTGAGCCTGAGCCTGGGTACCAACCTGATCGGCTACCTGGCGCTGGCTTTTACCCCGTTTCCGGCGCTGACCCAGGTCGCTTTGTTCTCCGCCGCTGGGCTGATCGCCGCTTACCTCTGCTCGGTATGCCTGCTGCCAGCCTGGCTGCATGGCCTGCGGCTAAGCCCGTCGCCGCAACTGCTGAGTTTTAGCCAACGCCTGCTGGCCAGTCGGGCACGTCTGTTAGCCAAGATCGGCAGCGCACCGCTGCTGGCGTTGCTACTGCTGTTCTGCGCCGGCGGGCTGTGGCAGCTGCATACACAGAATGACTTACGACAGTGGTTGGGCCAGGAGCCAGAACTGTTGGCCGAAGCCCAGCGCATCGCCGAGCTGACCGGACAGCAGCCCACCAGCCAGTTCTTTCTGGTGCGCGCCGCTAACCCGCAGCAGTTGCTGGAGCGCCAAGCGGCGTTGAGTCAGCGTCTGGATCAGGCGGTGCAGAACGGTCAGCTGCGTGACTACCGCGCCCTCAGCCAATTGGTCGCTCCGGACAGTCAGCTGCAGGGGTTGCGCGCTGCGCTGGGCGAACTGCCGCAGCACTGGCAACCGCTGCTCGACCTGGGCATCCCGCCGGTCGCGCTGCATAACGAATTGCTGGAACTGCAACAGAACAACCAGGCCAGCCTTGAACAAGCCCTGGCCAGCCCCCTGGGCGAAGCCTGGCGACCGCTATGGCTGGGGCCCAATGAAGAGGACGTCGCCGGGCTGGTCAGCCTGCAAGGACTCAGCAACAGCAGCGAACTCAAGCCGCTGGTCGAGGGCCTGCCGGGGGTGCAGCTGGTTGATCGGATCAGCGAACTCAACGTGCTGTTTAGTGCCACCCAACTTAGCGCCGCAGAATTAAAACTCATCTCCAGCGTGGCGATACTCTTGCTGCTGTGCCTGCCGTTCGGCCTCGGCGGCGCGTTGCGGGTGGTCTGTCTGCCGCTGCTGGCGGCGCTAGCGGCGCTGGCCTGCCTCGGTTGGCTGGGCCAACCGCTGACCCTGTTCAGCCTGTTCGGCCTGCTGCTGATCACTGCCATCGGCGTCGATTACGCCATCCTCATGCGCGAAAACATCGGCGGGCCGGCGGTCAGCCTGCTCGGCACCTTGCTGTCGGCACTGACCAGCTGGCTGTCGTTCGGCCTGCTGTTGATCAGCGACACCCCGGCGATTGCCAACTTCGGCCTGGCGATCAGCCTCGGCCTGCTGTTCTGCTTCCTTCTCGCGCCTTGGGCCGGTACCCAGCGGCTGAGCGCGCCAATTAGTAATCAAGGAATAGCGTCATGAGTGTTGTCGGGTTCTGGCTGCTGGCCCTGGCGATCTATGCGCTGGTGGCATGGGTCGGCGGCCGCCGCTTGATTCCCATCGTCGGCCAATTGCTGGTGGCCAGCCTGGCGATTCCGGCGTTGCTGCTGTTGTGGGTCGAGCCGCACTGGCAGCTCAGCGCCAAGCAGCTGCTCGCGCCCGAATGGCTGAACCTGCTCTATGGCCTGTGTTTCGCGTTGCTGCTGGGCTACATCCTCAGCGATGTGATCGACCTGGAGGTCAACGCCGCCAGCCTGAAAATCGCCCTGCCGAGTTTCCTCGTGCCGATGCTGGCCGGCCTGGCCTGCGCGGTCTGGCTGCTGCCCGGCGAACGTGACTGGTTGAGCGCGGTGGGCATCGGCCTGCTGTTCTCGATCACCGCAATCCCGGTGCTGTACCTGTTTCTGCAGAGCATCGGCTACCCGCTGGAGGCAACCAAACGCCTGCTGCACGCGGCCATCCTGATGGACTTTATGTGCTGGAGCCTATTCGGCCTGGCCCAGGGCAGCAGCAACCCGGCCACGTTGCTCTGGCCGCTGCTGGCCGCCGGCCTGCCACTGCTGCTGCGCGCGCTGAAGATGCGCCACGGCCTGCTCTACAGCCTGCCGTTCTTTGCTCTGATGCTGCTGTTCCAGCAACTGGGGCTCAACGCACTGGTGTTCGGCATCGCCTATATGCTCTGCCTGGCCTGGCTCAAGCAGCCGTTTCGCCTGCCGTTGCCGGCGCGGCACTGGAAGTTGTTGTTGAATGGCCTGGCAGTGCCGCTGATCCTTACCTACGGCGTGCTGCGCGTGGATTTCCACAATATCGGCGCGCACTATTCCTGGCTCTACCTCGGTGCTCTGCTGGTGCTGCCGGTATTGAGCAAGGTGCTGGGCAGCTGGCTGGGCCTGCACTGGGCCGACCCGGCGGCCTCAAGCCAGATCAAATGGCAGGAAAGCCTGCTGCTGAATATTCGCGGGCTGACCGAAATCGTCTTCCTCAACCTGCTGCTGCAATTGCAGTTGATCGATGCCCTGGTGTATTTCAGCTTGCTGCTGATGAGCCTGTTTTCCACACTGCTGCCAGCCCTGCTAGGCACGCGCCCAGCCACCCATGCCATTAACGAGGCCAGAAGCCGCCATGAAGTCTCTTGAAATCGAACAACGTCGGGTCGTCGTTATCGGGGCAGGCCCTTCCGGAGCGATCGCCGCGGCGCTGCTCAAGCGCAATGGCCATGACGTACTGGTGCTGGAGCGCCAGCGCTTCCCGCGCTTCTCGATTGGCGAGAGCCTGCTGTCGCACTGCCTGGACTTCGTCGAAGAAGCCGGAATGCTCGACGCAGTGCGCGCGGCCGGCTTTCAGACCAAGCATGGGGCGGCCTTCGGCTGGGGCGAGCGTTATACCGAATTCGATTTCCGCGATACCTTCACCAAGGGTCAGGGCTCGACCTATCAGGTACTGCGCGCCGACTTCGACAAGCTGCTGGCCGACCAGGCCGAATTGCAGGGCGTGGAAATTCGCTATGAAGAGGAAATCTTCGCCGTTGATTTCAGCGCCGACCGCCCACGCTTGAGTGTGCGCCGATTGGCCGATGGCCATGAATACCAGGTCGAGTGCGCCTTCGTCCTCGATGGCAGCGGCTACGGCCGCGTGCTGCCGCGCCTGCTCGACCTCGACACGCCGTCGAGCTTCCCCGTACGCCAGGCAGTGTTTACCCACGTCGAAGACCGCAGCGATGGCACCAGTTTCGACCGCGAGAAGATCCTCATCACCACCCACCCGACCCTGCGCGATGTGTGGTTCTGGACCATCCCGTTCAGCAACGGCCGCTGCTCAGTCGGTGTAGTGGCCGATGCCACCCGCTATCAAGGTCGTCCGGAAGATCTCGACGCCTGCTTGAAGCAATTTATCGAAGAGACGCCCAGCCTGCACAAGGTGCTGAAAAACGCCGTGTGGGACACCCCGGCGCGTACCATTGGCGGATACTCGGCCAACGTCAAAGCCCTGCACGGCCCAGGCTTTGCCCTGCTCGGCAATGCGGCGGAGTTCCTCGACCCGGTGTTCAGCTCCGGTGTGACCATCGCCATGCGCTCTGCGAGCATGGCTGCTGGCCTGCTGCACCGCCAACTCAGTGGCGAGACGGTAGACTGGGAGCAGGACTTTGCCATCCCACTCAAGCGCGGCGTCGACACCTTCCGCGTGTATGTCGAGGGCTGGTATGACGGCAGCTTCCAGGACGTGATCTATTACGAGAAGGCCCAGCCGGAAATCCGCCGGATGATCAGCTCGATCCTCGCTGGCTACGCCTGGGATGAGAAAAACCCCTATGTCGCCGAACCCAAGCGGCGCCTGCGGGTGCTCGCCGAACTCTGCGCCACTAGTCAATAAGGATATTTATGAGCAACCCGGCCGCCACCTACGTCGAGGAAACCCGCTTCGGCTTCTGGTTCTTGCAGAGCCACGTCTGGCAGCACCATGTGCTGCGCGTGGCAATCAATGACCTGCGCGGCCTGTTCGCCGGCCCACTGCCAGAAGCACCGGTGCTGCTGGATGCCGGCTGCGGCCAGGGCAAGTCCTTCGGCCTACTCGCCGAGGTGTTTGCGCCTGCACGGATAATCGGCCTGGATGCCGACCCGCACAGCCTCGATTGTTCCCGTGCCGAGGCGGAGCGCCTGGGCCTGGATGTGCAATTGATCGCCAGCGACTGCGCCGCGATCGACATGCCGGATGCCAGCGTCGACCTGCTGTTCTGTCACCAGACCTTCCACCACCTGGTCGAGCAGGAACAGGCCCTGGCCGAGTTCTGGCGCGTGCTCAAGCCGGGCGGGCGCTTGCTGTTCGCCGAATCGACTCAGTACTACATCGACACCTGGGTGATCCGCTGGCTGTTCCGCCACCCCATGCATGTGCAGAAAAGCGCCGAAGGCTATCTGGCTATGTTGCGCGACCAGGGCTTCGAATTTGTCGCCGACAACATCTCCTACCCCTATCTATGGTGGAGTCGCTCCAAGGACTTCGGCCTGCTGGAGCGCTGGGGGCTGATGAAACCCAAGCCGGCGGGCCAACGCAATGAAACCCTGGTCAATGTGGTGGCGCGCAAGCCGCTGGAGGCAACTCCGGCATGAGACGCCTCGTCCTGCTCGGCCTCGGCCTGCTACTCAGCGCCTGCGCCGCTCACACGCCGCTGCCGCTAAGCGCGCCGACCTTTGGTGCGCCACTGCCCGCCGCGCTGCGCGTCGAACGCCAGCAAGGCGCGGATCAGCAGACCTGGTGGCTGGTGGTGCAGGCCGAACAATCGGCATTGCGCTGGTCGCTGTTCGATCCACTCGGCGTGCCCCTGGCGCGGCAGTTGCTGGAGAATGGCCAGTGGCGCGCCGATGGCCTGCTGCCGCCCAATAGCGAGGCCCAGGAACTGTTCGCCGCCCTGCTGTTCGCCCTCACCCCGATCGATAAGCTGCCCGCCAGCTATGCGCCGGATACCTGGCAGCAACTGGCCGACGGCCAGCGCCGGCTTAAGCCGCACTGGCTGATCGACTACCACGCGCCGCTGGATTTCACCCTGAGTCAGGGCCAGGTGCTGAGTTACCGGGTCTATGCCCTCGCCGACGAAGAGATTCCCTGATGCCGGTTTACCTCAACGCACTGGGCCTTAACTGCGCCCTCGGCCAAGGCAAGCAGGCGGTGGCGACAGCGCTGTTTGCCGGCGATAGCAGCGGCATGCAGGCGCAAACCGGTTGGGTGGCCGAGCGCGTGCTGACCGTCGGCGCCGTGCCTGGCGATCTGCCGGAGTTGCCCTATCTGCCGGGCCATCCGCCGAGCCGCAATAACCAGCTGCTGCTGGCTGCGGCACTGGAAATCGAGCCAGAACTGCGCGCTGCCATCAGCCGTTTCGGCGCCGAGCGTATCGCCGTGGTACTCGGCACCAGCACCTCGGGCATCGAAGAAGCCAGCCAGAGCATCGCCACCTATCTCAAAGAGGGTGAGTTGCCGGCGAATTATCACTACGCCCAGCAGGAGCTGGCTGAACCGACGAACTTTCTTAGTGACTGGCTGGGCCTGAGCGGGCCTTGCTTTAGCATCTCCACCGCTTGCACCTCGGGCGCGCGGGCGCTGCTTAGCGCGCAACGCCTGCTTAACCTAGGCGTGTGCGATGCAGTGATCTGCGGAGGCGTGGACAGCCTGTGTCGCCTGACGCTGAATGGTTTTTCCGCCCTGGAAGCGGTCTCGGCTGAGCGCTGCAATCCGTTTTCCTTGAATCGTCACGGCATCAATATCGGCGAGGCTGCGGCGCTCTTTCTTCTGACCAGAGAGCCAGGTCCCCACAGTGGCGTACCAATCACCCTGCTTGGCGGCGGTGCCTGCTCGGATGCTCACCATATTTCCGCACCGCAGCCCGATGGCCTTGGTGCCCAGGCGGCCATGCGCAAAGCCCTGGCTGCGGCCGGGATCAGCGCTGATCAGGTCGACTACCTGAACCTGCATGGCACCGCTACGACCCACAACGACGCCATGGAAAGCCAGGCGGTACAGGCCGTCTTCCCCCATGGCGTGCCCTGTTCATCGAGCAAACCCATGGTTGGCCACACCTTGGGCGCAGCCGGTGCGCTGGAAGCGGCCTTCTGCTGGCTGACCTTAAGCGCATACAACCCGCAGCAATTACTGCCGCCACATATCTGGGACGGCCAGAACGACCCGGCCTTGCCAGCGCTTAATCTGGTGCAGCCCGGAACTCGCCTGAGCAACAACCGCCCACGCCGGCTGATGAGCAACTCCTTCGCCTTTGGCGGCAACAATATCAGCCTGCTTCTCGCTGAAGCGCCAGGAGAGCACTCATGAGCCAATGGCCAATCGCCGAACTGATTCCCCACGCCGGCGACATGATCCTGATCGACCAGGTGCTGCGCTTTGGCGATGAGGACATCGAAACCCAGCTGACCATCCGCAACGGCGGCCTGTTTAACCTGGAGGACGGCAGCCTGCCGGCCTGGGTTGGCATCGAGCTGATGGCGCAGAGCGTCGCCGCCTACGCTGGCTGCCAGGCGCGCCTACGCGGCGAGCCAGTGGAGCTGGGCTTTCTGCTCGGCACACGCAAGTACGAATGTAATGTCGAACGTTTCCCGGCTGGAGCCGAGCTGCATATCCATGCCAGCCGCTCGCTGCAGGATGACAACGGCATGGGCGTATTCGAATGCCAGCTGCGCGGCCCTGGCATCGAGGCCCTGGCCCGCCTTAACGTATTCCGTCCACCCCAGGTGGCCAGCTATCTTCAAGAAGACTTTCAGGAATAACAGCCATGAGCGAAACCATTCTGGTCACCGGTTCCAGCCGTGGCATCGGCCGGGCGATTGCCCTGCGTCTGGCCAAGGGCGGCTATGACATCGTGCTGCACTGCCGCGCCCGCCGTGAGGAAGCCGAAGCGGTGCAGGCGCAGATCCTTGAGCTGGGCCAGCAGGCGCGCATCCTGCAATTCGATGTGTCCGACCGCGCCGCCTGCCGCGCGGCGCTGGAGGCCGATGTCGAGCAGCACGGCGCCTATTACGGGGTGGTGTGTAATGCAGGGTTGACCCGCGACGGCGCCTTCCCGGCGCTGAGCGAGGAGGACTGGGACATCGTCATGCGCACCAATCTGGACGGTTTTTATAACGTGCTGCACCCGCTGACCATGCCCATGGTGCGGCGGCGCAAGGCCGGGCGCATCGTCTGCATCACCTCGGTATCGGGGCTGATCGGCAACCGCGGCCAGGTCAACTACAGCGCCTCCAAGGCCGGCATTATCGGCGCGGCCAAGGCCTTGGCGATCGAGCTGGGCAAGCGCAAGATCACGGTCAACTGCGTGGCGCCGGGGCTGATCGATACCGAGATTCTCGATGCCGATGTGCCGATCGAGGAAATCCTCAAGATGGTCCCGGTGCAGCGCATGGGCACCCCGGAAGAAGTGGCCGGTGCGGTGAATTTTCTGATGTCCGAGGAGGCGGCCTACATTACCCGCCAGGTCCTCGCGGTGAACGGTGGGTTGTGCTGATGAACGGATGCAAACGGGTTGTAGTCACCGGCATGGCCGGCGTGACCTCGCTGGGCAGCGACTGGCCGACGATTGAAGCGAACTTCAAGGCCGGCAAGAGCGGTATCCGCTATATGCACGAGTGGGACAGATTCAGCGAGCTGAACACCCGCCTCGGCGGCCCTGTGGATGACTTTGTGCAACCCAAACACTGGAACCGCAAGCAGACCCGCAGCATGGGCCGCGTCTCCAAACTTGTGGTCTACGCCGCCGAACGCGCGCTGGAACATGCCGGCCTGCTCGGCGACGAGTCGATCAAGGACGGTCGCATGGGCGTGGCCTGCGGCTCCTCCACCGGCAGCACCGACGAGATCAAGGCGTTCGGCAATATGCTGCTGAACTCGGTGGCTGATGGCCTGAATGCCAACTCCTATATCCGCATGATGCCGCACACCACGGCAGCCAATATCAGTATCTTCTTTGGCCTCAAGGGCCGCCTGATCCCTACTTCCAGCGCCTGCACCAGCGGCAGCCAGGGCATCGGCTATGCCTATGAAGCGATCAAGTTCGGCCGCCTGCCAATGATGCTCGCCGGCGGAGCCGAAGAGCTCTGCCCGACCGAGGCTATGGTCTTCGATGCGCTGTACGCCACCAGCCTGAAAAACGATGCCCCGCACACTTCGCCGCGCCCCTACGACAGCGGCCGCGATGGCCTGGTGATCGGCGAAGGTGCCGGCATTCTGGTCTTGGAAGAGCTGGAACATGCCCTGGCCCGTGGCGCGATCATCCACGCCGAAATCGTCGGCTTTGGCTGCAATTCTGATGGTCAGCACGCGACCAAACCGGTGCAGGCGACCATGCGCGGGGCGATGGAACTGGCGCTGCAGGATGCCGGTTTACAGCCTTCCGCCATCGGCTACGTCAATGGCCACGGCACCGCCACCGACCAGGGAGATGTCGCGGAAACCCAGGCCACTCAGGAACTGTTCGGCAGCCAGATGCCGATCAGCTCGCAGAAGAGCTACTTCGGCCACACCCTGGGGGCTTGCGGCGCGCTGGAGTCCTGGTTCAGCATCGAGATGATGAACTCAGACAGCTATGTGCCGACCCTGAACCTGGAAAATATCGACCCGGCCTGCGGCGAACTGGACTACCTGCGCGGTGAGTTCCGCCAGATGAGCCACCAGTACGTGATGAACAACAACTTCGCCTTTGGCGGAGTGAATACGTCATTGATTTTCAAACGCTGGAGCTAAAAAGCAGCTGGATTACACTTGCTGCGGCAGTAACACCTTTTGCGCAACCCACAAGCAGTTCCCAGAAAAGCCTCATAACAAGGAGCAACTCATGAACGCCAAATCCTGGATTCTCGCAGCAGCTTGCATCAGCCTGTTCCCTGCCGTTAGTCAGGCCCGTGACACCACTCACTTTCTGCCGTTCGACGCGGTTGTGCAGGAAGCCCTGAATGCCGGCCGCCTCGACGGCAGCGTGAAGTTCTACCTGGCGGGCAACAAGCCGGCCGGCGCGGTCAGCGTGGTCAAATCCGGCGTCACCACCAGCCAGAAGACCAACGCTTTCAACAAGACTGACGAAGCCGCCTGCAGCTGGGCTCTGCAATCCGCGCTGATCCGCTTCCAGAACGCCGCCAAGGCCGCCGGTGCCAACGCCGTGGTCGACCTGGCCAGCAACTACAAGAACGTCGAGTACAAGGACAGCCAGAAGTACGAATGCCACGCCGGCGCGATCATGGCGGGCGTCGCACTCAAGGGAAACCTGGCCAATGTCAAATAAGCCGGCGCTGCTCGGCCTGCTCGGCGCACTAACCCTGCTCGGCAGCCTACCCGCGCTTGCCGAAGTGGATGGTCAGCAGCTGTACCGTGAGCACTGCGCCAAATGCCACGCCGAAGACGGCCGCGCCAACACCATGCGCGGCTGGTTGTACTTTGCGCAGAACCTGAGCAAAGCCAAGTGGCAGGACAACAATAGCGACAGCGACATCCTTGAAGCCATTCAGGACGGTCCCGGCGCCATGCCCGGCTACGCCGACAAGCTCAGCGAAGCCGAACAGCTGGCGCTGGTAAAGGCCGTACGCGATTTGCGTAAGCCCTGAACAACAGGCAGATAAAACAAAGGCCGCATTAGCGGCCTTTGTTTTGTGCAGAGTTTATTGGTGGTACTGCCCAGACAGCTCATGCACCGCTTCGAAGAAAGCCCGAGCGTGTTCCGGATCGACTTCCGGGGTGATGCCGTGGCCGAGGTTGAATACCTGGCCGCTGCCATGCCCGTAAGCAGCAAGAATACGACCCACTTCGGCGCGGATCGCCGCCGGGTTGGCGTAGAGCACGCTCGGGTCCATGTTGCCCTGCAGCGCCACCTTGTTGCCGACGCGGGCGCGGGCGCTGCCGATATCGCAGGTCCAGTCCAGGCCCAGGGCTTCGGCACCGCTATCCGCCATGGACTCCAGCCATAGACCGCCACCCTTGGTGAACAGAATCACCGGCACGCGGCGACCGTCGTGTTCGCGGATCAGACCGTCGATGATCTTCTGCATATAGGCCAGGGAGAACTCCTGATAAGCCGCTGCGGACAGCGAACCGCCCCAGGAATCGAAGATCTGTACCGCCTGCGCGCCCGCCTTGATCTGCCCGTTGAGGTAAGCGGTGACCGACTGCGCCAGCTTGTCGAGCAACGCATGCATGGCCTGCGGGTTGTCGTAGAGCATGGCCTTGGACTTGCGGAAATCCTTGCTTGAACCGCCTTCCACCATATAGGTGGCCAGGGTCCAGGGGCTGCCGGTGAAGCCGATCAGCGGCACACGGCCATTCAGCTCGCGGCGAATGGTGCGTACGGCGTCCATCACATAGCCCAGATCCTGCTCCGGATCGGGGATCGGCAGCGCCTCGATATCGGCCATCGAACTGATGACTTTCTTGAAGCGCGGGCCTTCGCCGGTTTCGAAATACAGGCCCTGGCCCATGGCATCGGGGATGGTCAGGATGTCGGAGAACAGGATCGCCGCGTCCAGCTGCGGGTAGCGGTCCAGCGGCTGGATGGTGACTTCGCAAGCCAGCTCCGGGTTCTTCATCAGTTTGACGAAATCACCGGCCTTGGCGCGGGTGGCGCGGTACTCCGGCAGGTAACGACCGGCCTGGCGCATCATCCACACCGGGGTGACGTCGACAGGTTGCTTGAGCAGAGCACGAAGGAAGCGGTCGTTCTTCAGGACGGACATCGGCAGGATTCCTGGAAATTCGGCAAGGAAGCTTCACGACGAAGGATTGTGCGGGAATCGGCCAGTGGCGTCCCCCTCCTCCAGGCGGGCTCCTGGGTCACAGGCGCACCGCGCACCGTGACGCAGAAAAAGTGCGGGTATTTTCGCAGAGCGCAAAACAAAAGGCACGGCGAGTGCCGTGCCTTTTGTCTATTGCGACGATTTGCCTCGGGCCAAAGGGCCTAGCCAATCACGCAGCCGCTTAGACGCCGAGATAATCCAAGATGCCTTCGGCGGCATTACGGCCTTCGAAGATCGCCGTCACCACCAGGTCAGAACCGCGAACCATATCGCCGCCGGCGAAGATCTTCGGGTTGCTGGTCTGGTGCTTGAATTGGCTCTGCTCCGGCGCTACGACACGGCCTTGGCTGTCGGTTTCGATCTCGAAATCGTTGAACCAGGCAGCCGGGCTTGGACGGAAACCGAAGGCAATCAACACGGCTTCCGCCGGGATGATTTCCTCGGAGCCGGGAATCGGCTCAGGGCTGCGACGGCCACGGGCATCCGGCTCGCCGAGACGGGTCTCGACCACTTTCACGCCTTCGACCTTGTCTTCTCCGACGATGGCGATGGGCTGACGGTTAAAGAGGAATTTCACCCCTTCTTCCTTGGCGTTCTTCACTTCCTTGCGCGAGCCCGGCATGTTTTCTTCGTCGCGGCGATAGGCGCAGGTGACCGACTTGGCGCCCTGACGGATTGAGGTGCGGTTGCAGTCCATCGCGGTGTCGCCGCCGCCGAGGACGACAATGCGCTTGCCTTTCATGTCGATAAAGTCTTCCGCGTTCTTCTCGAAACCGAGGTTGCGGTTGACGTTGGCGATCAGGAAATCCAGCGCATCGGTCACGCCCGGCAGGTCTTCACCGGGGAAGCCGCCCTTCATATAGGTGTAGGTGCCCATGCCCATGAAGACGGCATCGTAATCATCCAGCAGCTGCTGCATGGTGATGTCTGTGCCGATCTCGGTGTTCAGGCGGAACTCGACGCCCATGCCGGTGAAGACTTCGCGGCGATTGCTCAGCACGCTCTTCTCCAGCTTGAACTCGGGAATACCGAAGGTCAGCAGGCCGCCGATTTCCGGGTTCTTGTCGAACACCACCGGGGTCACACCGTTGCGCACCAGGACGTCGGCGCAGCCCAGGCCAGCCGGGCCAGCACCGATCACCGCAACGCGCTTGCCGGTTGGCACCACGCGCGACATGTCCGGGCGCCAGCCCATGGCGAACGCCGTATCGGTGATGTACTTCTCCACCGAGCCGATGGTCACCGCGCCGAAACCGTCGTTAAGGGTGCACGCACCCTCGCACAGACGGTCCTGCGGACACACGCGGCCACAGACTTCCGGCAGGGTGTTGGTCTGGTGCGACAGTTCGGCGGCGGCGAGGATGTTGCCCTCGGACACCAGCTTCAGCCAGTTGGGAATGAAGTTGTGCACCGGGCACTTCCATTCACAATAGGGGTTGCCGCAGCCCAGGCAACGATGTGCCTGGTCGGCCGCTTGCGCAGGCTTGAAGTTGTCGTAAATCTCGACGAACTCTTTCTTACGCTGACGCAACAGTTTCTTCTTCGGGTCTTTGCGCCCGACTTCGATGAACTGGAAGTCGTTATTCAGACGTTCAGTCATTGCAATACCTCATCAAACCACTTCAGGCGCATTCTTATTGCGGGTTGGCACGGGTGCTGGAGAGCAACGACTTCAGGCTTGCCGCCTTCGGTTTGACCAGCCAGAACTTGCGCAGGTAGTCGTCCAGGTTTTCCAGCAGGTTGATGCCCCACTCACTCGATGTTTCCTGGACATACTCGGCGAGTACGCGCTCCAGGTGGCTACGGTAAGCCTCCATCGACTCATTGTTGATCCGCTGAATTTCCACCAGCTCGTGGTTAACGCGATCGTAGAAGCTGTTATCCAGATCGAGCACGTAGGCGAAACCGCCGGTCATGCCGGAACCGAAGTTGTAGCCGGTCTTGCCCAGTACGCAGACAAAGCCGCCAGTCATGTATTCGCAGCAATGGTCGCCCGTGCCTTCCACTACGGTGTGCGCACCGGAGTTACGCACGGCGAAACGCTCGCCCGCGGTACCAGCGGCGAACAGCTTGCCGCCAGTGGCGCCGTACAGACAGGTGTTGCCGATGATGGCGCTGTCCTGGGTCTTGAACGGGCTGCCTTTAGGCGGGGTGATCACCAGCTTGCCGCCGGTCATGCCCTTGCCTACGTAGTCGTTGGCGTCGCCTTCCAAGTACAGATTCAGACCACCGGCGTTCCACACGCCGAAGCTCTGGCCCGCAGTGCCCTTGAAGCGGAAGGTGATCGGCGCCTTGGCCATGCCCTGGTTGCCGTGTTTGCGGGCGATTTCGCCGGAGACTCGGGCACCAATGGAACGGTCGCAGTTGCAGATTTCCAGATCGAACTCGGCACCGCTGGCGGCATCGATCGCCGACTTGGCCAGCTCGACCATCTTCTCGGCCAGCAGGCCTTCGTCGAACGGCGGGTTGCGCTCAACCAGGCAGAACTGCGGCTTGTCGGCCGGAATGTGGTCGCTGCCGAGCAGCGGCGTCAGGTCCAGATGCCCCTGCTTGGCGGTTTCGCCCGGCAGCATTTCCAGCAGATCGGTACGCCCGATCAGCTCTTCCAGGCTGCGCACACCCAGCTTGGCCAGCCACTCGCGGGTTTCTTCGGCCACAAAGGTGAAGAAGTTCATCACCATTTCGACGGTGCCGATGAAATGATCCTTGCGCAGCTTGTCGTTCTGCGTGGCCACGCCGGTGGCGCAGTTGTTCAGGTGACAGATACGCAGGTATTTACAACCCAGGGCGATCATCGGCGCAGTACCGAAGCCAAAGCTTTCAGCGCCGAGGATGGCGGCCTTGATCACGTCCAGGCCGGTTTTCAGGCCGCCGTCGGTCTGTACCCGTACCTTGCCGCGCAGGTCGTTGCCGCGCAGGGTCTGGTGGGTTTCGGCCAAGCCGAGTTCCCACGGCGCACCGGCGTACTTGATCGAGGTCAGCGGCGATGCACCGGTACCACCGTCGTAACCGGAGATGGTAATCAGGTCGGCATAGGCCTTGGCCACACCGGCGGCGATGGTGCCGACACCGGCTTCCGCCACCAGCTTGACCGACACCAGCGCGGCCGGGTTGACCTGCTTGAGGTCATAGATCAGCTGCGCCAGGTCTTCGATGGAATAGATGTCGTGGTGCGGCGGTGGCGAAATCAGGGTCACGCCCGGCACTGCATAACGCAGCTTGGCGATCAGACCGTTGACCTTGCCGCCCGGCAGCTGGCCGCCCTCACCGGGCTTGGCGCCCTGGGCAACCTTGATCTGCAGCACTTCGGCGTTGACTAGGTATTCCGGAGTCACGCCAAAGCGGCCGGTGGCCACCTGCTTGATCTTCGAGCTGCGCACGGTGCCGTAACGGGCTGGGTCTTCACCGCCCTCACCGGAATTGGAGCGCGCGCCCAGACGGTTCATTGCCTCGGCGATGGCTTCGTGAGCTTCCGGCGACAGCGCACCGAGGGAAATCCCGGCGGAGTCGAAGCGCTTGAGAATTTCGCCCAGTGGCTCAACCTGATCCAAAGCTAGTGGCTGATCGGCCAGCTTCAGCTGCAGCAGGTCGCGCAGCATCGACACCGGACGGGTGTCGACCAGCGTGGTGTATTCCTTGAATTTCTCGTAGCTGCCCTGCTGCACAGCCGCCTGCAGGGTGTTGACCACATCCGGGTTGTAGGCGTGGTACTCGCCGCCGTAGACGAACTTGAGCAGACCGCCTTGCTGGATGGTCTTGCGCGCGTTCCAGGCTTCGGCCGCCAGCAGCTTCTGCTCGTTTTCGATATCGACGAAGCGCGCGCCCTTGATGCGGCTGGCCACACCTCGGAAGCACAGCTCGGTAACGTCATCGGCCAGGCCGACCGCTTCGAACAGCTGCGCCCCCCGGTAGGAGGCCACGGTGGAGATACCCATCTTCGACAGGATCTTCAGCAGGCCCTTGGAGATGCCTTTGCGGTAGTGCTTGAACACTTCGTACAGATCGCCGAGCACTTCGCCGGTGCGAATCAGGTCGCCCAGCACTTCGTATGCGAGGAACGGATAGACCGCCGACGCGCCGAAGCCGAGCAGCACCGCATAGTGATGCGGATCGCGGGCAGTTGCAGTCTCGACCAGGATGTTGCAGTCGCAGCGCAGGCCTTTTTCGGTGAGGCGGTGGTGAATCGCACCGGTAACCAGCGAGGCGTGGGCCGGCAGCTTGCCGGGGGCGATATGCCGGTCAGACAGAACCAGCAGCACCTTACCTGCGCGCACCGCTTCCTCAGCCTGATCGGCCATATTGCGCACAGCGGCTTCCAGGCCAATCGACTCGTCGTAGTTCATGTCGATCAGCTGACGCTCGAAGCCTGGGCGATCCAGGTTCATCAAGGCGCGCCACTTGGCCGGCGAAATCACCGGGCTGCTGAGAATCACCCGTGCGGCGTGCTCTGGCGACTCTTCGAAGATATTGCGCTCGGCACCGAGGCAGATCTCCAACGACATGACGATGGCTTCACGCAGCGGGTCGATCGGCGGGTTGGTGACCTGGGCGAACTGCTGACGGAAGTAGTCGTACGGCGAGCGCACGCGCTGGCTGAGCACCGCCATCGGCGTGTCATCGCCCATGGAGCCGACCGCTTCCTGGCCTTGTTCGCCAAGCGGACGCAGCACCTGGTCACGCTCCTCGAAGGTGACCTGGTACATCTTCATGTACTGCTTGAGCTGGTCGACGTCGTAGAACGCCGAGCCGTGGTCGCGGTCTTCCAGGGTCGCCTGAATGCGCTGGGCACTCTTGCGCATCCACTGCTTATAGGGGTGACGCGACTTCAGACGGTTGTCGATGTCGTCGCTGCCGAGGATCTGCCCGGTTTCGGTGTCCACCGCCAGGATTTGCCCCGGGCCTACGCGACCCTTGGCCAAGACGTCCTCGGGTGCGTAGTTCCACACGCCGATTTCCGAAGCGAGGGTGATGTAGCCATTCTTGGTGGTGACCCAGCGCGCCGGACGCAGACCGTTACGGTCGAGCAGGCAGACGGCATGGCGGCCATCGGTGAGTACCACACCGGCCGGACCATCCCAAGGCTCCATGTGCATTGAGTTGTATTCGTAGAACGCGCGCAGGTCGGCGTCCATGGTTTCGACGTTCTGCCACGCAGGCGGAATGATCATGCGCACGCCACGGAACAGGTCGATGCCGCCGGTGACCATCAGCTCAAGCATGTTGTCCATGCTCGAGGAGTCGGAACCCACGCGGTTGACCAGCGGGCCGAGTTCTTCGAGATCGAAGATCTGGTCGTTGGCGAACTTCAGGCGACGCGCCTGCGCCCAGTTGCGGTTACCGGTGATGGTGTTGATTTCACCGTTGTGCGCCAGGAAGCGGAACGGCTGAGCCAGCGGCCACTTTGGCAGGGTGTTGGTGGAGAAGCGCTGGTGGAAGACGCAAATGGCGGTCTGCAGGCGCTCATCACCCAGGTCCGGGTAGAACTGCTGCAGATCGGCCGGCATCATCAGGCCTTTGTAGATGATGGTCTTGTGCGAAAAGCTGCAGATGTAGTGATCGCTATCAGCGGCGTTAGCCACCGAGGAGCGACGACGGGCGCTGAATAGCTTGATCGCAAATTCCTGATCGGACAGGCCTTCACCGCCAATAAACACCTGCTCGATCTGCGGCAGACGCTCAAGCGCCAGGCGACCGAGCACGCTGGTGTCGATTGGCACTTTGCGCCAGCCGACCAGGGTCAGGCCGGCAGCGAGAATCTCGCGATTCATGTTTTCGCGCGCAGCTTCGGCTTTTACCGGGTCCTGGTTGAAGAACACCATGCCCACGGCGTACTGCTTCGGCAGCTCGACGGCAAAGTGCTGTTGGGCCATGGCCCGCAGGAAAGCATCAGGCTTCTGGATCAGCAGACCGCAACCGTCACCGGTTTTACCGTCGGCGTTGATCCCGCCACGGTGGGTCATGCATGTCAGGGCTTCAATCGCGGTCTGCAGCAGGTGATGGCTAGCCTCACCCTGCATATGGGCGATAAGGCCGAAGCCGCAGTTATCCTTGAACTCATCAGGACGGTACAAACCTGCTTTCATAGGGACTCTCACCAGACGGCCTATCACAAGGCAATTACTTTCTAATTCAACCACTTACCATGCGCGCAGGACTAAGCCCCAGCTTTGCGCAGGCGAAAGGGCAGTCATTGTACATACCCACCTAGGCCGTCACAAACCTTAGTGACGAAGCCTTGAAAAAATATGTCGCGAAAACGAAGGATAAGACCGGAAGGTCGTGGTAGCGACCGACCGGTCAGCGCGAGCGCTGAAGTGTATCAGCTAGCGCGCCTGGGCAATCTCTTGCTGAATACCCGCAAAGTTACGCGGCCACGGCTTACCAGCCTGCACCTTTGCAGGCAGGGTACGCAAGGCCGCCTGTGCCGCTTCACGCGTGGCAAAGCTGCCATAGGTGACCACGTACAGCGGCTTACCCTGATGCTGCTTCTTGAAATAGTGGTAATCCGCACCATTGGCTTTTACAAAAGCCTGCGCACCACTTTCCAACCGAGCCCCAAGAATCTGCAGGGTATAACGCGACCCCGCCTGCGCGGCATACCAATCACCACCAGCAGCAGGCTTGACCGCAGCAGTCGGCGCTTGCGGCTTAATGGGCGGCGGCACTGCAGCCGCCACTGGCGCAACCGGCTTGACCACGGGAGCAACTGGCGGAGCAACCACTGGAGCAACCTTGATCGGCTCAGAAACCACGGGCACAACCGGAGCACTCGCCGACACGACTGGCGCTGGCTCAGGCACTACATCTGCAGCCCCAGAAACACCCTCAGCGTCAGCCTCTTCTGCACCACTCAAGCCAGCCGCCTGAGCCAAAGGCTCACGAATAACCGGCTGTGCCTCGCCCACCAAAGGTAGCGGCAGTGGCTGATTGGCACCCTCGAACTGAATCGCAGGCGCAACCGCAGCATCAGCAGGCGGCGCAACCACTGCAGGCGGCGCAGCCTCATCAAGTGGCAGCTGCGCAATAACAGGTGCATCGACATCTTCAACGACGCGCCCCTGCATAAACCAGGCAGCCAAAACCCCGATGGCGACCACGCACAATGCCAGCAGATGCTTGCGCGGCAAATTGAAGGCAAAACCACCGCGACTCGCCGCACCACGCTGCGCCAACATCGCCTCAACCAGCGACTCACGCGCAACTTGATTGATTACACCCGGCCAGCCAGCAGATTGCTCGTGAATATCGGCAATCTGCTCATCGCTGAATACTTCAATCCCCTGCGCTGCACCTTCAAGGCGCTGAGCCAAATATTCGCGGGTTTCTTCCTCGCTATAGGGCTGCAGCTCGATGACATGAAAACACTCATCGCCTGCTGCCACATTTTCAAGGCGCGACAGCAGCTGCGACTCGGCAAACAGAAATACGTGCGGGCGGCCTTCAGCATTACCCACCGCCAGGCTCAACAGACTGGTCAGCGCGGCGTCACTGAGATCCTCGGCATCATCAACCAGTACATAGACCTCCTGCCCGGTCAGGGCCAACTGGCCGACCTGGGCAAGAATAGCCGGCAGCTCAGGGCGCTGTACCTGCAAACCCTGGGCGACCTGGCGCAGAATACTGGCAGGATCAGAAGCGCCCTTGGCAGACACCACCACACTCTGCACCGCCTGCTTATTGGTGCTCGCTACCAGCGCCTGGCGCAGCAGGGTTTTACCACTGCCATCCGGCCCACTGACTACCAGCAACAGCTGGCTGTAGCGCGCCAAATGGTGCAACTGCCCAAGCACCGGCTTGCGCTGCGCCGGGAAGAATTTGAACCCCGGAACCCGCGAAGCGAAGGGGTCATGAGTGAACTGGTAGTGATCGAGAAACGCCTCGTCAGCATGCAAACTTGTCATGGGACACTCGTTAATTTTTAAGCTGAGCCAGCTGCGCCGCATAGTCTGCGTTCAGCGTGGCATTCAAAATTTCCCGGGGAAAATCACCGGTTACAACCGCCTCGCCCAAACCGCGCAACAACACCAGGCGCAGCTTGCCATCGAGAACCTTCTTGTCGACCGCCATATGCTCCATAAAATCCTCAGGCGTCATATCCTCGGGCGGAACAACCGGTAAACCGGCAGCGACAAACAGCCTGACGGCCCGATCACGCTCAGCCGCGCTAATCCAACCCAGACGCTCGGACATATCCAACGCCATTACGGTGCCAGCCGCCACTGCTTCACCATGCAACCAGACGCCATAACCCTGATGCGTCTCGATGGCATGGCCAAAGGTGTGGCCAAGATTCAAGGTAGCGCGCACCCCCGATTCACGCTCATCGGCCGCGACAACGCGAGCCTTGGCCGCACAAGAATGAGCGATTGCTGCAGTCAGCGCCTCCTGATCGAGGGCACGCAACGCAGGCATATGCTCCTCAAGCCAGGACAGGAATGGCTCATCACAGATCAAGCCGTACTTGATCACCTCGGCCAAACCTGCGGACAACTCACGCGCAGGCAAGGTAGCCAGCGTAGCGGTATCGATCAACACTGCTTGCGGTTGGTAGAAGGCACCGACCATGTTCTTGCCCAACGGATGGTTGATACCGGTTTTGCCACCAACCGATGAATCAACTTGCGACAGCAACGTGGTTGGCACCTGGATAAAGTTCACACCGCGCTGATAACAGGACGCTGCAAACCCCGCCATATCGCCAATTACACCACCACCCAAAGCGATCACAGTCGTGCGCCGGTCATGCCGCGCACCCAGCAACCCGTCAAAAACCAGCTGCAGGGTTTCCCAGGTTTTATGGCTCTCGCCATCCGGCAAAACGACAGAGGTAATGGCGCAGCCACCGAGCGAACGCTCAAGTGCAGCCAGATAGAGGGGAGCAACTGTCTCATTGGTCACTATCGCGACTTGTCGGCCCACTATATGGGTAGCCAACAAATCACCACGAGCTAACAGCTCAGCACCGATATAGATCGGGTAGCTGCGTTCACCAAGATCGACATTTAGAGTCTGCATAAAGCCCCCAGGTTACAAAGGGGCCTAGGATAGCGCAGTTCAGCCTGCGCTTTAACGGGGAGAAAGCGCCTCAAGACGCTCAAGGATCTCTTGCACCACCAGACGAGGCGGACGCTCGTCAGTTTCGACCACAACATCGGCGATTTCACGGTAAAGCGGGTCACGAACCGCCAATAGCTCAGCCAGAACCTTACCCGGATCCGCCGCGCGCAACAGCGGGCGATTGCGATCACGCGAAGTGCGATCCACCTGCTGCTCAACAGATGCATGCAAGTAGACCACATGACCGCCACGCCTCAGAGCAACACGATTTTCGGCGCGCATTACCGCCCCACCACCGGTAGCCAAGACCATACCGTCAACATCGCAAAGCTCTGCGATTACCGCCTGCTCACGTTCACGAAACCCCTGCTCACCCTCAACATCAAAGATCCAGGGAATATCCGCGCCCGTGCGCTGTTCAATCTCTTTGTCAGAGTCTTTGAACGGCAACCGCAACTCTTTAGCAAGTAAACGCCCGATGGTGCTTTTACCAGCGCCCATCGGGCCAACGAGGATCAAGTTCCGCACTGAATCAACGACTCACCGCAACGGCTTGATTGTTCATAATCCGCGGAGTCAGAAAGATTAAAAGCTCAGACTTCTCCTCCTTCACGACATCACGCTTAAAAAGCCTTCCAAGATATGGAAGATCACCAAGAAATGGCACCTTATCAACAGTTTTTGTCTGGGTATTTGAAAAAACACCACCAATTACTATGGTCTCACCATCACTAACCAAAACCTTGGCATTAACTTCATTCTTATCAATCGGGGGAACACCATTAACAGCATTGCCAAAATCAGGAGCATCCTTAGTAACCTTCACCTCCATAATTATTCTATTGTCTGGAGTAATTTGTGGGGTAACCTCAAGAGATAACGCGGCCTCTTTAAAAGATGTAGTACTTGCACCACTTGAGCTTGCCTCTTGATAAGGTATTTCGGAGCCCTTCAGTATTTTTGCGGTTTCTTTATCCGAAGTGACAACTTTTGGCTGAGATACAACCTCCCCATTACCTGTCTTCTCCATAGCAGAAAGCTCAAGATCAAGAATTGTATTGTCTGTTATAAACCCAATGCCAATACCCGAAGTACCTCCCACCGCCCCCATATCTACAAAGTTACCAAGTGAAGGCGTGGGATTCTGCTCACCTGCATTTTGCCCATAACCAGGGGCACCTGTACGATTACCACCACGCCCACCCACAACAAAGTTGTTATCGCCAACTCTTGCTCCACGCCAGTTTACACCCAGAGCTTTATCGTAATCGACATTCGCCTCAACAATTCTTGCCTCAATCATCACTTGACGTACTGCAACATCCAACTGAGAAACTATACGACGGAGCTCATCTAAACGATCCTGCGTTTGATAGGCAATAATACTATTTGTCCTATCATCAACAGTTATAGATCCACGATCATCCGCTGTGCCATCTGCACTTGTTACAGACTGAAAAAGCTGCGCCATGTCGGATGCCTTTGCATAATTCACTTGGATAAGTTCGCGCCGCAAAGGTGCAAGCTCAGCAATTTGCTTTTGCGATTCAAGCTCCTGCCTCTCACGCGCAGCTATTTCATCTGCGGGCGCCACAAGAAGCACATTGCCTATTTTCCGCTTATCCAAACCCTTTGTCTTGAGAACAAGATCCAAGGCCTGATCCCACGGGACATTTTGCAACCTAAGAGTAATATTACCCGTGACCGTGTCACTGGCCACCAAATTGAGGTCCGTGAAGTCCGCAATTAACTGCAAGACCGAACGAACATCTATATCTTGAAAGTTTAGAGAAAGCTTCTCCCCGGCATAAGCAAAGCTATCTGCCTTGCGCTTTTCGGCCTCAGACTGGGTCAGAGGCTTAACACTTAAGGTCAACTTGTTATCTGTTTGATATGCCAGGTAGTCATAAACGCCAGAAGACTCAATAACAACACTAACCTTATCTGCCGTACCTGTGGCACTCACGAATTGAACCGGAGTAGCAAAATCCTTCACATCAAGCTTCACACGAAGAGCTTCCGGCAATTGTGTCCTAGCAAAATCCAGGCGTATTTTACCACCTTGATCCTGTATATCTGGACTTACAGACGCGTCAGACAGAGTGATAACAACATTGCCCTCACCCTGCTCGCCACGCTGAAAATCTATATTACTAATACCCCTAACTTGCGGGGAATACTTCTTGTCAGGAGCGGCTACATTATTAACAACAGAAGCAGCTGCTAGAGCCGAATTTTTAGAGCCCTCACCAACAACAACAAAAAGGCTATCACCTTCAGCACGAGTGTGATAGGGAGAGAGACTCGTCAGATTAATTACAAGCCGAGTACGATCTTTCGCTTCGACCACGGTAACACTACGAGCATTACCAACACCGAGCTCCTTATTCTTCACACCTAACTTGTTTGAAACTCCGGGCAAGTCAAGCGCAATACGTGCAGGCTGCTCGATTGTATAACCACGAGGAGCGAGCACAGGCTCATCAAAAGTCAGCTTCAACTCAACGCGATCTCCTGGCAAAGCCGCAACGTCAAGCGCCATTAAATCAGCAGCCATCAACGAGGGAGAAAAAAGCACAGCAAGAAGAGGGATACAAATAAAACAAGGGGATATGTTCATAATCATATTCCGCTGAGCAGATCGGTTATTCTTTTTCATATTCATTCCGCTCCAGTTAAGAGCGCTCCTTAAGGGATAGGCTACGCGGCCGTTCCAACCAACCACCCTCACCATCCGGAACGATTTCAATTACATCAATCTTGGATTCATCTACGGCAAGTATTCGACCGTGATTTCGACCAAGATAATCGCCAACCCGAACCCGGTGGACTCCCCCAGCACCATTCACCAGCGCAAAAACGCCAGCATCATTAGCCAAGGTGCCGACCATTACAAAGGCTTCTATATTGAATCCTTCAAGAAATTGCTTAGTGCGTGTTTCATCTGGCTTTATGTCCTTAGAGCCTTTCTGGCGATCCGCCACCTCCAACTTGACCGGGGGCTGGAATGGACTCCTCAATGCAGCAGCACTGTATGTAAAGCTTTCATAAGGCTGAAATTTTGGTAATGGCTCAATTTCACCTTTAGGGCGGTTACGCACATCATCCATATACACTTGCAAATCCGAAAAATCACCACCGCCGCTGCAACCTGAAACAATTAAGGCAGAAAACAACAATACGAACCGGAGAAGCCTCACTGCGCACCCCCTTTATCATTATAGCGATAAGTCTTGGCTAATATACTCATGCGTAACTTAGACGAGCCGTCAGCACCAGCCGGCACCAGATCAAAATCATGTAAAGTCACGATTCGAGGAAGACTTGCAACTCCACTAACAAACGTTGCCAGATCGTGATAATCACCTACAACCTTGATCTGAATAGGCAGTTCTATATAAAATTGCAAAGTTGCCTCAGGCAACAGTTTAATTTCCTCGAACTCTAAGCCACTACCCAGACCAGTCCTGGTTATATCCTCCAGCAAACCGGGAACTTCCGTATCGCTCGGCAACTGCTTCAAAAGCGCACCAAATGAAATTTCCATTTCCTGCATTTGATCTTTATAAGCATCAAGATTTGCAGCCTGAAAGGCCTTATCTGAGAACTGCTGTTTGAGGGCAGCTTCTTCAACCTGCCTAGCTTCCAATTGTGCCTGCAGGTCTTTAAGGTGAAAGTTGTACCCCAAGGCAACAACAGCCACCAAAAGCAAAACACCCGTAATAAACTTTACCGCCGCCGGCCAAGAACCAATATTATTAAAGTCAAGATCATTTAAATCAATTTGCCGCAAATTTTCTAACGAATCATTAAGACTCATTGCTTAGCCTCCTCTGCCGCAAGCGCCGGCTGGGTCTGCTGCACGCTCAACTGAAAGACGTTGGCCTGATCCACCGCACCCGCCGTCACAGACTTCACTTCAGTAAGGTTTGGTGCAGTTAGCCATTCAGACGAGTCTAAATTCCGCATCAAATTCGATACCCGATTATTAGATTCAGCCGCACCAACAATAGCAATACTCTTTGCGGTCATTTTCACGCCAGTAAAATGAACACCATCAGGCAATGTTCTAACGAGCTGATCAAAGACGCGACCAATAATCGGCCGGTTACCCTGCAGATCCTGAATAATCTTCATCCGCTCAAGAAGCTGTTGGCGACGGGTTTTTAGCTCACTGATTTCTTTAATTCGAGCATCCAGAACAGCAATTTCCTTACGCACAAATTCATTTCGTGCGTTTTGCTGCTCAATCGCACCACTCAAATATTGATCACCGAGAAAGACAGCGCCCGCTGCAACAACAAACACACCTGCAAGCGTGACCAGAAAGCGCTGCTTGCGCTCTTCGCGTAGCTGCTCGCGCCAGGGTAGAAGGTTAATCCGCGCCATTAGTCGAAACTCCTCATCGCCAGACCACAGGCAATCATCAAGGCCGGCGCATCGCTGGCGAGCGCGCCGGCGTTAACCTTGCCACTCAGCGCCATCTCAGCGAATGGATTGGCAACCAATGTCTGGGTGCCTATTTTTTGCTGAATCAAACGGTCAAGATCGGGAATCGACGCGGTACCGCCAGCCAACAGGATGTAATCGACATCATTGAACTGACCGGCAGCGAAGAAGAACTGCAGCGAACGAGCAACCTGCTGAACCACAGCTTCTTTAAATGGCTGCAGTACTTCACTGTCATAGTCATCCGGCAAGCCGCCTTGCTTCTTGGCAAGACCAGCTTCTTCAACGGACAGCCCGTAACGACGCTGAATTTCTTCGGTGAGCTGCTTGCCACCGAACAGCTGCTCACGGGTATAGATCGTGCGACCGTTGTGCAGAACGCTGAGCGTGGTCATGGTTGCGCCAATATCAACAACCGCAACAGTCAGCTCATCACGACCGCCACCTAGCTGATCAATCAGCAAGCCGTAAGCCCGCTCAAGCGCATAGGCTTCGACATCGACCACTTTGGCGGTAAGACCGGCGAGCGCCAGAGCGGCCTCGCGGACCTCAACGTTCTCCTTGCGGCAAGCGGCAAGTAGAACTTCGACACGATCAGCATTACGCGCAGAGGCGCCTTGCACTTCGAAGTCGATAGCGACCTCTTCCAGCGGATAGGGAATGTACTGATCGGCTTCGATCTTCAGCTGATTCTCAAGCTCATCGTCGGAAAGCCCGGCTTCCATTTCGATAGTTTTGGTAATCACTGCAGAGCCTGCCACCGCAACCGCAACGGTTTTCACACCGCTCTTGGCTTTGGCGAGCACGCGCGAAAGAGCCTGCCCCACCCCTTCCAGTTCGGCGATGTTCTTTTCGACCACCGCGTTTGGTGGGAGCGGCTCGACTGCGTAAGCCTCTACCTTGTAGCGGCTTCCGGAGCGGCTCAATTCGAGGAGCTTGACGGAGGTCGAACTGATATCGATCCCGAGTAGCGTATTCGCTTTCTTATTGAAGAGCCCTAGCACGACCGATTTCCTATTGGCATCCGCGACTTACGGACTATTTATGTTTTTTCACATTAAATAACAGTCTTGACAGAAGCGCAAATGGCTACCCAGCAAAAAAACCGCTTATAATGTGATCAGTTTTTCTCTTTTAACCTTGTGTTCCGCTTAACTCGTTCTTTTATCTGGAAATCCAAAAATCTTGATGCGTCTTTTGCGTTTTTTCTGCTGGTCTGGCCTCGCCGCTTTTTGTGGTCTGGTGCTCAGTTTCAGCGGGGCCTTCCTCTATCTTAGCCCTAGCCTCCCATCCGTCGAATCTTTGCGCAGTATTCAGCTGCAGATTCCTCTGCGCGTTTACAGCAGCGACGCCAAGCTGATTGCCGAATTCGGTGAAATGCGCCGTTCGCCAATCGCCTTCGCGGACATTCCTCAAGACTTCATCAGCGCCTTGCTGGCCGCCGAGGACGATAACTTTGCCAACCATTATGGCGTCGACCTTACCAGCCTGATGCGCGCTGCAACGCAAATCTTGAAAAGTGGGCAGATTCAAACCGGCGGCAGCACCATTACCATGCAGGTAGCGAAGAACTTCTTCCTTACCAGTGAAAGAAGTTTCTCGCGCAAGATCAACGAGATACTTCTGGCTCTGCAAATTGAACGGGAGCTCAGTAAGAACGAAATTCTTGAACTTTATGTGAACAAGATTTACCTGGGTAATCGCGCTTACGGCATTGAAGCGGCCGCGCAGGTTTATTACGGCAAATCCATTCGCGATGTCAGCCTTTCGCAGATGGCGATGATTGCCGGCCTGCCGAAAGCGCCTTCGCGCTTCAACCCACTGGTCAACCCGACGCGCGCCCTTGAACGCCGCGACTGGATTCTCGGGCGCATGCACAGCCTTGGGCGCATCGACCAGCAGCGTTATGAAGAAGCACTGGCCGAGCCGATTAATGTCAGTTACCACGTACCGACACCCGAGCTGGTAGCTCCTTATATTGCCGAAATGGCGCGTGCCGAGATGGTCGGTCGCTATGGCAGTGAGGCGTACACCGAAGGCTTTAACGTCACCACCACGGTACCCAGCGATCTGCAACTGGCGGCCAATAGCGCTGTCCGTGAAGGCCTGATTACCTACGATCAGCGTCACGGTTATCGCGGGCCGGAAAGCCGACTGCCGGGTATGACCAAGGAAAACTGGCAGATCGAGCTGAGCAAACAGACCTCTATCGGCGGCCTGGAACCAGCGATTGTCACGGGCGTTGAGAAAAGCGGGATCATGGTCCTGCTACGTAACGGCGAAGAGCACGTCGTGGCCTGGGACAGCATGAAATGGGCGCGGCCTTTCCTTAACACCAACAGCCTCGGCCCACGCCCGCAGCAGCCTGCCGATGTCAGCCAGATCGGTGATCTGATCCGCGTACAGCTTCAGGAAGACGGCAGCCTACGCTTCGTTCAGCTGCCCGCCGCGCAGAGCGCGCTGGTCTCTCTGGACCCGAACAACGGCGCAATTCGCGCCCTGGTCGGCGGCTTCTCTTTCGAGCAGAGCAACTACAACCGCGCCGCACAAGCCAAGCGCCAACCGGGCTCGAGTTTCAAACCCTTCGTGTACAGCGCCGCGCTGGATAAAGGCTATACCGCCGCCACGCTGGTCAATGACGCGCCTATCGTGTTTGCCGACGACGCCCTGTCGCAGGTATGGCGACCGAAAAATGACAACAACACCTTCCTCGGCCCGATCCGCCTGCGTGAAGCCCTGTACCGTTCACGCAACCTGGTTTCCATTCGCCTTCTGCAGGACCTCGGCATCGACAGCACCCTGAGCTATATCGAGCGCTTCGGTTTTGAAAAGAAAGACCTGCCACCCAACCTGTCCCTGGCATTAGGTACGGCGAGCCTCACGCCAATGGAAATCGCCGAAGGCTGGAGTGTGTTCGCCAGCGGCGGCTACAAGACCGAGCCTTACCTGATCGAACGGATTGAGGACCGCACCGGCAAGCAGCTGTTCAACGCCAACCCGGCGCAGACTCCGACCGGCATCGCCCAGCGCGCCGAGCAGAGCAGCGCCGTACAACTCAGTGTCGGCGACCAGCCCCTGCCGCCTGAGCCCGTGCTTGCCGAGAAGATCATCGATGAGCGCACAGCCTTCATCATGACCAGCATGCTCCAGGATGTGATCAAACGCGGCACGGGGCGCCGCGCCATGGCCCTGGGCCGCGATGATCTGGCGGGTAAAACCGGCACCACCAACGAATCGAAAGACAGCTGGTTCTCCGGCTACAACGCGGACTACATCACCACCGTCTGGGCCGGTTTTGACCAGCCGGAAAGCCTGGGCCGCAACGAGTATGGCGGCACCGTGGCCCTGCCGATCTGGATGAGCTACATGGCCGCTGCCCTCAAGGACAAGCCCAGCCACCTGCTGGCAGAACCCGAAGGATTGCTGACCCTGCGCATTGATCCACACAGCGGCCGCGCGGCCACACCCGATACGCCGGAGGCCTACTTCGAGCTGTTCAAGAGTGAGGACTCGCCGCCCCCCATGGGCGAATTTGAGCCTGGCATGTATATCCCTGGCAGCCCGTTGCCGGCCGATGAAGCAGCGCCAATCGACCTGTTCTAAAACCTCTGCGGCAGTCGCGTGACGACTGAGAAAGCCAAAATAGCGCCAATAAAAAAACCCGCCGAAGCGGGTTTTTTATTGCTCTTGAGCTAAGCGATTAGCCGTTGAACACGTCGTTTACCGACTGCAGCGGGTAATGCTTCGGATACGGCAGAGTCGCCACACCACTTTCAATCGCAGCCTTGGCCACGGCATCGCAGACCACAGTAATCAGGCGCGGGTCCATCGGCTTCGGAATGATGTACTCGCGGCCGAACGACAGGGCTATGCCGCCGTAGGCGTCGCAGACTTCCTGCGGCACTGGCAGCTTGGCCAGGTCACGCAGAGCCAGGGCAGCGGCGATCTTCATCTCTTCGTTGATGCGGGTCGCGCGAACGTCCAAAGCACCGCGGAAGATGAACGGGAAGCCCAGTACGTTGTTGACCTGGTTCGGGTAGTCGGAACGACCGGTCGCCATGATCACGTCATTACGTACTTCATGGGCCAGCTCCGGCTTGATTTCCGGATCCGGGTTGGAGCAAGCGAACACGATCGGGCTCGGCGCCATGCGCTTGAGATCTTCCGGTGCCAGCAGATTGGCACCCGACAGACCGACGAATACGTCAGCACCGTCCAGCGCGTCAGCCAGGGTGCGCTTGTCGGTTTCGCTGGCGAATACCGCCTTGTACTGGTTCAGATCGTCGCGGCCGGCGTGAATCACGCCTTTGCGGTCGATCATAAAGATGTTCTCGACCTTGGCGCCCATGCTCACCAGCAGCTTCATGCAGGAGATGGCGGCAGCGCCGGCGCCCAGGCAGACGATCTTGGCTGCCGGCAGAGTCTTGCCCGCGATTTCCAGGGCGTTGAGCATGCCGGCTGCAGTCACGATAGCGGTGCCGTGCTGGTCATCGTGGAACACTGGAATGTCGCACTGTTCGATCAGCGTGCGTTCGATTTCAAAGCACTCAGGCGCCTTGATGTCTTCCAGGTTGATACCACCAAAGGTGATCGAGATACGGCGTACGGTGTCGATAAAGGCCTGCGGGCTCTCGGACTCGACTTCGATGTCAAATACGTCGATACCGGCAAAGCGCTTGAACAGCACACCTTTACCTTCCATCACCGGCTTGGAAGCCAGCGGGCCGAGGTCGCCGAGACCCAGAATCGCGGTACCGTCGGAAATGACTGCCACCAGGTTGCCTTTGCCGGTGTAGCGGTACGCCAGCTCCGGATCACGCGCGATTTCGCGCACAGGCTCAGCGACGCCCGGGCTGTAGGCCAGGGACAGATCGCGTGCGGTTGCGGTGGGCTTGGTTAGCTCGACACTCAGCTTACCCGGACGGGGTTTGGCGTGATATTCGAGAGCGGCTGTTTTCAAATCAGACATGTTGGCATTTCCGCTTTGGGCTGTTGAACAGGCAGGCGGCCGAGGATACGCAAGTTGTATACAGCTGCACAAGACTGACAAGTCCGGATGCGCACGCAGGCCCTAGCGCACGACCTTCAGCCAGTCGCCAGCACGCGGCTGACCTGTCGGGTAAAGGTTATTCAGCAGGCGCAGGGTCTTCAGCGCGTCACCCGGCAGCTTGCTGCCTTTGGCCAGCGCTTCGATGGTTTGCCCCGGCTTGGCCTTGACCATATGCAGACGCAGCGGCTGCGCCTGCCGGTACTCGGCGCTGGTCATCGGCCGGAAGCTTTTGATCACGCCTAGAAACTGCTCATCGTGGCTTTCTAGCGAGGCGCGACCACGCACCGCACCGACAAACAGGTAAACCCGCGCACCATGCTGGATAACCGCCACGCGCTTGGCGGCATTGCCTGGAATTACCGCGCTGTAACCCGTGAGGCCAGCCTGCTGCAACTCGACTCCGGCCACCAGCCGTTGACCGCCGACGCGCTGCCGCAGCAGCTCAGCCGGCGTCAGGTTCTGCGGGTTATCTTCCAGGGTCATGGCAATAAACGCCTGCTGATCGGCGGTGTGACCGATCAGCGCATCCGGGCGATTGAGCAGGCTCCAGCCCTTGGGAAACGCCAGGGTGAAGTTCAGATCGGCATGGTAGAAGCGCTGTCCGCGACGCACACCGGTTTCTGCAGAATCACCAAAGGGCAAGCCTTCCAGGCGTTTGAGAAAGGCCTCGCGATTGACCTCCTGCTGGCCGGTGGCCAAGGCCCGCGCCGGGCCCAGCACCTGCTGCAAACGCCGATCATTATCCGGGTGGGTATCGAACAGCCCGTGGTAACCGCCAGCCGGCTGTGCATCACCGCTCGCGGCGGCCTGGTCGCGGGCGAAGTCTTCCTGATTCTTCAGCACCTTGACCACTTCGATCATCGCCTGGGGGTCATAGCCGCTGCGGGCCAGATACTGCGCGCCCAGACCGTCAGCCTCCAACTCCATATCGCGGCCATAGCCACGGACAAAAGCGCTGCCCAGCACACCGGTAACATCGGCAGCAGCACCCACACCGGTACCAATCGCCACGGCCTGACCCAGCAAGCCCCAGGCAGTGGACTGGCTCTGCTGCTGCACGCTGTGCCGCGCGGTGACGTGGCCCACTTCGTGCCCGAGCACGGCGGCCAGTTCGGCCTCCGAGCTGAGGTAGGCCAGCAGCCCGCGATGGATATAGATGTAGCCGCCCGGCAGGGCAAAGGCGTTGATATCCGGACTGTCGACCACGGTGAACTGATAGGCCAGTTGGTTGCGGTGGCTGTTCTTCGCCACCCGCTCACCGACCTGCTGCACGTAGGCCTGCAGCTTCTCGTCGGCGTAGCGTGGGTTCTGCTTTAGGATTTCCTGGTTGTAGCGGCGGCCGAGGTCGAGCTCCTGCTGCTCGCTCATCATCACGAAGTTGCTGCGGCCGGTGGCCGGATTGACCGCACAGCCTGCCAGTTGCAGCAGCAGGACGAATAACGTCAGTACGCGCAGAGTCATGGCAACACCTCCAACATGGCCTTATCGGTCAACGGCAGCATCCAGCGCGCCTGCCCAGCGCGCAAACCGCCACGCTTGGAGCGGTCGATCACCCAGCCGCGGGCCTCGACCTTGCGACCTTCAAGGCCTTGGACAGCACGCAGATCAAAATTGCCCAACGCCCGGGGAGCAATATGCAGCACCAGCGCATCGCCCATTTCCAACCAGAGCCCGCCGCCATTGCGCTCGACACGCTCAACCTGGCCCTGCACCAAGGCAAAGCCGCCGCTGTTCAACCGCTCAGCGGCTTGCACCGGCGAACGCCGCCAGAGCCCGGCACGTGCCTGCCGCGCACTGCGCTCGGCGGCTTGCTGGCACTGCACCAGCGCCAGATTGGGCGCAACCGCTACCAGATAGCCTAGGCCCTCGGCGAGCAACTGCGCCTCCAGGTTACGCCCACGGCGGTCATAGGCGTGCGCCAGGGTGCGCCCGTAATGATCCTTGGCCTGCTGACCGTACTGCAACGAGATCAGACCATCGCTGGCCGCTACCAGGGCCTGCAAACGCTTGCGCGCGGCTTCGGCGAAAGGCTCGGCAGAGCGGCCTTGGCGGCCCATTTCCGGACTGTTCAAACCGATCAAGCGCACATTACGCCCATCGACCAGACGCAGGGTGTCGCCATCCACCACCCGCTGCACCTTGGCGCTGGGCAGCTTGCCGGGGGCCGGGCAGAACGCCAGGGCGGCGCCTGCATAAACGCCGAAAACGAAAAAGGCGCCCACTAGGGACGCCTTTTTCAGTAGCGCGGGGTAACCCATGTGGGTCTCCGTCGCTGCGCGCAAGCTTACTGCTTGGCGCCGAACATGCCGAAACGCTGCTTGAAGCGATCAACACGGCCGCCGGTATCCAGCATTTTCTGCTTGCCGGTGTAGAACGGGTGGCACTCGTTGCACACGTCCAGGCTCAGAGCCTTGCCCATGGTGGAGCGAGTTTCGATCACGTTGCCACAGCTGCAGGTGGCGGTGATGGCTACATAGTTCGGGTGGATATCGGCTTTCATGGTGATTCCTCAGGGCTGTCGTGCCGCCACCAGACACTATTGTCAGGTACCGCACGGAATTAGGCCGGCGATAATACCAGAGCACCGCAGCGACGCAAGGCCGGCCGTCGACTGGCTGCATGCTAAGATCGCGCCCTGCAACCAGGAGCCCTATCGCGTGCCCGACGTTATTCTGCGCCTCGCCCTGCCCTCGCCGCTGCGCCGCCTGTTCGACTACCGTGCCCCGCCCGGTGTGCCGCGCAGCGCCTTGCAGCCAGGCGCACGGCTGTGTGTGCCGTTTGGGCGACGCGAGATGATCGGCATCCTGATTGAGGTGACCGAGCACAGCGAAGTCCCGGCGGACAAACTCAAACCCGCCCTGCAGCTACTGGATGCCCAATCGCCGCTGCCACCGGCGCTTTTCAAGCTGTGCCTGTGGACCGCGCAGTACTACCAGCACAGCCTTGGCGACACCCTGAGCTGGGCGTTGCCGGTGCTGCTGCGCCAGGGCGAGCCGGCGGAAGTACGCCAGCAGCGCTTCTGGTCGATCACTGAAGGCGCGCAGCTAGATGATCCGCGCCTGAGCCGCGCACCGCGCCAGCGCGACGCACTGCGAACCCTAGCCCAACACCCCCACGGCGTCGCTCATCCACTGCTGAGCAAACTCCAGCTGAACAAGGACAGCCTCGATCTGTTGCTGGAAAAAGGCCTGGTCAAGGTCGAAGTGCGCCGCCATGCACCGAGCGAGCGCCACGCCAACTGGCTGGCGCAGCCGGAACTGCCGCTGAATGCCGAACAGCGCGCGGCCAGCGAAGCGATCCGCTCGGGTCTCGGCAGCTTCAACGCCTTTCTCCTGGCCGGGGTGACCGGCAGCGGCAAGACCGAGGTCTACCTGCAACTGATCCGCGAAACACTAGAGGCCGGCAAGCAGGCCCTGGTGCTGATCCCGGAGATCAACCTAGGCCCGCAAACCCTGGCGCGCTTCGAGCAGCGCTTCAACGCCCGTATCGCCCTGCTGCACTCGGCGGTAAATGATCGCGAACGCCTGGACGCCTGGCTGGCCGCGCGCGATGGCGAGGCCGACATCATCATCGGCACCCGCTCGGCGCTGTTCACCCCGATGCAGCGCCCGGGACTGATCATCATCGACGAAGAACACGACGCCTCCTATAAACAGCAGGAAGGCCTGCGCTACCACGCCCGCGACCTGGCCGTGGTGCGTGCGCATCAGGAAAACATCCCGATTGTGCTGGGCTCGGCTACGCCCTCGCTGGAAAGCCTGCACAACGCCCATAGCGGCCGTTACGCCATGCTGCACCTGCGCGAACGCGCCGGCGGCGCCAAGCAGCCGCGCTTTCTACGCCTGGATGTAAAAAGCCGACCGCTGGACTCCGGCATCTCCGGCCCGATGCAGCAAGCCATCGCCCAGACCCTGCAAGCCGGCCAGCAGGTGCTGGTGTTCCTCAACCGCCGAGGTTTCGCCCCGACCCTGCTCTGTCACGACTGCGGCTGGCTGTCGGAATGCCCGCGTTGCGACGCGCGAATGACCGTGCACCAACGCTCCCGCGAGCTGCGCTGCCACCATTGCGGCCACGTCGAGCGACAGCCGAGCAACTGCCCGAAATGTAACAACGTCGACCTGCGTCCGGTCGGCGCGGGCACCGAGCGCGCCGAAGAGCGCCTGGAGATTCTCTTCCCTGGCGTACCGGTATTGCGCGTCGACCGCGACAGCACCTCGCGCAAGGAGGCCATGACCACCCTATTCAACACCGTGCAGCGCGGCGAGCCGTGCATCCTGGTCGGCACGCAGATGCTCGCCAAGGGTCACCACTTCCCGCGCGTCACCCTGGTGGCGATTCTGGATGCCGATGGCGGGCTGTTTTCTGCGGATTTCCGCGCCAGCGAGCGCATGGCCCAGCTGATCGTGCAGGTCGCCGGTCGCGCCGGGCGGGCGGAAGAGCCGGGCAAGGTGATTATCCAGAGCCACCTGGCCGACCATCCTTTATTGGTGCAGCTGACCGAGCAGGGCTACTTCGCCTTTGCCGAACAAGCCCTGAGCGAACGACGCAGCGCCGGCCTGCCGCCGTTCTGCCACCTCGCCCTGCTGCGCGCCGAAGCCCATAAACCCGGGCAGGCCGAAGGCTTTCTCGACGACGCCTGCACCGAAGCCGAGCTGTTGCTGAACGAGCTGAAACTCAGCGGCATCGAACTGCTCGGCCCAGTGCCTGCACCGATGGAACGCCGCGCCGGCCGCTACCGCGCGCAGTTGTTGGTGCAGGCCAACGCCCGCGCGCCGCTGCACCGTCTGCTCAATACCTGGATGCACGCGCTGGAACAAATGCCCAGCGGCCGCGCCGTGCGCTGGTCGTTGGATGTCGACCCGATTGACCTCTTCTAGCGCCGGCCCACGACCGGCTGCCTGTTAACGTCAGGGCGTAGGGCGCAGCCTGTTACACTGCACGCCATTTCGTTTAGCAGGCCTGTACCGTGACCAACACCGCTTTCTCTTCTCTGCCGCTTTCCGCTGCCATGCTGGCGAACCTCGAGTCCCTCGGTTACACCGAGATGACCCCGATTCAGGCGCAGAGCCTGCCCGTCATGCTCAAGGGCATGGACCTGATTGCCCAGGCCAAGACCGGCAGCGGCAAGACCGCGGCCTTCGGCATCGGCCTGCTCAACCCGCTCAACCCGCGCTTCTTTGGCTGTCAGGCACTGGTGCTGTGCCCGACCCGCGAGCTGGCCGACCAGGTCGCCAAAGAGCTGCGCCGTCTGGCGCGCTCGGCTGACAACATCAAGATTCTTACCCTGTGTGGCGGCGTGCCGTTCGGCCCGCAGATCGGCTCGCTGGAACACGGCGCGCAGATCATCGTCGGCACACCGGGGCGCATCCAGCAGCACCTGAGCAAGGGCACGCTGAAGCTCGACGGCCTGAACACCCTGGTGCTCGACGAAGCCGACCGCATGCTCGACATGGGTTTCTACGACAGCATCGCCGAGATCATCGGCCAGACCCCAAGCCGCCGGCAGACCCTGCTGTTCTCCGCCACCTACCCGAGCGGGATCAAGCAGCTCAGCGCCAGCTTTATGCGCGACCCGCAGCAGGTCAAAGCCGACGCCCTGCACGACGACACGCAGATCGAGCAGCGCTTCTACGAGATCGCCCCGGAAGAGCGCATGGACGCGGTGGTCAAGCTGCTCAACTGCTACCGTCCACAGTCCTGTGTGGCCTTCTGCTTCACCAAGCAGCAGTGCCAGGAAGTGGTTGACCACCTCACCGCCAAAGGCATCTCGGCCGCGGCGCTGAACGGTGACCTGGAACAACGCGACCGTGACCAAGTGCTGGCGATGTTTGCCAATCGCAGCCTGTCCGTCCTGGTGGCCACCGATGTGGCCGCACGCGGCCTGGATATCGATGCGCTGGACATGGTGATCAACGTCGAACTGGCGCGCGACTCGGAAATTCATATTCACCGCGTCGGCCGTACCGGTCGTGCCGGTGAAAAGGGCCTGGCCATGAGCCTGGTTGCCCCAGCCGAAGGCCATCGCGCCCAAGCCATCGAAACCCTGCAAAGGGCGCCGCTCAACTGGCATCCGCTGAGCAGCCTGAAGCACCAGGGCGGCGCGCCGTTACAGCCGCCAATGATCACCCTGTGCATCGGCGCTGGGCGCAAAGAAAAACTTCGCCCCGGCGACATTCTCGGTGCCCTGACAGGCGAGGGCGGCATCCCCGGCGCGCAGGTCGGCAAGATCGCCATCTTCGACTTTCAGGCTTACGTGGCCGTTGAGCGCGTCGTGGCCATGCAGGCGCTCAAGTGCCTGACTGAAGGCAAGATCAAGGGCCGCACACTGCGCGTACGCACCCTATAGTTGCCTAAGCAGTTGTCTAGCAGCGCGAACTAAACAGACGGCCGCAGACATGCGGCCAGCAAAGAGGAGCCCTCCCCTTGCGCAATATTCTGGTGATCGAAGACAGCCCCCTGGTGCTGAAAATTCTCGAACATCTGTTTCGCAAGGAGACCGGTTTTCAGCCGATCTTCTGCGCCTCCATGGGCGAAGCCCAAGTGATGCTGGAAACCTCGGCCGAGCTGTTCTTCGCCGCCATCGTCGACCTCAACCTGCCGGATGCTCCGGACGGCGAGATCGTCGACGTGGTGATGGGCTATCACCTGCCCTGCATCGTCCTCAGTGGCACCTACAACGAGCAACGCCGCGACCAGATGCTGCTCAAAGGCGTGGTCGACTACGTGCTCAAGGAAAGCCAACACTCCTACGAGTACGCTTTCCGCCTGCTGCACCGCCTGGAAAGCAACAGCGAAGTGAAGATCCTCATCGCTGAGGACTCCGACGCCACCCGCCATTACATCCGCCACGTGCTGACCCCGCACCGCTACCAGATCCTCGAAGCCTGCGACGGCGACGAAGCCCTGCGCATCCTCAAGGAACAGCCGGATATCGACTTGCTGGTGGTCGACCACAGCATGCCGGGGCTGAGCGGTTTTGACCTGGTCAAACTGCTGCGGCAGAAGATGAAGCGCCACGAACTGATCATTCTCGGCCTCTCGGCTGACGTGAAAGGCTCGCTTAGTGCCAAATTTATCAAGCACGGCGCCGATGACTTCCTGCGCAAACCCTTCTGCCCGGAAGAGCTCAACTGCCGGGTGATGTCGACCCTGGAACGCCGCGACCTGCTGCGCGCGCTGAAACAGGCGGCGCAGTTTGATGCCCTGACCGGACTGAACAACCGCCGCGCGTTCTACGAACACGGCCAGCAGCTGTTCCAGCAGGCCCGCTCGGGCGGTCGCGACCTTAGCGTGGCGATGCTCGACCTGGATTTCTTCAAACGGATCAACGACGAACACGGTCACGCCAGCGGCGATACGGCGCTGATTGCCTTCGCCCGCGCGTTTTCCGCCGCCTTCCCCGACGCACTGCTCGGCCGCCTGGGCGGTGAAGAGTTCGCCATGGTCAGCCAGCAGGATGCCGCAGCTCTGAGCGAAACCCTTGATCAGCTACGCAGCCACTGCGCCAGCCTGAAATACGCCATCGGCGCACCGCCGTTATCGTTCAGTGCCGGCATCTACCATGGCGCCCCGGATGACCTGGAAAGCCTGCTGCATCAGGCCGACCTGCGCCTGTATCAGGCAAAAAATCTGGGCCGCGGGCGCAACTGCTGGCAGTAGCCAAGCCACCTGCAAGCCCTATTAGCCAAATACGCTGACGGTTTGTCGGCTCAGCACGGCCACTTGGCCATGCTTGTCCCACAGACGGGCATCGATATGGCTATAGCCGTTTGCCGAGCTTTGGATATCCGCCTGGTATTGCCACCAATCATTGGCGCTGCACGCCTCCGGTACCGCCACAAAGCTGATGGCCCAGGTCAAGGAGCTGCCCGAGGTGGGCTTTTTCAACATGCTGAACACTGCCGGCGGCCAGGCATCCAGCAGGGCCAGGATGGCCGCCACCGAAATGGCGTGCGGCGAGTCCTCGCGTAGCTTGATCCAACCGCCCATTGTCGTTTGCTCAGAGCCCATAAAGGGCATTTTCCCCACCGTGTAGCGGTAATCGAAATACTGGGTGAAGTCGGGCGTGAGACCTGGGATAAACGGAAAGGCCTGTACCTCCTCCGGAGCGGTAAAGGCAGGCGCCCGTTCTTGCGCCACACTCAGCATGGACTCCCGATCGCCGCCAAAGCTGGCCAGCATTACGGCACAGGCTTGGTCATTCTGATAAGCCGTGGCTTGCACCTGGGTGGCGCCCTTGCCTTCGCGCAGCACCTTGACCTGGACCTCCATTGCCCCGGGCGCAACTGGGGCGATAAAGGACAGAAGCACAGAACGTACCGGGCGGTCCTGAGCCACTTGTGTGGCGACTTTTTCGAACAGCACGGCGGCCAGCATGCCGCCAAACGTGGCGCGGCCCTGGCCCCAACGCTCTGGAATAGTCACTGTGGGTGCAGTGCTATCCCGCACTGCCGCCATGGCATCGTTGAAGTTCATCACTCATCCTTAATTTTGCTTATTGGGGTAGTTTTCAAGCAGTAACCTGGCTCAAGACGCCAAGCGTTCGGCCAGCAGATGCCTGTCCAGAAAACCTATAACTTTCTCGGCATATTCTTTGGGCTGCGTGGCATAGGCATGGGTGTGTTCGGCCCCCGGCACCTGCCAGAACTCCGTTGCGGTTTTGCCGTGCAAGGCCTGCAACAGCAACTTGCCGTCCTTGACCGGGGTGAACTTGTCGGCCTCGCCGTAGATCAGCAACAGCTCGGGGCTGCCCACCAGGCGCTGCGCCGCGTAGGTTGGGCGCAAGCTGCGCTCACCGGCGGGATACACCAGCTTGGACAGTTGGATGCCCAGCTTGGGAATGGGGTAACGCGACCAGAAGTGCAGCAAGGTCGGAAAGGCTGATTCCAGCACCGCCACCTTGAACGGATGATCAGGCTGCGCCAACGCGCACAGGCTCATGGCCGCGCCCATGGAAGCACCCAGTACCGCAACGGGTAACGCCGGGTACTGCGCCTGCAGCGCTTGGCCGGCCGCGAGCACATCCAGCGGGTAATCCATAGTGGTCGAGGTGCTTTCGCCGAAGCCGTTCAAATCAAACAGCATCACGTGATAGCCCGCCTGACGCAGCAGCTCAGCATGCCCGTACTTTATCCAGAAGCCCTTGGCCGCCACGCCCATAGGGTGCGCCAGCAATACCGCACCCTTGACCTGCGAGGTGTGCGCCGCAGCCAGCAGCGCAGAAATACGCGACCCCGACTGGCTGTCGACAGTCAGGCGCTGCCACTGGCTCTGCTCAACATTTTCCGGCCAGCGCCAGGGCCGCACAAAGCGGCCGAAGAAAGGCTTTTTGAACAGTCGGTATGCCGTGTTCTTCATGCTGGAAATCCCTGTGTTATCGATGATCGGAAGCTGATAAGCACAGACTAGAGCGCACGCATGGCTGCCTCTATGAGCAGAAATGACATATAACATGCGATTTTTACCAGCACGCCCCGCACAGACCGGAGAGTAGACATGCGCGTCACCGTCCTGATGGCCGATCACTGCTCCTCTACCAGCGTGGCCGCGACCCTGGAGTTCTTCGCAACCGCCAATGTGTTGCACCACTATGCGACCGAGAAAAGCGCACGCCATGAATCCGGCCTGGCGCCGCTGTTCACCCTGCAAACCGCGTCAATCGATGGCCACAGCGTGGCCTGCACCGGCGGCCTGCAACTGACCCCGGACAAAGCCCTGGATGAGGTGCACAACCCACAGCTGGTTATCGTGCCTGGCTTTATGTTCAACATTCTCGGCGTGCTGCCCGGCCTGGGCAGGATGGTCGAATGGCTGCAACTGCAGCACCAGCAAGGCAGCTATATCGCCAGCATGTGCACCGGCGCCTTCGTCACCGCCCAGGCCGGGCTACTGGATGGCCGCTGCGCCACCACGCACTGGCTGTTCAGCGAGCAATTCGCGCGACGCTTCCCCAAGGTGAAGTTGCAGCCAGAGCGTACCGTGACCGATGACGGCCAGGTGCTGTGCTCAGGCGGTTCCACGAGCGGCAGTGACCTGTTGCTACATCTGATCCGTAAGTTTTCCTCTCCGCAACTGGCCGCCGAGTGCGCGAAGAAGCTGCTGGTTGATGTCGCCGTACGCAGCCAAACCCCTTACGCCAGCACCACCTTCAAGAAGAACCATACCGACGCCGAGATTCTCAAGATCCAGGTCTGGCTGGAGCATCGCCTGGCGCAGGGCATTGTTATGGAGCAGGTGGCTGAAGAGTTCTGCTTGAGCATGCGCAACTTTATCCGCCGCTTCAAAGCAGCCACTGAGCAAACGCCCATTGAGTATTTGCAGAATTTGCGTATCGAGCGGGCCAAGTTTTTATTGGAAAGCAGCCAGCAAGCGTTTGACCAGATCACCCTGCAGGTAGGCTACGACGACGGCAATTCCTTCCGGCGCCTGTTCAAACAACGGGTGGGACTGACCCCTAGTGCGTATCGCAAACGCTTTGAGAATGTGCGCCCGTGATCAGCGCAACATGACCCAGAACTGACAGCAACGCCCTACAAACCGTGGCGCTGAAATATCTGCGCATAGGTGCCATCGGTACGCATTTCCTCGATCGCCTTGTTGAAGGCATCGGCAATCTGCTGATGCTGCGGGTGTTGGCGGCTGACCAGAATATGCAGGCCGTTCTCGCTTAACGGCTGCGGCAGAAACTCCAGCTGGTTGCGAATCCCGGCCAGGCTGCGACTCAGGTGATAGCGCGCCACCAGCTCGTCCTCCAGGGTCAGCTGCACCCGCCGCGCCTGTAGCATGCGCGCGCCCACTTCAAAGCCGACCACCCCGACCTTGGTCAACCGGCTGTCCTGATCAAACTCGCTGGAATAGGCATAACCGCGCACCACGGCAATGCTGTAAGGGTACAAATCCGGCAGCTGGCGGAAATTGATCTGACTGCCCTTGCGCTGCAGAAAGCGGATGCGGTTGATCAGATAGGGCTGCGAATAATGGCCAAAAACGGCCCGCTCATCGGTGTACCAGGCGTTGATCAGCACATCGTAGATTTCCTGCTGCAACCCTCGCACAGCGCGCTCCCACGGCACCTGAACATAGCTGGTGGTGTAGCCAGCACGGGTCAGCGCGGTGGTCACCAGGTCGGAGGACACCCCGTTGTTCAGCAGCGTCTGATCATTGAATGGCGGCCAGGGGTCCGCCACCAGACGCAAGGTCTCTGCAGCGTTGCCATACAGGGGTGCCAACAGCGCCCACGACAGCAGGCAGGCACGCAGTCCATTCATCAACTGGGCTCCAGAGAAAACCGAAAACTAAGCCTAGCTGCCGCAGCGCTTTTTAACAGCGCGCTCACAGCCACTAACACGCCAAACGCTATCCTGTATCCAGAATAATCCAGTACGGCAAAAAGGAGTTCTGCCGCATGCCGCAACATAACCCCCTACACGTTCGCGACGCCAACCCTGACGATCTAGAAACCTTGCAGCACATCGGCTGCGCGACCTATCGCGAACATTTCAGTGACATCTGGACAGCCGCTGGCCTGCAGCGTTTTCTTGCTGCCGATTTTTCTAGCGAAACCCTGGCCAGCTCACTCACGGCAACAGATCAGCACCTCTGGCTGCTGGCCGAGGACAGTGCCGGCAACGCCATGGGTTTTGCCAAGCTCAACTGGAACAGCCCCATGCCGCTGGGCAGCGAAGCTGGGGTAGAACTGCAGAAAATCTACCTGTTCAAGTCCGCGACCGGCAAAGGCTATGGTGAGCAGTTCCTGAGAGTTATCTGTGAGCGTGCATTAGCACGGCAGCAACACCTGCTATGGCTGGATGTGCTGCAGAGCAATCGCGCGGCCCAGAACTTTTATGCACGCTTCGGTTTTCGCAGCTGCGGCAAAATCCCATTCAGCACCGACCTGCTGGATATCGGCATGCAGGTGATGGCCTACGACCTCACGTCCCGCCCTCAAGCGCACCCGACAACTTGCAGTTAAGATGCGCGCTGTTTTGCGCCCGCCGTGGCGCACGTCGCAGGTTGAGGAAATTGCTGTGCTTACACCCCAGGTCGTGATTATTGGAGCCGGTGCCGCCGGGCTTATGTGCGCATTGACGGCTGCCGCGCGCGGCCGTCAGGTACTGCTGTTGGATCACGCCAACAAGGCCGGCAAGAAGATCCTGATGTCCGGCGGTGGGCGCTGCAATTTCACCAATATGTATTGCGAGCCGAGCAACTTTCTCTCGGAAAACCCGCACTTCTGCAAATCCGCGCTGGCGCGCTACACCCAGTGGGACTTTATCGGCCTGGTGGCCAAGCACGGCGTGCCATACCACGAGAAAAAACTCGGCCAGCTGTTCTGCGATAACAAGGCCAGCGACATCCTCGGCCTGCTGCTGAGCGAGTGCGATGAAGCCGGCGTCGATCTGCATCTGGATACATCGGTCAGCGAGATCAACAAACTGGGCAGCGGCTACCAGCTACAGACCAGCGCCGGCGCGGTGCGCTGCGAATCGCTGGTGATCGCCACCGGTGGCCTGTCGATTCCGACCCTGGGCGCCAGCGGTTTTGGCTATCAGGTGGCCAAGCAGTTCGGCCACGAGCTGCTGCCAACCCGCGCCGGCCTGGTGCCGTTCACCATCACCGACCCGCAGCTCAAGGAGCTGTGCAACGAGCTGTCCGGCACCTCGGTGGAGGACTGCGTGGTGAGCTGCAATGGGCAGAGCTTCAAGGAAAATATCCTGTTTACCCACCGCGGCTTAAGCGGCCCGGCGATTCTGCAGATTTCCTCATTCTGGCAGCCGGGCGAGGCCATCAGCATCAACCTGCTGCCGCATATCGACCTGCCTGAGTGGCTGGCCGAGCAGCAGCGCGAGCGCCCTAACAGCGAGCTGAAAACCCTGCTCGCCGAGCTGTTTACCAAGAAGATGGCCGGCCTGCTGGCGGACAACTGGTTCGCCTCAAAACCGATGAAGCAGTACACCCACGCTGAACTCAAGGCGATTGCCGAGCAGCTCGGCGACTGGCAGCTGGTGCCGGCCGGCACCGAAGGTTATCGCACCGCCGAAGTGACCCTGGGCGGCGTGGATACCCGCGAAGTGTCGTCGAAGACCATGGAGTCGCTGAAGTCACCGGGGCTGTACTTTGTCGGCGAAGTGCTGGATGTCACCGGCCATCTGGGTGGCTTCAACTTCCAGTGGGCCTGGGCCTCGGGCTACGCCGCCGCGCAATACGTCTAGCCCGCAGCTGCAGAAGAGCGGCCGACTCGCCCCTTACTGCAGCAGCTCGATAAAGCGCTGGGCGAATGTATGCACATCCCCCGGCCAGCGCGCCGATACATAGTTGCCATCACACACCACCCAGGCCGGGCGACTGTCGCTTGGGTTGTCGCGGTGCAAGCCGCTGATCTTGCGCAGGCGCTGCGGCGCATCCGCCGGTACATCGAGAAAATCCACCGCGCTGGCCAGGGCGCGACTGACTTCGGCCTGCACACTCATATAACCCGCTGGCTCGCCCGGCGCTTCCAGGTAGGTACGGTAGTAGTCCGGGTCCCAGAAACGGCCGTAGAAGCGGGTCAGGTCCCAGGCGCTCTTTTCCATGGACCAGGTCAGCGCGGTGGTCTTGCGTCCATACAGCGCTGAGCGGCCATCCGCCCCCGGACTGCGCGCCGCCAGCAACACGCCATGGCAGATCGCCGCGAGCGGCTTGTTACTGGCGAAGAAGGCACCGACAAAGGTCTGCAGACTCTGACTCTCCAGATACGCGCGCATGCCACGCGACCAATGCCCGCCGGGCAATAACAGGCCGTCAAAATCCGCGACCTGCAACTGCGGGTAGGCCAGCGGCTGGCGGAATTCAGCATCGTCCAGCATGTGCTTGTAGGCGTCACGGGCGCCCCGGCGCGCGCGTAGCAGCAGACCGAGCAGCTTCAGGCGGCGCATCCCCGGCAGGCGTGCCCAAGGGTCAAGTCCCTCCCCCGTGAGCATCAGCGGATCACCCACAGCAACCTGAGCGTCTGCCGTAGCAAAGCGCACCCGGTGGCCGGCGCCGCGCAGCAACTGCCAACTGATGGCGACCTCACTGGGGTCAAAGTCGCGATTGGGCAAGACGATCAGGATAGTTTTATTGGGCATGGCAAAGCTCTCGACGTGATCCCGCGAGCTTAGTCACACCAGCCCACAGCGACGAGTGGCCCAGCAGGCCAATGCAGCGACTATCAGCGCTCACTCGCGGCAGCAAACGGGAGAACCGAGCAACCCTAGGGTGCGTCAACAGGTGCGGGGAGGAGCTCCGGAAGCGGCTCACCCGGCAGCCACTTCTGGTGGATCGCGGCAAAGCTGCCGTCGCTTTTCATATCATCCAGCTCACGTTGCCAGCGGGCGATCAGGGCGTCGTCGGTGTCGGGCGAGAAGGCGATATAACTGTCGCTGTGCACAAACTCGAAGAGCAGCTGCACCTCGTCCACCTTGATATCACCCTGCGCCAGCAGCGTGCTGAGGGTCAGGTTATCCAGCACCATCAGCTTGATTCGCCCGCGTTTGAGCATGCTCACCACCTGCGCCGGCCCGGTGACCGGGGTCAGGTTTGTGAAGCCCAGGGCTTGCAGACGTTGATGGCTGTACCAGTCACGCGGCACAGCAATTTCACCGTACTCACGCGCCTCTTCCAGGCTTTTGATCGAGAGAAACGAGCTGCGCAGGGCATAGAAGCTGGCGACGCTGCGCGTCAGCGGGCCGACCCATTTGAACAGCGTCTCGCGCTCACGGGTGCGCATGGTCACGAACAGACCGGTATTGGGCCGAGTCAGGGCCTGCTGATAACCGCGCGCCCAGGGCACCACGTTAATCGGTGCGTTCTGCCCGGTGCGCAGCATGATCGCCTGCACCACTTCGGTGGCGAGGCCAGTCGGCTTGCCGTTTTCGCTGAAATTGATCGGTGGGTATTCTTCGGTATACAGGCGCAGGGGTTGCGCCTGCACACTCACGCACAGCAGGCTGACAAGCAGCAGCGAGAGCAATCCACGCACACAGGTGTACAACACGGCAGATGCCTCGCGAATGAGCGGATAGATTTAGCGTAGTCCGGCCGCAGTGATTCACATCACGCAACCGATCAGCGCGACATTTTAATCGGCCCGAGCGCCGCTTGCTGCTGCCAAGTCGACACGGACTCCGTTAGGCTGCTACCTGTTACGGTTGATCAAGGTCGGGCCATGCCGTCCACTGCGCTGCGCCACTCGTTTCGTCGCCTCTGGGCCCAGGACAAATTCAGCTACAGCCTGCGGGTGTTTATCGCCCTGAGCGGGGCGTTGCTGCTGTGCTGGTCGCAGGGCTGGATGCATGCGCTGATCCCGCTATTTCTCGGGGTGATCGCCAGCGCCCTGGCGGAAACCGATGACAGCTGGCAGGGCCGCGTGGTGGCGCTGCTGGTCACCCTCGGCTGCTTCAGCGTGGCGGCCTATGCGGTGGAATTCCTCTTCCCCTACCCCTGGCTGTTCGTCTGCGCCCTGGCGCTATCGAGCTTTGCCCTGACCATGCTCGGCGCACTCGGCGAACGCTACGCCACCCTCGGCGCGGCCACGCTGATTCTCGCGGTGTACAGCATGATCGGCGTGGAGCAGCGCGGCGGCGCGGCGGGCCTCTGGCAGGAGCCATTGCTGCTGGTGGCAGGCGCGGCCTGGTACGGCCTGCTCTCGGTGCTGTGGAATGCGCTGTTCGCCAACCAGCCGGTGCAGCACAGCCTGGCGCGATTGTTTCGCGAGCTAGGCCAGTACCTCAAGCTCAAGGCGGCACTGTTCGAACCGCTGCGTCAGCTGGATGTGGAAGAACGCCGTCTGGCCCTGGCCAAACAGAACGGTCGCGTGGTGGCGGCGCTGAATGCGGCCAAGGAAATCATCCTGCACCGGGTCGGCAATGGGCGGCCCGGGCCGAAGGTCAACCGCTACCTGAAGCTGTACTTTCTCGCCCAGGATATTCACGAACGCGCCAGTTCCTCGCACTACCCCTATAACGAGCTGGCCGAGGCATTCTTCCACAGCGATGTGCTGTTCCGCTGTCAGCGCCTGCTGCGCCTGCATGGCGAGGCCTGTCAACGCCTGGCCCAGGCCATCGAGCTGCGCCAGCCGTTCGAGTACCGCGAGCTGTGCCGCCAGGCGCTCGACGACCTGCACGACTCACTCGAACACCTGCGAATGCAGAGCAACCCGGCCTGGCGCCACCTGCTGCGTTCGCTCGGCGCCCTGGCTGGCAACCTGCGCAGTCTGGATACGCTGCTGGGCAACGCCAGCAACCCCGACGCCATGGCCGAGCAGCAGGACAGCAGCCTGCTCGACCGTGAGCCGCAGTCGCTCAAAGATGTCTGGGAACGCCTGCGCCTGCAGCTAACGCCGACCTCACTGCTGTTTCGCCATGCCCTGCGCCTGTCGCTGGCACTGGCGGCCGGTTACGGCATGCTGCACTGGATTCACCCGACTCAGGGTTACTGGATTCTGCTGACCACGCTGTTCGTCTGTCAGCCGAACTACGGCGCGACCCGGCTCAAGCTGGTGCAGCGCATCAGCGGCACGGTGCTCGGCCTGCTACTCGGCTGGGCGCTGTTCGACCTGTTCCCCAATCCGCTGGTGCAGGCGCTGTTTGCGGTGGTCGCCGGGGTGGTGTTCTTTGCCCTGCGTAGCAGCCGCTACACCCTGGCCACAGCCGCCATTACCCTGCTGGTGTTGTTCTGCTTCAACCAGGTCGGCGATGGCTACGGGCTGTTTATTCCACGCCTGGTCGACACCCTGCTCGGCAGCCTGATCGCCGGCCTGGCCGTGCTGCTGATTCTGCCGGACTGGCAAGGCCGCCGCCTGAATCGTCTGCTGGCCAGCACCCTGAGCTGCAACAGCCGCTACCTGCAGCAGATCATCGCTCAGTACGCCAGCGGCAAGCGTGACGACCTGGCCTACCGCCTGGCCCGACGCAATGCGCACAACGCCGACGCCACGCTGTCGACCACCCTGGGCAATATGCTGATGGAGCCGGGACACTTCCGTAAGGAAGCGGATATCGGCTTCCGCTTTCTGGTGCTCTCGCACACCCTCCTGAGCTATCTCTCGGGCCTTGGCGCGCACCGTGGCGAAACCAGCCTGAGCGGCAACGACAATCCGCTGCTGACCAGCGCCAGCCATTTGGCCGCCAGCCTGGAAGAGATTGCCAGCTGCCTGAACGAAGAGCGCCCGGTGGCCATCCACAGTGACGCCGAAGAACAGCTGGCTGCCGCACTTGAACAACTCAGCGACAGCCTGGATGACCAGCAACGCCTGGTGCAAACCCAGCTGGCGCTGATCTGCCGCCAGCTCGGGCCGCTGCGCACCCTGGCCGCACATCTACTGAAGAGCCAAGCATGAACAAACCCCAGCTTCTGCAACAGGTAATCGCCCGCCTCGAAGATGACCTGCTGCAGGCCCAACAGGCGGCGCTGACCGCCTATGAAACGGCGACCCATGAAGAAAACATCGCCGAGAACAAGTACGACACCCTGGGCCTGGAAGCTTCCTACCTGGCTACCGGGCAGGCACGCCGCGCCGCCGCCATTCGCCAGACCCTGGCCAACTGGAAGCAGCTTGTGCTGCGCAGCTTCAACCCACAGCTGGGCATCCAGCTCGGCGCGCTGATCGAGTTGAGCGATGACCAAGACCGCCACCAATGCCTGTTCCTCGGCCCGGACGGCGCGGCGATGAAGCTGCAGCAGGATGGCCAGACCGTGCAGGTGATTGGCCCGCAAGCGCCGCTGGGGCAAGTGCTACTCGGCAAGACCGTTGGCGACGAAGTGACCCTGCGCCTGGCAAGTGGTGTGCAGCTGTTGGAAATTGTGCGAGTCGTTTAAGGAATTTCCACCTGCCAGTCCGCAGCCAACTGCGCCAGCCGGCCCTGCTCGATCATCTGCTGCAGCGCCCGATCGAACTCCTCACGCAAAGGCCGGTAACGCTCATCGCGGGGAAAGGCGAAGTAGCCGTCCTGCAGGTCGATCGGCGTTTCAAGCTGTTCGAGTTTGTCAGCCAGCCCCAATGCTAAAAGCACCGGCTGGGTATTACGCTGATTGCTGGCCAGAAGATCCAGGCGGCCGGCACCGAGCATCTTCAGGCCATTCTCGACCCTTTCCACGGTGACTAACTCGAGCTGCTCGCGCCGGCTGTCGAAACGCGCACCATAGGCCCAGGCACGTACCACCCCGATGCGCCGACCGAGCAACTGCTGATAGTCGCCGTGCCAGCGCAATACGCTGCCGCGCTGGCGGTAGAAGACGATGTGGTCGCGGTAGAAAGGTCGAGCAGAGAAGGCAAAGAGTTGCTCACGTGCGGCGTTTTTGTAAGGCCCGATAAGGATATCGCCCTCCCCGCGCGCCACCATGTGCTGCGCGCGGGCCCAGGGATACAGCTCGAAGCGAACCTGATAGCCCAAAGGCTCCAGCGCCTGGCGCAAGACACTGGTGGCGAGGCCGCTATAGCCACTGCCGTGCTGCTCGAACACACCGGGAAAATTGCTGCCGACGGCCAACAACTCGCGCGCCGCCAGGGGCGCGACCAGCAGCACGCAGCAACATGCCAGCGACAGCCTGCGCAGAAAGCTCGAACACATGGGGGAGTGGCCTCAGCCATGGGATGGCGGTATCTGCCAGCCTAGCAGGTCAGTCCGGCACGCAAGTCGAGCACGCACCGTCATGCAACTGTTTGCGCATCTGTCGGTCGACTAAAGGGCTATCAGCCGATAGCCCTAAGGGGAGACCGTCATGCAAGCCAATGTTCAAGAGCTCGAAACACTGTTCCAGCAGCTGGGTCTCGACCATGACCAGGAAAGCATCGACCGTTTTATCAAGCGTCACTCGCCCTTGCCGGAAAACTGCCGATTGGCCGACGCGCCATTCTGGGACAAGGCGCAAGCCGACTTTCTTCGCCAGCAGTTTGTAGCCGACGCCGAATGGGCCGAAGTGGTCGATCAGCTCAACCTACTGCTACGGGGCTGACAATTCACCGAGCGCACCGGGCAGCTCGCGCCAGGTCAGGTACACCCGCAGGTCGAACTCCAGCTGGTGGTAACCCGGCAGCATGTATTCGCAGAGTTTGTAGAAGGCCTTGTTGTGCTCGGCCTCTTTCAGATGCGCCAGCTCGTGCACCACGATCATCTGCAGAAATTCCGGCGCAGCCTCGCGAAACAATGAGGCCACGCGGATTTCCTTCTTCGCCTTTAGCTTGCCGCCCTGCACCCGCGAGATTGCCGTATGCAGGCCGAGGGCGCGATGGGTCAGGTCGAGGCGATTGTCGTAGAGCACCTTGTCGATGGCCGGCGCATTGCGCAGATGTTCCTGCTTGAGGCCCTGGATATAGGCGTACAGCGCCTTGTCGCTTTGAATCGCATGCTTGCCGCTGTAGGACCGCGCCAGATAATCGCCCAGGCGCTGCTCGGCAATCAGCTGGCGGATCTTGTCTTGCAACTGGGCCGGGTAGCCTTGCAGGTATTTAAGCGGGGTCGTCATTTCAGCCACACAACAGCATAAAGGTCGGCAGTGTAACGTCAGCGGCAACGTAGGCGCAGGCCTAGCCCTTCTGGACAACGCCTACAGGTTGCGTAGGCGCCTGTTTGAGCAGATAGAAATGGCTCGAAGCGATCAACGACAGGGCGTTTACCAGGGCCATAAACAACCCAACACCTACTAGTGCGCCACGATCCAGATCCTCCAAACAGAACAGCAGCAACACACCCGCGATCAGGGCCTGAACAAAGCGCCAGTAGCGAAATACCTGGGCGTAATTCATCACCACTATCCAGCAGCTGAGCAGCGGCGCGAGAAAGATCCCGACCACCAGCAGGTCAGGCACGGCCAGGCGGATACTGCCGCCCACTAACAACACCAGCAGGCAAACACCGACGAACGCGGCATACAACAGGTTCAGAACCAGGTACAGGCGGTAGCCTAATGGGCGGTCCGCCGATACCACAACAGAGCGGGCAGCCGGCGGAGCGTAGGGGTTGAACTCATCCATGAGGAATGACCTAAAACCAACAGAGTCGCGATTGTCCAAGCACGGCTCTGACGCTTCAAGCGCTATTGCGCAGGCACCACCCGCAGCAGGCGGCCATCGGCACTGTCAGTCAGCAGATACAGCGCGCCATCCGGGCCGCCGCGCACATCGCGAATGCGCTCGGCCAGCTCTTCAAACATGACTTCTTCACCGGCCAGCTTGCCGTCCTGCAGGCGGATGCGGCGCACGCTGCGTTCAGCAAGGGTTGATGCAAACAGGTCGCCCTGCCATTCGGGGAACAGCGCGCCGCGGTACTGGGTCAGGCTCGACGGTGCTACCGAAGGGGTCCATTGCAACAAGGGCTGCTGCAGGCCAGGCAGCTCGGTGTAAGGCGAAATCTGCGCGCCGGTGTAATCCACACCGTAGGTAATCAGCGGCCAGCCATAGTTGTTGCCCGGCTCGATCAGGTTCAGCTCGTCGCCGCCGCGCGGGCCATGTTCGTGACTGTAGAGGCGCTGCAGCTGGTTGTCATAAACGATGCCCTGCACGTTGCGATGGCCCAGACTGTAGATCTCCGCCGCAGTTCCGGCCTGCCCCACCAGCGGATTGTCCGTGGGAATGCTGCCATCGCGATTAAGGCGCACGATCTTGCCGATATGGTTGCTCGGGTCCTGGGCCTGTTCACGCAGGTCAAAGCCATCGCCCAGGGTCAGTACCAAGGTGTTATCCGGCAACCAGGCCATGCGCCCGCCGTAGTGTGCAGCGCCAGCTTTGGCCGGCTGCGCGCTGAATAGCACCTGCACATCCTGCAGCTGGCCATCAACCAGACGCGCCTTGGTCAGACGGGTGTTGTTGGCCTCGGCGGTGCCGTAGGCGTAGCTCAGGTAAAGCTGCTGATTGCTGGCGAATTCGGGATCGAGCAGCACCTCCATCAGCCCGGCCTGAGCGGCGACAAAACCCTCGGGCACCCCGCCTACCGGCTGCGGATTAAGGCTGCCGTCCTGCTCGATGATACGCAGGCGACCGACTCGCTCGGTCACCAGCATGCGGCCATCCGGCAGAAAGGCCAGCGACCAGGGATGCTCCAGACCTTCGGTCACGGTTTCGATGCGGTAATCCATGGCGTGCGCCAGGCTGCTGCCAAGCAGACCAAACAACAACAGGGCGCGGGACGTATTCAACATGGTTCGGGCCTTTTGTTCGCAGAGGGATAAATCAGGATTGCGTAGGCGACGAGCGCCGCGCCAGCACGGCAAAAAACAGCGCACCCAGGCTGCCGCAGACCATCAGTCCGAGGGTTCCGGCCAGGCTACGGTTGGCGCCGATCAGCGTCGGCATCGGCAGCAGCGCATTGGCCAACGCCATTGCCAGCCACACGGCCAGCGCACCGGCCAGGGCAAACAACAGCCAGCGGCCAGTGGGCCAGCTACGCGCCAGCAGGCTGGCCGCCGGTAAGGCAAAGGTAAAACCAAGGATCACCAGCACCGCGAAGGTCGGGCTAAAGCCCAGCAGATCCAGGCAGGTGGTGTGCGCACGCACCCCAAGCGGCATCGGCGCGCCAAGCGCCTGCAGATTGGCCAGGTTGAACTGCGTCTGCAACACGCTGCCCATCACACTTGCCAGCAAAACAGCCAGGAGGAAGTACAGCAAAGTGCGGGATTTACTCGGCATGCGGGCGGACTTCCAGAGACGACAGTGGCCCGAGTATGGACCAGCGCGCCGAGCTGCATGCGGCCGGTGTTTTACATGGTTTTACCAAGCACACAAATGGGCGATAGGCTCAGTCACAGCGCTGTAGCAGAATGCCAGCAGCATCCTGCCGACAATAACCCACACAAGAACCGCACGATGAAAAAAGCCCTGTCCTTCTGCGCGCTGACTCTGGCGTTGTTCGCCATAGCCTTCAGCCTCGGTCCCGTACCGCCAGTCGATACACAACTGACGCCGACCCAGCTGCCCACGGACCTCGGCCGCTACCTGGCCGAGAGCGAAGCGCGCTATCCGGACATCACCCCAGGCGCAGAAAAGACCATCGTCTGGGCGCATCCGGACCAACGCCAGACCGATCTGGCAATCATCTACCTGCATGGCTACTCGGCCACCCGCCAGGAAACTGCGCCGCTGAGCGAGCAGCTGGCCCAACAACTGGGCGCCAACCTGTTCGCCACCCGCCTGAACGGTCACGGCCGCAGCGGTGCGGCGATGGCCGAAGCCAGCGTGCACGACTGGCTGCAGGACAGTCAGGAAGCCCTGCGAATCGGCCAGCGCCTGGGCAAGCAGGTGCTGGTGATCGGCACATCCACCGGCGCCACACTCGCCACCTGGCTGGCGCTGCAGGGCGATAACCCGCAGGTGCTGGCGTATATCATGGTGTCGCCGAACTTCGCCCCCAAAGACCCGGCCGCGACCGTATTGACCTGGCCCTGGGCCAAGCATTTCGTGCCGCTGCTGCTAGGCCCAGAGCATCACTGGCAGCCGCGCAACCCGCAGCAGGCGCGCTACTGGAGCCACCGCTACCCGGTGCAGGCATTGCTGCCGATGATGGCGCTGGTGAAATACGTGCGCGAACAGCCGCTGGAGCAGATCAACACACCGATCCTCACGCTCTACTCGACGGACGATCAGGTGGTCAGCGCTCCAGCCATCGAAGCGGCCTTTGCCCGCTTCGGCTCGCCGCACAAGCAACTGATCGCCCTCAAGGACACCCAGGACCCGTCACACCACGTGCTGGCCGGCGACATTCTTTCGCCAAGAGACACCGCACGGGTAAGCCTGGCGATCATGCAGTTCCTAAAAGGCTTGCCGAGTGCTGCGTCATTACCGGCGCGCAACGCGGCCCAGCTGCAACCAAGCCCATAAAAAATGCCCGTATCCAAGGATACGGGCATGCGTTACAGATCAAACCATAGGCCTTATGCCAGCTGCGCTTCAGTCACGCGGCGGGCGGGCCAAGCTTGCGCGCGTGTCCAGCTGACGCTGATGCGCCGTGGCATGGTCAGGCATCTCCTGCACTTCACTCAGCTGCGCGGCACTGCGCGGTTGCTGCTGCCAGCTGGCAAGTAGCTGGTCGCGCCACTGCGGATACTGGGCGCCGTGCGACCGATTCAGCTCATCCAGCGCCAGCCGGTAAGCAGCCAGGTCATTGCGACGCAGGTGTGCAGCCAGTGCCAAATGACGGGCTGGATCGCGCTCCTGCAGGTAGCGATGCAGGGTGTAGGACCAGTGATAGACCATGCTGCTGCCACTCTCGTAACTCAGCTTGGTGATGGCCTCAAGGCTCGGGCGCTGGCCGGCTGCCACTTGACTGATGTCATTCATGCCACGTTCGAAGTGGCTTCCCCAGGCCAGGTATTCCGCCAATCCTTCCGCCCACCAGGTGGTCAGATTCAGCGGGTAGTGGCCAAAGGCCCCGTATTGATTGAAGCGACCGTCCAGGTAGTGGACGTACTCATGATTCAGGTTCCACACCTGCCCCGCCTGCACATAAGCGAAGAAGCGTGGCTGATTACCCGCCAACCACGGACTACCTTCCAGATACATGCCGCCATTGTCGGTGCTGAAGCCATACAGCAGCCCACCGAACTTCTGGTACTGCTCACGACTGGAGAAAATCACCAGCTCCAACGTCGCGTTGAGGTCATCGGCTACCGGCGTCCAGTTAGTCTGCATGATGCGATGGAAGTCCTGCTCCTGCTTGCCCAGGCTCTGGCAGATTTCCAGCATTTGCGTCTGGCTCAATGGTTGTGAGCGCACCTTAAGCGTGGGGCCGCAAACGTGCGTTTGTGGCAACACCTGAGCAATTTCAAATTTGTAGCACAGCCCGTTGAACAAGCTGCTACACGCACCGTCGACATCTGCGCGGTAGGCGTAGTCGACGTAATAACTGCGGAAGTTGCTCTTCAGCTCCAGATCATCCAGCACCCCTTGCCCAAGGTGCGCCTGCATCACCTGGCGCACGGCACGGTTGCTGCCCTCCCGCCAGACGCCATCACTCAACTGGGCAAGTTTGCCCAAGGCCTCAATAGCGTTCATCACGATAAAGCCATCGCGATTGAGCCACAGCGCATTGCGGCTGCTAGCCAGTTCGGCGATCGCGTCGGCAAAGCGGTTGTCCTGGATTAAGGCACTGCGCAATGCGCCTTCGGCCCAGCCAAAACGGTCAAACAGGTTCAGGGTTTCGAATACCGCATCACCGTAACTGCGCTCTTTGCTCAGTTGTGCGGTGTTGCTGAAATGCTGCAGTAGCGACTGCAAGCGCGGCAGGTGTCGCACGATGCTGGCACTGGATTGCGGCGTGGCCATCAGCGCACCAAGACCGACAACATAGCCCTCGATCACTTCCCCGGAAGCTTTCTGGTAGGTCAGCAACTCACGCATGTTCGATACCTGGAACAGGGCGTGTTCCAGCATGCTCAACTGCGTCGGGGTAGCCTTGCTGAAACCCAAGAAGTAGTTATAGGCACGCACGTAGTACAAAAGCTTGTTCAGGTCAGGGTCCTGAATCTGTTGCTGACGGGCCAGAAAGTCGATGGAGGCCAACACCGCCTCCAAGCGCCCAGCCTTGGCATGCTGGAAATGCTCGACGAAGAACTCGTTATCCAGCACCTCACGGACCATTGGCGAGAAATCCGCTTTAGTCCGCAGCAAGGGGTCCAGCGGCGGCAGAGTCGGCTGCACCGGTGGTTGCGGCGCAACAGGCGGCTCTATCGGGGGTTGCACCGGTGGTGTAACGGGAGGTGTAACCGGCGGTTGCGGCTGTGCCCCGCTGCGCAGCTGCAAACGCACCTGAGTAATACCAGAGTGGGCACGCTTGCTGTCCCTGATTTGGTAGCTGAAGCTGTCCTGGCCGTTTTGATCACGATAGGCCCGATAGCTGTAGCGGCCGGTTTTACCATCCAGCTTGAGGCTACCCAAGCGTGGGTAATCAATGATGCTGAACGCCAGCGGATCGCGGTCCGCATCGCGGCCCAACAAAGTCGCTTCAAACAGCGCACCCGCGTTCACCGCCAGAACCTGACTGGTGGCCTCTGGCGCACGGTTACCGGCCCTGCCGTCGGCAGGCAACAGGTTAAGTTGCACCACGGCAGGTGCCGACCAGCTCTTGCCATCGGTGGCGCGGTATTCAAACTCGTCGTAATGGCCAGTGGCGCTGGCCGTCGGCTGATACTCATAACGCCCAGTGTTCCAGTCCAGCTGGATACGGCCGTACTTGGGCTGCTTGGTAATCGCAAAAGTGATCCGGTCGCCCTCTGCATCGCGTGCCCAGATCCAGCTGGCATTCACTTTGCCGGCTGCGATGTGCTCACTGTGGCCACGCACTTCAGGGGCCTGGTTGACCTCAGCAACCGCGGCGTTCAGCGGGGTCAAAGCCAGGACTAGCGCGCAAACGTGCAGGTCTTTTCTGATTATTTTTCTGAACATAGCGTCATCATCTTGATGAATAGTAAGGGCCGCGGATTCTATCCACCCCCCTACCCTGAAGACGCCAATCACCGCACGTTAGCCGCAACTTGCCCGGCTTTTACCGTGTTAATCCCGAATTTGCGCAACTGATCGCAGCTCAAGTGCCAACTCGTTCGTACCACGTACCCTCTACACATCGGCCTGGGCTTATTGCGGCTTCACAGCACAGGGACGAGCATCAACATCGAAAGCACACGGCCGCCCAAGCAAATAACTGCGGTAGACCTGCAACAGCTGCGCAGCCGTAAGGCGGCAAGCCTGCACCCGGCATTGCGCATTGAAGGCAAAAGCACTCTGCTCTGCCTCGGCCAGGCGGATAGTCAGCGCCGGCCAGTCCGTGGCCGGCGCATCGGCCGGGGTAAACAGCAGCCGGCCATCACGCTGCACCAGCGGCGCGCCGGCCGCCGCATAGTCGAAGACAAACAGCAGGGTGCGCGAGGTCTTGGTGGTGCATTCGGCCCGGCTAAGGCATTGCTGCGAATCATTGGGCAGCGGCGCGCTCGGCGGCGCTGATGGCAACGGCGCTTGCCCAGCGCAACCGGCCAGAAACGCACAAAGAGCGGGTACGAGAAGTGCATTGATGATGGAGTGCCTGCAGACCCCGGAGTAGCGCACGGCTCTTTGGCTGCCCATAAACCCAGCTCTAACCACGCAGTGACGCGATGAAACGCCGCCCAAAGACCGCCCGCCCGTCGGATAGTTCCGTGCAGAAAACCGCTTCTCAGCATTTTTCTTCCAAAAAACTGACGCTTTTCTCAAGAAACTCTCCTTAGTTATCAAGGCACGGATTTTTCCAGGCACCTTTTTGTGCCGTGTTTTTTGCTGGCTAGATGCTGGCCAGGCAGTAAAACAGCAGTTTATTGGCGCCAATAAAACAGCAAATAACAGTTAACACACCCCGCCATCAGACGTATAAAGCCCCCAGCTCGGCGGCTCCTTGGTCTTCGAGCGAGGTGGCAGCACTGCCGCTTCCCCTAGCCCTAACTTTTAGTTCGAGCGCACAGGCCGGAATGCCGAGTACATAACTACTGACTCGCGGATGAGATAAGCCCGACTGAAAGTTCTCTATCGAGAACTCAGTCATGATCGACCTCGCAACCTGGAACCTCACCATCCCTGTCGGCGTGCCGGCAACCATCATCTCAACCCCACTGCTGGTGGGTGGCTATCAGGACCACTACTTCCAGTCCGACGCCGCCAAAATATTCTTCTGGGCGCCAGTCAATGGCAGCACCACCAGCAACGCCAGCTACCCGCGCAGCGAACTGCGCGAGACCTTTGCCGACGGCAAACTGCGCAACTGGACCTACCCAAGCGCCGACAACTACCTGAGCGCAACGCTCAAAGTCACTCAGGTACCCTCGTCCGGCAGGATGGTAATTGGCCAGATCCATGGCTACAAAAACGACAAGCCCATGCTCAAGCTGGAGTACGAGTACAAGGCAAGCACCGCCAGCGGCACTCTCGTGGCCAAACTGCGCATGATCCCCGACGGCACCGTCCAGACCGTCAAGCTGGCCAGCGGCATCTCCCTCAACCAGGAACTCAAGTACAGCATCCACCTGACCCCCAACGGCACCCTGGGAATAAGCGTCAACAGCGCGAAGTGGAGTGCCCGCCTCAATCAGGGTTGGGCCACCCATCTGCTGTATTTCAAGGCGGGCGCCTATCCCCAGGACAACAGCGGCTATGAAACCGAAGCCGGCAGCGCGACCTTCTACAAGCTCAAGGCCGAACACCGGCCCCTACCCATCACCAGCAACTGAACGCAAAAGCCCGCTCAGTGAGCGGGCTTTTTTATTGCAGCGATGACCTGCGGCTTAGTTGACCTTGGCGGCCAGCTCACCTTTGGCATAACGCTGGAACATGCCTTCCAGGGAGATCGGTTTGATCTTCGAGGCGTTGCCGGCAGTGCCGAAGGCTTCGTAACGGGCGATGCAGATATCGCGCATGGCGGTGACGGTGGCGCCGAAGAACTTGCGCGGGTCGAACTCGCTCGGGTTGGTCGCCATCAGGCGGCGCATGGCACCGGTGGACGCCAGACGCAGGTCGGTATCGATGTTGACCTTGCGCACGCCGTACTTGATGCCTTCGACGATTTCCTCAACCGGCACGCCGTAGGTTTCTTTGATGTCGCCGCCGTACTGGTTGATGATCGCCAGCCACTCTTGCGGCACCGAAGAGGAGCCGTGCATCACCAGGTGGGTGTTGGGGATGCGCGCGTGAATCGCCTTGATGCGGTCGATGGCGAGGATGTCACCGGTCGGCGGCTTGGTGAACTTGTAGGCGCCGTGACTGGTGCCGATGGCGATAGCCAGAGCATCAACCTGGGTGCGCTTGACGAAGTCGGCGGCCTCTTCCGGGTCGGTCAGCATCTGGCTGTGATCTAGCACGCCTTCGGCGCCAACACCGTCTTCTTCGCCGGCCATGCCGGTTTCCAGGCTGCCCAGGCAACCCAGCTCACCTTCAACCGACACACCGCAGGCGTGGGCGAAGGCCACCGTCTGCTGGGTCACGGCGACGTTGTAGTCGTAGTCGGCCGGGGTCTTGCCGTCTTCTTTCAGCGAGCCGTCCATCATTACCGAGCTGAAGCCCAGCTGGATAGAGCGCTGGCAGACGTCAGGGCTGGTACCGTGGTCCTGGTGCATGCACACCGGGATATGCGGGAATTCTTCGATGGCGGCCAGGATCAGGTGGCGCAGGAACGGCGCGCCAGCGTATTTACGGGCACCGGCGGAAGCCTGGACGATCACAGGGGAATCGGTCTTGTCGGCCGCTTCCATGATCGCGCGCATCTGCTCTAGGTTGTTGACGTTGAAGGCCGGCACGCCGTAGCCGAATTCGGCGGCGTGGTCGAGCATCTGACGCATGCTGATAAGTGCCATGTTTTTCCTGTCTCCCGCAAAGGGTCGTTAATCGTTGCCAGCCTGCCGCAGAGGCGAGCCATGTTCAAGTTTCTGGGACCAGGGTTGCGCCCTTCCCGCCTCGCACACCAGCGGCGCGCGAGGGTAAAGCCTGGAGGGCCACGTAAGCCCGCCATCAATCTTGTCCGCTACTGCGCCTTGCAGCCGCGACCGATCAGGTCGTTATCGGCCACCCGATACACCAGGCCTTCCTCACCCTTGGTGTGGAACGCCAGCATACCGTCGCTGTACAACGCGCCAGAGCCCGCAGGCTCCAGCTGCAGGCGATGAACGATATCGCCGCCGCCCAACCGCAGGTCGAGCGCTTCGCGGCTGCTATCGGTAAAGCGCCACAGCACCTCGGCCTGGCTGTCGCAGACCCAGCGGGTCCACTCATCGTTCGGTGCAGGCTGGCTGGCGCATGCCCCCAGCAACAGCATCGCGGCAGCCAGTCCAATCCATCCTTTTCCCGCCATCCGCTTCCCCTGTCAGCAGCGTTGATCCGGCATTCCGCCGTCGGCGCCACTGCCGCTCTGACTATCAATACGCTGATCATCCTGATTGCTCGGCGTCTCGATCTGCGCAGGACTGAAGACCTTGCAGGCCTCTTCCCGGACATGATCAGCGCAACCGACCAGCAACAGACCGATAACCCCCAATACGACAAACCTGCCCATGGTCACACTCCTTGCTTGGTTACTCAGACAATCCGATCTGCCGGGGGTTACCCGTGCAGATACAGGGACTCGTCCTTCACCCTAGCAGGGCCACGCCGACCACGCGCCGATCATGCCCGTTAGGCGCTCAACCCTTGGCGCGGGCTTCAAGCACTTCCACAGCCGGCAGCACTTTGCCCTCGACGAACTCGAGGAACGCGCCACCACCGGTGGAGATATAGGAAATCTGCGCACCAACGCCGTATTTATCGATGGCCGCCAGGGTATCGCCACCGCCGGCAATGGAAAACGCCGGGCTTTCAGCGATGGCCTGGGCCAGCACCTTGGTGCCGTTGCCGAACTGGTCGAACTCGAACACCCCGACCGGGCCGTTCCACAGAATGGTCTTCGAGGATTTCAGCAATTCGGCAAACTGCGCGGCGGTTTGCGGGCCGATGTCGAGGATCATGTCGTCTTCAGCCACATCGGCCACCAGTTTGACTGTGGCTTCGGCGTCTTCGGCGAAAGCTTTGGCGACTACCACGTCGACCGGCAGCGGCACGCTGACCTTGGCCGCGATGGCTTTGGCGGTATCCACCAGATCGGCTTCGTACAGCGACTTGCCCACCGGGAAACCGGCAGCAGCGAGAAAGGTGTTGGCGATACCGCCACCGACAATCAGCTGGTCGCAGATCTGGCTCAGGCTATTGAGCACGTCGAGCTTGGTCGACACCTTGGAGCCGGCAACGATTGCCGCCATCGGCTTGGCCGGGTTACCCAGGGCCTTGCCCAGGGCGTCCAGCTCTGCAGCCAGCAGCGGGCCGGCGCAGGCAACCTTGGCGAACTTGGCCACGCCATGAGTCGAACCCTCGGCGCGGTGAGCGGTGCCGAAGGCGTCCATAACAAACACGTCGCACAGCGCGGCGTATTGCTGGGCCAGCTCGTCAGCGTTCTTTTTCTCGCCCTTGTTGAAACGCACGTTCTCGAACAGCACGATCTCGCCGGCCTTGAGCTCGACACCGTTCAGGTAATCGGCAACCAGAGGGACATCGCGGCCCAGCGCCTTGCTCAGGTAGGCCGCGACGGGAGCCAGACTGTTCTCTTCGCTGAACTCACCTTCAGTCGGGCGACCCAGGTGCGAGCAAACCATCACAGCGGCGCCCTTCTCCAGAGCCAGCTTGATGGTCGGCAGGGAGGCGAGGATGCGCGCGTCGCTCTTCACCACGCCGTCTTTTACCGGCACGTTGAGGTCTTCGCGGATCAGCACGCGCTTACCGGCGAGGTCGAGGTCGGTCATCTTCAGAACGGTCATATATCAGTCCTTCACGGGGGCTGGTTGCGCCAAACCACAAGCGGCTGCGCGTCGGCGATACGGCGTTAAAAACAGGCTCAGAATGCTCATTTACCACCTGTAAACTGCGCTTCTTCGCCTGTTTTTGCCTTGTCTCGCTCTAGCTCGCTCACTTGTGGCTTGGCTTGTAGTAGGAAGTGTTCAGCGACATCAAGCATGCGGTTGGCAAAGCCCCACTCGTTGTCGAACCAGGCCAGCAAGTTCACCAAGCGCGGGCCGGAAACCCGGGTCTGGCTGCCGTCGACAATCGCCGAATGCGGGTCGTGGTTGAAATCACAGCTGGCGTGGGGCAGTTCGGTGTAGGCCAGCAGGCCCTTGAGCGGACCGCTTTCCGCCGCCTGCCGCAACACTGCGTTGATCTCGGCCGCCGAGGTATCGCGGGCAGTCTGCAGGGTGATATCCAGGCACGAGACGTTGACCGTCGGTACGCGAATAGCTTTGGCCTGAATGCGCCCGCTTAGTTCCGGCAGCAGGCGCTCAATACCACGGGCCAAGCCGGTGGACACCGGAATCACCGACTGGAAGGCGGAGCGCGTACGGCGCAGGTCTTCGTGGTGGTAGGCGTCGATCACCGGCTGATCGTTCATCGCCGAGTGGATGGTGGTGATCGATACGTACTCGATGCCCACCGTTTCATTCAGCAACTTGAGCAACGGCACGCCGCAGTTAGTGGTACAGGAGGCGTTCGACACCAGCTGCTCGCGGCCCGTCAGGCAATCCTGATTGACTCCGAAGACCACCGTGGCGTCGATATCCGCCTCGCTGGCCATCGGTTGCGACAGCAGCAGGCGTGGCGCGCCAGCATCGATAAAGCGCTGGGCATCGGCACGACTGGTGTACTGACCGGAACATTCCAGCAGCAGGTCGATATCCAATGCGGCCCAATCGACGCCTTCTGGCGTCGACTGGCGCAGCACCTGCACGCAGTCGCCATTGATATGCAAACAATCGCCGTCGACTTTCACCTCACCGGGAAAGCGCCCGTGGGTGGAGTCGAAGCGGGTCAGGTATTCGATGCTGGCCTGGTCGGCCAGATCATTCAGCGCGACGATTTCCAGCTGCGCCCCCGCACCTCGCTCATGCAGCGCACGCAGCACGCAGCGGCCGATACGGCCGTAGCCGTTGAGGGCGATTCGATAGGGGCGCTTGGACATGGCGATCTCGATGGGGAAGCGGAGATGGCTGAGCCGCAGAGAGCGGCCCAACCATCATGCAGCGGATCAGGCTTCCAGCAGCTCGGCGGCGGTTTCCAGGATGTTTTCGACGGTGAAGCCGAATTCCTCGAACAGCGCCGGGGCCGGGGCGGACTCACCGAAGGTGGTCATGCCGATGATGCGGCCTTCCAGACCGACGTACTTGTACCAGTAGTCGGCATGCGAGGCCTCGATGGCAATACGCGCGCCCACTTGCACCGGCAGCACGGCCTGCTTGTAGCCGGCGTCCTGCTGGTCGAACACGCTGGTGGACGGCATCGATACCACACGCACCTTGCGGCCTTGCTCGCTGAGCTTGTCAAACGCGGCGACGGCCAAACCGATTTCCGAACCGGTGGCGATCAGGATCAGTTCCGGCTCGCCAGCGCAGTCCTTCAATACATAACCACCGCGGGCAACATCAGCCAGCTGCTGAGCGCTGCGCGACTGGTGCGGCAGGTTCTGCCGGCTGAAGATCAGTGCGGACGGACCGTCGTTACGCTCGATGGCGTATTTCCAGGCCACTGCCGATTCCACGGCGTCGCATGGTCGCCAGGTGTCGAGGTTCGGTGTGCCACGCAGGCTGGCCAGCTGCTCGATTGGCTGATGAGTCGGGCCGTCTTCGCCGAGACCGATGGAGTCGTGGGTAAACACGAACAGCACACGCTGCTTCATCAGCGAGGCCATGCGCACGGCGTTGCGCGCGTATTCCATAAAGATCAGGAAGGTCGCGCCGTACGGCACGAAGCCACCGTGCAAAGCCACGCCATTCATGATCGCGCTCATGCCGAACTCGCGCACGCCGTAGAACATATAGTTGCCGGACGCGTCGTCAGCCGACACGCCCTTGCAGCCTTTCCACAGGGTCAGGTTGGAGCCGGCGAGATCCGCCGAACCGCCGAGGAATTCCGGCAGCAATGGGCCAAATGCGTTCAGGGCGTTCTGGCTGGCCTTGCGGCTGGCGATGGTTTCGCCCTTCTCGGCAACTTCCTGGATATAGGCAGCGGCTTTGGCGGCGAAATCGGCTGGCAATTCACCGGAGACACGGCGTTTGAACTCGCTGGCCAATTCAGGATGAGCGGCGGCATAGGCAGCGAAACGCTGATCCCACTCAGCTTCGGCAGCGGCACCGGCCTCTTTGGCGTCCCACTCGGCGTAGATTTCGGCCGGGATTTCGAACGGGCCGTGGTTCCAGCCCAGGGTGGCGCGGGTCAGGGCGATTTCGTCATTGCCCAGCGGCGCGCCGTGGCACTCTTCCTTGCCTTGCTTATTCGGCGAACCGAAACCGATGGTGGTTTTGCAACAAATCAGGGTCGGACGGTCGCTGCTCTTGCGCGCGGTCTCGATGGCGATCTTGATTTCGTCAGCGTCGTGGCCGTCGACATTGCGAATCACCTGCCAGCCGTAAGCTTCGAAGCGCGCCGGGGTGTCGTCGGTGAACCAGCCGTGGACTTCGCCGTCGATGGAGATACCGTTGTCGTCGTAGAAGGCGACCAGCTTGCCCAGGCCCAGAGTACCGGCCAGCGAGCAGACTTCATGGCTGATGCCTTCCATCATGCAGCCGTCGCCGAGGAAGGCGTAGGTGAAGTGGTCAACGATCTGGTGGCCGTCGCGGTTGAACTGCGCGCCCAGCACTTTCTCGGCGATGGCGAAACCGACAGCGTTGGCAATGCCCTGGCCGAGTGGGCCGGTGGTGGTTTCCACGCCTGGGGTATAGCCATATTCCGGGTGGCCTGGGGTGCGGCTGTGCAGCTGGCGGAAGTTCTTCAGGTCTTCGATGCCCAGGTCGTAGCCAGTCAGGTGCAGCAGCGAGTAGATCAGCATTGAGCCGTGGCCGTTGGACAGAACGAAGCGGTCACGGTCAGCGAATTTCGGGTTGCTTGGGTTGTGCTTGAGGAAGTCACGCCACAGCACTTCGGCGATATCCGCCATACCCATCGGGGCACCGGGGTGGCCGCTGTTGGCTTTCTGCACGGCATCCATGCTCAGGGCACGAATGGCATTGGCTCGCTCACGACGGCTGGGCATCACTGAATCTCCTACGGGCTGCTTTGGCAACTGGGGGTCGAAAAAGGCGGCCATTTTCGCCCAGCGGGACCTATTGGGGCAATGACAGATAGTCGCGCAGCCAATGTTTTCTGGCCTGAGCACCAGCAAGGGCAATATCAAAACTTTTTGATATTGCCCTTGCTGGATAAAAAGTGACCGACTAGACTGCCCAGCCTATGAATATGCGCGCCTCCCATTTGGCCTTTGAGCCGGTCGACGCCCTCGCCGCCCTGTGCAAGGCCAGCGGTGATGCGCTGCGCCTGAATATCCTGCGCACCCTGGCTAACGACTCGTTCGGCGTACTGGAGCTGGCGCAGATTTTCGCCACCGGCCAATCCGGTATCAGCCATCACCTCAAGGTACTGGCCCAGGCTGGGCTGGTGGCCACGCGCCGCGAAGGCAATGCAATCTTCTACCGCCGCGCCCTGGCCCAGGGCGAGCAGCTGGGCAGTCGCCTGCATGCTGCGCTGCTGGAAGAAGTCGACCAGTTGCCACTGCCGGCCGAGGTACAGCAACGCATCGCCCAAGTGCACGGCCAACGCGCCGCCGCCAGCCAGGAGTTCTTCGCCCGCAGCGCGGCCAGCTTCCAGGCGCAGCAGGACCTGATCGCCGGTCTGCCGCAGTACCGCGACAGCGTGCTGGCCCTGCTCGACTCCCTGGGCTTTGCCAGCGATGCCAGCGCCGTAGAGATCGGCCCAGGCGATGGCGGCTTTCTCCCGGAACTGGCGCGACGTTTCCAGCAGGTATTGGCCCTGGATAACAGCGCGGCGATGCTCGAACTGGCGCGCATGCGCTGCACCGAGGAAGGCCTGGGCAATGTGCAACTGCAGCTGGCCGACGCCCTGCACGACGACTACCCGGCCGCCGACTGCCTGGTGCTGAATATGGTGTTGCACCATTTCGCGGCCCCGGCCGAGGCCCTCAAGCAGCTGGTACAACGCCTGAAACCCGGCGGCAGCCTGCTGATCACCGAGCTGTGCAGCCACAACCAGAGTTGGGCCCGCGAAGCCTGCGGTGACCTGTGGCTGGGTTTCGAACAAGACGACCTGGCCCGCTGGGCCGTCGCCGCTGGTCTTAACACCTGCGAAAGCCTTTACGTGGGCTTGCGCAATGGCTTTCAGATTCAGGTTCGGCACTTTGCCAAACCTTCAGTAACCATTGGCCTACGGGCTGCAATCACCGGTAAACAATAGGAAACCGAACGATGAGCGAATACTCCCTCTTTACCTCCGAGTCCGTCTCCGAAGGCCATCCCGACAAAATCGCCGACCAGATTTCCGACGCGGTGCTAGACGCCATCATCGCCCAGGACAAACACGCCCGCGTGGCCGTGGAAACCCTGGTGAAGACCGGAGTGGCCATCGTCGCAGGTGAAGTCACCACCAGCGCCTGGGTCGACCTGGAGCAGATCGTCCGCGACGTAATCTGCGACATCGGCTACACCAGCTCCGACGTCGGCTTCGACGGTGCTACCTGCGGCGTGCTGAACATCATTGGCAAGCAGTCCCCGGACATCAACCAGGGTGTCGACCGTGCCAAGCCGGAAGACCAGGGCGCTGGCGACCAGGGCCTGATGTTCGGCTACGCCAGCAACGAAACCGACGTGCTGATGCCTGCACCGATCCGCTTCTCCCACGCACTGGTGCAGCGTCAGGCCGAAGCGCGCAAGTCCGGCCTGCTGCCGTGGCTGCGCCCGGACGCGAAATCCCAGGTCACCTGCCAGTATGAGAACGGCAAGGTAGTCGGCATCGACGCCGTGGTGCTGTCTACTCAGCACAACCCGGAAGTATCGCTGAATGATCTGCGCGAAGGCGTGATGGAGCTGATCATCAAGCACTCCCTGCCAGCCGAGCTGCTGCACAAAGGCACCCAGTACCACATCAATCCGACCGGCAACTTCGTAATTGGCGGCCCGGTGGGCGACTGCGGCCTGACCGGTCGCAAGATCATCGTCGACAGCTACGGCGGCATGGCCCGCCATGGCGGCGGCGCGTTCTCCGGCAAGGATCCATCCAAGGTTGACCGCTCGGCGGCATACGCCGGCCGTTATGTGGCGAAGAACATCGTGGCCGCCGGCCTGGCCGAGCGCTGCGAAATCCAGGTTTCCTACGCCATCGGCGTGGCTCAGCCGACCTCGATCTCGATCAACACCTTCGGCACCCACAAGATCGCCGAAGACAAGATCATCAAGCTGGTACGCGAAGTGTTCGACCTGCGTCCGTACGCCATCACCAAGATGCTCGATCTGCTGCACCCGATGTACCAGGAAACCGCGGCCTACGGCCATTTCGGTCGCACCCCGGAGCAGAAGACTGTCGGCGACGACACCTTCACCACCTTCACCTGGGAAAAGACCGACAAGGTCGCCGACCTGCGCGCTGCCGCTGGTCTGTAAGCCCAAATCGGCTGCAGAAAAAACCCGCTACGGCGGGTTTTTTAATGCCTCAACTGGCTACTCATCACGCTAGGGCGTCGGCGTAAACCAATAAGCAGGCTTGTCGAAGGGATGATCCGAGGAGAGATGGGGGTTGGCAATCCTCAATGTGCGCCGGCGATCCAGGCCAAGCTGCTGGATGGTGGCGGCATATTCTTCGGTAAACAGTCGATCCAGGGTGCCATTGGCCATCAGCGCGAGCATGCCTTCCTCAACACGCTGCGCGCGCAACCGCCCCTCATCGGTGCGGGCAAACCAGAAGTACACCGGCAGCGGGTAATACAGCAGCAGCTTGCTTTCGATGGCCATCTGCGGGTATTTCTTGCGCCAGTGCGCCAACTCGCCGCTCACCTCGCTGACGCCACGACCGAAGGCATCGAAACGGCGCAGCATCAGCATATGGAACAAGCCTTCATAGCTACTGCCGGTGACCACCGGTAAGCCCGCCGCCTGATACACCGCAACATCAGACCATTCACGCTGCTGACCAAAACGCAGCTGGCGAAGCTGTTCAAGCGACTGCACCTCGGTAAAACGCGGCTGATCGGCGCCCTGAATCAAGAACACCCGGTAACCGAGCAAGCCCTTGTCGACCGGGATCTTTACCGGCAGCAAAGCCTCTTCCAGGGTTTGCGTGGCATCCAGCACCAGAGTGTTGAGGCCGACCTGCGGACGCTGCATCTCGACCACCTGCAACTTCTCGCTCATCGGCTGGCCGGGTTCAAGTCGATAATCGCCATATTTGCCGCGGGTAACCTCCAGCGCCGCACGCAATACACGCCAGTGATAGTCGTAGCGCTGGTCACCCTCGGTTTCCGGTGCGTTGTGGACAAAACGCCACTGTGCCGCCACATCCTCGGCCGCATACACCGCACCCAGCGGCGCAAGACCTGCAATAAGCAAACACAGGCAAACACGGCCAAACCGAGACAAACCCATTGGCATAACGGCCACCACCCCACACAAGCGCCAAAACTGACTGATTAAGCATAGCTGCTACGCTGAATAAACCGCTTCCGAGCAAGGACGCTCAGCATGAAAGCCGCTATCGCGCTTTTATTTATCGCCCTACCCCTCGACGCCTGGGCCGCCTGCCCGAACTGGCAGGGGCCACGCGCCGAGCTGGAAATCACCGCACTGAGCCAGCAACTGGCAGCATGGGACGACGCCTACCACCGCCAGGGCGAGTCGCCGGTGGCGGACGAACTCTATGATCAGGCCAGCGCCAACCTGCAGCGCTGGCGTACCTGCTTCCCTGAAGCGACAGTCACCCCTAACGATCCGCTCAGCACCAGCAGCGGCCGCCATCATCACCCAACCGCCCATACCGGCCTGCGCAAACTGGCCGACAGCCATGCAGTAGGCGCCTGGATCGCCAGCCGCGAGGATTTGTGGATTCAACCCAAGGTCGATGGCGTTGCCGTCAGCCTGATCTATCGCAACGGCCAGCTGCAACAGTTGATCAGCCGTGGCGATGGCCGCGCAGGCCAGGACTGGAGCACCCACGCTCGCCAACTGCCGGCCATTCCTGCGCACTTGCCCAAGCCGCTCAGCCTGGTGCTGCAGGGCGAGTTGTACTGGCGCCTGCCCGCGCATATCCAGCACAAATCCGGCGGCCTCGGCGCGCGTAGCAAGGTCGCCGGGCTGATGAACAGGCAAACGCTGACCGCAGAGGAAGCCTCCGGTATCGGCCTGTTTGTCTGGGATTGGCCCGACGGCCCGGCACTGATGCCCCAGCGCCTGCAACAACTAGCGGAGTTGGGTTTTGCTGACAGCCAGCAGTTCAGTCAACCGATTCGCAGCCTTGAACAAGCCACCAATTGGCGCGAGCGCTGGTACAACAGCGCCCTGCCCTTCGCCACCGATGGCGTGGTGCTGCGCCAAGGGCAACGCCCGGAGGCGGCGCGCTGGCAAGCCGAACCGCCGCACTGGGCCGTGGCCTGGAAATACCCGGTGAGTCAGGCCTTGGCCGTGGTGCAGGCGGTGGACTTTCGCATCGGCCGCAGCGGGCGCATCACCCCGGTGCTGCGCGTGCAGCCGGTCAAGCTGGATGACCGACGCATCGAATATGTCAGCGCCGGCTCGCTGCAACGCTGGCAGGCCCTGGATATTCGCCCGGGCGATCAGGTGGTAATCCGCCTCTCCGGCCTGACCATCCCCGCGCTGGACAGCGTGCTCTGGCGCACCCAGCAACGCGCCGCGCTGCAAGTGCCTGACGCGGCGGCCTATCACCCTTTGAGCTGCTGGCGCGCCACCCCAGCCTGCGCCAGCCAGTTTCGCGCGCGCCTGGCCTGGCTTAGCAGCAAACAGGGCCTGGCCTTACCGGGTGTAGGCCCCGGCACCTGGGAAAAACTGCTGCACGCGCAACGCCTGAACAGCCTGCTCGACTGGTTGCACCTCTCAAACGAGCAGCTCAGCAGCGTGCCAGGCCTGGGACCACGCCGCGCCAGCGCCCTGCAACAGAGTTTCGATCTGGCCCGCGAACGGCCTATGCAGGACTGGCTGCGCGCCCTCGGCCTGCCGATCAGTGGCAACCTGGCGCTGGACGCCGACTGGGACACCCTGGCGCAACGCAGTGTGGCCGACTGGCAACGTCACGCCGGTATCGGCCCACAGCGGGCGGCGCAGTTACAGGCCTTCTTTCAACACCCGGAAGTGCAGGCGCTGCGGCAACAACTACGTGCCGCGCAGATAGCCGGGTTTTAAGCAGAAATAAACTTTGCCCAAGGCAAGCGGTCGACTGCACGCAACCATCACTCAGGAACCACCATGCACAAAGCACTACTACTGAGCAGCCTGCTGCTGGCTGCCACACTGGCCACTGCCGCCACCACACAGCTCACACAACTCACCGGCTGCGCCGCCAAGCGCCAGGCCATCAGCGAGCAAATCGAGGCAGCCAAAAGCCACGGCAACAGCAGCCAGCAAGCCGGCCTGGAAAAAGCCCTGAAGGAAGTTGAAAACAACTGCAACGATGCCAGCCTGCGCGTAGAACGTGAGGCCAAGGTGGTAGAAGCCGAAGAAGAAGTGAGCGAACGCGAAGGCGATCTACGCGAAGCCCTGGCCGACGGCGATCAGGAGGACATCAGCAAGCGCCAACTTAAACTGGAGGAAGCCCGCACAGAACTGCAGCAGACCCGCGAAGAGCTAGGCAAGTAGCTCAATTAAAACGCGCGAAACTCTTCATGACAGGCCTTGCAGCTATCCTCGACACGCTGCATCGGCGCGGCCAGCGCCTCGGGTGTTAGCGGTTGTGCGGCAGTGGCAGACACCAGCGCTGCGGTGCTGGCTTCCATGGCCTTGGCCAGTTCCTGAAAGCGAGCCTGACGCTGCCAGACGTCATCCTTGGCGCGACTTTCCTCACCCTCTTCGCGCACCTGCGGGAAGTGCTGCCAGGGCGTGCGGGTCAGCTGATCGAGTTCGGCCGCACCTTCAACAAATGCCTGCTCCTTGAACGCTAAGCGCCCGCGCAGCATGCCGCCGAGGTCTTCGCTGACCTTAAGCATCTGCTTGAAGATGGTCTGACGCTGGCCTTCCGGCGAATTGGGATCAACGCCGCCGCAGCCACTTAGGGCCAGCGCCAGCACAACGAGGGACAGGGTTTTAAACTTCATAACACCTTCAGAGCCAACAACCGGTGAATAACGGGCGACAGTATCGCCACCCGCTACCCAGCGGCCAAGCGTGGTGTTTTGCCGCAGATGACAAAACCCGCGCCCACGCTTACCAGCCGGGTTAAGCCGAAACCACAAACAGGCTGATTATCAGGCCCATATTGACGAACCATACCAATGAACGCACCGGCGCCCAGTCAGCCAGGTAGCAGATGAAATAGAGGATGCGACTGGCGACAAAGGCCATCGCCAGCTGGTCGATCAGTGACTGCTCGGCACCGCCAGCCAGGTGGGCGATGATCACCGCGGCGGAAAACGCCGGAGTGACTTCGAAGCTGTTGAGCTGGGCGTTATTGGCGCGCCGGCCGAGGCCGCTAAGGCCGTTCAAAAATGCCCGCGGATCATAGTTGTACTTGGGACTAAAGCCGCCGCTGACGGCCTTGGCCGTGACGGTGGACAGGTAAGGCAGAAACAGCGCAATCAACACACACCAGTAGGCAACAGTCATGGCAACTCCCTAGGTTTGGACAAACAAGCCGAAGCTTGGCGTGCAACCTTAGCTCGCGTCCATGACCGCCGCCGGCAATGCTGCGGCAATTCAGCCAATCATGCCGCCAGTTTGCCCTTGGCCAGCGCCACAGAGGCCGCAAGCATCGCCCGCAGCAACACCGCACAACCAGCGGCGAGATCCGCCGGCGCCGCATTCTCGATCTCGTTATGGCTGATACCGCCCTCGCACGGCACGAAGATCATCCCGGCCGGGCCTAACTCGGCAAGGAAGATCGCGTCATGCCCAGCGCCGCTGACGATATCCATATGCGACAACCCCAACCCGGCCGCCGCGCCACGTACGGCCTCGACACAGCCTTGATCGAAATACAGAGGCGGGAAGTCGGCGGTCGGCGTCAACTCGAAGCTCAGACCATGTTTGGCGCAGGTCGCCTCGATCACCCCACGCACCTCGGCAATCATCGAATCCAGACGCGCCGGCTCCAGGTGACGGAAGTCCAGTGTCATGCGCACCTCGCCCGGAATCACATTGCGCGAGCCGGGATAAGCCTGCAAACAACCGACCGTGCCACAGGCGTGCGGCTGATGCTCCAGCGCCACCCGATTGACCGCCGCGACCACGGCGGCGGCACCGACCAGGGCGTCCTTGCGCAGGTGCATAGGCGTTGGCCCGGCATGGGCCTCGACGCCTTTGAGATTGAGATCGAACCACTTCTGCCCGAGTGCGCCGAGCACAACACCGATGGTTTTACCTTGATCTTCGAGGATCGGCCCCTGCTCGATATGCGCCTCGAAATAGGCGCCCACTGCATGACCGGTTACTGCGCGAGTGCCGGCGTAGCCGATGGCATTCAATGCCTCACCGACGCTGACACCCTCGGCATCACGCTTGGCCAGGGTTTCTTCCAGGGTGAATTTCTCGGCAAACACCCCGGAACCCATCATGCATGGGGCAAAGCGCGAACCTTCCTCGTTGGTCCACACCACCACTTCCAGCGGCGCGTCGGTCTGGATACCTAGATCGTTCAGGGTGCGCAGCACCTCGACGCCGGCCAGCACGCCGAAGCAGCCGTCGAACTTGCCACCGGTGGGCTGGGTGTCGATATGGCTGCCGGTCATCACCGGCGGCAGCGAGGCGTTACGCCCGGGGCGGCGGGCAAAGATATTGCCGACGCCATCGACCGTCACCGAGCAGCCGGCCTCCTCGCACCAGCGCACGAACAGGTCGCGGGCCTGGCGGTCGAGGTCGGTCAGCGCCAGGCGGCAAACCCCGCCTTTGACGGTGGCCCCGAGCTGCGCCAGCTCCATCAGCGATTGCCACAGGCGCTCGCTGTTGATATGCGGCTGGCTGGATTGCAGAACCTCGATGGCAGTGTTCATGGTGATCTCCTCAGGCCTTTCTGATTTTCCGTTAGCGCTGGGTGCGCCTGCTCAATCGTTTCGCGGGCAAGCCCGCTCCTACAAAGGCAACGTGCATCTGTAGGAGCGGCTGGGCGGCGTTACGCTTGCCCGCGATGCTGTTGCCTTAAACCGGCGCCTTGGTCGCCACAGGCTGCGCGCTACGTAGGCTGCACAGCCCGAAGTAGATAAGCCCGCCCAGGAAGGAGCCGGTAAACCAGCCATAGTCGTAGAACCAGCTGAAGGCGCTGCTGCCGAGCGACAGCAGGGTCAGCGCCACGGGTACGGCAAAGGCGACAAAACCGATCCAGTTCCACGCCGGGTACACGTCGTCGCGGTACAGGCCGGCCAGGTCAAGGCGCTGTTTCTTGATCAGGAAATAGTCCACCACCATGATCCCGGCAATCGGCCCTAGCAGGCTGGAATAACCCAGCAACCAGTTGGAATAGACGCTTTCCAGGC